>ENA-UOTX01002248-UOTX01002248.1-compost-metagenome-genome-assembly--contig:-NODE-2248-length-9890-cov-11.346072_pt1 | contig 9890 bp, 6 predicted proteins | sample MGYA00238143_ERZ746982 | MGnify/ENA primary metagenome ERZ746982 (study PRJEB28758, sample SAMN06268862) | compost metagenome | isolation source: single cell | place: USA: California, Emeryville, Joint... | reverse complement strand
AGAATTCATTCAATTCTCCATTTTCTGTCTCAAAACACAGGTAAAATTGTTTCTTTTTTTCGTTATAATCTCCATGGCAGATGATATGCAGAATAGCAGGGCCTTTTGCCATTAAACTAACGATTCTATCATGTGTTGCTATCTCAAAAAAGAGATCAATTTTCTTTTTCTTGGCCTGAAGAGTATCCAAGAGATTAGTACATTCTCCTTCATAATCAACGGGATCCCCGACAGACTCGTAATTATTCCCATTTTTTCTTACCAATGGCTCAGAGTAGACGATCGCGATATCAATAGTACGTGGGTTGAAGCTATCGAACAAAAATTCGTAGTGAGAAGAATATATGGTCGTAACAAAGAGCTGTTTCAATTGTATGACTACTTAGTCAAGAAGGACCAACGATTTGTTCAACTTCTCGGTAGCGAGGGTGTCGGCAAACGCACTTTGGTGAAGCAGCTAGCGAATTACCTACATGAAAGAGGACATTTCAGGGATAAAATGTCGTTTATAATGATGGAAAAAATCCCTTCTATTTCCCACTTCAAGTCGGATCTTTTCAAAGAAGTACCGGGCACGTACAATCTGCGAGATTTCTGCGAAGCGATCAAAAAATCAAAAATTTTGTTCATTTTAGAGAGGTGTGACCTACTTCTGAAGAATAGTAAAAAGGAGTTCATTGATACGTTGAAGAAGATCTCTAACTCAGCCAAGTATGTAAAATTCATTATCATAAAAACCAAATACGAGAATTTGGGACTCGACGAATCGGTAGTTGAGATGAAAGATCTCACACCGGAGGACGCTGCTGAGATTTTGATCAATTATGCGTTCTATAACCTACAAATTGAGGATAGAAAACTCGAAAATTTAGTTCAAAGAAGGCTCTTTAAAGAATTAAAACACACTCAACAGCGTATATGGTGCATATCCGAGCGTCTTAAACGAGGGGAGTACCTTGACGCTATCGAGAACGATTTACTGAAAAATCTAAAGGGAGCGGTCTCAAAAGACGAAACGACTGACCAAGATACATTAGTCACATTACAGTACTACTTTACATTGATTTCAAATTAAACTAAAAATATTTTTTTCAGAACTATTCAGGCAAAGAGTCAGCTCTCGTATGAGCTCGTCTTATCGTTGGGAGTATTTCCCGGAGGTCTCTCATCGTTTGACTTGAAGCAGCTCGCAGATATGAAGATAATCCCTCAAAACTGGGTAAGTTTGATGAAAGAGCATACTCAGGTCCAAAGCAGCAGCACGGATTCAAAACAAGGGCAAGTTGAACCCCAAAAACAAAATCAAGGCATGAAACTCGATTGCCAGCAGATTATTCCAGGCCATTACATTTGGATCACGATCACGAAAGATTCTGCCAAGGAATTCTTATATTACCAACCAGCAGAGTTTCTTTATCGCTTAATCAATAACAAACTGAAGGCAGAAATCGCGCCCTTTAACTTTTCCAAATTTGAATATTTAGCTTTAGTGGCAGTATCGATGATAAATCGACTGAAGGAAATCTACGAATATCACGAGAAATTGATAGAATACAGCAGCGTCAATAATAGTGGACTGTGGAAGCCTAGCGAGAAAAACAGTTTCTATACGAAACGCATGAAGGACAAGAAGTTTTATACGTTTATCGACGAATTCAAGGAAGGACCGAATGCTTTCGACCGCGTTGCTATCGAAAAGATGTTTGGAATGCACGAGCAAAATTTCAAGAGCTTTTTTGATTCAGAAACTATAACATCTCTCCTTCAATTCGAAAGTAATCCACATTTTTTGCGATGGTTCGACCTTAACGATATCAATTAGAAAATAAATTAGATCAAATCCTCGACATTATTGAGATCGCTTGGTTAGCAATCCCAACCCTGTTTAAACTAGTCGTTCCAAGTCAATCAGAAGCTCGGGATTTGGCGCTACGTGCGATAAGTCTCATTGATTCATTAGAGTGTCGACAAGACTCCAGGCTGCCATTGCTAAAAGCAAAACTACGGCTATTCTTAGTGTCACTATATCTCTACGACAAGAACGATAGCTCCATCACCATCAATACAATTACCGCCGAGCTCGAAAGCGTTTCTAAAGCTCAAGTCGATATAATCGACAGTGAGGTATATGCTGCCCTGGGCTGCTCTGTTGTGTTTGCAGAGGCATTCTTGTATTATAAAGTTCGAAAGGGACGCTTTCTGCAGAGTGAAACGCAAGATAAGCGAAAACGTCTAAAGAAGAAATTTGAGGATATACTTGCTTTGTTGAAAAGAGCAGAGGAGCTTGCGTCAGAACTTGGATCCAACTACAATCTTGAAGCAGCAAAAATTTCAATTCTAACTTCTAAAGTGGGCTTGAAGAACTCTAGCATGACAAAAGGAGTCGATCACAAGTCAATGGAAAGAATAAAGGCTGCGATTGCTGTGTTCCACGCTCATCGATCAAAAAGACTTGAAATCTCAGCGAATTATCAATATGCTCTGGTCGTACTTCAGTAAAATTAACTTCCTCACCCACATCGTTCTCATCAACCAATACTAGCCTTAAAAAGTTTCACACTTCGAAATCCGGAGGAAATAATGGAAATTCGAAGTTAAACGATTATTTAGCTTATATTAAGAACTACCGCCTTAACAAAAACGCTCTGAGCATAGCGAAAATGGTAACTTTCGAGCTATTATCCTCATTTTCATAATATAACTCCCCTATTAGATCAATGACACCACTTATGAAGGGAAGATTAAAAAGCTTATCGAGGATATTAACACAGAGATAAGGAAAGCCTATTACAATGTGATGATATTAATGCGTGCTGCTCCCATCGTGGAAATGCAACCAAGACAGCAGCAACAATCGAATAGCAAAACTGACAATGAGTCCAAGATAGTAGGCTTTCCTACACGAGTTGCGTCTTTTTACAAGAGAGACCTCATCAAAATCCTTAACGATAAGAAAAGAACGCTCTTACTAAAATTTGAGCCTTGCACCAGAGCGAATCTGATTGATTCTCTTAAAAACGGCTGCAGGATTATGCAAATCAACTGCCACCTCGTCCAAAATGGCTGTATTGTAGTCGAAGACTCGTTCGGTCGCGCTGAGCAAATCTCCTATTCAGATCTAAAAGAGATCTTCATTCCGAAAGCTCCGCTCAACCCACCAGCCTTTGACCCCAATATGCCTTCGAGCCCTGTACTTGCTTCAGCAAATGCGCTGCCAAATCAGATGACAACCAACGATCGCTGCCTTGATTTGTTGCTGCTTGGCTCGAAGAATGACGCTGCAACTGCAAGGTTTTTTGCTGAGGAAATCAAAATCCCCCATGTCGTCTATTTCGAGTTCGAGAACAAAGAATCCGATTTCAGACATAAACTCTACGAGGATTACTGCATTGATAAGTTTTGCCAGTTCTTCCTTGATCAAATAGTCGAAGGGAAATCAGTTCGCGAAGCATTTGATCGCGCGTACGAGCTCATGGTGGACGCATTATCAACGAAGTTTTTCGATTCTAAAGAGAACGAGTATGTGATCAACATTATTGGGAAAGGTCCTATCTTGCTGCCAGAAAGTTCTAAAATACACGATGAGGTGATGTACGGCATTCGACAATTCATGCTCTTTGAAGGCCACGTTGAAGATATCAGCAAAGTGAGATACCCAACGAATATGACAAGGACTGTCTTGCCCTACACCGGAAGAAATAATGATATATACGCCGTCATGAAATTACTCGACCCCTTCAAATTCCCTATCGTTAAACTTATCGGTGACTCGGGAATCGGAAAGACAGATTTCGCTCTTCAAATAGGCCGTTTTCTCCTCACACGAGATATTTTCCGCGATGGTATTTTCTATTTCCCTCTGAAGAATATGAGAGGAAGTGATCTCGAAAACACAATGAAAGCCACCTTCGGATCGAAGTTCCAGAGTAACGTTAAAAGCTTCTTCAGGGAGAAGAAAATGCTGCTCATCTTTGACGATTTCGACGTGTTTTATACAGGAGGAATGGAGTTTCCTAGGTGGATTTTCTTGACGCTGCGAGAGTGTCAGATTCCCATCTTAGCTCTTGTTACGCCAGCAAAAAAGAAAGCAAACTCAACACTAAGCAAGAGGCAGATAAGAGAGTACGAGGCAAAACAAAAACAGATAGAAGACGAGTTTTCTTGTGCAGAAAGAACGCTGAAACCTATGAAAGATGAAGAAATGGCGCATCTGTTGATTTCGATGGCTAAACTCGACAAGAGCATGGACATCGACTTTGAAAAAATTAAAAATTCACAAGGAATCAAACTCGCTGAAGGGAATCCAAGGACGCTGATAAACAACCTGATTGACAGGAAAATCGTCATTGACAAAAAGCCTCTCGAGATCAACCCATTTTATCTGGAAAAAGTGAATCTGGATGAGGTGCTCAGTAACACAATGAGGAACCTATATCTAACGGTAGGAAGCTCTAAAACGGAAACAGGCAAGCGGTCTAATCAGACAGGCGAGCATGCGAAATCTACAAAAGGAGGAAATACTACAAAGGTAAGCAAAGGCGCTTCAGCGAAATCCAAAGAATTGGCACGGGCTAAATCATCGCATTCTATCAACAAGAAGCTAACAGAAGATAAGAAAAGTGGCGAGAAGCACACAAACAATACAATTTTCAATTTTACAGAAAATAAGATGGAATTGGATTCTCCGGAGAATAGGTTTACATATCCCATGAAATCTGAGAAAAAATTAAAAGGAATTGAACACGGGAGACACATCGTAGAGGAACAAAAGCAAGCGCCACTCATGAATGAGTCCCAAGAACTGTCAATGATTTTAAATAAGCAGAATAGCCAACTACATGAGGAAAAATCTCCTCTGCAAATTGAAGGGAAATTTCAATTGGACACTCCTCATAATCAAAAGGACCTTTCGGCTGACTATGAGAGGAAAGATAACAGCATCAGTGGGGATAAGAGTGGAACTGGTAATCAGAGCGGGTCAAATGCGCTTGAGTACGTTGAGGAGCAAAAATCTAAGGAAGGTGAAGATATCTTGAAGGACTTCAGCGTGGATAGTGATGCGGATGAATTTTTCTCTCTATATTTGAACGGCATGAACACTGAGACAAACATCATGAACTTGTACTTTGACAGTGATGATGAAAGGCTGCTCAATGAGATGGACAAAGGTAAGGATAATGAACCTGATACTCCAGCCACAATCGAAGAGAAACGGTACTACTCTGAAGGCGAAAATGTCGACCTAAAGGATGATAGCGACGATGATAATGATGACGATGTAGAAGGGGGCTTATCTCCAAATAAAGCTTTGAAGTTACGAGACAGCTTCGACAAATTGGCTCCGAAGACGAGCACTCCTGAGGCCACTTTTGCAGAGAGAATGAGGTTGAGAAAAAATAAAGAGCGCAAACAGAAGGAGGAGGAAGAAGAAGACCAGAAAAAAGAGAGAAGAAGTTATAAAAAGGAGTCTGTGTTAGAAAAGGAAGCGCAAAAGTATTTGAAAAACAAGAAAAAGAATCTAACTCAGCGTCGTACTCAGGCTGGAAACCCTTACAAAAGGAGAGCCGTGAATTCGGATGAGGAGCTATAGAACATAGCTACTCGGCTAATCCTTTGTGAGTGAATATCAGCTGAATAGGCAAATTATTAGGATTGTTACGGTTCTATAAAGTTGAAAAATGTATTCAGAAAAAAATTTGTTTGTATCGGAAATATTTTTTGGAAAATATTTTCTTCGTTACAATAAACAAACCTAATGGAACCAACAAGCTTGTTTCCTTTCAGTTTAGTCTCAGATTATGAAGTGTAGCTACACCTTCCTCTTTTCATGACAAGAAATAGTCAAGTCAAAGCAAGGTCTAATGAAGATTCTTTTGATAGTTAGAGAAAATGAGGTCATATGTCGTTTGATTTTCATTTAGAGGACACATTTCCTAGAGAAAGGTCTAGCCCGTCATCAACTATGACTAATTTATGTCATTATAGCGAAAACTCACTAAGAAAATGGGATTGCCGAAGTATTAAACGGATATGATCGAAATGACGTCAACTTTTTGGAAATTTCTCATAGCTAGCCTTACTATTTTCTTCCGTTGGCTCATCTAAAGGCCTGTGGCTTACATTAACTGTAAAATATCGATTCTTCGTCTCCTAATATCTTAAAAGTCTTGCTTATCCCGATAATTGATTATTTGTAGAAATCTTTAAGTTGAGTGGAATTCTGTTACCGAATTTGTCGGATAGTTCAAATTCAAAAGCCAAATTAGGAAACATCCAGAAAATCTCTCCTACACATGGAAAAACTGCCAAAAAAATCACCACTCGACCTAATTTCCGAGGTTTCCTGACGGAACATGAGAAAATTTTGTGATTGGTTTTCATAGTTTACTCCAATTTATCATATTAGGCTTTTGCCGTTCTTTTGCGAGATCAATGATTTCTAGAACTCAATTTTCTCTCAATACACTATCGATGAGAAGATGATAGATTAGATACCCTATTCAAGTAAATTGTTCTGCTAAAACACCTTCATCTTTTGAATAAGCTATCTATATTGTTAATAAAAAATAACAATCATCAATGACAATGAAAAGTAACGGCGAATCGATATTTTCACGTTTTTGAGAAAATAACCTTGCTGATATGCCCGAAATGCCTTTAAACGCCTTGAAATCAAACGTTATCGCTCCATTCTTAAGTTCCATGAAAAAATCTTCCATCAGCCAAAATGGGCTCCCATGGCAGAAGAGTTTTCTGAAAAGAGTCTAATGTGCCTAAAAATAGCTCAATACTTCAGCAAAGTAGTGCTAAAATTGCATGTAGGCTTCTCGAGAAAACGCCTTGATTGAAGTTTTGAAATTTATACGAAGTCATCTTCCTGAGTATTTATTTATTGGCTTCTGAGCATCAAAAAAATGATGAGAACATCCATTCAATTGTACGATTTCGTTTGGCGTTACCTAATGGTTCAAGCTCCCATTTGCTATCCAGTTAATTGGGCCAGTTTTATATCGGATGAAGGTTGGTTATCGGATTTGCTTTGGGAGTTCCCCGATTTTTCTGATCAGTACCGATCTGATATTCTTTTGTGAGCAGAAGGTACCCTCTTTATATATAACTACTTGAATTTATTACAATTAATAATTCTACCGTCAACAATTTCTACAAATTCCAGTCAAATGAACTCTCAATACCCTTCCTCATCAATGCTTGGAAATTTACCCACTTCTGAAAAATCACCGTATACCAATCTCCTTGAAGCACTGGCATATGTATCTGCACGCGAGAGTGTCTTACTGAAGCAGCTGATTCAATTTGAACAACTCTACAACTATCAATCACTATTAATGAATTCAGACTATTTCAAACAACAGCTTCCTTCCAAATTCAAAGGCTCAGAATTTGAACCAAAGATATCCAAGAAAGTTCTCACCTGGCCAGAAGAACAGCACCAAGTCAACATTCTTGCAATTGAACCAAAAATTGAATACAATAGCGAAGTCAAAGCCGACTCGGAATTTGATCAAAGCGAGTCTCAAGTCAGCTCTTTAAATGATGAAATAACGATCAAGGAAGAGAATGTAGAAAATGCACCGAAAGAACTCGATAAAAAAACGCGCCTTATCATGCAGCTAAATAACGTGCTTATTCCCTCAGAAGAGAATGGAGGAACATACACAAATGCCGATTCAACGGATGGTGAAACTGACTCAAGTACAATCGAACAAAGGAGACTTAGGAAATTAAAGAAGCTTGATGCTTGCCTTTGCGAACTCGTGAAAAAACTAGGCATCAAGGACACTGCTGTTGTAGCGTATGGAAGAGAATATCTTCAGATGATAATCCCGCATCTTGTCGAACACTTTAACAAAAAGCCATTTGTCGCTATTGCGGCTGCAGTTCTGATTGTCGCAAGCTATAAGGCTGAATATCCAGTGACAACTGCACAGATTATAAAGACCTGTGAGATAAAGGATGTTACTGTTATGAAATGTTTTTATGCGCTTAAGGAGCTCATTCTTCAAAAGAAAAATCAGTAGAATACATTCAAACTCGAGTGTTTCTATAATTATTTAACTCACTCTCTTCTTTTTGTTGATTTTTTTGGTAGTTTCATCTACTATTATGTTTCTATTATCTCAAAATGTTCTTTCTCAGATATCATTTCTCTTAACAAAAGATTATGAAAACCTGACTTATTAAGTAAATTGTCGAGATACCATGTCTCCAAATGAAAAGAGTTGATACTTTCGGTTCGCGACCTTCATATGAGTAAGCTTAAGCCAGTGATATCATGCTCTATAGCTAGTACCGAATATTTGAGTTTAAATAGATTGCAAGCTAATAAAATTTATCTCAAAGATGAAAGACAGAAGGTGGATCAATGAACGAACGTTCGCATAATGAGCCATCTTCAGTGCTTTGGAAATCGATATGGAAGAGATCTAATGACAACGAGATCATAAATAAACTATCCGAAAATACTGCTTGGCTAAGCTCGCGGAATCACGTGTGTATCATGACAGATTTCAGCAGGTAGAAAAGTTGTTCAACCTTTCTTAGCCTGACACTCTCTGTGCATTAAGCATTATCAAGAAAGCTTGGGAAAATGCAATCGAAATTGACGTCATTTTGAGCCTTAAGTAATAATTCAAACGGACCAGTACTTATTGCCTAGATGTGAACCACTCGGTGATCTAAGAACAGTCTATAGAAATCCAAAGCTGCTGCCGAAAAAAATCGAGGTTAATAAAAACATAAAGTTCTCATTTGACTGGGTATTAGGAGTTTTTGAACAGGGTTCAAGCGCAAAGCGAAATTTCTCTAATTTCTTCAAAAGTTACACAAATCAAATGTATGTTTATTTCTCAAGAGAGAGCAGAGGTCTAATTGAGCTCTTTCAGTACTTGATGGGCAGAATTATTTGGGTTTCAAGACGTGGGGAGAGCTAGAAGGGGTTTTTTTGGCCTACTATTGCGAATTATCGAATGATTGTAATAATGGCTATTTTTCTGTCAAATTCATTTCTGCTTCAAAGACACCAAATCAATTAGCAATTCAAAAAATGCCATGGAATTGTGGAATGGTCCACAGTACCTTCGGTAACGATTTCCTTATAAATTATCGAAAAAACAAATGAAAAATATTCAGAGAGGAAATGGATCGTCTTACTACCTTGATCACGGCTCTAACTGCCTCGCAGAAAACCCAGACCGAATTCATGTTGATGCTTCATCAAGCAGAATTAAACGTACCACAACGAGCGATACATTGATATAGTGTTCTCACCTTTCATAATTGCATAGGAGGCTGAGATGAATGCTGGAAACAATACTAATGAAGACCTCGAAAAAATTGATACAACTAAATTAAGAGCTATACATTCCCATGAAGTCGCATCATTGACTGAGCATCAGACTCAACTATTGAAATATTTCAAGGAGTTGAGAACTGGCATCACTAAACTTGCAAATAATTTGTAAGCATCTACAAACTTATTTGAGCTATATAATTTATTTCATTAGATCTTCCTTAGAGGTTATCGATAAAATCGTCTTTTGTGAAATTTGCGAGCACATCGTGGATATTCAGACCAAAAATCAGAGTATTAGTAGTCTTTTCTATGAACCAGAATTCAAAAGGAGGAATATTTCTTCAACAAATTCAAAAACGAACAGAACAACGTCTCTCACACCAATGCCTCCGAAAAACACAAAGCCAATTTGGAATCCAAGGTCTGAATATCACTACTTCTACAAAGACCAAAATCTGATGACAAAGGAGGAGCAAAGCAAATCCCAAATTATTTATGACGAAAGTAATCCATTTCGACAAACGAAAAACAGCAGCGCCGTTTTCCATCTAAACGAAAGCCAACCCACTCGAAATGA
>ENA-UOTX01002247-UOTX01002247.1-compost-metagenome-genome-assembly--contig:-NODE-2247-length-9890-cov-38.325690_pt1 | contig 9890 bp, 4 predicted proteins | sample MGYA00238143_ERZ746982 | MGnify/ENA primary metagenome ERZ746982 (study PRJEB28758, sample SAMN06268862) | compost metagenome | isolation source: single cell | place: USA: California, Emeryville, Joint... | reverse complement strand
CTTTTTGAGTGATCTCGAGGCTTTTTATTCGAAAAGTTGTAATGCAGCACGAAAATCTTGAAGAGTTTCTTATAGCGGTTTAAGACTGACTATGCCACCACCCTAGTCCTGATCTGAGAAGGTGCCACGCATATCCGGGTCGACTTCATCATTCTATGCATGCAGATCAGTTGAGATGTGCTGTAGGATCTTCTCGTTGATAAGGACAGTGAGCCCTTCAACTTCTGGAGCTCCTTTTTTTGTGTTTGCTTTTTAAGAGTCGCATTAACCATAAAACGGATACTTGCTTCAAACAAAATTGAGTTAATAATTTTTAATGTTGCGAACATTTGAATGAATATCAATATCGAGTATAAACCTGCCAAAACGCAATATCATATGGTAGCGTTTGCTAATACTATGGAAAGAGTTAATGAGCTATTTGCGATTACCGAAAAAGGTATCATTGAGGCTTCACAAACAGCCATGAAGTAAGCTGCTAGAGCTTCTCTATTATGAAGAATTTATGAATTTCATCATAATTTAAGAATAGTAATAATAGTCAACAAATCATATTCAAACCTTGCTCAGGCATAATCTCTAGCTGCTATTGAAATGCAGCGTTGGAGTTATTGCTCGATGATTTTAGAAAATAAGGCATTTATCAATCCCATTTATCACCAAACGAACAAAATAACAATTCCTAAAGAAATAAATAATCGAGCAATGGCACCGCTCACTCCCTGATTCTTCTGTATCAGCAGTTTTAACGTATTTATACAAAATCAAGACATAACTTTACACATAATAACTGTAAAAATCAGAGGAGAAGCTGAACTACACTCAACAATCTCATAAACTCCTCTCAAAATTCAGCATTTCACTCACTCATCACATGAGATGACAAAATTTATCCCTCGTATCAAATCTCTCCTTATGGAGTCTTTTTAGCCTCTGCGCCAGAATCATTACTTAATGGTTTACCATTCTGGTCTTTTGCCATCGAGCTAAGTGTTAGGAACACTAGCATTCTCTCGTTCTCAGGTAAGTTATTCGCGAGCTGTTGAACCTGATCGGCTCCCAAATGCTGGAGCTTACTCAGCAGAGTCTTTGGATCTGGCACGGGATCTTTCTGTTCAACTTTTAGATCGCTTGAAGCCAGCCCAGATTGAGTTCTTCTCCTAAACTGCGAAGGCTGACTGTTTGACTCTACTTTATCGCTTGAACTCGCCGAATTCGCAGTCGATCTGCATTTAAACCCCGCTTGACGCGCCTCTGCATTCGCTTGGTCCTCTATGTGTCCATTAGAAGCCGAAGCATGAGGAATTGTAACGACTTTTTTGATATTTCGTGGCGAGTCGGTTTGAGGCTCGCTTCTTGAACCAGTGAGGAGCTTTTCCGCTTCTTTTTCAAAGATAACGAAATCGGGTTCTTTCAACTGCTCAAGATGCTCGAGTTTATCGTAATTAAACGAAGATTTGACTATGAGCTGGGATAGAAACTTGTAATTTTTCAGTTTTTCTAAAATCTCGCAGATCCTTGCTATTTTCTCAGTATAGCTGTCATTTTGGAGGTAAAACTTATCGAAGACGCTGAGTTCGATGCTTCTGCTCTGCTTGATCAGCTCGCTTTCATCCAATTGAATGAATATTGGGTTTTCCTTAAGCGATTTGACTAATTTCACTTTGCTTTGCTCGCGAGAGTAATGAGTTACATTCTTTGATTTTTTTTCTTTGGTCTCCTTCTGAGGACTGGCCACAGCCAATCCCTCTGTTTTGGAAATCTTAACCATCTTTCGCACTTGATCTCCTTTAGCCTCCTCCTCATCGTCATTGTGGGGCTGTGAACCCTCTTTCGAGCTCGATTTAGACATCGATACGGATTTCAATTCGCTCACACTTTGGCTCTGACGATGAAGAGACTCGAGAGAATCTCGTCTATTCCCGCCTTTAGATGACACAAATCCTACTGTCTGTACATGCGCTGGCTCAGAGGGCTGCTTCGTCTGGGTTTTCTCTGGCTCTGGCTTGCGTACTTCTTGCTTATCGTTCGATTTCTTTTCAGTTTCCATTTCCTCGACTTTGATATTCACTTGTGGCTGTATCAGATTCGTATCTCCAAATAAAGTAAGCCCTGATGGCTCCTTGCTGTTTCTGGAGAGACTCGCAATGAGTTCTGAATCATCGGCTATTGACTGTCTCCTATGAGCGCTGCTTCTGCGGGGATTGGACGCGACTTCATCTTTAGCTTGGCTCTCAGCTTCCTGTTTCACTTCGAAATCCTGGGGAGTTAAAAACATTCTGTTGTTCAGTCGCTCCATGACTATAAAAATCTGGGGGAAAGAGAAGGGCGTTTGGTCACATAGCTCAATCAAGGGCTGCATTTGAGAGAGCGTATCAAAGTTGTTTTGTTTGAGTAGATTCGTTAGCTGCATCTCGATCTGTTTGCAGTTTTTCAACGTTTGGAAAATCATCTCTTCATCCTCTTCAAAGTCAAAGAACCACATTTTGTCCACGATAGCAAGTACCCCCTTCACCTCCTCAGTGCTGAAACTCTTTACGAATGGGTTTCTCCGCTCATTGCCTTGAATCGCCAACGATGCCTTATGGTCTGCCATGGCTTTTCTGAAAAATCCCAATTTGCATTTCACGCAGAGTGTCTCGAAGAATATCGTCAACGAATTATTGCTCTCAGACGGCTTCGCTAGTAGGTCAAGCGACTCCAGCATGACTTCGGTAAAAATCGATACTTTTATGCTTTCTTTGCCTTTCTTAGCTTGATCCAGGACAGTTAATAGTTTCGTTCGAATCGTCTCGCAATCGTTGATTGCTTTCTGTAAAATTTCCAACTGTTTTGAAAAATCGACTTTACTAGCTTTCATTTCTGCGTGTAACAGCTTTAGCTGGTTGATGTCCGGTTTCCCGCTGATCTTTTCAGTTACTAGCTTCTCCAGTCCTTCAAATGCGTAGTCAATCGTGTTAAGTAATGAGATTTGAATTGATGTTTCGATTGATGGCGTGAAATGAGACAATGTCTCTCGGACTGTATTTTTCAGCGTTTCTGGCTTTTTCGTGATCTTCTCAAAGCTCTTTGCCAAAATATTCGCCTTTTCATAAATCTGCTTGAGCTCCACGTTCGAAGGCCCGGCGACCGCCACCATCTGTTCTAGTTCTTTGAGCGATATCTTGGAATCATTCTGCAAAAACACGGTAATTTTTTCTAAAATTGCTTTTTTCTGCTCTTCCTTCATTACAACATCCTGCTTATGTCCGATTTCTATCTCTAGCTGACTTCCTCTCGGTGTTTTCGTCTTATTGGCTGTGCTGCTTGGAGTTTTATTTATTGTTTTTGAGTCCTCCACCATAGAAGAAGTTTTTTCAGCAGATTCTTTTGCTAGGGGACTTTGGGACGGTTTGTCTAAGAGCACGAAAAATCCGTCGAGTTTCTCTGCTAGGACTTTGAGTTTTTGATGGCTAATGCTCATGAAATGATTCACATTCATATATTCATCAAGAGTTGCGTCTGCTGTGGCCCATAGCGTATCCTTTTGGAGATCATTTTGCAAGGAGAGCGCCTCTTTAACCGAGGCTTTAACTCCGTCTAAACTTTTCCCTGGTGAATGACATTTTATCTGTTGAATTATGTCATTATTGATAGTGCGCAGCCGCTGTTTCCTCGGATCTGAAGAAATACTCTCAGGATCTGACTGCTTACGAGCCTTCAGCCTTGCTAATACTTTTTTGCTCATATCTAGTATCGAGGCTACAGTCTCTGGCATCGAGTTGACAATGTTTCGCAGTTCCACGCATTTACTTAAAAAATTGTTTTCATTTGCTAGCACTGAGTTGTCCACTGGATTGAAAAGCAATTGGTTTATACTTTCAACGTATTTGCTCTCGTGCTGGTGGTATCCGGGCAAATTAATGCAATTAAAGCAAAGGAATCTGAGTTCACAATTTGCCGCAGAGCAATAGAATTCTATTTTTGAACGATGCGCATCGCATTGAAGTTTATGTTCAAAGTCCTGGGCTGAACCAGCGGTTTTTTGCATGTCCTCTATGGGATTCTTTCGGAGAGAAAACAGCAATGGATTATTTATAAATTATTGAAATTTTATTGCCAGCGCTGGAATTTTTGGAATTCCTGAATGGCGGAGTATTTCCTATGGATTCGTCGTTATGCGCAGCGTTGTTGAGAGAAAATGGGTGCAAAGAGGATTTAGTCATCTCCGATTATGGATTTAAATGAGAGGAGGAAAATAATCTCAGAGAGAAGGATGAAGACGATGTAAGGATTCAAATTAAAACCCAAATCGGATTAGGATGCCCAACTGCATCCTGAGCCAAAAATGCATGAAAATGGACTCAAGAATTGATATCTCGAATCAGGAGTAAATTAGCAGCTGATCCCGGCATTATATCACAAAAATTAGGAAATTTCCATTTATCAGAAGATATTTCTCTCTGAACTTTTTCCATTAATCATTGTTTTTATCCAAATTAAAGAAAGGAATTTTCTCGAAATATTCAAATAGCTGAGCTGCAATGAGTTAGCTCGAAAAATATTCAAGCTGATCAACCAATGAAAGCTGAATCTTTTTTATGGCACGAGTTCTAATTCAGAGAAAGAGCCATTGGTTTTCTAACTTCTTAATTCTCAAGTAAAATTGGTGAGAATGTCAAAAAATCCCATTTCAAGGCTCTCACGCCAATTAGTCGAACCAACCTCGGGGTTAACTTTGATAGGAATGGTATTGACCTTGCTTTTCGAGTCGAAGAGAGCAAAATAACACATTTATAATCAAGTTTTATGGGCAGTTTGCCATTCATCTTCTCCATCTAGCAAATACATACTCTTCTTCTTTGTTACAATTATAATAATAAGTAGAATTCAAGTTTTCAAGAGGAAATTTTCGAGTTGAGTGAGTTTCTATTTTCTCACTTCTTGCCAATAGCAATCAATTCTCAAAATCCAACAACTCTAGCTCGAGTTTTATTCACAAATTATTTTGATACACTCATGTCCTCGAACTCTTTAGAAACCGAATTCAAGATTTCAACTTTGTTTTGTGAGACAAAGCAGAAGAAGAAGCTCTTTCCGAGAGGCGCCCACTACTTGACCCTTCTCCTCGGAGCTCTCAAAGAGAAACCCAATTCGTCATCTAATATCGAATATCCATCTTATTCAGCCATCTCTGCCGTTTCACCAAAAGAAAGAGAGATACAGGTGCCAATTATTAATGGAAAATGCCTAAACGCAAACGATCCTTGTGTCTTCGATCTCTATCATTTTATCGCTTACATCAAAACTCAATCAAATACAGCAAAGTCAATCAAGGATAAAATTCGATGTCCAAAGTGTGGTCTCCTACGAGATCTCAATGAATACAGCATTGATTTGGGTTTTGAGTTCATTTTGAAAGACTTTATGCGAAAGCCGGTGGTCCGTTTTGGTGAACAATTGAAAATCGAATCGAGGCAAAGCATACCTAAAGGATATTTCATTATTCATCGCGATGGGACATACATTTTTCTTGAAGGGAACAAAAGCAACAGAAAACCGGAGATTATGATGGAAAAAATAATCGAAACTGCCTTTGCCAATAGGATTCTAAAGGCTCTGTCAGATTCGAGTAACCCTGACACATTGGACCTCCTTAAGGTGAAGAAATCGCAGCTTTGGTTGAAAGAGAAAAAAATTAGAATGCAGAAAACTATCCCAGATTTCTGCGTGTTTAAGGCGCTTAGCTGTAAAAAGGATGTGCAAAGATTCACTGATTCCGGTACTGAGTTTGACAGAGTTTGGATCTGGTTTCCTCAGCATAAGAGCGAGGCCTTTCTAAAAGATCGGATGACTGAAAATTTGAAGGAAATGACGGTCGCACGACCTTTTGAACTTTGCAGTGAAAACCAATTTGAAAAACTGAGTTTCAATTCTTTTTCGTACATAATAAAGATTCCTGAAGTCGGTTTTTGGATAACTGGAGGAGCAGAGCAACCACCAGACTGCTATGAAGTTTCATTAGGAGATGCGTGGATAGAAGATAATGGTTTTGCGAACTGTACTCCATTACCGAAGCTACCAACATCGCTTTTTAAACACGCTGGAATTTGCGTGAAAGACTATGTTTATATCTGCGGAGGGACCCGTAGACTCGGGTCTACTTCAGAAATGGCTTTGACTGAAACCTGGAGAATGAATTGGAAAAACCCAACTAAATGGGAAAAATGTGGAAATATGAAGCATGGAAGACTCTGCCACGCTCTTTTCGCTCAAAAAGACCGCATTTACTGCCTCGCAGGAAAAGTAAAGACAGTAGAGTACTATGATATCAATTTTGACGTTTGGGAGGAGTTAAAATTAAAGGTGAATGCATTAGCACCCCACGCTTACATGTGCGCTCAACGGCTGGGTAATAGCAACAAGGTTCTGATTATGGGTGGAATTAATCACGAGTATGGAACTAGGGAGTCAGAAACTTATGTGCTCGACCTGCAAAACGCAAGTCTGGATAATGTGGGTAAGCAATGGAAGTTGCTTCCAGGCGTTTATTCAGATTTTCCGGACTTGAACTCTGTGTATAATGGCAAGGTTTACTTCCTCGGGCCGTATGTCTCCAAAAATTATCATTTTGCTGCTTCAACGTATTCAGTGACTGAAACGCTGGAGCTTGAAAACCAGAAAGTCTCCTTTAAATTACCATTATAATGGTAAACTTTATCTTTTTGAATCAAAGGAATTCTAATTATGTACTCTCTAAGCACTCGACATAATTTTCCTCATGGATTGTGGTGAGTTGTATGATTGATGTTCTTGTATTAAATCTCAATAATGGGTGAATAGGCTGGCTATTTACAATGTAGAACGTATTTTCTGGAAAAATCACAGAAATTGAAATGCATTATATAAGACACTAATTAGGAGAATCTACAAACATCAGTGGCTCCTCAGCCATTTTAGATTCACATTTACTCAATAGAGTTACCCTCTTTCTCATCTTAAATAAAAATTTTAAGTGCACTATTGGAATAATTGAGTCTGGATTGAGTCTTGAGAATCAAACAAAGTGAATGAAAAACGGTTCTGAGTCAAATGAGCAGAGAGACATGATTTTTGGTTTTATCGAACGACAATTGCAGCTTCGCCTCGGAAAACTGGAAAAGCTCAGAAAAAAGAATGACAAACATATGGAGGACATTCGGGAGAAAATAGACAATCTCAGTCAGCAGCTTAACGTAGAAGATCCTTATGTGTTGCCTCCAACCAAAGAGACATTATCAGATAAAATTAGAGCATATTGCAATGATATTAGACAAGGAATCGTGCCAAGTGAAGAAAATTTCGAGCAGAGTCGCAATGAAGAGGGAGATATTGAAAAACAAAGCCGGAAACCTTCATTACATGAATCAGTGAAACCAGTCAAAGCTCATAAATCAAAAGCAGCAGCTAATTTGAACGTGGAGACGAATAGAGAGAAATCCGACATTTCTTCATATGATAATTTGCCATCTGGTACTGAAACTCGGAGCACATCAGCAAAATCGAGTCGCATTCTCCTTCCCGACAAAACTTCTCCTGATGTAACGAAAATCAAATCAACGAATTCAAATGCAAGTGAGAAAGATGAGACATCGACTCCTAATACAAAGAAAAGTTCCAAAAAAGGCTCAAAAGCACGTGAAAGTTTAGCTCTGATAGCTTCAGGGAGTACGACCAGGTTAACCAGTCGGTCGACTAAACCGAAAGACGATGCAACAAAGCTTGGGCAGGAGAAAACTGATGAAAAAAACGTGAAAATCTCAAAGTTTATTAGCAAAGACCAGACAAGGAATCCAACTCCAATAAGGATCGCCCCATCGAGAAAAACATCGGATATTGTTTCTCATGAAGATGCGGGAAATATTACTGATACAGGGCTCTCAGATACGAGCTTTCGGCCAATCAGAGCTCAGAAAACTGTACCTGCTCCTGAGAATACGAAACCAGCAAAAAAATCAACAAAAATTCTCAAGGAACCCAAGCTTTCGAGTAAAGATGAAGCCCATGCAAAAAATGAAAGATCTTCACTTGCTGGTCGTACTAAAGTGAAACACAAAACAACGAATGAGAAAAAAACGTCGAGTCCAACAGCCAGTGAGAAGGCTGCGACTGCAAATGAAAATAATAAAAAACCCGCTGCCTCACGATCGAAAACTCCAACACGCCACATGACACTCGACGATGTTTCTCCGGTAAACCCGGACCAGAATCTTGGGAGAAGAAGCGTTACTCCTGGCAAAGGGAAAGATAATTTAACCAGGGGCACACCAGGCACGACGACTCCAGATAGACGCAGTACCTCTCCGAAGCCAAAGACTAAAACTACCGAAAATGCCGCTGAGCAGCCTGAAAATGAGGAGCCATTGTCAGCAAATCTCAGAAAGAGCCAGAGGCCGAAAAGGAAAACGAAACTGCCTGCGGAGAGTGAGACGCCACAGTTTTCCGACGCAAAGGAAACGAGATTCAAAAGTCAGAGGTTAACGAACGAACTTCAAGCGAAAGCCGAGAGAGCAAGCAAGGGAGGGATGGTGAATAATATAGGGAACATGGGAAAAGACCCTCAGCTTAGTCTGATACAAGGAGATGAGAGATGGGATAAAAATTTGCTTTCTTTAGATTGGAAGGAGATGGAGCAGGAAAATCTGCTGGCGAGTTTAGACAATATTGAGGATAAGCTGCAATATAAAGAATTCAAGGAGGATCTCCTTCATCTCGAGGAAGAAAGAAGAAAGCAGTTTTCAATTGCTGAGGTGGATCCGGCAAAGGAAGTTGGCTCTCCAGAGATAAGAGCAAAGGGTTCCGGCTTGAAGAATAAGAAGAGGAATCTAGAGTTGAATATTGACGACATTGAGAAGGAGAATGAAAGATGGGAAGAAGAGGAAAAGCGTAATGAAGAGCAGCAACCGGAGGAAAAAGAGGGGAATACCAGTGCTTCTCTCAGAGGAGAAGGCGATAATGACTGTGATGGCGCGAAAGGGCTCACGATAGAGATAAGCCATAAAATAAAAGACGATGATGATGGCGACGGCTTTGACGAGCACCCGTTTGACAGTATTAATAGTCCAATAGAGAAAAAAAACGAGGCGTTCAGTTATCATGAAGAGGAGGATGATGATGTGAATGGAGTAAACGAAGTAAATGATGTAAACGGATCTCACGCCCAGTCTCAATCAAAGGCTCACACGGAACATAATGCCGAAAATGAAGAGGCAAATAACGAAAATGAAGATGATGATGTTAATAAGGCAAATGATGATGATAACCAGGCTAATGATGCTAACCCTGCCCAAGAGGGCGAGATTTGTAACGAAGAAGAAAAAGAATTCGACCCAAACGAGGAGATTGACCCTAATGACGCTATTGATAACGCGAATGGTGGTAAGGACGGGTGCCCTGAAGAATCTGCGAAAGAAACGAATTATGAGAGCGCCAAGAAATTCTGGACTGAACAGGAATATGCATTAAACGCTGCTATCGAGATTAGAAAAAAATCTGTTCCAACAATTCAAAATATTTCGGTTCAAAAGGAAGAAGCGGAACCGCAAGAAGACGTGAATGGCGATCAAATTCACGAGGATAAATTACAACCAGAAAATACTGAAAATAACGCTGAGCAAGTCTAATTCGATTGAAATTGGAAGTGTTCAAACAGAGACTTTGTTGAAGTTTTCTCGGAATGAATGCATTCGCGGCATCATCAGTGCAAATGCAGGAGAGAGAGAGCAAATTGCTGATTTATTTGAAAGATGTGAGTATGAGACACGTTTTTTGTGAATCAAGTCATTGAGGATAATATCATATTATTCTATGTAAAGTTTTTAGGTCTAAAATTGCTGTTTCAAACAAAATTATTTTTGTTGCTTCGTTGCTTC
>ENA-UOTX01002246-UOTX01002246.1-compost-metagenome-genome-assembly--contig:-NODE-2246-length-9892-cov-11.067244_pt1 | contig 9892 bp, 4 predicted proteins | sample MGYA00238143_ERZ746982 | MGnify/ENA primary metagenome ERZ746982 (study PRJEB28758, sample SAMN06268862) | compost metagenome | isolation source: single cell | place: USA: California, Emeryville, Joint... | reverse complement strand
TTCGAATCCTACTTGAGTTTAGTTAAGAAGTGAGGATTGGAAACGATTAGCCAACGAACCTAATTACACTCGAAATCGTCTCCTATGTACAACCGACACAAAAATTCTTGAAGACTTTGCCAATGGAATTCTTTTGAGATTCATTTATTTGCTATGAAGATAAAATACTAGTTTGCCGAAGAAAAAATAGCCGAATGTAAATCAAGATGATAAGTGAGTCAAGATTAAGTATATTTCTGCAGCGTGAGGGGCAAGGCTTTTAATTTCTCATCTAGCTATCTTATCCATGACATACTATAGTGATTAGCGAAAGATTGAATAAAATTTTGGTTTCCTGAAGAAAATTTTGAAATAAGGATTGTTGCTCTATTTTGTAAGTTTATTTTCTTATAGAATTCAGATATCAAATAAATTTATTGCAAAATGAGTTTGTGATTGTGTGCTTTTCAAGTCGTGAATATTAGATTTTACAGGAAGAATGATCAAATACGTTCATTCCCAATGCTATGAACCAAGCAAGGATTTATTATCTCAGACACAAGATGTAGATCCAAAACAAAGATTCTGTTTTAATGAATTTTTCATAAATCATATGAAGGTGAAACAATCACCTTTTTTTCCATTCTGAATTCGATTTAATCTCTTTCAAATTTTAAATTGTCTGTACTAAACCTATGCTCACTGCGATGCCACAATCGGATTTAATATATGTTTCTCGACTTAGTATAACATTTAGAACTCCTTCATGAATCATGAAAGTCAAGGCTTTAAAAAATTTGAATCAAGAAATTTTTCGAAATTTCCTCCGCAAGGTTTCTCAATCGAAAACACTAATTTGACTTAATTTTCATATATTTTCTAATTTCATTCATCAAACTAGATGTAGACTTAATTTTCTATGAAATGTGAAATAAAAAATCGAATAAACTCTGACAGAACATCTATGATTTATTATTTAATTGCAGAAATTGCAGCAGCTCTTATTGTAAGAGGATCTACCAAAATCTTGAGGAATTTTTTCAGTTTATGGTTTTGGGTTTGAGCCATTACTCGTATGAACGCTACTGTCAAGAGTCCTTTAAATATTTGGCTTACTGCCAAATCTTGAGCAATAGAAATCAAGAAGCTCCTTGCCCATTTTTTCAGGATCTTCTCATGTGAGATTCGCAGCAACCACAAGGATGATGTAGACACAATACAACCAGCAAATGCGCTGATAGTAAAGTATAGCTAATAATTCTCTTGATTCTAGCAATTTTTTGCTGTCTTTTTCTTTTGTCAACCTCTTGTTGTCGAATTTGAGGATTATGAGTTGTTATGGCACTGATCATATGTTCGCTTCTACTGTTTAATGAATGAATCAAAGCTGTAAGAAAGCCAAAATCATAAGAATTACATTTTTGTGACGAGAAGCAGTTTCAGAATATTATTGAGAGGAGTGATTGTCGCTAAAGATAGTAACATTACCACCAGTTTCTCACGCTAAGTTGTTATTTAATCGTCCTGAACACCAGGCGAGTAATGCCGAAGGTTTTGAAGTTACCTCTCCTAACCAAGAAGTTTCATGAGATATGAAATTCGATATTTCTTGTTAATATTAATGCAATTACGACATCAGGGCCACTTGTATTTGCGAGAGCGATTCTATTTGGACTCATGGCATGGGGTATATTTCATCTACATATGTTCTTAGCTTAATTGAATTTTTCAGAATTATTAAATAGAAATATTGCCTGTACGAATGCTAAGGAAGGGGCTGCATCTTTTGATTCTAATATATATCAGATATCAATCCACTAGACTAAAAATCGATCCTCTGTCTCTACAAAACAAAGCAATATCTATTTTGAAGAAAAAGAGATCTAGCATCAATTCTCTTTCGGCCGTTGAGAATGGAGTTTCAAATCTCTTCACTTAAAAGAAAAAAGAAGACAATGATGAGTTCAGATTAGAACTTCATTTTATTGCTGTCGAGAATTCGGGTGTTTTTGAAAATAATAGATAATGTGTCTATAGGGTAAAATCGTCTTCATAATGAATGAGTAATTTAGTAGTTGAGGTTCCTCTCAATGAAGTCGATTATCTTGAGCCATAAATTAAATTGGTTTTCCTTGAATTCTCGGAAAGTTAGCGTAATCTTCCATTGTCTCGAGCTCAACGATAATGTGGATAATGCTGGGTTTGTGATATATGCAGGAGAATCAGATAAGCTTCATTAGATTGGGAAATTATTAAATGAGGATAAAAAAATACTGCAATCATGTAAAACTAAGCTTTTCACTAAAATAGAAGGAAAAATAAGAAAGCAGGTTGGAGAGATCAAGCCAATCATCTGAAAAATGTTCTTTTTCGCCCTTCATAAGCTATAGAAGTGAAATTTCTGGCCAGCTTTCTTTCTTATAATCCAATATGCTAGCAAAGTTCAGGGTGTGCCTGTAATTATTCATTTTCACATTGGACTTCAATCATATGCCATTGCTATACCCTCATGTATGGTTGGAATCATAATTCCAACCCCCAATTTGTGAGGTTCTAGTGTGACAAATGGCTTATAATGTCAAAACGTTTATGATATATTATATCATGGAGGAATTGCGAGGACTGAGAACATATGAAGTGGAGGAAAAAGTATAGTCAAGAATATCATTTCATAATACATTAGTCATTCCTTAAAATTTCTTTACATTGTTTGATTATCGATATTTACATCATCCTTCTGATCCAAATATCAGTTATATTAGAAGAGGGTTTTCAGATAATATTAAGTATCTCCGGCGTTCAAGTGTCAAATCATTATTCACATTTGATTATAATAAATAAGACCGATAACTTTTTACGTGTCTAACAAATACGACTATTATACGTGAAGTAATTTAGGTTTTATCATTAATAATTTTATTTGAAGACAAAAAATTGATCCTAAAATGGGAAGCAATAGCTCAAAAAACAGAGATTCAGGTAAAAACATCACAACGAGTATAACCAACGTAGCTAAATATCAAGCTTCTTACAAAGCTGATGTGAAAGGACCAAAAAAAAGAACTCGAAAAAATATCAAGGGTAATTTTCATTAATATCAAAAATATATATCGTATTTCATATCGAATGAAACTTCTTATTGGATAGACGAGGTAACTACTGCCCCTCAAACATTGCTCGCGTGGTCTTCATATGGTGATAACAATATCAGCGTCTTCGAACTCGAGAATAAACAGCATTATGCAAGCTTTGAAGGAGTTCAAATTCAAACAGGTGCATTTATTCTAAATTATTGATGCTATCCCAGCAATTTCTCCAAATTCAGGTGGGTCGACTCATGTCAAAGAAATCCCAAATACAAAATTACTTGTCTCACTCAATCATAATTTCAATACATCAGCAAATATGGCAATATTTGATATCTCACAGAAATCTGCGAAAAAGATTTATACTTTTGAAGAAATTGTCGGAGGTAAACCCAATTCTAACTATATGAATTCCAAATACTTAGATTTACTCATTTCTCATATTCATCGTTTACTATTTTAATCATTTTGTTTCCTCTAGAGGTTGGCGCTGGAGACGTTACATTTAATGCAAGAAGAAATTTTCTTGGTTCAATCTCTCTCGGAGGGAAAATTTCTTATCACTTGCACAGTATTGAGTATGCTGGAAAAAAAGGCAGCTATAGCGTGCAGCTGCTTAAAAAATCGAAATGGCCTGCGCAGTGCAAGCCGGGAGGTGGTAACTGATCTTATAGTCCCTATTCTGGATTCAATAACCTATTTCTCTCCAAGGAAATCATATCCCAAGTTTTGATTTCAGCCTCTCTGGAGAAACTGTAGCGACTATTGACCTTCATGGCGTGTGCTTGGTATCAGATGTGAGCACTGACAGTTGTAGGTGCCATGTGAACATGGAAGATATGGGTAAATCAGAATATCAAGCTTGCGCTCTCTTTCTTAAGACATCAACTTTTTTCATTCACACATTTAATTAATTTTCCAATTCTCTTATTTCTGTACTTAATCCCAGATTCTTATGCGCATTGTCGATGGAGCACTAATGCTTGCGAACCTCTACTATTCATCAAATATGGAACGAGGAAACTTAATATACTTGATGCTGAGAAAAAAGCCCTGACTTTGAAATTTTCAATCATGCTTAGCTACTGTAATTTTAGCAAATCTTGAAACATGCTCTCTTTTCCCGAAAAGGAGGTGACTGGATTCACCTTTTTACTTAATTTTAAAGATATTTTATCTCTTCACTGAGGCTAACTTGTGTTCCTTCTAGACGATGCATCTCGGATCGATGTTTGCCCAAACAACGGAAATTTGGTTGTAGCAGGGGATAGGAAGTATGTTAAGATATTTGACAAGAGGCAATCAAAGATCGTCAACACCTCTGATAAAATCGAAGCAAGTAAGCTGCGTTTAATTGTTTAATGAATTATTTCTGCGGTCCGCATCTTTTTTAGGCAAAATCTTTGATGTCCGATGGAGTCTGAGTGGTGATATGATTGCAATTGCAACCAGCTTTCACTCTGCTAAAGTATGGGAGCTTAGGACTGGGAAGGTGATTTGTGTTGGAGACGATTCAAGTAATTTATGATATTTTCAACTTGTTCATCCTCATTGAAATATTAGTGGGTGCCCGCTCAGTATGCTTTATCTAAGCGAAGGTAAAGTATAAATTTCGCAGAGAACGAGGATTGGTTGAAAATGAATACAAAGGTCACTATTGAATACACAAACCAGCAAATATTAATGGAAGTGTTAGTCGGATTATTGCATATTTTCTCTGTTCTTCATGTTTTATCATCCGTTCCTGGTAAAATCAAGAAATATTAGACCGAAATAAATTATGCCAACAAGTATCTGCTTAGTTAATTCGCAGTTTTTGAAGATAAATACCTTAAAATGATCCATTTACATTAGTGCTACATTAATTTGTCGATTCCTTCAGATGTTACTTCTCTATGAACGGGAATGAATGATGAAAAAATAGATAATCACAAGTAATTGAGCCGTCAAAATTTAAAATTGTACTGGTTTTTATCCAATTCTGTAGTCTCAAAATGAAGGATTACACAAGTCTAATTGGATCATATCCCAAGGTGTATATTTCAACCAGCTCGAAGGCAAACTAGAAAGAATTAGAAACAACGATTTTGCCAAACGAAAGCTACGGAAACTTTGGACTATCTTCTCTCCATGGCTACTGATTATAAAAGTAGACGCCAAACTAAACTATCTACAGGAAACATAGGAAGTAATCAATAAAAAGAAAAAAGAAAGAAGGAGCATGTATTTGGATAACAGGAGACTTTGTCACTCTCTTTCGATTAATTTTTTTTTAAAGTTGAAGTTGGATTATCATGCATTAAGAGGTTGATGAATAGAAACAGAAATGATTAGCTCGGATTACAGATTCATTGGCTAAATTAAGCAGTCAAATATTTGATAGACAAAGGGATGGAGAATCTATCAACCGAGTTCAATATAAAGAATAGAAAAGGATATTATGAAGCTTCAGAAACTCCATATAAGCAAAGGAATATTTGTGCTTTAGTAGGCTCTTCTAATGAAAGTGACCTGAATCACACAAAATTAGCCTCACCTCCTTTACGTCTACTCATTATCGATTTTTGAGTAAAAAGTATGAAAGGGGACGCACCCGGCTCCCAAAATTATGATTCCTTCTCTGAATAAAAAACTTAGTGGCAGTTAGTAATATTTCATTTCTATTCAACTCACGTAATTAATTAAGACTTCAGAAAAGTACCAAATTAAGACTTTGGAAAGTTGATTGATTACTTAAGGAATAAAATTTATTCATCCTCAAATCTCAAAGTCTCAATACAAGAAAATGCTTCCAAAGCCAACAAAGGATTCATCAAATCTTGTCGAGGAGGAACCTAAGCAATTGCAAGGCGAAACGCAGTGCGGCTCACCAAATAAATTATCAGTAATCACTGGTATTATATTATTTGTCGTAATCATTACATGAACACTTTTTTGAAATAGAAAACATCTCTTCAAAACCGAAGCTACTCGCTTGGTGCTCATCTAATAATAAGATTAGTGTTGCTGAACTCGAAACGGAGAAAGAATTTACGAAATTCGATGGAGTGAAACTCAGCAAGACTGGTGTTATTTTTCAACTTTTCCATTTCTGATTCAAATTCGCTCACAATTCACTGAAGGTTTTGGCTGGACTCATGTGAAAGAGATTGCCAATACAGGACTTCTTGTTTCAGTTGATCACTCCCTATCCGCTAATTTGGAAGTGTTCGATATCTCACGCGAAAGGAAAAGTAATAAAATATATTCTTATGAGGAAGTATCTGGAGGTAAACCCTTCATTAGCTAGTTAAAGTATATCTCCTCTTTTCCTTTTTCTAGCAACTGGTTTTGGAGATGTGACCTATAACCCAAGAAGGAACTTTCTTGGAGCAATGTGTGTTGGAGGAAAGATAGCTTACCATCTGTTTAATTTTGACATATCGAAGTCCGGTGGGTTTGGAAAACTCATCCGAAAATCGAAATGGCACTACGAATATCATACCACAGAACGTAACTAGTAATAAAATTTTTTTCCCTATTGTAGACCCGTTGTAATATGTTTGTGACTAGCCAACGGGATCACCAGCCTTGATTTCAACCCTAACGGGGAGACTGTGGCAACCATTGAGGAGAATGGAGTGTGCTTAATATCAGACTTAAACACTGACAGTTATCGCTTTCACTTGAACATGAGTAAAAATAATAAGGGTAAGGAAAATTGTCAATTCTCGAGAATTAACCAATGTCCTTCTTTCCTCTACTAGATATATTCGTTCCACTTTTTGTTATAATTTCCTAACAGCATTAAATTCTCTTATTCTTATAATAATCACTCGTTAGATAAATATGCGCGTTGCAGATGGAGCACTAATCCTGATGAGCCACTATTATTTGTCAAGTGTGATTGGACCCTCCTCAATATCCTAGATGTTGAAAAGGAAGCTCTCATTTTGAAGAGTCCGGTTGATTTTGAATCCGGTAAGTGCAGCAGAATTTTAAATTACTTTTCTTCTCTTTTTCTTTCGATTGGGACCTTATAATTTACATTTTGAACTGATTTAGCTTTGATAATTTTCGTTTGGTTTGACATTTACATCTTTTAGCCATAGCGTACTGGATTGATGTTTGCCAGAGCGATGGAAATATGTTGGCCTCATGCGGCTGCGATAACAATGTGCAGATATTTGACAAACGAGAATCCAAGGTTGTCCAAACTTTTGACGACATTCACACAAGTAATATTTCTTAAATCTGCCAAATAAATAATTTCTGGCTTCTTATTGTTATTTTTTAGACTATGTATACTGTGTGAGATGGAGCCCAAGCGGCGATATGATTGCGAGTGCTTCGCGTGACAAGACTGTAGCACTATTGGACTTTAAAACGGGAAAAAAGCTTTATACTGGAAAGACCTCGGATGGGAGTAAATTCTAACTGTTACTATTTGATTAATTAAGGCTATTCCGACTTCTTCTTAGATTTTGCTATGTCAGTTTGTTTCATTTGAGAAAAAATCCAAATCGATAATCAAGGGGAAGGCAGCACAAGAATTAGCAATTCGAGAGAATAAACATCAGTCATAATAGATAATAGGAGTTTCAGAACTATTTATCATAGCGATTATCATCTATTCTTCCTTATATATGCATCATGCATTCTTCCAATCTGAGAAACAAAATAAATCGGTTAAGGAAAACTAGCATTATACGAAAAACAGAAATTGATATTTTCTTAAGTCTTAAGCTTTCTTCATCACAATAACACGGACCCAGCTTTTCAAATATAAATGTTCGCTCAATCAACTAAGGAAAAACTATTATTGACATAAAATTGTAAAGTTACCGTTCATAATTAAACAACTGATAAAGAAATGGAAGAGGTCTCAACACATACAATTTCTATCCAATTAAGTTAGATTTAATTCTACAGCGGTTACTATTTTCCATCCGATCCGATAATTAGAAAAATCCTCGCTAATTTTTCTTATCATTGAAATTCATACTTTGAGGATAAAATATCGAATGCGAGCACTCAGCAACGTATAAACTTCTATCAAACTTGCTCACAATTAGACTCGAGAGCAAAACGCACATTTTCCATCCAAATCTTAGTTTTACTAATATTATAGTTTCGAAATCGATAAGTAAGCATTCAAAACTGATTTAGAAGCTTGAATCTTGTAACCTGAAGGTCAAGCCATGGCTAATTCTTATTTAACATCAAGACTGAATCCATTGGATTGAACACGCTTTTAAATAAATGAAATTAGATATTTTTAGTTTCAAATGCTGCTATTGTTGTTAATCTTGAGCAGGTTGTTCAGAGAAATGTCCAGTCGTCTAGAAAGTTAATTACTCTTCTTCCAGCAATCAGCAATGACAATTCCCTTTTCATAATGAATATCATACTAAGTATTGTTAGATATTTGAAATCTGTTCATGCCCTTAGACTTCTTTGATAAATTACGTATTTGCTCACCATTTTGCGACTAAACTAACCTAAGAAAATTATATATTATTTTCAAGTGACCACTCTTATGTTTTCTGGTTAGAGTTTTCAATTTTCTCTAACTAATAGTTTTGTTTTCTGAGAGTTTGAAATATGTATGATGAAACTGGGCCATATATAGCTTTCGGTTTTATATCCTTTGGATTCGGTATCGAATGCCGTATAAGATCCCTCCCATATTGTTACTTAGCGAGGACATTTGTTTTTTATTTACGGTAGTTAAGTAGTTATCATTTAATTATGCATTGATTTGTGTTAATTCTCACCGAACACATTGCCATCACTTAGAGCTTCGATGGCATTCTACTTCGGGTATTGCAGTCCTAACCTATCGCTCTGAGAACTGTCAGCTCAGGCTTTGAGATAATTGGTATGAAAGTGTGAATTAATTTCGAAAAATTCATATTCACCGATGTTCTCTCAACATTGAAAAACCGACCCCGTATTTCTGCGATCAAACAAAATTAAGGGAAATTTCATTGAGATTCATTTTGTATTTTTTTAAGAAGAGTTCTGGATTTCTTGACTTAATAGTTTCGTTTGGCTGGACAGGAGGAATGCATAATGAAATTCTGGTATAAAGGAAAGAATTAAATCTAATCAATAACTCATCATCGTAATCAGTTTTATTCTCTCAAAGTTTGTTGTTGCAAGTTTCTTTTCATATGATGGCGATTATGGCTCTCGTTTACAGAAAGCAGACAGAGTAATCTAATAATTGGATAAGGATGGGTTTTATTTATTAACTATGAGCGGTTACTTTCTTCTGAGGTCTTTTGAGTAGAAAGCACCTTCATAGTCTTGAAGTCTACAAGTTTTACTCTCTTATCCTTAGATGCGGTTGCAAGCATGTCACCGTTTGGACTCCATCGGACACACCAGATGTGGTCTAAAAATAAGAATTAGATATTCGAGAGAATTCATAAAACAAATCAAAGAATCTTACCTTTATGAATGCCATCAAGGGTTTTCACGATCTTCGATTCTCGTTTATCAAATATCTTGAGATTCTTATCAGGACCCACTGCTGCAAGCAAATTTCCATCTCTTGGGGAGACATCGATCCAGTATATAATTGCTATTTGGAACAAATTTTAGCTGCATTCCGTTGAGAAAGTTGAAATTAACATGTGTTTGCCATGAAGAAAAAGCAAACGAAGAGGAAATTGACAAAACGGCTTGAGAAATAATTACAGTATTGAGTGAGAACAATCGATTCCTTCAAGGTTAGAGTTTTTTTCTCAACGTCCAAGAGATTGAGTCTGTCCGAACAATGCCTCACAAATAGTAGAGGTTCATCCAGGTTTGTGCTCCATCGACATTGTCCATAATGATCA
>ENA-UOTX01002245-UOTX01002245.1-compost-metagenome-genome-assembly--contig:-NODE-2245-length-9893-cov-24.387327_pt1 | contig 9893 bp, 10 predicted proteins | sample MGYA00238143_ERZ746982 | MGnify/ENA primary metagenome ERZ746982 (study PRJEB28758, sample SAMN06268862) | compost metagenome | isolation source: single cell | place: USA: California, Emeryville, Joint... | reverse complement strand
AGATAATCCGGTTCAAATAGCAACGTCTTATAAAGAACTTGCCTTAGAGTGCCTTTATCAAATCTTTCCTCGTAGGTCCTATCTCCAAAGTTCCATTCTCGTTTCGCGTCCTTCGTCTTCATGAGATTCTCGAATTCTTCCAGGAGGAGATACCGCTCGAAATCGTTGATGTCGCTAGTTACGAAAGGATTGATGTGCGATTTCTCAGCCTTACGAAGGTTTTCGGTTTTGGTCGCTTGAGGAGGCATGTCTTTGCGGTTGATTCCAGGGACAGCGATTTCGTCGAAGACAAGATGCTCTCTTCTTTCGGCGATATCGTCGTTGTTTAACCGCTGGTTGTACGTGCGACGTTGTATATCATCGCTCTCGTTGACAAGAAGCTGATATGGACTCTTACCATCTGATCCAACGTATTTTTTCAGTTTATCAGCTTGATTCTAGTAAATTTGTTAGAAATGAGGTCAAAGCATACTTTGTTACATCGGAAGAGGACGTCCCTCGAATATCATGCATAATACTCGAAAAAATAGACTCGAGTTCTTTCGTTGTTGCTGAAAACGTCTCTGATGCACCTGAGATGGAGTACGCGATCTGATCAAGCATCGCTTCAATGCAAATTCCTTCAGTCACACTCTCTTCGTCAAGGACGCCGAGCTGCTGATTATAATACGAAAGATCAAACGTTTCCTCTTTCTTCTCTTGCTGCTTTTGCTGGTCCTGCTGTTTATCTGCGTCTTCTTCCGCTTTCTTCTCCTCTGCTTTTTTCTCCTCTTCCATTTTCTTTACGTCCTTCACTTCCTTTTTCGTATCTTTCCCTCCTTTTTTCGTTTTCTTTGCTGCTTCTTCTTCTAGTCTGCGCTTTTCTTCCTCTTGCTGAATTCTCTGCGCTTCCAAAGCCGCCAATTCTTCCGCCGTTGGCCCTTGACCTGGAATCAGCGGTTCTGTCTTCTTCGTCTTAATCCAATCACGGTAAGCTTGGATGTCATAGCTAAAAACTGCGAGTTGATTGAATATTTCAAGGTTAATCGCTCTGAGGAGCTCTTCCTCGGGTAAATTGTAATCAAAGAGCGCCACGTATTCCTTATACACAGTATTTCTTATTGGACTGTTTCGGTTGGAAGCGTCTCTTGCTTCTTTCATATTCAAGATGATTTTATTGTTTGCTCGAATAAAAGCCTTGTCTTCCTCGCCAAGCCCTTCAGCTTTCTTTTGCTGTTCAAATTTCTCAGCGCCGTCCCCGTCAATAAACTCCTCCATTTTCCGCTTCAAAGTCTCTTCGAAATTGTCTGCGTCACCCTGAAGCCACTCGTTCGGCTCGTCTGAATGACCAGGGATAACCTGTTCGTTTATCCTCAGTATCATGTCTATCGCACCTCCAGCCTTTGATAATTCAGCAAATTCCTCCTAATTATTTGAATATTAGACCGCTTCTGCTCGCTATTTTACCTTTGTGGCCGGATAATCAGTCAAAAAGTACACAAAATCTGATAGTTTATCAATGCCCTTGTCCATTGGTGGCTCTTCAGGCTTCTCTTCAACTACTTCTTCAACTTTCTTTCCTTTAGCGTCTTTCTTATCCGCTTTTTTCGCGTCTTTGCTGTCTTTTTTGACGTTTGGGTCCTTTCCCGCTGCAATAGCATCTTGATATTCTTTTTTAGCCTATGGCTGTATTTAACAAAGAGATTCCTGCTGATACATACCTTGCGTCCTTGTATATTGATCTCATTGTAGAATTGAACGAATATTTTGCTTAATAGTTCTGGAGTGAGCTCAGTGGGGATGTCACCTCCAACGGGTGCTTTTTTCTGTTTCTCATTGACTTGGGTTGGGTCTACGTACATTTGGTTTTCTTTGCCGTAGTTGATGATTTCCTCGCGAGTGATGAATCTTTTGGGTTCATAGGAGCAGATTTGGAGAGATTTTGTGATTTTAGCTGCACGGTCTTTAGAGGTGCCGAAGTTCAAGCAAACTGCTATTGAAAGCCAAGGAGGCAGGGTGGAGAGGTCGACGACTTCGTCTTTCTTTTTTCCTGCTTTCATTCGATAAATCCAATTTGTTAAGTTACAAAACTTGTCTGATATAATTTGATTTTTTCAAATTGAGGAAGCAGAGTTTTTGTCATATTTAAATGCACTTTTTGTTCAAAAATGCAATGACAGCGAACGACTATCCGTGAATTTAGAAAGAAAAACTTCTCCAAAAATGACACTTCTGTTTTTCGGATATCTTTGATTTAATTGAAGTAACCTAAATTTACCACATGGAAAAATCAAACATAAATTGAAAAGCTTTTTTCGCTTCGGAAGATGCAAAAGCATTTCCAACCTTTGTCAACAGAAATTAAGAGATTGCGGTTTTTTAATGTTTGTAACATGGACTTATTTATTTTTTACATTTAAGAACTTCTTCTCCGATGTTGTGTCCGGCAATCCAAAATACGATATTTTGAAAATGCCAGACATTATCAAAGGATTATGGTTGAGATATAAAACGAAACTTAACAAGCATTCAATATTGATATTAGCTAGAGATTTCTTCGTGGAAGACAGTATGCCGATACGTGAGACCTTCATCGACAATTAAGCAGCCTTCTTAATCAGAAATAGGCAGCTTGCAATGATTATTGACATCCCAACTGCCGTTAAGAAAGAAGGAAAGCTATGAAATATCAAGATATCGACAAGCATCGCAAATATTATCTCGCTATAACTAACGAGACCAACGACACTCGCTTTCTCGTACTCCAACGCTCTGATTATTGTGTAAGTGATGGACATGTTCCCCAGCGCCAGCAGGAAAGAGGTCAGATAACCCTCAAAGGTTAATGTCTGGAAATCTCCCTTCATTATAATGAAAGAGACGCACAAGAGTGTCATTACAAAGTTATTTTGGAAAATAACAGCAAAGGTGTTTCCCTGATTCTTCACTCTCCTCATCATAATCTGCATTAATGCCCAGAGCGCAGTTGAAAGAATCATCACTAAACCCGCTATATACCTTGGCATAAGAGATTCCTCCAACTCAATCGGTTGTTTGTCCTCTCCAAATAAGAATGGAGGTCTCACAATGAGTACAACTCCAACGAAACAGGCTCCTCCTAGCACTCTTTCGATCACAGGATAAGCTTCTTTAAGGAAGAGTAACCCAAAAATTCCATTGAAGATGCCAAGAGTAGCATAGATGGTGGTGGCTTCACTAACGGAAAGTGAACGCGAACCCACGAAATACAATATAATACTCAGCGAAGAGAAAATTCCAGTGATGATGTATTCAGTATTGAAAAGTTTTCGTACTGATTTTTCGCCATTTTTTCTGAGGAGACAAAGTGTCATTACAGTAGCAAATGCAGATCTAAGAGTAATGACCTCTGCGCTCGGGAGGCTCGGATTCCATTTCCAAACAGCCACCACCATGATACTTGAGAGAACGCTCAAAAGCGTGAAATAGATTCCTCGTTTGTTGTATTTCGGCTGATTTTCTGAAAGTTTTGCCTCAGATTTGCGAGGTATCTTGCTTTCAACATCAGTAGGATTGCAATTCATGAGTTGAAGCTCCAGACCTCTCTCTTCGCCGTTTGAATGAGGGAACATTAATTAGCTGGCTAATTTAGGATTGATTATAATAAATTTAAAGCGTTAGTAGCAGAGTAATTTCGCTATTCGCTCGGCTCAGGCTGAATTCTATTAATGGCGAAATTATTCGGTAGCAATAATTTGATAGAAGGTGGGAGCTAAGAAGTAAAGATGCAAAGAAAAAGAGATATTAATGAAGTATATTGATCTTTCCACTCATTGTACATATGATTATTTGGAGAGATTGCTTATATAGAATTTACTGAATAACACTAAGATGCCTTTTTTAACAAAAATAAGCAACTTGCGATAATAATCGTCATTCCCAATGTAGTTAAGAGAGAGGGGAAAATATGAAAAATCAGTACATCCGCTATTATAGCAAATATTATCTCACTGTAGCCAAAAAGTCCAACCACACTTGGCTTCTCATATTCCAATGCCTTGATTATTGTGTAAGTGGCATATACGCTGCCCGAAGCAATCAAAAGAGCTGTAAAATAACCTGCAAAAGTTAATGTCTGAAAACTTCCCTTCATTATCATATAGCATATGCAGAAGAGTGTCATGGTAAGGCCACTTTGAAAAATAACAGAATAGCTGTTGATTCCATTCTTCATTTTTCTTATCATAATCTGCGTTAATGCCCACAGCAACGTTGAAAGAGTCATTATGAGAGCGGCGACATATCGAGGGATGAACAACTCCTCCGTGTCATTGGACTGTTTCTCCTCACCGAATAGGAAAGGTGGTCTCACAATGAGTAGCACACCAATAAAGCAGGCGCCTCCAAGCAGTCTCTCTATCATGGGATATGTCTCGTTAAGGAATAGCAAACCAAAAATTCCATTGAATATTCCGAGTGTTGCATAAATGGTGGTGGCTTCGCTAACTGAGAGCGAGATTAAACCAAGATAATATGTTACGACGCTCAGACTGGAGATGATACCTATGATGATATATTGAATGCTAAATAGATCTTGCAGAGACTTTTCTCTTTGCTTTTTGAGAAGATAGTAAGACATAATGCACACAAATATCGATCTGAGAGTGATGACCTCTGCACTTGGGAGATCAGGATTCCATTTCCAAATGACCGCAACCACGACACCTGAGAAAACACTCAAAAGCGTGAAATAAATTCCTAGCTTATTGTATCTTGATTGAGGCTCTGGTGGTTTGGCAGAAGCATGGTTAAACTGTTTTTCTTGAGGAATATCAATATCAGAAGGATTCGAGTTAATTAGTTGAAGCTCTATTTCTTTCTTATCGTTTGGTGAAGGATCATGCATTTTAGCTTTTTAATATTGATTTATTTTGGATGAAATTCAAGAAGCCACAGTCATTATAATTATAGCTGCTCATAAAATGACAGGAATTTAGACACAAAGTTCTCGTTGATAGAGAAATCAGTAGCGAATCCAACGAGAAAAATGAAGTTTTCATTTCATTAAGCAAATATATTCTATAAAGAAATTTGTAATCTCAAAATACTTTTTGTCCCCAAAAAGCTTTTTCATTAAATACGTAACTCCCAATAATTAATGCCATTGAAAGATAGAGATGCAGATAATAATTAGAAGAAAGAAATATCTATGAAAAGTCTTTTTCTAACATGCATTCATTACGAATTTACTAGGGAATCCAGTACCTAAAATCACCTTACAGTGTTACTGAGCTTTTTTTATCAATAAAAAGCAGCATGCCATAATAATCGACATACCAATCAGGGCCAGGAAAGATGGAAAGATATGGAAAATGAAAAGATCCGCAAGAATCGCAAAGATAATTTCACTGTAGGAAACGAGTCCAACCACACTAGGCTTCTCATACTCCAACGCCCGGATAATGCAATAAGTGACGGATAAATTACAGAGACACATCAAGAACGCGGTGAAATACCCTTGAAATCCCAATGATTGAAGTCCTCCATTCATCATACAGTAAATGAAAGCGATAACTCCCATTTGAAAATTGTTTTGGAACAACATAGCATATTTACTGCATCCTACCGTCGTCGCTCTCAATATAATCTGTATCAAGGACCATAAAGCCGTGGAAATAATACAAATAATAGCAGCTAAGAATCTCGAGATCGGCATTTCTTTCGCACCAGACTGCTCGTCCTCTCCGAAAATGAATGGTGGTCTCACAATAAGTACAACCCCAACAAAACAAACTCCTCCAAGAATTCGTTCGAAAGTAGGATAGGTTTCTTGTAGGAAAAGCAAGCCGAATATCCCGTTAAAGATGCCTAGTGTAGCATAAATTGTAGTTGTTTCACTAACAGTGAGCCCGAGCAAGCTGAGGAAATATGTGAGGATGCTGATGGTGGCGATGAGACCAACTTTGACGTTGTGGTAACCAAAGAGTTCATTAATGGTCAGCTGACTATCGTATTTTTTGATGAGGAGGTATGCCAGTGGGCAGGCGAATACAGATCTCCATACAAAAAGCTCGCCTCTTGGAAGGGCTGGATTCCATTTCCAGATAACAGCTACAAGGACGCTAGAGAGCGTACTTATCAAGGCAAAATAAATGCCCCAAATATTGTATTTTGGCTGTGATTCTGAAAAGTTGGCGTCTAAATTGCGAGATCTTTTAGGCAGGGGGCTTTCAGTGTCCGTAGGTGTAGGGCCGAGGAGGGGAAGCTCGATGTCTTTTTTTTGGCTATCAGAATGATCGTGCATTTTATTGAGGCGTATCAGCGTTAAGATCTTTTATTATTGATACTGATCGAGTTTAAATACTGCTATGTTATGAATCCAAAAATGATAAACGCGTCAACTGTCACATAGAATGCCAGCGTTCAAAATCTCCATTCTTTGTTTATTTTACTGATAAGAGGGACTTCTTGCGATGTGGCTATTTTAAGAGTTAAATGAGGACTCTATCCTCTTTTGTTTTTTTGCAAAAACTTACGAAGATAAATTTTAATCGAACAACAGAGAATGCAAAGTTGGATTCTAATCTTCATGAGTTTTGTGAGATGGTATTATATGTTGATAAAAAAATTACCGACAATTCAAGTACATTATCACTTTGGGGAGAGAGTGAAATGCTATCAAACAGATAATCAAAGGACATCACAATTCTAAATTTTTTTCATGTAAAGCATGATCCAAGGTTTGTGGCAGATAGCAACCGTGATCATTTATCAAATTGTTTTGTACAGAATCTCAACACAAAAAAGTATTGTTCAGAATGAGAGCCCGAATCATTAAACCATTATAATGGGGATTTGATGTTTGGTATTCTTTTATAAAAGGGGCGAGTTGAACAAAGAGCTATTATACTGAGGATTTATTTGGCATCTGTGTTTTGAAAGGCATGTTTTATACCTTACTTTTGTAAAGTAAAAATTTTTTTCTAGACCATTAAATTCTGGGTGTTTTTCAGTTGGCAACAAGCATCACATAGAAATACCTACCCTTCAAAAATTATGTAAAACACATAATAGTGAAACAACCTAAAATAAATTTGGAAGGATTTCTTGGTCCAAAAGAGATGTTCAGCATGAGGAGATATCTTCTTTAACCTGTGCCAAATTGCTTTCTGAATGCATTAAATATGGATATAAAATGAATAAAGTAATCGGCAGATTTTGTAGCTAGTTTTGAAATCAATTCATCAGTATAATATTACAAATACAAACCTAAGACTTAAGAGAGGTTAGCTTCCTAACTTTCTGGCATTTTATGCCCGGAACTTTGTCATCGTTTGCTTCATTTTCAAAAACTTTCGAAAGATAAACCAAAAAACTCCATTCTTCTATCCATGCTATAAATGCAGCCAGTGTATGTATGTATTGTCGATTTGCAATATCCACTTCGAAGAGAAAACAGATAAATTCACAGTAATCCAATCCATCAGCACAAACATTAAATCACTTAAACGGAGCCAGAAACTTAGCTCGAATATCAGCCAAAACAAGCTTGGAAGAAGCCATTGTGTTCTGATAGCTTCTCAAAATATAATACAGCATCGAAATTGCCTCTAACTCAGGGAGAGTCCTTTTCTACATTCAATTATTGAAACGTACATATAAATTTTTATACTAAACCGAATCAAAACTAATTTATACAAACTAAATTAAATACGTTTAAATGCCGAATTCAGTTGCTTCAAAAACTCAGCGCTCGAACTCCGTTAATGTTTCCCGCAGATTCGTCGGCGAGAGCCAGATCCTCACCCTTCAAAGGGACGCTGACAATTTCACAAGACTCTTAGAACAAGAGAAAAGGTCCTATTTCTTTATAAAATGCACAATCTAACGAGTTTAATGGACAGGAAGCTATTTGGCATTAACGAAGCTCATCAGATGATCTACAAAGAATGGAAAGAAAGAAGCCAAAAGATCAAAAACCTCAAAAATCCTACAAAAAGCGACAATGCTCAACTAGCCATGAAGGTTGGGATATTAGAAAGAGAATTTAACCAAGTAAGTCGCATGCGTTTCGTCCAAGCCCATTAACCTGGTTTCTTTTGCATAGCTCACATTGCGCCACAATGAGATCCAATCAGAAAACGCGAAATTACGAGCAAAGATCGACGTTCATCGACGAGAAAGACAGAATTTTTATCGAGTGCACCAAAACATGGAGAATCTCCTTGAGAAGAGAAACTTAGATCTGAAGGAATTCACAGTCAAATCTAACGTCAGCAACAAGATGGCAAGTACGTGATGATTCATTCATTCCGTTTGATTTATCATTGTGTTTTCTGTTAGATGAGCTGCAATCGCAAATTTTCAAACTGAAAAATAAAAACGACGAGCAGCAAGAAGAATATCTGGACAAATTCGAGAACCTCCAAGCAGACTTGAAAGAAGAGAAAAGGAGAGCGAACTATGCTGGGAACCATCCTGGGACTGATGTTGGAGACTATATCGATCCTCAAGAAGGAATGAAGCGTCGGCTGCAAAAAATTATACTCGTATATAACCCTTGCTTTGGAAGATGTGATTAATGTGGTTTTTTTTACAGAATAATAGAGAGAAGGTGAAGGTTATCGAGCAGTATATGAAGCACATTAAGATCGTTGATGAGGCGTTCAATATTATCCGTGAGACGAGTGGTATCGAAGACATCGAGGAGATTATGAGTACTTTTATCAAGTCGGAAGAACAGAATTATTCGCTGTATAACTACGTGAATATTCTGACCCAAAGCAACGATAATCTGGACGAACAGAATAAGAATTTGCAGCAGGAGTTCGAAGATTTAGAGGTAAATGCTCTTTGGATTCTAGAGGCTGTAAGCAATTTTGCAGAAAGAGCTTGATTTCTGGAGACAGCAAGCTGAAAGCACTCCTGAAGATGAGAAGCAGAGAATTCGACTCAGAGACATGATTGCAGCCAAGTAATGCATTGCTTTTTACTTTTTCGATACTAATTCATTGTAAAGAGATAGCATGATTAATAAAGCAAAGGAACAGCTTGATAGCATCAAGGCCCCACTGACGGTAAGCTTTCTGTTCTATTATTGGTTATCTAATAAATTTGATGAAAGGAATTCCATACTTATATTGAACAGACCCCATTCGCTGGAAAGAAGGCCGAAACTCTTGAAGAATATGAAATCACTGATGAAAATATCGACCAATGCTTAGGTTTGCTTTTTCTACTCAATTATGAAACCATATCTTTGAATAGCTGTCTTTGAGGACGATTTGAACCGAATGATGATGTACGTCTCGAAGAAGAAAGATGAGAAAGCTGTGCTAACAGCTGGTATCTTGCTCGACCAGCTCCCGAAGAAGGAGTTCGAGAACCAGTCTGTGCTTAATCTAGTATCTTTTCGAAAAATTGAAGCAAATGTTGTAATGAATGATGTAAAGTCTCAGATTCCTGACATGAGAGATTTCGTTTTCGCGGATGGTCATAACACGGACAAGTTCCTTGATGAGTCGAAATTCATGGAGATCGCGAATGAATCGATTGAGAAGAAAAAACAGGCGTCAATGATTAATGCTTCGCATATGACGATGACAACTGGCCGAGAGTCACCGACTCAACTAACAGTAATACTTCTTTATTAATGTGCGATGATCTGATTCAATTAATTAATTAGTCGAAGAGACAGGTATAGCACTAATCTACTTATATTGTGTCTCGTGTTTTGTGTATTTACAGCATTCTGTTGCTGGCTTTTATCGGATTCGTTTTGAATAAAAATTCTCTTCAATTTTTGCATACTAATAGCCAACTGATAAAGATATTCCACTAAAAATTCAATGAGTAGTCAAAATGGTAGTTGTGTCACCTAAGATTGAGAATTTTCTTACGGTCAATATGAATCTAGTATAGGTGTGCAGACAATA
>ENA-UOTX01002244-UOTX01002244.1-compost-metagenome-genome-assembly--contig:-NODE-2244-length-9898-cov-2.854495_pt1 | contig 9898 bp, 8 predicted proteins | sample MGYA00238143_ERZ746982 | MGnify/ENA primary metagenome ERZ746982 (study PRJEB28758, sample SAMN06268862) | compost metagenome | isolation source: single cell | place: USA: California, Emeryville, Joint... | reverse complement strand
TTTCATGGTTTTAGTAAAAACATCACTGATGGAACCAGCAGATGTTTCATTCAAAGTAATTGACCCGTTCGCGAACTTATTGAAAACAGAACGAATTAGATAAAAACTGCTCATTCCTTACTTTCTTGAGCTCAAAGAGTCTGTCTTCCATTTTGCGCAGTCTTTAAATGATTTTAATATGCTATTAATCTCAGGAGTTTTATCACTCAAAACTCATTCACAACTGAATTTCAATGAAAACATTCGTTAAAATTAGTTAAATATTATACTTTTCGCTACTTCTCGAACTCCTTTTAACACCATTCGTTTTCTCAATTGCATCAATTGATTCCAGAACTCTGCATCTAAGCTTCGGACTAACTAGCAATGCGCTGTAATATTTGTCTTTGGGCTTTTTTCTAATTGCGATAAATTTAATCTCTCTTTAAGTCTATGCCCTTTGAAACCAAACTCTCTCTCTCCAGTGCAATGTCCGCTTTTTTTTTTTATGCTGCGCAATACAATTTGCCAAGTCTGTGTCATGATAGCTTCATGCCATGTTCACAAAAAAGATTTTCTCATAACAACAAAATTATGTGACTCCATATCATTTGATTGGTAATATTGAATGAAGCTGTTATACTTCTAATGTAAAGAATGTGAAGGAAAAAATTACATTGTTGTCAATTGTTGATTTACTTACAACAAAAAAAACGAAATTTATAAAGTTTAAAAAACAAATTGAAAAAATGCAAATCTTGTAAAAAATACGAAGAGCGATTGTATCCAAATTCACAAAAGATATAGTCGTAATCAACGCGAATTATTCTCCTCTCATTTCCTTTTCAACGTATTTCCTTGTGACGAATGCAAATCTTTTTCACCTTTAGGAGTGAAACTATTTTTTTCTCTTCGGCTACTACAATCGAAATAAGTTCTTGATGAAGTCAATTGAGCTGATGATGTCAATTGAGTTGATGTAAGAGTTTTTTCTATCTGTTGTTTCCCCATCAACGAGGTTTCTCTTTGCAAATGAAGAAAGGCTGAATGAGAACGATCAAGATCAGTTCTAAGGCAGATGATTTCCTCCGCAAGAGTCGAGCATTCCTTGACCTTTTGTTCAGCTAATTGCTTGTAATAGTTCAAATCTTCTGGATTAGCTCTCTCTTGGTCTCTCAAGGTGTTACGCAAGCTAAGATTCTCTGATTTCAAGAAATCGATTTCCTCATGAAGCTTGATTATCTCTTCTTGTGATTCCTATCATTTGGATTTCAATTAGCCATCATTTGTTAATGATAGAAGAATTTACTTGGCATTGATCGCTTTCAAATTGAGCGAGTTTCGACTGTAATTGCACATTCTCTTCTTCTTTTGCTTGTAACAACGCTCTCAGTTTCGAAACCTGTATATGAATATTTAGAGAGAGAGAAACTTTGTTTAAAAAATACCTCTGCTTCAAGTTGGCTATTTTGAAGTTTGGTCTGCTCCATTTCTTGGAAAAACCCATTTGATTGGATATTGAGCTGCTCGTAAGAATCTGTCATTATTTTTGCAAAACGCTTCCATTTTTCAACTTCAATCTGAAGTTCATTAACATTATGAACAGCAGATTGATCAATGAAAGTTCTTTTTTGAGCTGAGCCCGAAAGGCTTATCTTTCCTGACGCTTTTGATTGGCCATTTTTCCCACAATTAGCAAAAAGTGAATCTTCTATTCTCTCTTGGCTTCTTTCACGATCTTTGAATCCCAGTCTGGCCGATAACTTGCCGCTAGAAGAGTTCTCCAGACTAGTTTTCATAGAGCTTTTCCTTGTATGTGACTCTTGTCTATTCCTTTCGCTATCTAATACCCACAATAAGCTTCAACTAAGCTTTTTCCAAGATATTTACATTCACCATCCAGATCTCTTACTGGAGTTTGATTCTCCACAAGTCCAAACTTTTGGATTCTACAGTTCGGAGTCTCAGTAGTGGTCTTTTTCACAGAGCTCTCCAATTTTGATCTCTTTAGATTGTTTTCAGGAGTTTTTGGGATGAATTGCGCTTGTTTGTTTATTTGGTAGTCATTGAATTTCGTTTCAGATTTCATTTTAGCGTGCCCTTGGTTAGTATTGTTCACATTCTCGTCATGATCTCTCAAAATATGGCTATGGGAACCGCAGTTTGAGATGTAGATTGACTCCCGATCATTCGTTATATTGGAAATGTTTTTCACTGTCATGCTATTTGAGGCTACAGATACCATGATTAGCATCAATCAGCAGAGTAATTAACGGTTACTGCCGAAACCATCTGTTTTATAACTTTTTTTGGAAAAGTCATTCTGTTCTCCACCTAATACTTTGTTCAAGACAGCCTTCGGAGTCGAAGCTTTTGAGGGTTGCGCTTGTTTCTTAGAATCCTCGTTTGAAGTTTCAATATTTTGAGTTGGGTTTGGGTCTAATAGAGATGCTAAGATGGAGTTTGATGATGAATGTTACCTGCTGGATATTTCTGAAGGTGAGTGCTGCTTGCTGGAGTTGGATTCGCGTCAGCAAGTATCGCGTTGATTCTTGATTTCATCTGGCGATATTTTTCAAGTTCATTAGCTAAGCATTCCTCAGATTTTTGGGTCATCATCGCCTCGCGGTTATTTGTTGGAGAAATTTATTTTTGCGGAATTCTAATTAACCTCATAGTATTGAATTTTTAAACGGAGAAAAAGTTTCCGTTAAACATATTATCAAAATGAGTTAATTGAGATAGATGTTAACTGCTACTCCTACTACTGCTAATTTGTCTTTACTCAGCCTAGAATTAAATATGTCGAAAAGAAACACAAGCCCTAACTACTTGAAAACCTATCTTCTGAATGCAACACTTTTTCACGGACGGAATTTTCCATTGACTGAATTTGATAAAAGAAGATCAGAAATTAGCTTCAAGAATAGCTTTGTTACAAAGATTTATCATGTATTTTGTTACATCGATAAATGGAATATTGAGAGCCTTATTGAACCAACACTTAACTCTCAAGTGTCAAGTGACTAACAACATGATTTGGCCATAACCAATGTTGTCTTAGTACTCTAAGAATCTGAAAAATTTTATGTTTTCGTAACAGAGAACTAGTTTAATTTAATATACTACTGATTTTTCACTAATTGAAGGTAGTATCCAACCTAAGAAAGAAGTAGGAGAGAATAAATCATGATGTTCTTGCAAATTTTATACCGACCAGTAATACCTTTGTTCTCTTATTTGAACATGAAAAAAATGGAAGCTTTATATTCCGATCCTACTTCCATAACGACAAATTGAGATGTAAATCCCGAAAAAGATGCAGTTTTTTGCACTTCTTATTCGTTAGTTCGGCTGAATAATAAATCAATAAATAGTGAATTAAAACTCATCTAAATATTTTTGAAACTAGACAGAATAAACAATTATGGGTTACATACTTCAGGATTACCTTTCAAAAGCAACCAAAGAAGCTGATTCAATACAAGAAAAGCCTAATATCTCATGTAAACTTACTCAGATAACTACTAAAACATGTGCAATCACTTTTTTCAGGTTCTGATTATCTAATCACACTTTACACCAAAATTAACGAGTTACCAACTCGCAATGACATCAAATGCTTGCTCCATAAATGTGTTTATGCGATTCTAGCTGATGAAAACGTTGAAGAGGAATTGCAATTTTTAAGAGAGATGAAGAATCTTCTCAATCAAATCAGAGTTATAAGCAACCCTGAGCATGTTGAAATTATTGAAGTCATAAACGAGATCTATTCTATGGCTATCGATAAGAAATTGGACGAACTGAATTGCCAGAAAGGCAATAAAATGGTTATTGAAAGAGATATCTTGGCGCTGTTTGAAACCGATGATAATATATTTGAGAGCAGCAGAGAAGAAGTAGACGACTATGAAGAAGAAGCGCAAGGAACAGAGGAGGACCAGGAAAGTTTTTATGAAGCCGATGATGATCCTGAAGAACAGAAAGAGGAAGAAGAGGACGAAATTTGTGAAGTAGAGGAGTCAGTTCAACCCTACATCCAAGATGACCAAGTGTAGTTGTGAAATTGGAGTCTGAAAAATTTTCCGAATCCTAGAGCTAGATAGTCTGAGGGGAGGGTCTTGTTGAATTGTTCCATAGAATTTTTGATATATGATATTGAGTTGTAAAAGTACAATACATCCAGTATGCGAATCAAAATGTTGATAGTATGTGAGGATGGACTGCTGCAAGTTAACCGATTTTGTACAAATCATCTCTATTTTTGACATGAAATGTTAAAACTTTGTTGTATGATTTACGAAAGATTAATAACTCCGTAGTATATAGGATCTAAGATATACTGTTTTCAAGTAGATATTTTTTCATTTTTCTTCGAGGACTAATACTCATAGGTTATGTTTAGCGAGAGCAATAGTGTCAACTTACTTTAGTGATATTTAGTTGTATCCAGTAGATCGATGAAGTAAAACAACATATATTTCCCTATAAATTCGAAATGGCTGATGACAGTCAGTATTTAAATTAACTTTCTGAGTTCTTTTTTAAAAATTAGTCGTCATTGAGGGTGTCATAATTAAGATCCATTTTCTTTAAATTCGATTTATGGAATACTGTTGCTTTTTGTTCAAATTATTTACTCGAGAGAAAAAGAAGTTGAAAAGATCTCTAAGATGACACGTTTGACACTTTGATATTATCAATATTTGCGGGATTTATAACAGATTCTATTTTTCTCGGAAACTGGCTAGGCTACCATTACTCCTTCATCATTTAACATTGCTGCTTTTTTCTTTCATTCACAAAAGTAAGAGAAATTAATTTTTGAATTTTGATTATTAATATGTGCGTAATAACAAAATTTAATTTTTTTGTAATTAATTATCAGTAGAAGATTTACAAGAGATGACTAGATTCAGGTGACAGAAAATTAACAAATAGTAATCTTAAGCAGAAGAGCCCCGTGAAGCTTGTTAACTCAAGAGAAGTAAAATATCTTCACTGTTATTTTATGTATTCAAAACTAACTTAGTTGAAAATATGATTTTATTACTGAATCTGAGTATACATAATACTTTACAAAACGAAGCCTTTTTAATTTAATTTCAGTTTTCATTTTGATAATAGTTTAGTTAGTTGTTTCTTATTATTATTTAAAAGATTAGGATATGTTAAGGAGTTTATTTGAGGTGAATGCTCAATTTCTATGCAATCTTTTAATTAATGAATGCTACCGTCATGGACTTTAAACCTGGAGGATGAAACGCAAAGGATTCGATGACTGAAAAAAATGTAAAACCCTTTTGGACTTTTTCAAAAAAAAGAGAAGGAATTAAGCCCAATAAAGCCCAAAATTTGAGTGCAACGAGCACAACTGATGTTACCTAAATTTGGATGGAAATAGTTATTCGCAGTTTGTAAAATGAAGGCAAAAGATTTCAATACCAGACTACTCAATATCGCATTTCAATTAATGAAATTTTATTATAAGAATATTCCTCTGATTAATTAAATCAATGGCTTAATTCTTAAAGTATGAAGAAATAGTAAGGCATGTTAGTGGATAAGTGATCTCTAGAATAAAATCCAATCGATGGCTTGACCCAATATCAGTCTTATCACACACAATTATCTTTTTCTGTTAAACTACTGAGAAATATTAATTCAGTCAGAGTTTGTACGCAACTTGAATGGCAACCTGGCTCTGCGCTGAGCAGCCAATTATGCAATAATTGGGCTCTTTTCAAATGCCATATTGAAAACTAATCAACTTAAATATGCTCTACATGATGCTCATGGATATTGCTTTCAATTCTCAATACGCGTGCGTCTTCAATGAATACAAAAGCCATCATCTATTGAATTGCAGATGAAGTAAATATGTAAATTTTATCAACCAGGTATTCCTCCATATCTCAAAACTAATTTAATTGAAGAAGTGAAATATTTAGCTTTCAATGAGATTTCCTACGAGGATATAGGCTCCTTGAATTTGTCTGCTCGAATGGTTTCGAAGATGTAACTGGGAAATGAATAGAGATCTTGAAATATTTTGAGATATTTATTCCAAAAGAACAAATTTCCTAATTGTAAAGAACGTCGAAAGATGTTTTCCTTTAGAAGGAAGGATATGTATCACTAGTCCAAAAATCCTAAGTTTCCACGAACTAAACCCTGGAATTATTTCAGCAACCTACCGTTCATTTTTTTCTTTCTCGAAACTTTAGGGCTCCTCTCTAAAAACCAAGAAAAATTACTACTAAGTATCATCTTACAGCTAAATTGAGCATTTAGCAAGTGTTCAGAGCAGTAGGTTATCGTTTGATGGTTCATTATTAAAGGTTAGATTCGTATTTCAAATTTCTTTCATCCTTTTAGGGTTACTAATGTTCCGATTACTCCTAAACTAGCGTCAGTAGTACCATCCACCTCGTAGTATCTTTGTTAGATAAAATGCCCTAAAGATACACATTGATATTCATTTCATCTCTCACTGAAGATTACGTTCTGAGTCTGTATTCTCACTTTTACTACAAGTCTTCTACCGATTATGATCAGAAACAGCGTACATGGGCCAGTTATCATACTTCACGAATGAGAGTTTTCATCTACCGAATAAGTGGTTAAATTTACTGATCAAAATTAATCGAATTTCGAACTAATTAATAAAAACACCACAAAACTTCCTTTCACAAATCAGCAAATTTTTCACTGTTTAAATGGTAAAAAACTCCATTAGCTCGAATCTAGGACAACATAATAGTCTTCTGAAAAATAGACTAGAGGGAATGTGGCTCTCAGACCTCAGGAACGAACATTTTTCTTTAGATTTCTGATTGTCTATAAATTTTGGCACAACCATCTCCAACTCTCGAAACGAAGGAAAAAAATAGATTTTCGAAAGAATTTTTTTCCTACTTAAATACTGGTCTAATTTGACCTTTTATAATATTATCCAACATTTACACATAATTCAGAATCGATTTCGCAATGGGTGACAAATTTTTGGACAAATCAAACCAAAAGTATTCAAGCAGAATTACCCAGCTCACCCGAACCATTTACTTAATAGGATTTCGAATGAATTCGCTACAGACCCTTTGCAATTCAAAGGAGCAGAAGATTTAAAGAGATTCGTGTACTGTTTCCCTTTTCTTGGTTAGAGTGAGTAATACGGTATTATAACAGTGATAGCGTTCCTAAAGATGGAAGTACTGTCGTATCTGGAAGTGTCAAGGAAGTTTCAAAGGTGATTGGGTAAATATATCCTCATTGCCATCAAACTAGCATCAATTTTCTTATTCCATTCAGAAACGATGGCCAGGCACATGAGTGGGTCAAGAAAGCTGAAATCACTCCTGATTTAGGAATCGAGACTCATCTCAAAGAAAAGATCATCAGCCCAGAAGGCCAAGTATTCACCAAAAACTGGGACGAACAACAGACCATCAAAGGTAGTTAAATGACTCACTTGCCAAGTTAACACTTTGAATATTTTATTTAATAGGAGAAACCACCTCAGAAAATCCAAGAATTCACCACGGTTAAACAAAGAGGAAAGGTTTATTTTCCCTTAGCAATTAATATTCGAATATTTGCATATATTTGTTGAATATTATCGTGGAATTGAATAATTAATAAGTAATGTAATTATCACGACACGAGGTATACTTCACTTGATCAAAATAAATAATCATTCAGCAAACTCGTCTCTTTAACATATAAGGTTGGAAAGTTCTAATTAGAAGGTAGATACATGATTATCATTGACTTTTTCAGAGTTTGTGGAGAACAGTAGTTTGCCGAATCAATCGCTTTAATAAAGATGCTTGGAGAGGGTTAGTCGATGTTTATTTCGAAGTACTTTACAATTAAAGCAAGATGTTAATATAATGAATTCAGAAGTAGAAACTGCTGCGAAAAAAAGATAGGATTGCTCGAAAACTCGAGAATTGTTTGCTTTAGAGATCATCCTCTCACTTATAAACTAGCAATTAATTTTTTTCCTTTTGTATAACGACACGATAAGTATAAAGTAACAAATTTAATATCGTTTCCAAACACAAGTTGATACCTTCAAGCTCGAGCTCTATGTACTAACACTCTCCATTCACAAAAATAAGATAACTACACTGAACTCTCTTGCTCATAAAAAATTTCGTCAATTGAAATGAGAAAATTAAGGAAAGTTGATTTCATCTCCTCGGCAAGCAGTGATTGCAGAAAATATGGGCAGTCTGCTTTTGTTTTTCGGGATCCTCTCCAAGACGGTTTCAACAGCAACGCTTTTTGATTTGCTCAGCTTCCAAATTTCAGCCAGGAATTCATAAGAATAGCTATTCCTCTCGCAATTCCACACAAACTCCGTGGACGGCTCATAAAATATATTCACACCCATCGCGTTCTTGTGTAAATATTGACATCGAATGCCATAACTGCAATATCCATTCTGATGAAACTCTTTGCATAATTTCGTTTTATATCTTTCATGAAGGTGCGTTTTTTCCTGTAGCTCCTGCTTACCATGAGCAAAAGAGCAAGCATTACCAAATTTACAGAAACCTTTCAACTCGTAATTCTTGCATAACTCTGTTTTATATTTCATTTTATATTGCTTGACAAAGTCCAGTTTCTCTTGAACTGTCTTGAAAGTCTTCCTTTTTGGCTTGACATCGATAATGAATTCTTTGATTCTGGATTGGAGTTGCTTTGCTGATGAACATTCGCCTTCATCAGCAGAGTCCTTCGAGCGGCTTTCAGGTGTCCCTGAGCGAGTAGTGGCCTTAGAAGAAGTTGTCCGAACAGCTTCCGGCTTGAAAGGTTTGGTTGAGGATTTGAAAAGTTGGTTGTCCTGACACAACGTAGTCATTAGGGGAAGTATCTTAGTAGTGAATATTTTCGGTTTTTCTTTATAATTTTTCATATTGAATTCGAGTTAAATATTCTGAAATGTGGAAGTTACAAAATAAATTTTTCAGAATAAACTGACCAGAATCCAACCTCATGAAGGAGATAGTTTAAAGCTAATTTAGCATCAAATTTGTCCCCATTCTTAATAGAACTGTTATAGAACAAAGCAGTTGCAATTTCTAAGGTTCTGATCGGCGATCCTCTGCAGATACGCATATAGAGCAGGACCGATGAACAGCTAGGTTATTACTGACGAACAGCGCTATAATTAGCAAACATTTGATACCGTCGCTTTGCATCTATAATTATGAAACTACGTGAAACGCTAACAAAACAGTAAGTCTGCTGATCTGGTCAAACAAATTCAGCACGTGATACAGGTATTTCATAAGAGAAAGATGTCGCTTTTTTGGATTTTCTTTTTGTGTTTCGACAGTTATGATAGAATATATTGCAAAGCAAGATTCTCACACTGGTCAACCAATAGAGTGAGCCAACAACAAAATTATGTGTCCCAAAAAATTTTGGGATACCACTAATTGTCATTTCAATGCATTGAAATGTAAATGCTGCAAAAAAGCTCTTTTCTGTCTAAAATCGTTCAAATATGAGCTATTGAAGTGATGACCTCAAATCAGCAGCAGCTGAAAAGAATTGTCATTGAAACTCGCGAACGTAATAATGATTATTCCTATTTATCTCAAAAGCTGATATTTTGATGCAAATGAGAAGTAAACAGAGCAGCCGACTGCTATAGACTTTATTCGAAAAGCTATACCACCTTAGAAAAGTAGAAAGCTGCCACAGAAATAATTTGAAACAAATTGAAATCTTTGAATATTTGTATTCAGAACACAATAAAATTTAACTTTTGCAACAGCACGATAGAAAATTGAAACCGACATTTTTAAGTTGATTAGTTTTCAATATGGTGAAAAGAGCCCAATTATTGCATAATTGGCTGCTCAGCGCAGAGCCAGGTTGCCATTCAAGTTGCGTACAAACT
>ENA-UOTX01002243-UOTX01002243.1-compost-metagenome-genome-assembly--contig:-NODE-2243-length-9901-cov-3.199002_pt1 | contig 9901 bp, 9 predicted proteins | sample MGYA00238143_ERZ746982 | MGnify/ENA primary metagenome ERZ746982 (study PRJEB28758, sample SAMN06268862) | compost metagenome | isolation source: single cell | place: USA: California, Emeryville, Joint... | reverse complement strand
TAATTATTTTTTTCCTTTTTTTCAAATATTATTAGAAAGCCTTCGTTGTTTTGGCTCTAAAGAAAAATGGATAATTAATTTTCTGAAACGCATTATATGATGCGGAGTTATGAAATCATTCTCTCAGACCAGGTTTTGATAGGATTGCTCATCTGGGATTAGAATAACACATGAAAAAGTATTCCAAAGAAAAAGTATCTAACAATTTTTGCTCATTTAATGTAATTTACTCTCTCGCAGGAATGCGTTTCTCGAAGAATAATCAAGGGCTGATTGCGGAGAGCCTATAGATTTGAGAGATTGATAACCCAACCTGAGCTAATGGTGGAGAGGCCTAAGGTCATATTTGTTCTGAAAACAATGTCTAAAGATGTATTCCTGAGTACATTAATATTCTCTAGAATATGACTTTGTATTCTTGACTCAACAGGCTACTGTTTCAAGAGTTCCCTCAGGATAAGTCATCAAATATTTCTCTCTAATAATCGCATTTCTTTGAGTTGGGAATAATTGAACAAAACACATGGAGTTAGTTACTCAGAAACAAAATACGATTGTTAGTTCCCAAAAAAAAACAAAAAAACAAGCAAAACAAAAAAACCGGCACCTTATAATCCATAGTTAAATAATGCTCATTCCCGATATTTGAGTAAAGTTATTTCGTGCAATTTCTTATAATTATTATCGGTCTAACAGACTAAAAAACAACTCTTTGAACTGATTAAAGGTCATCTTTGCATCTCTGCAACCCATTAAATTCATCATTTCTAATTAAAGGCAAAGTAGGTCAGTTCTCATCAATTGTAATAATTATTATTACTGTTTACGTCTTCAAGCAGCACGTTTTGATTAAACAGCTGAAATATATCTCTCACGGCCTCCGGGCTCAACGACCCTTGCCTAAGAAAGCAATTATCCACAAAGATCTGCAAGGAAAAATTACTCGTCGTAGTCAAATATCCTAAAACACTGTAGCAATAACTCCTCTGCGATCTTCGGCTGAATCGTCACGTTCTTAAAGAAGCTCGTGAATTCCCTAAAACCAATAGACGTTTTCCCATTTGGAAAAGCCTTTAACGCCGGGTCAGGATTTTCTAAAACAATCGTCTCGCCCGTCGTATTCAATTCATCTATTAAGTCAACTTTTGTATTTGGCTTCGATCGTCTTGCGGAAAATTTCGGAGTTGGACTCTTCTTCTCTATCCTTAATTTAATTTGCTTTAGAATTGAGTTCCTTCTCTTTTCAAACTCCGCAGTGCTTGGCTTATCAAGTTCGTTGGTGGCTGCTAAATGATCTAATGTATCAGGTTTCGTAGCCTTTGCTGACAAATTATTAATTGAAGAGAGTATCCGATTGATAGCCGAGATATGGATTTGGCCCGCTCTGAGGTCGTCGAAAAGGAGAAAAGCAGAGCGTAGTTCAAGAGTTAGGTCATTCATAATATTTGCAGGCAATAAGTTTATTCGTTTCCGTTATGTTGTAAAAATTTGAATTTATTACCGATATTGCTACTGTCAAATAAATAATAGTATTAACCTCTAAATCAATTGGTTTCGTTCTTTCTGAGAGTAAAATCTCCTCATAATCCGTGAATTTTTCCTACAGCCTAGCCAAATAACATAGCCAATATATTACATTCTTTATCCTACCGTCAGCCAGCGATAACATCCTGCGAGCTGGCACTGTAATATAATGACCGTAAAGCTATTTCCTGAATTACGCATTCATAATATATAACTACGTTTGGTTAATTCTATTGATACATTATTGGTTCTACTATCCCACCATAATAATTAATTGTACATAATGTTGCTGATTATAATGATAAAGTCAAATCACTGAAAGTATCTCTAAAGACTTAGAAGCAAAAACTCAATGAGGTAACTAGAATAACGATATAAAATGCAAAGAGATACGATAGAAAAACATAATGTTGTTTGACTTAATTTAACCGCAGAGCTATATTATCATTATTTATCTGCGATGAAAGAGAAAGTCGAATAGGTCCTTCCAATCTGTCCCATGTCAGGCAGGCCTTCACCAGACTGATTTCTGCTGAGGCTTGGCTCTTGGAGTTCAGGACCATCATCAGCAGGCAGATTTTTCATAAATGAATTGAAGCTGGAGAGCTGAGGAATCTGAGGAAGGCTTGGCTTTTCCTCGGTTTTGATTTTCTTCCTAGCTTCTGTCGGGTCAAAGTTTCCAGTCATCAAAGACCTTAGCGCGTCATTGAACGCCCTGGAATCAAAAACGCCAGATTTCTCCATGACAAGACTTGGCAGTTTACTTAGTCTAAAATCTGAATCCAGGTCTCGAAGCTGCATCGTGGGATCTATGAGGAAATGAAAAAGATAAATGGTTTATATGTTATTAAGCAGCTACCGTCTCCAGGAACGATCACTTCGTTATGAACAGGCGCTGTGTAGGCCTTATTCATGACAGGGTATTCGACTGGTGGATGTTCCACTTTGCCTTTACTGCTATACGAGCCCGTGAGGGTCATAATATCATCGACGATGTGATTATAGTCTTTCACGTTTTCCAATCCATCATTTCCGTCTCTTTTGCAAAGATGCTTCCATTTCACATTGATTTCGATGGCGTCGAAGCGAGGTTGTGAGACTCGGGTCCATCTGTTGTAAATCACATGGAATTTAGGGCATAGCTTCTGACAATAAGCCGAAATTTTCTCAAATTCACTGAGGTCGTTGAGTCGTTGCTAATCATTGAGGAAAAAAAACCCATTATTTTTTTTTCAATGAGAAACCACATGAATTACCTTCAATGAAAAGCCAATCAACAAGAGATAAATAATCAAACGTTTCCCATCATCAGAAACTTCGATTCCTCCTGGCAACGGAAAGCCTTCCAACTGCGCTGCTTCGTCCAAGTTCACATATTCTTCGTATTTCCACGAGATTTTGTCCAGGAAGCAGGCAAACACGACAATTTCGTACTCATTCATCAGAAAAATCTAGGGACAACATTGGCTTTAGCTTGAAAAAATCGAGGTAGCTTCAACCTTGCAGATTGCCACGAGAATATGGTAAAGAGGGTATTTGTTTTTGATTTCTTTTGGAACTGTGATAAAGAAAATATCATGATGAAGGTAGGAAACTCCTTTGATTTTACTCTTTTTTTCCGCAGAAATTTTCATTAGGAACGCGTCTGCTTGCTGGCTGAACTCTTCGTCGCGATAAATCAGGCTGGCTTTGTTATAATCATCCAGGAATGACTGGATTTTTTCAAGATCCAGCTTCTGAATGCTGCCGCCGCCCTTGATTTGGTTGTGTTGGCTATTACAATTTCGATTAACACTCGAAAAATAAGCTGGTACCTTAAAACGCGATTTGCTGCGGTAAATGAACTTTGTCGCTTCGGATTAGTGTTTTCATTCTAATAGAGGGCTTTAGAAACAAGAAATGGAGTGGGAAGACCTGATTCATCGACCCAGGGAAGCCCTGAAAGGGTTCTAGTTTCGTTTCTGTGGCGTTTCTCGAAACTGTAAACGGGTTCTTACCATTCATATTTGGTCGGGATGGGAGAGAACAGGCGGTGGTGATACCGTACTTCTAATTAATTCTGATCAATTATTAAATGTTTTTTATCTACGTAATATATTTTTTTTCGTAATGCTTCCGAACTGACTTTGCTTGATTAACGAAATAAATTATAACTGCCGAAATCACCCTCAGAAGGGTTCCGAGCTGACTCGAACATTGCCGCTGACATTGCTGGCCTTGAAAGGTAAGATTGAAAAGCTAGTATTGGAGCCAAAATGTTTCTTAAGACAAATTTTTCATTTATATTGTGTTACAAAGGTAGCTGGTGTATGAGTAAATTGATTTCTTTACAAAATGTGAGTGGCTAATGCCATTATCCAGAGTTAGGAAAATATTGAGACGTCAGGCAGTTTGCAAGGCATAAAATACAAATTTGGGTGTATGTATATCGATGATGTATACAAGCTTCAAAGAACCTAAGTAGGGATTGGACCAGCACTGCAGCTAAATGCGAAGTCTAGCCTTTTTCGCGTAATTTGAGGACTTGCGCCGGGTATAAGGGCGAAATGAGGGTTATTCAAAGACCTAAAGGAGATTCTTTTGCTTAATTTTCTGTTAAAAAGAATTGAATGCTATTCATAGTACATATCAGCGCCCAACTCCCACGAAGCTCACAGGGCCGAAGTTTCAATTGAACTCTCATTATGTATTTCTGACGTAATTACCTTCAGATATTTAATAATGCTTTCTGTTCGATCTGGATGTGTTATTTGAACTTTTCGATCAAAAATTAATAGAACAATTTGTTAAAAAAAAAAAACTCCTTTGGACTCATCGCAAACCTTCTGCCTCAAGCATGACTGGTGAGGCTCAAAAAGTTCATATATGGTTTATTTACCTTGAACACGCAGGAAAATTGTCTTTAGAAGCTGCCTAGTTCTTAACGAAAACCAGCATGGCTAACGAAGTTTAAATATTTTTTTATAAAAAAACCTTTCGAACTGGAAATGTTAAGAGCAATCCCTTACTTTCGGACTCACAACGCCAACCGTGAGGACTTAAAGCTTAAATATGAGTCTGCAATTCACTTAAGATTGGAAACTCTGTTAGATCAATCATAACTATTTAATTTAATTTGGGTAGTTCCTCGACAAAATCATCACAGGGTGTGCTTAGTCTTTGCTTTTAACAGCAAAATATGGTGAATATTGACGATATCTGGCATCTCTTAGCGCACTCATGCTGAATCCGTTCAATTTAATCTTTGTTAGTTCAAAACTCTCTGGAATTCAAGCCAGCTTATAGAATATAACTTCATCAGGTTTTGGAACTTAAGTTGTTTTTAGGTGTTGGTTTGGAAAGCCCGCGCTATTCATTTATTAACCAATTAAATTTGGTTTCAAATCCTAAAAAGCTTCGATAATTCCAAGTCTAAAATAGAGTTGTTAAAAACCCTTGGAGTTACGCTTTTTCCTTGGTATCATTTAAACGATTCAAGTAAGGTCCGAACCCGAGATTCGCACTGCACTACATCGCTAATTGCAAGGCTAATCAACATCTAACTCACTTTTCCACAGCATCTCTTTTTACTAGCTTTCTAAAAAAATTAGAAAATGAATTCTTTTCAACCAGGAAGAAATCCCTTTCGATCTTGAGGCTTCTTTCTTCATAAAATTAATAATTATCTAAATTTAATAACTTGGAAAAAATTGTTCAAGAGCAAATTTCCATAATCTAATTGTGTAATTCCAATCCTATATTACGCAGTGTTCGCGATAGTGAAAATAATTTTTTCTCCGGAATTGTTATCAAACCTATTAAACTCGACTTTGCTCGGACGCTTCTCGTTGTCGATCCGCTTTCGTTCAAACATACTTACCTGAGCTATATGGGAGAGGACGCCTCGGTCATCAGCAATAAAATTTAACTTTGTTAGAGGGAAGGACGTTAAAATTTATATACTGTTATTTCTCCGAACATTGTTTAAATAATCGCATTAAATTGAATTGGTACTCATACTTCCAGAAGAATTAAGATCGTGCACCGAATCTTGAATTAAAAATTGATAGAAAATATATTAAAGAGGGCATCTTCCTCGAAAAAGTTCTATGAAGAGAGAACCAGGTCCTGAGCTGACCGTTGAACATATTTCCTTACTCGAATACCTCGATAAGCAGGTAATTGCAGTGCAAATTGAATAGAGATATTTATTTATATCTCTTTTTCGCAATGGTAGGCAAAGTATGACGAAGTTGCTCTAGACCTGCAAAAATTAGCAAGCAAGCATGACTCATTCGCTGAGATTGAAGAAACTCACTCAATGAAAGTGCTGCTGAAGTTATGTAACAAATACGCGTGCAGATTTATTAAAGAAGGTAATTGCGCCAACTTTGCCGTTATGAACAAATTCGCAAAAGGGAAACTGAAGGAAGCATTTGAATTGCTTGAACGATGCAAAACGACATTAAATGGGCAGTTAAATAGCAATGATGAAGATCTGAACAGAATTAGACTCAGTGTGAATAACAACCTCTCTGTTTACGCCTATAAGTACTCTCTAAGCAGACCTGAACATTGGAAATCTGATTTATTATTGCGCTAGAACGGGCAAAGTAGACATTGCGATGAAAGTCTTGAAGTCTGCGTTAGTAATGATGCAAACGACTGCGAAAGTCCTCCAAGGCGTTTGTTATAACAACATCGGAGTGCTGTACTCTAAGAAAGGACTGCATGAAGAGGCGGTTCAAAATCAAAAGGAAAGTTTAGCTACTTTGGAAAATAAAGTACATTGTCTGTTGCAGAATGAAAAATTAAAGCTTTTTCAACAGGTTTATAAAGAAATCGATTCAAAACCAAAGAACAAAGAGGGAAGAGCCGCTCTAAGACAAAATCCTGAATTTATCCGTGGGTTGAATGTCATGCTCAATGGATATATAAATATGGGAAGATTTCTTGAAACTGCCCGCATTCAAGGAGAAAAGCTTCAGCCTATCAAATTCTACCACAATGGGTTCCATCTATCAAAGTCTTTCTTAGGAAAGAGCAGTCGGTTATCCAAAATTTTTAATACAAATTTGGAAAGAACCGAGAAAAAGAACCACCCACCCCAACCACAGGCCACGAAGTCTGAAGAGATATTGAACGTCGGGCGAAAACAGGATTTTCTACCAGAATTCGACGAACCTAACAGCGTAGACATGCAGATTGAACGTCGCAGATCCTCGAATGACTTCTTAATACGGACCAATTCGAGTATTTTGCTATCGCGCCGATCTTCTGATATAATGGTAAATTCATTATTTCTACGCATTATTGATGAGTTTCCTCTTCAGAGCAACTCTCAGTTGAACGACGAAAATGAATCAAGCAGACTTCCATACAAAAACCGATTTAAAGTAGGCTCGCCAATCAGCAGAAAAACATCGCAAAGCACCGGAATCACTGGGGCGAAAAGGTCCAATAATCTAGGGATTACTGAAAACTCTACGGATAAGCTCCGAATCAACTATTCAGTGACGCCTTTCCAGAATTCCACCGAGGTGAATATTGAGAAAATTATTGAAGAGAAAGTTGAGCAAGGGATCAGAAGGCTAAAAAACGAGGACTTTGGTGAGAAGTACCAAAGAAAGCTGGAACTTGAATTGAAAATCGAGCAGTTGAGAAAAGAGCATGAAGAAGTTCGGTTCAAGAAAGAGAAGAGCCTCATTAAGCTGCATCAACTCAAACTGAAAGCGAAATTTGCAAATAACAACCCGGAATTCAATGGGTATAAAGGTCCAACCCCTTTCGGATACCCTCCATTCGGAGGGTATGTGCTATACCCCTGCCCTGTTATCCCAATACCTGTGGAAGGCTTTCCTATCGCTCCTGGATTTACGAATTTACCCAACCCATACATGAGTCCAGAGAAGAATAAGAGTGACAATGGTAACGCTGATGACGAGATTCGAGGCGCAGGAGGTTCGTTACAGTCTTCTGGATCGCTCGCGAACCTCAAAAGGACTAAGAGAGGGAGCATGGGACTGGAGTCGCAAGGAGAGACTACACCTCAATCAGATAAGGCTGATAAAATTAATAGCGAATCACAAATCCTAAAAACACCGAAACTGCCTGGTTCAAGGATGGAGTTACTAACTGGGAGATCAAACAGATCTAATCGATCTCTTACGTCATTGGCGAACGAAAGGAGACCTCCTTCGTTGCATTGTATTGATCTCTTGGCTCCAAATAAAAGCATTCAATATCTGGGAGATGAAGGGTTCGGCGCACCACTCATCAAGGCAGAAACCTTCGGTTCTGGAGCGCTCGGACAATTAATCACTGAATTCAGAAAAGGGAAAAATAATCGGTCTCCAACGCTGAGTCGCACCGAACTCCCTGAGGCGGTCGCCGAAGAGGTGAATGAAGCCATGAACGTGAAGAATATGTCTGCCGCAGGGACAAATGCGTATATAAACTCGATGGGCAACACCACGAAAGCAGATACAACGAAAGCGGAATCAATGCTCCAGATCCAGAGTAGAAACTCAAACATGAGGACCATAGGCTCCATACCTTCATTATTTTTGGGGCTCACGCCGAGCAATCAGCTTCCTCAGCATGAAGAGAGAAGCAATGGTCCTTCCCCTTTGCTGCAGCGAAGACTGTCTTCAGTTTTGTTCAAGGAAAGCATATTGGAAGAACAGAAAACGAAAGAGAGTGAGAGGTCGTCGCTTGGAGGTTTCTCGAAGGAATTAGAACAGCTAGGGAAGCCAAGTGCCCCTCCTAAGAAGAGCCGTCTGGGAATGAAAAGAGAGAGCTTGAGCAGAAGCATCGATTTTAATCTAATAAAATCGATTACGAAGGTCTTTCCAAGCATGTCGAAAATAGATTTTGAACCGGAAGATGACACGGGGAAATATGATTTCGAGGCTCCCAACGACTGGCATGATAGCATCCATGAAATTATCACCCAAACCAAACCTTTTCAGGTGCTTGAGCACTTAGAGCAGCTATTTAGTGTCGAGAATATCGTGGTAAGGCAACCGTACCTCGGCCTGAGAGATCGGAACGAATATAATCTAGAATGCCATTATATCCCTCAATTTGATGACCCTAAAATCCGAGTTGTGCTGGCTCAGCGCAGTCCGAACCTCAGCTACTTTACTCCTTTGACGGAAGAGATCATCAGAATCAAAGATCTGACGCATCTAATGAAGCAAATTGACTATAAAGACGTGATTATGGGTTCCTCACCCGTCAAATCGATTAGAAATTTCCAGAATTTCATCAAGCACTTCTTATTCCCGTTTATTTGGGTAATTTTATTCTCATATATTTCCAATTGTATCTTCATGTTCTTATTAGATTGCTGAAGTAGAGGATTCAAGAAAGAGGATCGATATCATGGAAAAACCGAGAGGGTTATTCACGGAATCTCATGAGTGTGTGTTCTTAAAAGAGCTGTGCAGGATTCACATCAATGCTATTGGAGGCACAAAATTGAGGGTTACGCTGGAAGCCACAAGGTAATATAAGTTGTTCTTGATAGTGAAGAGCCTAAATCCTATTAATTGAAACAGGAACGAAAAAGCAAAGAGTTTCCGCTTCGACCTGGCTATGGATCTGAGTTCCTTCGAGCAGTACTTTGAGGAAGTCAGAGTCGTGAAGACAGAAAATGCATCTGAGATGATGGCTAAGGTCATTCATACGGTTCATGATGAGGCGGCGGACGCTGAACAGCTGGATGAAGTCCTTAATTTCATTAAGACCTTTGGAGATGAGAAAAATGTGAATGAAGATCTAGCAGCCTACCGCTTCAAAGGAAAAAAGCAGGAAGACCTCTTTTTGAACATGTTCGGCCAAATGATAATGACAATGCAAAAATTCCTCGCAGATAAAGGGATGGAGACCATCGACAAGCTCCTCGACTCTTCCAATTTGAAATATTTGAAAATGAGGATTACGCGCGAGTCTCACATAAGAGATATGATTTTCATGGTGGAGTATCCTGATAAAGCAGAGTACAAGGTCTACATGAAGAATCTCTATGAAACACATGGTATGTATCATCGTTTGAACCTGAGAGTCTCATGATTGCTTTAGCTCCCGAGAAGAAGAAGATAATGGCAGAAGGACACTGCTCCTATAGTTTTGGAAACTTATGGAAAGATTTTGGTGTCCATTATCATACAACGGACTACGAAGACCGTTTAGCTTTATGCTCGGTGATAGCTGAATGCTATAGGCTTGAAGTTTTCGACAAACGTAATTAATTTTATCTAAAATCTTTTTAACTGACCATGTTAACAGCGCTCACACTGAACGACTATCCTGCTTTCAAGAATAACACGATCTTCCATTGCCCAATAGAATCTGGTTGCTTTGAGAGAACCTTCAGAGGTATTTCTTTGCAATT
>ENA-UOTX01002242-UOTX01002242.1-compost-metagenome-genome-assembly--contig:-NODE-2242-length-9907-cov-10.370498_pt1 | contig 9907 bp, 4 predicted proteins | sample MGYA00238143_ERZ746982 | MGnify/ENA primary metagenome ERZ746982 (study PRJEB28758, sample SAMN06268862) | compost metagenome | isolation source: single cell | place: USA: California, Emeryville, Joint... | reverse complement strand
ACCAACACTAACAGAATCATCATTAGAGCCAACTTCGCGTTCATTTTTTCAGGTTGTGTATTTGGATGTTTTGGATTTACAAATATTGTTATTTATTGTTGTTTGTGTTGTAATTCAGTCGGTATTTATAGTCTTGTTCACACTCTCACTATCTGGGTAGCCTTGTGATCGGAGTAATTTCGCAGGCGACTCACCTTTCAAATTTCCGAGCAAGAAACACTTTTCCGATCAGTTAAAAGATATCTTTAGAGATATATGCATCCAAGGAAAAATGGGGAGAATCTTTGTTGTAACCGAGAATTGTTACCACATAGTAGTTTGCAATAGTGTAGGACTCAAGCCTGACTCCGGTTCTCGTGGACTCATCCTGTGGGCAAACGAATTCAAAAGCTTGACCTATTATATCAGTAAGATTTGAATTTATTTTACTGGCTATTAATTTCATTACCTCACCAATATCATGGAATTTTCTTTGATTAAAGCAGGGAAGCCATTGATTTTAATAAAAGAGGCACCTGTCGCAGATAATTTCAATTTATCAGTTTTATCAGGCAACTAAAGAAATTTAGACATAGTTCATGTACTGACGGTCTAAGCATAAATCTGAAAAAGGGGTTGCAATACATAAGACATAAATAGCGGCGCTAATGGTGCTTAATCGTTTATTATTTCATTAATCTTTCAAGTTAGAGGGTTGTCGCATATCAACGAGCACCATAATCATAATTGTATGCGACTCACAAATGAAATAACTGGATATATTCGAATGTAATTATTGGATTTATTCATCTACTTCTGGAGAAGAACGAATACTTTCGTTCTGAAGAGACGCGACCTGCTCTAAGCACCAAATATCCTCTTCATATTGCTAAATGGACCCTGACTTTTTACAATAAATTTCCTAAAATAAATAAAGAGAACTCAAAATCTATTAATTTACTTTTGTTTTTATTTACTGAAGAGAAGTTCCAAGGCAGTACTCTGAGCACTGAAGTTGCCTCAATCATAGTCAATAAACATAGAAAAATACCCTTTTCCCCCGAGATTAATAAGTGCAAGCTAACAAAAGCAAATCCAAGGAATAATGCGTCGGCTAAAGTTTCTTTTGAAGTGTTCTTGGTCGTTACAGAGGTTTACATTTATTGATTTTATCTTTTTTGAAAACTCTAATTTACGCAGTCACAACAAAAACAGAATGAACTTGTTGTATCTGCTCAAGAAGAGAGATAAAGTAAGGTTGCAGATAATTAAAAGGCTATTATTGAAAAGAAACTCCCTTTCTTCTCCTACAATTGCTTGCAAGATCCTAAAGTGAAAAAGGTATTTTAATTTTCGAATGAATTTCTCATTTATGAACACCATCTGTTAAGTTTTGTCAGAAAAGGTCAAGGTAAAACTTATATTGAAGGAATCTCGAAGAATTTAATTTCATTCTGATTAATCTACAACTTAAAAATACCATGGAATCAAAAATAAAGGACATACTTTGTCTCTATCACCCTCAGGAACCGATCATCAGAGCTACTCTCGACTCTGATTTATCCAGAAATCTATTCTGTGTTGAGTGTCTCATGGAAAAGAAGCCTCAAGCTACATTATATAAACTAAATGAATTCTTCGACGTAGTCATCGAAGCCCATAAGCAACTTTCCACTCAACCAAAGAATAAAACCCCAGGTGCCATTCCTGAAGAGCTAAAAAATACTCTGAGCCAAAAATCTGAACTTCTTTCTGTAGTTTCGAGCAATGTTGAAAAAGAAAGAGCCAATATCATCGAAAGATATGAGAATTTGAAGCAAAAAATGTCTCCAGCTCCTCTAAAGCAGGAAAAATCAAGCTCTCCAGCTTCTTGATGAGCAATTCAAAATCTATAAGGAAAATTTTATCAATCTGGAAGGAGCAACAAGTGTTCAATTTGAAGTTAACACTCGAAAAATCTTCGGAAGTGCTGACGAACTCATCAGACAAATTAACAGCTTCGCGACCCCTCCAGAGACTCATGCGTTTATAGAGTCAGTGATAGCGAGCATTCGAAGTAAGGGAGATGATATCGAATCTCAAGAGAACGTTCGCATGACAACGAAGGCTTTATTTTAATCTACGAAAAAGATTCGCGAACACGCGAACAATAATCATCCAAGATTCGTAATTGACCCTATTACTATCTCTGATTTGATAATTTCTCTCGAAAAAAATACAAAACCAATCAATAAACTTGAGCTTCCGATTTCAAAAATCGATGTAGCGAATATAATGAGCTCTAAAATCCTAAGGAAGAGACGATATTGAAACAATCTCACATTGGATCCATAGAAATGGTATTGTCAACTATAATTTGATTTATCGAGGATCAGAGGATGGGTATGGAGTAGAAGATTTTCACAGGTGTTGTCAGCACGCTTATTTTGGACAAAGCGAATTAGTGATTTTAGATAGTTGTGATAAAAAAAGCAATTCATCAAATCTGAATTTGTTCGCACTGCCTGGGACTCAAAATCAAGGATCTGAAAACGGTCTCTTCCAGCCAATGTTTTTTGATCTAGGCGGATCAGGAGTTTCTCTTTGCGTCCATTCTATGACTTTTTGCGTAAAAGAGATTGAGGTATTTAAAGTCGACTATGATAAAAATGAGCTTCCTACGGATGAGCCAACCTTCCCATCACCGCAATCATTAGAAAATATGATAAGCAATCGCTCCCTCTCTTACTCTCATTCAACTACCCTGCTGAAGCAGGAATGGTATAAATAGACTCTTTTCGTCGCAGTTTCAGAAATATTATACATATTTAGATTGATCACAGATTATAATCATCTATCGATGAATTGTATTTGAAATGATAGCAAATTCAGAACATATGGATTATTAATAAAAAAATTGAGCCATTATAATATGAAAACACCAAAAGAAAATAAGCTCAAAAATCCAAAGAATCATTGAAAAAAATTAGATTGTGGATTCTGATTTCGAGATCTAATCAATTGTTACAAAGGCATTGTCTAATTTGGTCTTTTAGATTTTATTTGCTTACTAACTGATTTCATATTCTTAGTAGGAGACATTCTGTGTCATTGAGGATTCTGTCCTATGCTTGATTTATAATCAGGGATTTCTAATCCTCCAATAATACATTAAATTTCAATCAGATTCTAATTGAACACTATTAGTCATCAGTAGAAAAAATAATCTTTGCTTGACTAATGCTTATGTTTATCTCTTTTGAATCAATACGAGCGTATGAATTCCGATGATTTTTGTTTAATTCAACGCTCGAATAATCGCAAACGGACTCTTGCAGGGATGCCCTCTTCTGGGTGTGATTATCCTTCTCTTAGAGGGACCTTCCAATATTTTTCTGTGGATAATTTTGCGTAGTTTAGGAAGTATTTGAATAAATTGTCGGATCGCGCTTCTCTTTCCATGTGGTTATAATTTAGAAAGGACAGCTGTTCTGAGGTCGGGGAGAATGGGGTCTAAGTAGAAACTGAGGCCTTCTCGCATTATAGCTTGGTTGTGCGGGGAATTTATTGCTGGAGATCTCATAACACCCGTGCTTGAACCCCTCTTTAACTACACTCTATTTCCTCTGTTCTCTTGTCATTAATGAGGATGTTTTCATAATCTGAGTTTTAATTTGCAGGCTTTTGTATTTCTGCTGTTATTACACTTTTTCTAAATAACAAAGAAAGGTTTTGCTCAATGAGAGACTTTTTGTTAGTCAGCAGAGAAGACATCTCTTTTTCGAAATGTCTTCATGCCTTTGTAATATGTCGTCTCTCTCGTTGAAGTTGGATAGGTTTGTAAGAACCTTTTTTTTTTACTTTAGCCATCTTAATGCAACTACATTCTTCCAAAGGATGCATATAGAGCGACTATTTTTCTTCTCTTCGTTTCATTGATGTTTCTCATAAAGTTGGAGTCGTGGGAATTACGTAGCACTTAGAGACAGAATCTTCAAAACTTAGCTAGATGCAATATAAAATGCATCAGAAATTCAACCTGTTCGAGTATGCCCCCAAAGAAAATTTTTTATCAAGTAACTTATTTCGGTCCAATGTCTTTATATACGATCAATATGCTATTTGAGTATTTGTACGACACAACAAGGCGTCGCTACCAGTAAGACAAGTCAGGCTACACTTGTGTGCCTAGTAATATGGCGAATTTAGAGCTTTAGCTTCTAGCATCTGTCTATTAATTAAGAAGAATTATTGTGTAGAAGATTTGATTAATTAACAATCTAACGAATTAATATCAAATACTATATTTTATTAAACAAAATATTTGATGATTATGTTTCCTAGTTTTGCCAATTAACCAGACTTGATCATGCTCCATATATTTAATTATTCGTACTATTTTATGATGTCAGGAACTTAAATTGGTGTCTAATTTGGTTATAGTTCGATAACTCTTAGCAATGTAAGTGAGACTCCTTATTTACGATAAGCAAGCATAAGCACAAGAATATTAAGACTCAAGACGACTAGAAATAATAGAACCTAATTCACAGCGTCATTATCTGAACTGTGCTGCTTGGCTGACATTCTTGAAAGTAACAGCTTGCTTGTTCTCTGGGTCCTTTCCTTTCACTTTTGTCTAAATGAAACACACTGAACAGGCATACTCTATATCATTGTTGAATGACAATCATGTATATATTTTGAAATAGATATTTTACTCTCATCTGAAGTGTTGGCAGCATAGAGCACTTTTCCTGTTTTGAAATCCAACAGGATGACTGTGTTATCCATTGCAGCACTCGCGAGTTTATCGCCGCTCGGACTCCATCGCACAATGTTAATCTCCTCTAGAATTTATTTCCAAACGTTAAATCTTTCTTTAAACAAAGTCAAAATTATTACCTGAGTGAACACAATCAAAGGTTTTGATAATCTTCGATTCTCGCTTATCGAATATCTTGATATTCTTATCCGAACCACCAAAAGCCAGTAGATTCCCATCGTTTTGGCATACATCAATCCAGGTTGTCCTAGCTGAACAGATTAAATATTATCCAGTTCAAATAATGAAATGCCCAAAAGTGGAGAGAAGAAAGCCATAAAATTAATCTCCCAATTTACTTTAAGAAAAAAGGAACATAGTCCTTCTTCCCTGAATTTATTGGAAACCAATCATGCATGAAGCGAAGAATTTAGAAAAAAAATTATAGCTGTAATTACCAATCCCTACCGAACTCTGTAAAGCGAAAGTTTTCTTTTCAGCATCTAGGATATTGAGTTGGGAGTTGCTGTACTTCACGAATATCAGTGATTCGTCCGCATTGATACTCCATCTGCAGCGTGCATTTAGGTCTAATAATCAAGTTTAATGATGTGAGTGAAATTGATATCGCTAAGAGTTTAATGATTTATTTTTAGTGTAGAAGAAAAAGAAACTCTTAGGAATCAATTTTACCAAACCCACCCACTTCCTTATGAAATGTGTAATTGTTTGTGGTCACATCAGATATTAGGCACACGCCTTCCTTGTCAATGGTGGCTACATATTCTCCAGTAGGGTTGAAATCAAGCCCGCTCATCTGGGATTCTAAAGAGTATAGTAAATACGATGTATCAATCACAATAGATGATTACTCTGCTGGGAGTGCCATTTCGACTTGCGGACAAGCTTGACAATATCTTTGGTCTTGGAGGCGTTAGAACCAACGTTATATAGGTGGTAAGAAATTTGTTTGCCAAGAGGGACTGCACCAAGGATGCCTCTACGGGAGTTATATGTTATATCTCCTTCACCAGTGCCTAAAGAGAAAATATAATTATTCAAAAGATATGTGTAAAACAAATAATTATACTTCCTGTGACTTCACCAAGAGAATAGATTTCCTTGATTTGATCTTTTTTTGATATGTCAAATACTGCTATATTGGCTGACGTATTGTAGTTATGAGACAGAGATACAAGCAATTTTGTGTTTGGTATCTCCTTCACATGCATCCAACTATATTCTAAAATTATTACAGCATATCAGCCTCAAAATTATTTACAACCTAAATTTTACCGGTTTCACTAATTCGAACTCCGTCAAAACTTACATAACTTTCCTTCGTGTTGAAGTCAGCAATGTCAATCTTGTTTGTCTTATCTGAGCACCAAGCAAGTAAAGTTGGAGAGCTCATGGTTGTCTCTTCTACCGAAGGTTAGATAATTTTGGTAAATGAGCCTGCTTAGCCTTGAAATTGAATTTACCAGTATTAATGATATTCCTTTGAGGCGATGTGGCTTGCTCTTCTTTGCTCAGAGCTTGTCTCACTTCTTCAATTTTTGGTTGAGATAAAACTTGTGTTTCAGGTGCTTTAATTTGTTTCGATTCTTCAGCAACGACGTCGCTTTCTTTATCTGGATTGTGCATCATGGCTTTTTTCAAATTTCTTGAAAGCAGAGCGGAGATGTTAAATTTTATTTGATTATCAAAATCGATCTTGATTAAATAGCTGAGAACTCAATTAAATTAGAGAACATTTAATCAATTTATAGAAGGATTCCGAACAAGGATATTGATAATTAATCTGGAATAATTCACACTGCCAGGATTTTATAATTTTCTTCGCTCTCAGGATCTTTTCTTGAATAATTTTGTTTTAAAAAAAAGTTTCTCTTCTGTGATTTCGAAAGAGCATTAGGATCGATTCGAAGCTTCAAATTAATTTGCTGATCTAAGTTTCTAAAATGGGCCCAAGGCGATTTAATTTCCCAAATTACGATTAGTGCTACCCCTGACTGAAGAAACTCTGAGTTGTAAAGAAGCTTCTACTCAAAATGCATTTTCAAAAGAGTCCACATCCTCAAATATTAAAGTAGGCCTTAAACTTAAAATAAGATTGTCTGTTCTTAGAATTACAGCAAGAGAATCATGATGTCACAAAAAAATGCGGATGAACTAAAAAATTTATTTCAAAATAAAGTTTTTTGAAGTCTGAGAGTGTGAAATTTGCTTGAAACTGAGTTTTGAGAGCGCGTACTTCGCAACAGAGTGTTCCAGATAGGAACAATCCTCTCTGAGATTAGTTGGGAAATTAAATCACTTGAGTCCAATTAAAACGATTCGATAAAAAATTATTAAAGAAATGTACCTGAAATCGAAGAAAATTATACGTTTGAGGATAAATCATTCTAGATTAAATTCGGTATCTTTATTCGAAATTCTTCTATATATTTTAACACATCCTTCTATAAATTTATTAAAGCTTCTATAATCTAACTAAATTCTCAGCTATTTAATCAAGATTGATTTCTGTAAACATATTCAATTTATATTCGCACTCAGTTCTTGAAGAACTGAAGAAACCATGCATGCTATCACAGGACGAAACCGTCAACTTAGAAGTTAATTTGAAATTTGCCATTCCTCTAAAACTTAGAAGCACATATAAAAATTGCGCGCTTATAGCAAAAAACATCCTCCTATCGAGTGCTTGATACTGAGGCTTGCGACTCAAAAGAGAAGCATAGAATCAGAGTCCTTGATCGTTCAAAAGAGTTCGTAAAGAAAGAGTACGGTCTCTCAACAACTCTTTTCGTGCAAGACCTACTTTATCTCCAGTCCACATATTCTGGGTCTATCTTGACCAACACAAATCGGTAATGATGGCCAACAGCTCGACTTCGCAACTCATCCATATCATCCACTGAGCTGTCAACTTGACGGGAGTACTGAGGTTTTCAATCTCAAAGATCCTCACCTGATTCAAAATTTTGAAAAGTGATGCCCTACATGACATCGAATTTCTGTGGAAGCCTCTGCTTCATGAAGGAAAAAGAAACTTTCTTTTTAAAGGATTGGTCAAAACTCTTTGCACTCCTACTGCTACATCTCTGCAAGGGCAAAATCTGAGTTCTCAAGAAATAGCTGAAGAAATTAAGGCGATGACTTCTGCTGTTCCCAAGCTGAATAAGATAGAGCTTAAAGAAATCGAAGATTTGAGAGAAATGAAAGATATAAGTCCTAACTCTATACTGGCGCTATAAAACCACCCCCACAAGTGTGCTTTGGCGATTCAACCAAACTGCAGATTCTGATTGAGAGGATGCTGAGTTCGGATCCTTAGAGCCTACCAAATCTGGAAGAACTTCGAATCAAAGATGTTGGAGTTCAAGCTCCGGCCAATCTAACACCCAATCGTTGAATTATGTGAGCAAGGAGTTGGTGTTTACACCAAGAATTACGACTAAAATCACGCTAAGAAGATTCTCATTGGTAGATATCAAGGAAAAAAGTCCACCATAGCAGAAGAAGATCAGTATGATGTTGCAGAGTACGGGACATAAACTGGCAGAATAGCTACTGATTAACATGTTCCCTGGCTTATCACACCAGGAGTGAGTTTAGGACAGATGAGTCGTGGCATAACAAAGCTTCGTTTAATAATAATTTATATGTTGCTGTGAAAATCGTTAAGTCAGAATTCCTGTGACTTTCTTTTTTTTTTGCAGAGTTCCAATCTATGAACAAATTCATTTTCAAAAGGAAATGTTTTCATTTTTAAGAAGTAACTCGCTAGAGAGACCTTGGCGACGAGAATATGCTGAGGCTTTTTTGTTTTTTAGGCTTTAAATACTGATTGTTTCTATTTAGATCTTTAATATAACGTGTATGACTGATAGACAGACAGTAAATTGGCTCTGAGTTATACTCTATATCGAAAAGTTTCTCAATCTTTTCCCTAAATTCATCTCATTCGTGGAATCAGATGATAAGAGATTTAGTCAGAAATCACTCCAAGCCCCTAACTAATCGCTTTATTATAGTTTCCATAATGACTTTCTTGATCTCTTATCGATTTATTGGTACATTCTAAATGCTCTTACTTATTTTTTTTCTTCATGATTTATTTCGATTATCCTCTCAGTAGTACTAAAATTTCTGTCTTTTTAATGGGCGCTGGGAATTTTTAGTTGGCTATTTTCAGAACTATTCATTTTCCAATTGCCATTCTCTCTAGACAAACACCATGCAGCAAGCCATTAGCTTAACTCTTAGACTAAACTCACTCTGAAAGCTTCTAGCTTTCTCTGCCATATTCTGAGCATTAGAAAGAAGATTTCAAACATCATTTCCATTTTCGTCATCTGAGCCTTTTTCCTGCAGCTTCAGAGAACTTTCATATTGTTGAAGTTTAGATTAGATATCCTCTCTCCATTCATTTTCAACAGCTCTCTAATTCATCAGATAATAGAATCCATCTATATTTAACGTCCACAAACGCAAATTTCTTTTAAAGAGAGTTCTTCAAGGGAGCTTTCTTTTTTGAATGCTGAAAATGCGAATCTCATTTGGCTAAATTTTTTTTCATGATTAGTGGACGCTGAGCCTCCCTTATATACACTGGAAAATGATAGTATTACAATAAATAGAAAATACAAAATCACCGAATTCCGAACCAGAGTAAGCCTTAATAAACTAAGCCCAAAAGCGTTTCATCAGGCAGTCCAGCTGGAACCTTTCATAATTGTGCTTCTTCAGATCCATTGAGCAAGAAAGTCCCTAAAAAGTCCTTATTGGACAGAATACATGAGAGGATGCATCAAGTTTTTCTCGACACTAAAGAGAAGCCTTAAAGAAGAAGCATTGCTTCTTGAAAGAGAAGCTATTCAAATTTCGATTATTGGAAACCATGAAAAATTAAACAAGGTTGACTGAACTTGACTAAATGATAAATGAGCGCATGAGGTGTCTCGTGAGGACGTGAGAAATAATTAACTGCAGGATACTTTGAATAATTATCCTCAGACATCTAATCGGTGTACCCATTTATTGAAAATAGCATTAAGTTTTGAATTCGAGGAATAATTAACCAATATTAATATCAAAGAAAACATGGAACGGAAGCTCATTCCAGCAGACTCTCGAATGAATACTCGAAGAAATCGCATCACGAATGAGCGTAAA
>ENA-UOTX01002241-UOTX01002241.1-compost-metagenome-genome-assembly--contig:-NODE-2241-length-9913-cov-15.708418_pt1 | contig 9913 bp, 7 predicted proteins | sample MGYA00238143_ERZ746982 | MGnify/ENA primary metagenome ERZ746982 (study PRJEB28758, sample SAMN06268862) | compost metagenome | isolation source: single cell | place: USA: California, Emeryville, Joint... | reverse complement strand
CTAAGGTCTGAGATTGCGTGACTACAAATACCTAATCCAGTCAATCAGAAAGAAATTTCATTTATCAGAATAAGAAGAATCAAAATTTGATTCTATCGAATGCCCGTACAAAAAATATTATGGTGGTGTGGATTTTTGGGTTTTCCTCTCATCTATTTCCCATTGAACCTCAACTATGTGGGCTCTGACTAAGCATCGAATGATAAAATACTGATTAATCAGTTATTTATTGTTCACAGACAAGAATTTGAAATTCCGTAGAGAATAAAGACGGTAACGCGCTCACTGCGTGTTTGAAGCTATATATAATCGAGCAAAATGGGAGCAGAAATTGCATTTGGTTATGATGCCAGTCCAAATTATTTAGCAAAAAATCCGCAAAAGATTAATTTTATAAGCGATTCGATTAAGTAAAGAAAATAATAATCCATCAACTGCGAACAACATCTTATTTCAACAGTCTTGCTTAGGGGTTGGCTGCCTTACTGTTGGTTCTTATTATCAGCCCTAAGGCATTTTGAAAACAGATCCAGAGGTGAGCTCATGAAAGAAGCTACTATAAAAACATTGAATTTTCAGAGAGTTCCCGCTCTGACTATCATTTCTAAAGATTTCGTGATTTACAATTGTGACTTTTGAAGACAATGCTGTCGAAGCCAATTCTAGAATACAGTAAAAATTGAGGGGGACACTGATTCTAAATTTTGGCGCATTTTTATCAAATAAAATATATAGACGCAAAAATTTGAAGATTTACATATCTAAAAATTATTGAATCGTTTGTAGTTTCTTTCCGCAAAACGAACTTTTCACCTTCCAAACACATAATTCCAGCCAATAACTTAAATTTCCGCGATATCTAATCTAACAATGATGAACATGGACTCAGCTCAAGAATACAGCGACGACAATCGCTCAAATGAAGAAGAAACTGTCTATTATGTCGAGCGCATCCTTGACAAGAAATTTGAAAAAGGCAAAAAGTTCTACCTGGTTAAATGGCAGAATTTCCCTGAAGAAAGCGCAACCTGGGAACCCGAAGAAAACCTCATCAATCTCACCGAAATGATAGAAGCTTTCGAGCGAAAGCTCAGAAAACAAAAGAAAAAAACTAATAATGACGGCGAAGCCTATTTTGATGATAGAGACCAAACCATTTCCCGAAAGAAACAAAAAGAAAGCGACGGTTCAGCTCGAACTCGAGAGTACCGAAGAGAAGAAGCTAACACGAAAGGCCGAGAACCTCCAGTTATCGGTCACCTTCGCTACGGGGATAAACCTCAAGAAATCGTCTCCATCCGAACGATGAACGATCCAGATATGGTTCTTTTTAGAGTGCGATGGCATAAGAGACGATCTGGAATAGTTCCGACGGAAAGCTACGTCAGCAACAAAGATTTTATGAAATTTAACCCCAGATTCCTGCTGGCCTTTTACCAGTCGAAGATCAGACTGCGCCCTTTCGATAATAGTCAGCAAATGGACACGGAGGATGGAAACAGAGGTGTCCAGGAGGAGAAAAAGGCAGAGGAAAACCCGTTGTTAGGAAATATTGAAAAAGAGAAGAATCTACCGAAATCGAGCTTGAAGAGCAAGAGGGGATTCACTAACCCGCTCTCTGAGATCCAGAATAATCAAGAGGACGACCCTCAGGAGATCAGTGTTAGAAAAGAGGTCATAGCGAAGTACAGTGCGGCTAGAGAAAGCGAAAAGGAGTCCGCAGCGAGCGAAAAGCCTTCTGAGAAAGAAAAAGAGGGGGTTTCAAAAAATTTGTTTGCGGAGCCTGAACAAAAAAACCCTAGACAAACAGAAAAACAGCATGAGCCCGAGGAATTTCCTCCTCCAGAAAATGGGGAATCGGTGCAGGAGCAACCTGAGCAAAGAATTGAGGAAGAGGAGGTACTAGTTGTCCAGAGAGAGGTTGTAGAAATCGACTGTACTCCTCAAAAAACTCATACAGCAGAAAAGGAAATGGTCTCTGGAGTCAGAGACTCATTATCAAGTCTTACGAATTTGAAAACGCTGAGCCCGGAGGAGGAGCTGCTGAGGACGAGTGAAAAGCAAGCTCAGAATGAGGTTGATGAGGGCGATAAGCTTGCCGAAATTGCTGATAAAATTCCGAATTTAGGTAAATCTTCTGAGGAAGAATCGAGTGAATCACGGGAGTCGCTTTCGGATCATTCGGAAAGGTATTACTATTGAAGCGTTATTTAGTTATTTATGACTTGTTGTCTAAGTTTTGATAAGTAATGTTCACAGAATGTTTCATTTCTCTGAAAATTTGAATAACTGTTGGGAAAATTCAATGAATTGAATCAAAAAAATTGAGACTTTAGGGGGTGAGGAGAGATTGTTGTGTGAGTTGTATGTTTTTTTCGAGAAAATTAAAAAATTAAAAAAAGTGCATCCACCGGGAATCGAACCCGGGTCGCAACGATGGCAACGTTGCATTCTACCACTAAACCATGAATGCTTTTCGAGAGTTTAAAGTTCGATTCCTTACTTAACCTTATCTGAAAACATTTTCAGACCACTATAAGCCTCTGTTTCCGATTTTCGATTGTTACGTCCGTAGTCCTCTTGAAATGCCCTGAAATTTGTAAGAACCCAGCATTTCTTGATATTTCAGATTGTTAACCAATGTAGTTCCATGAAGAAATAAAAAGGGAAAATAAGTGAAGTTTTCAATGATTGTTGAATGATATGAAATGCTGCGATTCTCAATTGTAAAGAGAAGCGTCTAGTGACTAAATATGGTGTCTTTAAATTACATATCATTTTAGTACAACCAGCAAGTTCTTATGAATTTATTATGATAAGGTAATTCCTTCTTTTTCTTTTAAAATGATTCTCCTTTGCTTGAATTGCGAAACCATATTCTACAATCCTGAACCAAATGCGAAATTAGCAAACTTATTCTGAAGATGTAAATATTAGGGCACTTTCACTTTAAGGGAAAAGGGCGATCTCAAATGAACCATGTCTCTTTTTTCTTTCAAGAAATAATATTACTATTATAATACAAAATGACGCTTGCTTTCGATGTCAGTGCCATTTGTTTGGGCTCATTCCTATCGCAAACACGTTCAAAACTCCCTCTCTCTGGGTTCAATGGAAACAGAAATGACAATCAGAAATTTTTAAATCAATTAACGAGCCAAACTATAGTAGTAATAACAGCTAAAGATTCGTATCAAATCAAACTAAAAGTCAATATTTGAGCGGGAGATAATTATATTTTAGCTCCTTGTTGCGAAAAATTACTATAATAAAATCCTAGTTCGAAATATTCGTTGGCATGTTGACCATGATTCGTAGTGACACATCACGATCGGACCTCTTTTGTGATCTATTCTCTCAAGCTTCCGGCGAACTGAACTCTTTTGATCAGCTATCATGTTCCTTCCATCCAGGTTTCAGACTCCAAGTCTTTTGTCCCGAGGAATCGATTCAACCGGCTTTGCTCTGCGTCAAATGCATGCTTGACCCAGAGACAGAAAAACGCATTAAAATGGACTCTCTCGTCGCAATCCAGGACGTGATCAATAGGATCTCGGCCCTGAACGACTTGGAAGCCCAGGCGCAGATTGAACGTGATTCTCTTAAAAAGACAATGTTTGATTTCACTTCAAAGGATCATTTCGGTTCATTCGACCGCCACGTTGACGCTCAAATGAAAAAACTGCATCGGGAAATCGAGAAAACGAAGGAGAGCCTTGATGAGCTGGAGGCGCAGTTCCGAAAGGTTTTCGAGAAGCAGCAGAAATTCCTCAGAAGCAAAGAAGAAGAGCTGAAAAAGAGGATTAATGAATATGTTGTGGACCAAGAGCAACTTAAGCAGTTTCTCAATTTGACCCCTCAGCAGATAATGGAAACGATTAAGAAAATAACCTCCTTGAGAGAATATGAGAAACTTATCAGGACACTCTATCAAAGAGAAACTATTGACCAGCAGGTGATTCAAACCGCTATGATAAACGGCATTGTGGAGGTAATGGATGATGTGAAAGAGAAGGTGAATAAATTAAAGAACTATAAAATCCAGACGACATTGCTTGAAGGTAATGAAATTTACAATGAAACTAGTGAAATTTAATCTTAATTGCATAGAGATTCGACAGAAATTAGCTTCGATAGAGGTCCTAGATCAGTGTTTTCAAGGCGTAGAAGAGCTTGATACGAAATTGATGGGAACGTTGGAGAAAGTTAGAGATGCTAACGAGAGAATCAAGCATAGTGAGACGTTGAAGACACAAAAATCTGACCCGCTGGAGTCATTGAAAGAAAGACTAGCCAATTTCCAGCCAAAAGCAAGCGATCTGATGGAATGTGAGCCGACTTTGATCATTGAATCAACGAGTAGAGGAGGAAGTCCAGCGAAAAAAGAACCCGTGAATGGCCATCATAATGCCAAAAGAACTGAAGAGAAATTGCCGAGCAGAGCCAACGAAGGAATTGAAATTGTGGACCAGGGCTTTGGTCTGGATAATAACTTCGGATCGACCCATAGAAGACAGAAAATTGACGCTGAGTCTTATAAGAAAATAGAGATGAAAAAAAGCGAAAGAGTAGAAATAATCCTCGATGATGATGAAGAGGAAGCACCACCGAAAAAGGATGCTGCCGAGCAGGGACTGCAAGAAGAAGTGCAGGTGGCTGAACAGCAGGGCGATCTGGTGGTGGAGCAAGAAAAGATAGTTGTTGAAAAAACCAATAATGATCAAACACTTGAAGGTGAAGTTTTTAATAATGTAGCAGCGGTTCCTGAAGAAAATGGGATTGAACTTGAAAATCAAGATCATAATAAGGCTGTAGAAGAAGTTCACATAGAGCAGGAACAATTACAAATTCCGCAAGAAAACGACGAAAACAATAAATTGGATGACAGTCTTGTGTCTCCGGAAGTCGAGCTTTTTGGTTTCAGTGAGGATGAAGAAGCTCCCGAACTCGATTCAGGCGAGCAAGCCAAAACCCTTCATGATTGGATTGATCGAAAACTTACTGGGTATGTAGTTTTTCTCAATACGGAGCAAAAACAAGTTGAAAACAGCTTCCAAGAAAAATGGAAAAATTTAGATAAAGCTGACAGAGAACAATATAGAAATATCGCTCAGAAAGCGAGAGAAGAACTAAAAAATGAATATCAGGATATCGAAGAGGGGAGTTCAGAGTTTGCTGACCTTCAAAAAATTATAGAAGAGAAAATTAAAGAGGTTATAAAGGAGTAAGGAGACCAACGGAATCTTTTCGGTGTTAATATTCACATTATTTTATATTATTTTCTTAGTTGCAGTCTGCCCATTTCATACATTAGAATGTTTGTTTATTTCGGGTTGTAGTTAACTACAAATCTCCTTGTAGAAAAGAACGATAACAATTTTTAAATGAAAATAGCAGTTTCAAACAGAATTCTATTCTGGTAATAACAGCATTACCACAGTGATCTTTTCGCAGATAGAGGAAGAGCTCGCAGTCGTTCGGCCATTATCTGCAATGAGAAATTTCACAGCGTTATTTATCCTCAATGGAAAGCCATTGTTTACAGTTTTTACGTCTCTATAGTTTCAACGTATTGAAAATTCACGCATTTCGCTCTCGACACGTAACTTTATAAAAGATGGCATTAATCACTTTCATTAAGGCAAAAAAAACCGCTACTTTTTTAATGGAAGCTAGAGGTCTCTTACAAATAGCGGCATAGATGCTTTAGAGTCATACATACCGAATTTCATTCGAAGATAACTTTAAAAATTTGAAAATAAAGAACAATACATCTTATAATTGAATAAAATTGAAACAAACCTTCGAGGGAAAAGAAAAGATAGTACTTAAATTCCTCTGGAACAATGATCGCAGCTATTAAACCAATCCCTGACGGCCAACGCACCAAAACAATCTACACTCTGATCAAAGACGGCAAATACACCGAAGTAAAATTTCGCTCGATGAAAGTTCCTCACCGAACATAATTTGAAAAGGCAATACAAATTCTCAGACACGAGCTTCAGTTTGCACCTAGAAGCCGTGCTTCTTCCCTTCTAGGCTACTGCTATTTCCAAAATCAGGACTATTCCAACGCAGCTAGAGTGTAATCTCCAATAGCATCTTCAATATTCTGATTATCTATTCCAGCTATGAGCAACTCGTGAGAAATTATCCAGAAGTTGATGAATATAAACTCTATTACGCACAGTCACTTCATAAGGAAGGTAGAGTTTTAATTTAAGGTCCGGATTAGGTCCTAACCGAGCTTTATCGACATAGGTATGTATGATGAGGCGTTGAAGGCTTGCCAATCGATAGACAACCCTGCTTACCAACAGAAGCTGTTGCTGCTCCAAACATGCATTAAATACGAACAAGAAGAACTGCAATTCGCCAAATCCCTGATCCAACAGGCCAGTGATGACCCAGATATGGTTATAAACGAAGGGTGTGTTTTATTCAAGGAAGCGAAGTATGAAGAGGCCAGGAAGAAGTTCGAGGACGCAATGAACACGGTTGGCTATTCATGCGAGCTGTCTTACAATATCGCGCTTTGCCACTACAAATTGAAGCAACTTGCCCAAGCACTTAAGCATATCGCTGACATTATCGAAAAAGGAGTGAAGGAGCATCCAGAGTTCGGTATTGGTTCGAATGCCGAAGGCATTGAGGTGAGGTCAGTTGGAAATACCCAAGCTCTCAGAGAAACGGCTCTGATCGAAGCGTTTAACCTCAAAGCCGCAATTGAATACTCCATTAAGAACATAGCTGCAGCAAAGGACGCATTGATTGATATGCCTCCTCGTTCAGAAGACGAGCTTGATCCAGTCACACTCATGAATAAGGCATTGATCAACATGGAAGACGATCCAACCGGCGGTTTCAAAAAACTCAATTTCTTGCTCCAGAACCCGCCATTCCCACCTGAAACCTTCCAAAACTTGTTGCTTCTTTACTGCAAGTACCAATACTTCGACCTCGCTGCTGATGTGCTCGCTGAGAACGCGGATCTGACCTACAAATGCATCACCCCAGAAGATTTCGAGTTTATTGACGCGCTCATCCTGCAGCAAGCTTCCCCCGAGCAAGCTTACAAGAAATTCGAGAGTCTCGGCAATAAACACATCGACAACCTCAGAAAACTGACGAAACAAATCAACGACGCAAGAAACGCCAGAGATAACGAAGCGCTGAAGAAGGCCTTGAAAGAGTTTGATGACGCTCTTGAAAAGTATATCCCTGTCCTGATGTCTCAGGCGAGAATCTACTGGAACTCCGAAAACTACGGCATGGTTGAGAAGTTGTTCCGTCAGAGCGCCGAGTACTGCGCTGACCACGAGACCTGGAGACTGAACGTCGCCCACGTGCTCTACATGCAAGAAAATAAGTACCGTGAGAGTATCAGGTACTACGAGCCCATCGTGAAGCGATACTCTGAAAATCTGTTGAGTCTCACAGCCATCGTCATTGCTAACCTTTGCGTTTCATACATCATGGTCGGCCAGAACGAAGACGCTGAGGAATTGATGCGAAAGCTCGAACGTGAAGAGGAAAAAGAGTCTTACCAGGACCCTGACAAGCAGCTTTTCCACCTTTGTATTGTGAACTTGGTCATTGGTACGCTGTATTGCTCTAAGGGTAACTACGAATTCGGTATCTCCAGAATCATCAAATCCCTCGAGCCTTACAATAAAAAGGTAATTTAGCCTGCAATGAGGATTGGACTTGACATTAATTGATTTATTAGATTAACACCGATACTTGGTTCTATGCGAAGAGATGTTTCTGCTCGCTGATAGAGATCCTCGCGAAACAAATGATTGTATTGAAAGACGCGTCTTACTATGAGATGTTAACTTTCCTCGATGCTGCTGATCAATTTGGAAAAGAAATCACTACGGTAAAAATGCCTTTCTTGTAATGACCTAATGCAATTTTTTTAAAGACAATTGGTCCGTTGGAGAATGAGAATAAAAACACTGTTTCAGACGAGGCAAGAATGATCAAAACTATGATATTAAAGCTTAAACAGTAAATACATTTATTTTTATGTGCAATTCCAAAAATACAGAAGAAAAGATTCGTACATGATGTAGAATTTTACTAATAACGAAAAATCGATCTATCTCCTAATTAAAATCTTTTCTCTTAGAGCAATAAAATTAATTAAGTAGCTAGCACTTAGTAAGCACCTTCTCTCACATCCGAATCGAAAAATGCTAATTTTTAAATGGAAAAATTCAACTAAACCCCTCCTACTTACCTCTTTAAAATTTTCATTGATATTGAAAATACATTGTCTTTGTTAAATAAACTCTAACGATATTGGAATTACGTTCGTATCTCTGTAAAATAAGATAATTGCAGAAAGGAAATTAATTTGTAATCGAACTTAAGAAAAAATGGCCGAGGAGAATAGACAACAAAAAAAGGGTAAATTGCCTTCCAGTCCTTAGCAAACCTTAGCAATCTGTTACAGTTGTAGGCAAACAAGCTTTCGGGAGATTTATTACTCTTATGAGTCGTAAAAACAGACCATCAAATGTGACCCAAGAGGATGCTGCTGAATTCAGAAGACTTGTTGGAGGAGTCGCTGCTGGCAGCGCTGCAACTGCACTCATAACCGTCCCAACACTCACGTTCTTAGCATACAAGGCTCCTATCAGACTCGGATCGGGCCCTAAAATCTTCGGAGGACTTGTTACAGGATTCCTCGTTACAGGCATCATCCAGGACGTATTGTATGGCAGAAGAATCCAAAAAGCCATCGACATTGCAACCAAATACCAAGATATGCTTGACTAAATGTTACTCAACCGACAATCCAATATGGAATGACGTAATTCAGACCATTTTAGTTCAAAATTTGCTGAATGATGACTATTTTTCCATAGAAAGTGACGAAAATAGCAGGAAATTGAGCGAGCGGGACTGATAATATTCTGAGAACGCGGCATTTCTGTTTTTCATATCGACATTTGTGACTAAATAAGGATATTATCTTTTAATCTGAGCTCTATTTCCTGAAAAGACAATTTACGTTGCTTGAAAATCAAAATAACTCCTACAACCCTTATTAATTATTTCATTAGAGTCCACAGTGGACTGACAATTTCAAGAGAAATAGAGATTGAAAAGGAGAATTTAATGTTGTTTGCGTTAAAATAGTTTATTCATTTGTGGATAACTTGGCCCTCCCAAGCAGCTATCAGCCATGCTTATGGATCTTAAAGAGACTACTAGTGCTGTTAGAGAGGGAGATAAATTACAGAGACAAAAATTCCCAGGAAAAATACGGAAGGGTTGGCTATACGGAATTACTGTCTAATAGATTATTGATTTCGATAATCCTAGTGATATTCTTCTATTGGTAGAGCCTGAAGTTAGGCAAATTGCTCTAGTTATAATAATATAAGCGCTTATCGATTATCTAGCTATCCAAAATGCGATTCAACACAACAGTAAAGCGAATTAAAATATAGTTCAAGACTACAATAAAACTTCGGTTTGGTGATAATAACTTCGAATATCTGAAATTCGATAAATCATCAATTCTCCATGAGGAAAATCAAAACACCACATGTAATATTTTTCTGTGTGTATCATAAAATAAATTTATGCTTGAGAAACAAAACATTCAAAGACCAAATTAATATCTGAAGCTTGTAAATGTGAAACTACTTTCTAGAATTCGTTTCGAAAATATTTCACTCATCTCAACTAAATAAATGCCAATGGAAAACTTGTGGAAGCCGAGGCAGTCCTTGGCGGTGTTAAAAACAATCCTAGATTATGTATTAATTTTTTTTTCCTTTTATATTGAGAGTTGAGGAACAATATTCTGCCAGCTAAGGAAAGAGAAAGGATAGGCAAGGCGATCGTAAGTAAAGAACTCATAGATGATCCAAACTGTTAATTTTGATTAATA
>ENA-UOTX01002239-UOTX01002239.1-compost-metagenome-genome-assembly--contig:-NODE-2239-length-9940-cov-13.063368_pt1 | contig 9940 bp, 3 predicted proteins | sample MGYA00238143_ERZ746982 | MGnify/ENA primary metagenome ERZ746982 (study PRJEB28758, sample SAMN06268862) | compost metagenome | isolation source: single cell | place: USA: California, Emeryville, Joint... | reverse complement strand
ATAAAATAATTTTGAGATTGGACCGGTTATCAAAAACAAATTATCTAAAGGAGGTTCTGTTGGAATAGGGAAAAAGAGGAGGTTACTTAAGCATGCAGTCACAGCCAACTCATAACTGAATGAGAATACTTATGAACGCTTTCAAATATCTAGTTTCATAGCTTTTAGAGTTAAAGCGAGTCAGTAGTTATGACTCAAGGAATCTCCTCCAGTGATGGTTCTCTCTCTTCATTTAAGTAAAAAGATTCGTGAACACTCCGGATTACATGTAGCATTCAAAGGTGATATATCTTAAGCTTCGTGATCTGATGGAATGTTTAAATCGGAAAATGTATGACTATAGTTCTCTAGGTCCAGTAAGTCCTCGTTACAGCTTCAGAATATACAATTTTTTGAAATTGATTAGGACCGCTGTTCTTTTTCTTCTCTTTGCTCTGTGATTTCTAAAAACTTTTTTGATTATTCTATTTGGAAAACTTCAATATTTTCCGTGAGGCTAGTGAATGCGGTATTGGCTTTCAAATGCCCTAATTAAATCGTATTATAGAATTCTTAACTAAGCGCTATTTACAATTCACAATGGCCATTAAAATTTAAATCATTTACCCTCGCTCAGTGTATTCTCTCTCCTCCTGGTCAAGCCCTCTAAAGTCAGCCTCACTCACGATCTCCATCCACCCTAGACTCTATTTCCAGTGGCCAAAGTCATTCGAGCTGCATGACTGAATTTCGAAACGCTCTAGCAGTTTTCCATACACCAATTATAGTGAATAACCTCAACCAAGTCCTCTATAATCGATCAACAAAATAAATTCAAACAATCGGATTCCGTTGAACCCTGTTTTGAAGAATCTTGATGCCAGATAAGGTTTCGATGGCGGAAAATTAATATAATTTAAAATTTTTCAGTATGCTGTGTTCCTGTGGATCGGAAACTATTTAAAATTATGACGTAATTGCATTTTTCTGTTCGGTTATAAAATTAGTAGAATTTCCGGAGGCATTCAAATAGTACCGAAAAAAAGTTATAATTTAAATTAACAAAAAGAAATTGAACATCTCATAGATTCCATGGAAAGAAAAATTTTCAAGAAGATCGCCTTCGATAACATGCTGAACCATTCGTCAGTCATGGCCTACGTCGAGTACCAGAGAGTGATGATGCTTGAGAGGAAAGGAATGATCTTGGTCACGGCTAGAGAATTTGCATATGTTGACTTTGATTGGAGAGAAAGCAGTGTTAATCTCCTTCTAAACAAGAAGACATTGTCACTAATCAAGGTGTTTCGAAATTGGACTATGGATCCAACACATGTGCTATCGAGCGTCCGTAATGACGTCATCGTTTACTTCAAAAAGGATAGCTTCAAGCTCGAATTTGTGCACACTAATGGTGGATTTAAGCTAAAAACCGCTCAATTCCCTTTTAAAATCGTTGATATAGCTTTCCATCCTTTGATAGAAAGCAAAATCATCTTGGTCTCAGATAGAAGCGTTTTTTGTTTTGACTACCGCACCGAAGAGCTAGACATTATATTTACTGCAGGAGAAGCTCTTACACACATTGCTGCAAAGCCACAGGAAAGTACCTTAAAGGCAATTGGCTCTGATAGCCTGTTTTTCATCTCTTTGGATGAGAAAAAGCTCATCAAAGCAGTGCCACTTGAGACTCAGACCCCTCAGAAAGGGACTTTAAAGCAAGAATTCGAGCTTATGGTTCTTGAAGACGAAGAAGAAAGAGCTTACGATGGAAAAATCCCCGAATTCTGCGAGAATCAAGTTGCAAATAGAGAAAGCACGAGTACTGCTGCTACTGACTCATTAATTGAAGCCGAGTTGGAGCAATCGATTGTTTATGAAAATTTGCTTGAGAACGAACAGAATCTCGAAGTTAAGCATGATTATTCTTGGTATTCGCTGAGAGACAAGAAGTGGTTATTCAGGCTCCAAAATGAAGGCAAATTTGAAATAAGCATGCTGGAAAAAATCAATGTCAGCGAACACAAAATGATTGCTGAATGAGAAGGAGACAGCCTTGGAACACATAAATTATTTGTTCTTGCAATAAATCTTTACATTTCTATCTTAATTTGATTCGAGTAGCTCAGCCATTTTGTTGTTGAGTTACCAGATTCAAATTTAATTCTTTTTTTTTTGGTTTTTTTTCGGTCACGTTTGTATCGGTTTTGTTTTTTTTTTATGTTGATGATGTTAAAGACCAATAAAGTTTTTTGCTCATATAATTGCTAGCATAGCCCCTTTGTATTTAAAATACTAAGCTGTCTACGGAAGTATAATATACAATGAGTATTTTTAAATCAAATCCTTAAAGGAAACCAATCTCGAAACTTTAGAGTCTCCTTAAGTACTTATTGTTACAAAAGGATCAGAGAATCACTTAGAGCATTTCTCAGCATAAAATGTATATAATATCTCACATACAAGCTGCAACTTTCCCTGTCGCAAATCCTTAGAGGTATTTCTCAGTTCAAAGGTTTGAATTTTCCGGATAACATTATTACAAGCAAATTAGATTAATAATTTAACTCGCAAAATAAAGGCACTTTGGAGCCGAAGAATGGAAAAGCGAATGTCAGTTGTTAAATCTCGTCCCACCCTCTCTGAAAAGACACTAAAACCGCCGCCCATACTTGACATCTATTTTCATCTCTTCCAGAAATCGGCTGAGCAAAGGAGTCCTGGCGACAAAAAAATAATTAGAAAATTCATTGAATCACTTTCCTATTTCAACAAGAAGATGCTCGACATGCTCCAAAGGAATTCGGTGCTTGAAAAACTATTAGAATCTCTCGAATTTATCAAAGTTCCCGCCGAAACTCCCGTATACCATGAGGGAGACCCTTCAGATCGGTTTTATATCCTCGTAAGAGGAGAGCTTCGACTCTTCCAGCCTCGAAGTCAGCAAGAAACTGACATGGATGTCTTCACTCTCAAACAGCTCGCAAAGAAACAGCAGATCGCCGATGAAGCTAAATCGCCAACGGCAAATCATCATAACTTCCGTAGCCAAACGATCGCCGCGCTCAGCCCAGGCTCAAAACAGCAGACTCTTGAGACTGTGCTAACACCGTCTGAGAAAAAAAGCGTGGAAGACGCAAAAACTGAAGGAGACAGTCCTTCTCAGCCCTCATCACCAGCTAAGAAAACCACTCAGATTCGTCGGCGTGGGATTGTTTTCTCGGCACTGAGTACGTTCTCCGGCGAATTGACATTAAATGAGATTTTAGCGCAACTCGAAGATAATCAATACCCTGATGAAGCTATCAACAGAGGAATTTCTTACAGAGATCAAGCTCTTCTGACCAAACTTCATAACTTGAAGAAAAAGTACATGAAATTGGGTGTTTGCATGTTTAAACCTTACAAAGACGTTAGTGAAGGCGAAGGTTTTGGAGCTTTCACAATGAAAGTGTCAGGACGGTCGGAAACTGCGGTAGCGATAAGCGAGTGCTATTTGTTGACGCTGAACCAAGAGAATTTCTTGCATATTTTTGAAGAGCCATTAAAAGATAAAATAGAGAGAATCCAGCTATTAAAGGCTAACTTAGGAGACGATATCGATGATAGACATATAAAAATATTCGAGGAGCTCTTTAAGACGAAAACGTATAATTTATATGATGTGATTTATAACCAAGGTGATTATCCAGATGGCATTTATTTGGTCCGGAAGGGAGAAATCAGATTATTTTACAGCCAAGAGAAGGAATTAGAGTCCAATGAGCATAAACTTTCCTCGCATACTAATACAAAAGCCGAAGTCGCACGAATTCCTCCAAATCAGTTTTTTGGCTGCGAGAATCTCCTTAATTTCCACCAGAGGTCATTCACCGCTGAAGCGCTTACCAAATGCGAGTTGATGTTTCTTCCGAAGAGGTTTATCGTCGACCCGGTGTTTTACATCCAGAAAATTCTTAATCGAATTTCGGATGGATACAAACGGGTTCGAGAGTGGGAAAGAGCTCGGGTACACGAAATTAGGCAAAGGTCCAGCGAACCGAAAAAAGTTGTGCATGAGACGGTTTCCAGAGGGCAGTTTTATCTCAAAGTGCTAAACAAAAGCGGGACAAGAGAGTACTACACGCTAGAAAGGATAAAAACCGAGCCAAACCAAAAAATTAAGGAAAAACATACTCCTACTCCTCCTCCTGAAAAAAATGATTCAGAGAGGATGCGCAATGTGAAATCTGAGGCTACTTTGCCCAACAAAATAGAATCGAGGAAATTAAGAAGCACAGCAACTACTCTGACCATCCCTTCGTCACAAGTACTCAGTTCAAACAGCCCTATCCCTGGCGATATGCCTGAAATAAAGGAAAATAACCTCAAAATCCCAGAATTTAATAAGCATCTCGAATCTCGCAAACTGAGCCCATCTCTCACTCCAAAGATAGATTTAAGTTCACAGCCGAATCTGGACAGACCCACCGTTAAGAGTGGGCTTGGAAGCCCAAAATCAGCGGTAATCAAGAACGAGCCCAATAGTGCGACAAGCCATGCGAAGAAAGCACACCAAAGGATGCTATCTGATGCTATGAATAAAAATATTGACCCTGATGTTCCTATCTCCGTTTGGAAATATAGTACTATTGAGGGACTAAGTAAATTAAAGACAGGCATTTCTCGAGACAAGCCAAGGAAAAGTCTTGCCGAGCTCGTTGATTTATACAACGAAGGGATTCTTTATACGAAGGTAGACCAACAGAAGAACCGAGAAACGTACTCCGTAAGAAATTCTTTCTCGAGCTCCATATCAAATACACCGAAAAGCCTCCCAGCGCATTTCTTCGGCAAGGATTTCGAATCGATGCTGAAGGGCAGCTCGGCGCAAACTCCAGTCAATCATACTGCGAGTCCTTTGCTGAATAAAAATCTGGGAAATATGGGTGTTGTGCATGCTCCAAGCTCGTTTTCTAAAGCGGCGGAGGAAAACAAAGAAAAGGTGAAGCCAATTGAGCCGGCTTCAGAAAAGAGAAATCCAGCTTTGGATAATATCGAATCGCAGAAAATTGCTGAGAATGTTAAGAAAAATGCGAGCCTTTTTGGTAGAGAAGGGAAAAATAATGTGGCTTCGTTCAAATCGACGTTTCGACAGATGAGTGCAACTACGACTAGAGACTTTCCTCCTCGTAGCACGCTGAAAACTCAAGAGTTTGTGGGTCTTATGAATAAGAAAACGCCAAGTTATACAGGGAAACAGCACACAAGCGGTCTTCGTATTTCCTCGTTTAGTCAACTTGCAACGGCGGAATCAACAGTACCTTCGCCGAAGATCCAATTGAAAGATGAAGTGGCAACAATTTTGCAAGGGTTATCCAAATCAGTGAATCCAAAGAAGAAGATTGTGAGCAATGAGTTGGTGTTTACACCAGGAATTACGACAAGAATCACGCTAAGAAAATCTTCATTGGGAGATATCAAAGAAAAAAGTCCACCACCGCCACAGGAGAGAAAAATCAGTATGATTTTGCAGAGTACAGGGCATATACTGACAGAATAGTTACTAATTAACAGGTTCCCTGGTTTATTGCACCAGGAGTGAGTTTAGGACAGATGAGTCGTGGCATAACAAAGCTTCGTTGAATAATAATTTATGTATTGCATGTGAAAAAATTCAAACGCTAAGTCAGAAGTCCTGTGACTTTTTTTTTTGAAAGAAGAATAAGCTTCCAATCTATTAAATTCATTTTCAAAATGAATGGTGTTCATTTTTAAGAAGTAACTCGCTAAGAAGGTCTTGGCAACGAGAATATGCTGAAGCTTTTTTTTTTTGGCTTTAATTTATGATGGTTTCTATTGGATCTTTATGATAACGTGTAAGACAGATAGACAGACAGTAAATAGGCTGTTGGAACTCATCTCGAAATCACTTTAGACGAAGAAATACTTATAGTCTCGTTGCTCAGGTTTCAAATGCTCTTCATGAACTTTGAGATTCTACCATTTTCCTAATTTAATTTGATAAAAAATTGGAATTTGTCTAAGGAAAAGTCTCATCATGGCACTCGCAGCTGAGGCATAAGAGTTATATTTATCTAAAAGTTCTCAATCTTTCCTGAATACATTAGTTGATCATCCGATGATAAAGAGAGATTTAGTCAGAAATCACTCTAAGCCTCTGACTAATCGCTCAACTATAGTGTCCATAATGGCTTTCTTGATCTCTTATCGTTTTATTAGTACATTTCAAATGCTTTTACTTATTTTTTTCCCATGATTTGTTTTGATTATACACTTAGTAGTACTAAATTTCTGCCTTTCTAATTGGCGTTTGAAATTTGTAGTTTGCTATTTCCAGAAATATTCATGCTCTAATTCTCGTTCTCTCGACACTAGCATCATGCACTGAGCCATTAGGTGCTCCTTCGAACTAATCTTTCGCAGTTGCCGACTTTTCTACCATTTTATGAGCATTAGAGAATGAAGATTTGAAACACCATTTTCTTTTTCGAAAATCGAGTTACTCGCTCATCAGAGCCTCTTTCTTCCAATTTCAGAGAATTGTTATATTTTCACAAGTTTAGATTAACTCTCTACTTTTATTTCCCGCAGTACTCTACTCCATTAGATAATTCAGGTCATATTGGCTTTGCAAGGCTTTATCCATCTATATTTAGCGTCCATAAAACGCAAATTTCTTTTAGATAGAGTTTTTCCCAGTAGCTTCCTTTTTTGAATGCTGAAAACGCTAATCTGATTTGGCTTTTTTTTTTTTGCGATCAGTGAACGCTGAGCCAATTAATTACCTTATATACCCTGCAAAATGATAGTATTACAATAAATAGAAAATACAAAATCACCGAATTCCGAACCATTACAAAACTTCAAGAACCATGGGCAGCAAAGTTTCCAAGAAGAATAGCGTTCATATCGCAATTCATAACGTCCAACAGACCTCATCAACTCAAATCAACACACCCACCCACATGCAAACCTCGCCTGCTTCCAGCAGAAGCTCAAACGGAACACGAGAAAATAAAACCAAAAATTTCTCAGATTTACCAAGGTTGAGCCTTAATAAACTAAGCCCTAAGAGCGCTTCATCAGGCAGTCCAACTGGATCCTTTCACAATCGTGCTTCTTCAGATCCATTGAGCAAGAATGCCCCTAAAAAGTCCTTATTGGACATTATGCATGAGAGAATGCATCAAGATTTTCTCGAGGCTAAAGAGAAGCGCCTTAAAGAAGAAGCATTGCGTCTCGAGAGAGAAGCTATAAAAATCGCGGTTAATGGAAATCCGTTAAAAATTAAGCCAAGATCGACCGAACTTGTTGATCTAATGAACTAAATGAACACATGAGGTATCTAGTGAGGTAGTGAGAGATAATGCACTGCAAGATATTTTGAATAATTATATCAGCAGTAATTTTGGATCTCCTAATGATAGTAGCATATCAGATTTTTTTAAGTAATTCATAAAAGATTTTATATGAATAAGTCATATTAATTGTAAAATATCTAAAGATTAATCATCTATAGGTATGAGTATATTCAAATGCATAATATGTCTATCAAAATGACCTGAAAGCAATGTTGTTTTTAAAGAAGTGCAATTGTTGAATAGAAGGCTCTTGCAATCGAATCATGAAAAATGACAGAAAGATGAACTCATATCCGGTATTCAACTTTACTTGCCTAAACGACATAATGGAGGAATGTTCACTGATGATGAGCAGCCTTTATCCATCACATTGAAGTCACGAGACTAACTTCAAGGTCACTGGAAATCACGTAACACATTTGCTTTTTAAAATTTGGAAGAGTTCAATTGAAAATATTGACTTCTTTGTTTCATGAATATTTTGTTATTTTGAAACTCCTTATTACTAACCAAATGGATGCCTTATACATCTAAAGGTCTTCGAAATTTAGGAGAATTTTCAACAAAACCACTTCAGTGTTCATTGTAGATAACATGGAAACTGTTTGTTTTATTGCTTTCTCAAGCAAGAATTCTTTTGAGATATGTTTCCAGAAAGCTGATGAGAGACTTGTGTATTTAGCTTCATTTATGAATATTTATGTGTCTTCTTCTATCTCGTTTTAATTGTAATAATTCTGCGAATCAATTCAGACTAAACAATAACCTAAAATTTTAGTTTCCATAACCATATTCCATGGAGTAACAGGAACGCTAAGGCATTTAGGAAAAGTCTTCAATAATCGTTACTTATTTATCTATTTTTCATTATGTATTGATAAAATGCATATCACTAGATAGACCGTTAAAAATTCCTCTATTTTTGAGTTTCGAGTCTTGTAAACCTTCAATTTGAGTGTGATCGGCAATTTTTGGATCTTAAATGATCTCTCTATTGAAAAGCTAGAATTAGAAGGGTGAAGTTGTTGTTTTTGACACCGAAATCTTGAGCCTCTTGGACGATGAGAAGCGAGAACGTGACATCGTGAGTGAGATGCCCAATAAATGACGAAAGAAAGTTCTAGCATCCTAGTCGCGCTCCAAAAGAATAAAACTAAAGAAGATAAATAATTCTTCTCATCTTCAACAGTTTCTATTACTACTTATTCATAGCGAAGCTACGAAGATAACTATCTAAACAAAATCCACTAAAAAATGCTTAAAGACTACTATCAACGGAATCGTGATTTGGAAAAGTAATCAAAGAAAAACCAAGGAAATGCGAATTTGGCGACGAGAGTCGATAGTCTTTAAATATTTAGTGGCTATGGAGTATGATTACGGAAATTCAGAATCTCTACGTCTAGCTTGCTGAGATTCTCAACCAGTTTGAGACAATGCTTGCATGAAAAAATTTTCAGAAAAGCCGAGGTTTCAAAAGAGAAGGAAGTTCTGGAAGAATATATGACTGTGATCAGTGCTCTCAGCTTCTTCCATTGATCCTTCAAAAACTCACCATTGGTAAATGAAACAAACCTATGGTCGTGAAATTCTTGGCAATTTAGAATTACCATGCCTAGCACAAGCCACTCGCCAGGCTCAAAGAGCTTGATTCTCTCAGAAGAAGGGGGACCGGAGTAATGATTTCAAGCTAAAGATTCTTTTTGAGATTCGCATGAACAAAATTGGAACTCTTATTTTTTTCAAGTTGCTCCCCTTTAATGCTATTGATTAAGTGGGTGCTTTCTCAAGAGTCCAGGTTCAAAAGGAAAAACTTATGAAGAACCTCAAAAGGTCAAGAAAAAATCAATATTCAGTAGGAATCTCAATTCCTCTCTCTGTGGCAAGCCATTTCAAATACCATTGTTATGAACGTTCAACCTTTCTCAACGGAAACTTCAATATCACGAATCTCTCTGACCAAATTTGAGGAAAACTCTGACTTTGTTTAAGAAGAAGAAGCAAAGTACCCGAAATTAAATTCTGAGGTAATAATATTACAGATGCGGTAATTAGCATCTTTATTCAGTTTAAATTCAAATTCAAAAATTTTAATTTCACGTTGATTTGTGATCTATAACTTTTTTTTGACCATAATTTATTAGAATAGGAATAAATACCGAAAGCACGAAATTGCTACATTGACGAATTAACAATTAACATCGTTTCGTAAATTTAGAGCAACCCCCCTTCTGTCTTCTCACCAACGTTATTGCTCACCACATTTCCGTTTGAAATATTGAGTTTCCTTTCTTCTGTTGAATAAACTGTCAGTTTCTTTATTTTGGTTTGCATTAGGAGTCGATGAGAACCAATATACTCTGTTTTTAAACCGAAGGATTTGCAAGTACAGATCTGATCCTGCGTTTCCGTTTGATATTTCACTGATAAACGCTCTTTCGTGTCATTTCCTCAGGGATGTAGTGTTTATGTCTCCCCTTTGATTGCACTTAGTAGGAACTAGTAGAGACAGCTCAATCGTTTCAATGAGAAACATTGAAAATAACTAATCTTTCATTATTGAGCTTGCCGTTCTCATAAATCCTCCAAGCTACTCC
>ENA-UOTX01002238-UOTX01002238.1-compost-metagenome-genome-assembly--contig:-NODE-2238-length-9949-cov-3.318780_pt1 | contig 9949 bp, 4 predicted proteins | sample MGYA00238143_ERZ746982 | MGnify/ENA primary metagenome ERZ746982 (study PRJEB28758, sample SAMN06268862) | compost metagenome | isolation source: single cell | place: USA: California, Emeryville, Joint... | reverse complement strand
GCCACTCTGGTCAGAATCAAGTTTCTTGAAGCGCTTGTAGAGTTTTTTGATCTCTTTTGGTGTGACTAATGAGATTGTAAGGATGTAGATGTAGAGGTATATGTAGTCAGCTGTTAAGCAAATACAGTATCGATTAGAGTTGTTTTCTGGCAGCCATGAGCTGTTCCAGCAAAGAAGGAGAACCAAAACATAAAATGTGATGTGAAATTTATACCTGTTAAAAAATATTAAGAGTGAAACTATCTTATCATTTTGAATTAAATGCACTGGAAATTTTAAGGTTGTCGAGGTACAAAATTATTTCGATTCTCGTTGTGGACTGATTTCTGCCTGGAGACTTTTACTTTAAAAAATACAGTCACAATAAGGATAGAGTAGACAATGAACGCACGTCTATTTCAAACTGATCTTGACGAAGTCGATCATCAGCTGATAGGCCTGAATGTTTGAAGATGTTGGACTTATTTATTTATTAAATCTCTATTGTCTTCAACAAGGCCCCAATTAATGAAAAACGAAAGTCGAAAACGTCATATGTTTCAAATTAGTATTTTTGTTGGTTCTTCTTATCTAATCGCCAATTTGAAACAACAACAAGAATGATAACTCAATAGATCAATCAAGACTTCTTTCGTCATGAATTGATCAAAGGGTTATGATTAAACAAGCTTCATAGTGACTTCAACAGTGAACCTACTCCACAGGAAAAATTACTCTATTTTCACACAAACATCAAAAGTGAAAATTTAAAAAAGCATACTGAAAATAAAACTGGCATAAAATGGCAGAAAGGATAAAACTCGTCGAATTACCGCAGATCGGTCAGATAGCGCTACAGAACCCGGATGATGAACCAATGCTCGTGGATACGCCAGTGATTGCTCCTACTCCTTTTAAAGTTGTCACTGCGAAATCGTTCAGTCAGACCATGATGGACATTTCAAATGCAAATTTTTGGAACTCAACGAAGCTCAAAAAAGCTAATAACGCCGTCAATAAGGTCAATAAGACTTCAGGATATACACCTATCTCGGAGAGTGATTTTATTGTTCCGCCTACGGTGTTGGTACCTGCTTCCTTTGATGAGCTAGCTGCAGCGTCGGATTTCGTAGACGGTTTTTTGAAGAGCAATAGCCTTCTTTCCGAAATAATCCACGCTAATAGTTCCAATCTTGCCGACGCTAATACAAAAATATCCCGGTTGCTTGAAGAACCACTTGTAGCTCAGGAGAAGTTAACCATTGCTCTCTGGTTATGTGTTCACTACAAAAAAACTGAAATTGCACTATTGCTCCTCAAAAGAGAAGAAGCATCATTCAATCACTATGCAATCCGACTTAAAAACTTGCTTGTTGATGACAAACGACCAATAGAAGCAGTTCGAAATATCTTTGTGTCCGAAGAGAGAAAATTAAACACAGAAGTCGCTGTCTGCGCACTCGATTTAGTTGAGCCAAACGTTGTCCTTGAGCTTTTAACCAACTATTCAATAGAGCTATCAGATTCTTTGCTATCACGATTAATCGAAGAAGAGAACTACAAAGCATTGAAGTTAATCGTCGCAAAAATGGACCCCAAATTTGAGAAGGTCCGAAAACCATCGAAGATTTACATGCCAAAGTATCAGACTTTTGAGTTTTCTCAGTTGGTAAGATACTGCATTGAGAAGCATGGAAACAAGCTTAATGTACTGAACGAGCTGTTTCTTTGGACGCTTGATTTGAGATACCAATCTGAGATATTTCAGTTCTGGTTCAAGCACGGGTTAGAGGGGCTTGCTGCTGAAAAAATCAATTTTACGAAAACCAGCATTCCGGAGAAAGTTATTATCGAAGCTTTCGATTTCAAGGCCTATGCCTTCCTTGAAAAAATGTTTCAGAAGGATATTATTCACATTGGAATGCTAGCTAACGTGAAGAGTCCTGGTGATTTTATCATCGAAGCTCTGGAAGATCCAAAAGGTGTCCTACTGGGCCTTTATCTCATTCATTTCCTAACATCCGAGTTTTTCAACTGGCGCTTTTTCGATAAGCTTCTTGAGCACTTTACGTTAGCATCGGAGAGAGCCAAATACGGTATTTACTATTCCACAAATCCTTTAATGACGACCATCCTTTCGATTGACTTTTTCCTTTACTCCCGTGATGATTTTCCAAACAGAAGACATAAAATTACTGAAATTATTCAAAACCTTTTGAATATTGCTCTAGAAATTCAAGGGCAGATCGATGATAACGCCAGAGTGAAAATCTATACTGATGAAGATTATATAGGCAGGACGGTGTTGGATATCATCAGCAGTAACCCATGCTACAGAGTATTGCTCAACTCGAAAACTCACAGAATCCTTGAGGATATTTGGCAAGGTCTAGAAGAGGGTCCTCTAGGAGACATGAGTAAGCATTCGCGGCTAGCTTTCATAGAACGCAACGATATGCACAGCCTTCAAAATCGAGATCAAAACCACTACCTGAAGAAGATTTTCAACTTCCGCCCTGATGAGAGAATGACCTACAAGTTTCAATATTTTAAAACTAAAAAGTCTATTAGCAAGATCTTCCTCAAAGAGTATGTATTCTCGCTGCTGATAGCTATCTACATCATCTCTGTAAATGTCTCGCTTACAGCGGATTTCAATACGCTTGATAGCGAGCAGAGAAAGGGCCTACTCCGAGGAAGAGGAGGGACTTCTGGATATCATGCTTACGTTGGGACAACGCACTACATTCTTATCCTCTTGATCCACGTGAGCTTAGCTTTTAATATGGTTACAGGAATCCTTTTCTCGACTGTGAACAAGAAGGGATATGATTATGATAGCTGGATTATTTTAGATTTTATTGTGGGAATGTACTTGCTTGTATTTGTCGATGGAATTTTCCCGACAGAGACTTCTGCCCTCTACATCTTTTGGTACCTCAAGATAACGGTCGCAATTGAAATAATCGTTATGGTATTACGAATTATGGTGTACAGTCAGATGTTTAAGAAATTTGCGCCGCTGCTTTCCACGCTCATCGGAATGTTTTCGAGGATCTACGACTTCATTATCGTATTCGCATGCTATATGTGTGTCGTTTCGCTTATCTTTTTGTTCTTTTTCGGAGACGTCAATGATGATTACCATAACTATGGCAACTCGATCGCGACACTTTTCAGCGCATTCTATGGTGAGTTTGGGTTCTACGATTATCCTAACAGAACACAATATGTCACTGAGCGTGTCTTCTTGATTATTCATGTCTGCGTCAGCATGATCCTATTGGTGAACTTCTTAATCGCCCAGCTGAACTCGATCTTTGCAGAATATAAAGCGGAAGGAGTGACGAACCAGATGTTCAGTAAGTTGAACTACAGCAGAAAATATATTACGGCATTTGACAGAAGGTACAAATTCGGTTATTTTTTGTCGACTCCACCCCCTCTTAATTTACTCAATGCCGCGTTCATTCCATTCGCAGTCTTTAACTACGATCCGAAAGCAGTCAACGTCTTCTGGGACTGTGTCAACTTTTTCATTGATTTTTGCTTCAGATACGCCATCTTCTTTGGGTACGAAGTGTCTTTCTGCTTTATCCTATATATCAAGCAAATACACAGAATCCTCGTCGCTCTCAAATACGGCTGGTTTTGGAAAACCTTTGATCTCATAGTGTGGATCTTGTTTGGAGCTTTCTTCCTGTTTATTTTCTTTATCCAGGACACATACTATTTCGCAAAGCTTGCAGTTGCTCAGAAAAAAGTTTCACAGGAGGTAAAAGAGGAGAGTCACAACAGTCTGAATGACTTTGTGAATGTCTGCAGAAGCATTAAAAAAGCAATTGAAAACGACACTTCGATGCGAGCTAAATTAAAAGAGTATATTCAAAAGCACGTTGTTGAAGATGAGCAGGCGAAATTACTGCAGAAAAGAGAATATTTTGAACTCCTCTGTAAAAGTTTAGAGATAAGTGTCTCTGTACATCTTCTTATCAAATTCCTCGAGGAGATGCATAATAATCCAAAAGAGTCAGTGTGCGAGAGTTCCCTCTACAAGTCTTGTAATGTAGCATTCACGTTCGAGAACAATGCCTTTAAAGTGACGGTAACTGAAGGATCGAGCAAATCAGACGAGATACTGAAGACAATAAAGAATATGCGGCAAGAAAAGAAAGGAAGACATACAATGGCAATGGGCTCTGGCCAAAAGCTGCTTGCAGAAAATACCCATCTTGAACTTGGAATAGCGCGTTTGGGCGAAGGAAAAACCTTGCATCAGCAATGGCTGAGCAAGCACTTCGTCTATCTCAGTTATATAAATACCTTTTCGAAAGGAACTGATAATATGTTCAGCTTCAATTTTCTGTCTACGGTGCTGCCCGAGGTCATTCTGAATAAGAGTTTCGAGAAATATAGTCTTATTAATGCTAAGATTTACTCGAAACTGACAGAGGATAAATAAGTTTGAAGTTTGAATTATGACTTCTTGCGATTGTTCTGAATAGTTCGAGAGTTCGAATCTTATATATGCCAGTATTTCATCATATGTTGAAAAATCTATACTAATGGGGATTTCAGTGCTAAGAGCAGTAGAAAGATTAGAAGATTTAGAAAATCTGATCTAATGAAAGATAGAAAATCTTATTGAACATGATAGTGAGCTTAATTTGGGTGCAGTCCAGAAAAAGCAAAATATGTTTGCCTATTGTGATTAAACGCGAGGATTCATGAAGGATTTTCATGTGAAACAACTCATATAACTTTGAAAATAGGTCCTCAAAATGGTGCATTTGATAAATATATATACACACTCGACACAATTAACTTGGAAAAAAATTTAAAGACTCTTTAAACAAATTTCGAAATAAAGTGTTATCTCTGTGCAGATGTTTTGGAACTTTTGTTTTGGAATATTTCAGGTTGGAATGAGGATTTTTTTAGAGGACTAGCAGAAAATGTCACTCTTTTTTTCGCCTTTTCGTTCGCCTTCCAGGGATTGCAAATTAATGTTATGTTGTTTCTTGCAGGAGTGGTTTTAGGTGACTCTTGTTTTGTCCTGCTTGCACTCCTTTCAACAAGTTCTGTGGCTTCTCTCCTTCGTGCTCGTGGCTTTCGCTCTTCCTTATCACTAAGCTTTATTTCTAGCGGAACCCTATTCTGTTCGTTCGTTTTGTATTTGGGGACAGTTTTATTATGGAGATAGCCACTATCATTGTGAGATGACAGTTTATCTTTGAAATGGGAAGGCTGTGTGGCATTGAATTTTCCAACTCCACCTGATTTGGCTTCAGCCCTCGGACTCATTTTTGCTGATCCACTGAAAATGAGTTTTGCCATCTCTTCCGTTTTTCTATCGATCTCCTCTTTGAATTTGAGCTTTTCAAGTGATTCCCTCTCTTCTTCAATTTGAGTGTTCCCATCTTCTAAAAGAATTTCACCTTCAGGGCTGAAATTTTTTTCCTCTTTCTCTTCTTCATTTGCAAGAATCCCAGGACACTTATCATCATCAGGATTGAAAAGATTAGAGGTTCCTTCTTGAGGATCTTCATTTTTCGCAGTGCTCTCAGATATAAGAAAAGCTGGTGACTCATTCCCGATTTTAGATTTATTATCATCAATCTCCTCTTGTTCCAACTTTGATGCCATCATAATGTCTGCTGGAGTGTCAGTATTCAAGTGGATTGGGCTGGCCATTGTGTTGACTTCTTCACAGACACAATATTTTTTGGTAGAATGTATTTCGTTTCGTTTTGCTTCCTCTTGCCCTGTCACAGGGATAATCAATACAATCTCATTTTGATTTTGAGTCTCGTGACTTGATCTCGCTATTGGCGGACAACAGGAGTTTCTGATGTGTTTCCTGACAGCTATCAGCAAACATATCACCAGTAAAATTATGGAAAGCACTATTTTCGTCAAGAAATATCTGTACAGCAAATCTTTGCAGAAATTGCCAGCAACTTGCAGAACACCATGGGTAGCAACAAACGTGTTCGTAAGGAGCAGAAGGCAAAATAGCACATCGAAGATTTTTGAGGCAGTTTTGGTATTTATCTTGCATCTGCTGTTTTTGTGATTAGATGCCTGCTGATGAACGAGATTTTTCGTAATCTTGCTTTGTTTATGAAGCCAATATAGTCGTATAGGTAGAATCACTGTCAAATAAAGCAGTCCACCCGTGAGAGAGATGCCAAGAAGGATTTTGCAAGTGCTCCCTCCTTCGTCGAGGCAATTCTCAGAGGCTTGACCTAGTTTGATGCCAAACAAGATTCCCCAGAGAAAGAAGAAGCCAGCTTGAGAAGAAGTGATTGCCACGGTCTTCCATTTTGGTTCGATATAAGGGCCATTGTCCATTCTTGTGCAAGAAAAAAAAAATTTAATTCTTTGTTTAAATTTTAATCAATCAGGAAAAAAATAATAGCTTGTTAGTGAGATTAGATTTAATTTGGCGTTCAATCGATTTAAACTATTCGCAGAATAAACGCATAACTAGGATGTCTTTCTTTTAATTCACGCATCAAAACGAAGTACGCAGACATTATGATTTGATTTTACGCTCTCAGTAGGAAATGAGTTTTCGTGTGTTTATTACAAGCAGGTTTTATGTTAGTCGGAAGATATGAACGACAGATCTTAACAAAATTTAAAGTCTCAAAATTTTCCAAAGGCTGAGCAGGTCTGAAGGATCGTGTGACTCCAACCACTCTGAATATTCAAATGATTATTGTTAGAAACTAAATGAAACTTGCTCCAGTATTTTCGGAGATAATTGAATATTCATGGACATTTGGCTTCTACTTTTAACTTAAATTGGAGTCTTCGTGGTATAAATTAGGCAGTTCGCCCTAGAAATGCCTACTAATCTCTGACATCTGCATAGTTTCTTTTATTCTTGTTTAATTTTTTGCTTTAACCACCAAAAGACCTGAATTAATTTTTTCGAGGTTAACGAAAAGCGCTTTTGTGATTTTTGAAAATTGGAGCCGGCATTTCTTTTGGTTATAGTTTTTATAGATGAATACCTAGCCAAAGACAACAGTTAAAGAAAAATGCGACTTCATTTGAAAATTTATCACTGAAATGATATTTTACACATAAATGGAAATATTTTATAAAGAAACCCTGGTAATAAGATAAACGCGAATTAGCGAGTTTGTAAAGTCCTCACTCTAAAAAGCTTTTTGTTGGGCAAGCATTTTCTCCTCAGACCCAATTCTAAGACTCGATATACTTAAAAATGAGAGACTTCAATCAACTTCCATTTGCTGGCCTTTAGGACTATCTTTTTGTCGAAACCAGGACAGCTCCGCATTGAATTTTCCAGCGAATACGAATTAAAATTTTCGTTCTATCCGCGCTCTTTCCTTGACTGCCTAAGGATCTCAAGATCTCAAAACGGTTCACGCTGATAGCTTCTTAATTACTGAACACCTTCGAGTGGATGAAATAGACCAAAAAGTGTTCGCTCTTCCTTATGGATGAATCCTCTGTCAACGAAAGTTTGGCCGCGTAGATTAGATATTGTCAACTATTTGAAATACCTCAGTCTGGTACTAAAAGACTGGGTTAGCTTAGCAAAATGGGAATATCTGAGAAATGAACGGAGGAATAAGCAGACTTACAAATCCAGACAACTCGCATCCTATTTCTTAATTTTCAAAATCAACACAGTAACATTTGTTGCAAAAAGAATCACAATAATCATCCAAAGAAGAAGTTTAACGCATCGATTTTTCCTGGCGATTCTATCTTCAATTTTCTGGGTAATATGTAGCTCTCGGTTCAAACCTTTAGCCTATCATCAAGGATCAACACTGAGTTTTCAAACGATGTATTACCTCATCAATTCCCATGTGTAACATATCTCTCTGACCTCTCAAATTTGTAGAAGCTTGTATCGCGAGTGATTCGGCTTCATAGGCGACCTTAGAGGCATCTTGTAGCTTCACAGTTTGAGAATAGGCTTTTTCATTCGTATTGATGAGCTTTTCCCTAATTTCATCGGTTTCAAATCCTCCCTTCATGAGTGAGTGATTTAGTACTGGATCAAGAATATGATTGAATGCATACCACATGCCTTGAGCTATTTCCAAAGAGATTTTTTTGTTTGACTAAATCGAGGATCTTTTCCTCTTCTTGCATGAGTTTTCGACGACTTTCCGTATGATCTGAGCGGTATTTTTTGACCTAACAGGTAGTTGTTCGTTAAGCTGGTCTTATTTCGGGATATTACTCTAGCAACAATAGCTCCTGATTTTGACGCTTGTGCCTCTCGTTCCATATGCTTGAGCTGAGAGAGATTAGCTTTTTTACTGAAAGAGAAGTGAGGGAATTACTTGCTGATCTGCATCAGCCAAAAGCTTTTTCATTTTTTCGATAGCGCGGTATTTGTCATCTTTATATTCAATTTACGGAAGCTGTAGTGAGCGAATTACCTTCTAAAAGTCGTGAATATGCTGAGATATCATCCTTGAACTTATCTTTCAAGGATAAGTAATCCTGCTCATACATATCGAATTCCATGTTTGCGAGTTTATTTTCTCAGTTAAAAATTTTAGTATGTTATCGTAAACTCAATCCGAACAAGTGGAATATGAAGTCCTTAATCCAAAATTGAAATAATGCGAGCTTTATCAATATCTTAATAATAACTATCTCGGCAGAATTTGTTGTAGCTGCCATATAAATGAAATTAATGGCACTGGATATTGCTAAACTGAAATTCCATAGATTACTAATATTTTATGAAGGGAGGATCCAAGCCCGTTGCTTTTATTTAAAGTATAAATAATCAGAAAAAATTTGTTTGCTTAAATAACCCAATTGCCTTGCTCCAAATTAAGATACTTTCAAAATCAAAATGTTGAATCTGGTTCCTTTGAGAAGCTAGATATATATATCATTAAAATTCTCATGTGAATGAGACAATTCTCACCTACAAACGCAAAGTCGAGATTCAGGCGTAGCTCCTTTCAAATAAAAAATGATTTTTCTTCAAATTCCTGGTATACTTAAGAGAGCCTATAAAAACTCTGTGCAGTTTTTTTGTGGATATGAAAAGATTATAGATTTAGTAGTAGCTTTTAAGGATTTGAGAGCGTTTGAAGCTTAGCAGTATCTGGCTAGATAGCATCTATTTGGGCTGCGATCTCTGCATATTGAAGTCCCAAAGTCTTCAACCACTGAACTCCCTTCTTATGAATCAGGTTCCAAGAAGCTTTCTTGCTCGCAAAATGCTTTTCAATCCACATGAGAAGTGCAATGGTAATAGCAATTTTTTCCATGTTTTCTTTCGCTGCGCTGACAGTTTTCGGCATCTTTTTAAGGAGAGTACTCTTGTCGATAGAGAGAATTGAATAGAATTGTGAATTAGGTTCCCAATATCCTAAAGTTTTTTGACTCTGGATCACATTGAAGAATGCTGTTTCGGATGAATCAACTTTCGGTTCAATACCCAAGGTCAAGTTTTTACTCAGTGCTCGAGTAGAATTGGTGCTAATGGTTTCTATTGCTTCTTCATTCTCCTTTGCCTTAAATAAAAAGTCTTTATCCATTCGAGAGTCTGAGCACAATTTCAAATTCATGGTTCTTTCTCGGATATCACTGAGTTTTTCATTTTGCTGGCATAATTCCTTAAATGCAAGCGTAGCCACTAGCTCTGACTCATCGAGTAGCATTTGAGCACGGCTTATCCGACTTCGAGTAGTCGCGTCTAGTCCTTCAGCCCTTCGACTCTCAAACTTCACATCTGCATACCTCATTCTGTCTTGAGAGTTGGCAAGTCTACCAGCATTTGGTAGGGGATCTCGTGGCCTGTAGTTCACGTCGATCGACTCAAGGTATTGCAGATAATCAGATGAGATAAGCTGAGGGATAATCACCTTCTGTTTTGTAAGTGTTTGTATCGCATCTGGGTTGGCTTCCTCAGCAATACAAATAAACGCTGTCCTTCGAGTAAGCACCTGATTTG
>ENA-UOTX01002237-UOTX01002237.1-compost-metagenome-genome-assembly--contig:-NODE-2237-length-9963-cov-9.377301_pt1 | contig 9963 bp, 7 predicted proteins | sample MGYA00238143_ERZ746982 | MGnify/ENA primary metagenome ERZ746982 (study PRJEB28758, sample SAMN06268862) | compost metagenome | isolation source: single cell | place: USA: California, Emeryville, Joint... | reverse complement strand
AAGATGATCCAATAGTCTGGTAGCATTGGTTGCAAGTATTTGAGGGGCCGTGAGCATAATATCCTCCAGGACATGTCAAGAGACATTGGTTGTTATAGAAGAATCGACCCGAAGAGCAAGTCACACATTGAGTGCTCGCGGCCCCTGTGCAAGTAGCACAAGTACTGTCACAACTTTTGCATTTGTTTGTAGATGTATCTCCATAATAACTTGCAGGACATGGATTGACGCATTTGTAATTCAATGGATTCAGGAATGTGGTGGAGTTGCAAGTGAGACAGTTATTTGAATTTCCTGCGCTGCAGGTTTTGCAGGTATTCTCTGTAGGAGCTGAAGAAGTATATTGATAGCACAGTTTACATGTCCTTGACGATGAATCTCCCCACCAACCATCTGGACATTGAAGTAAGCAAGTTCCAAACACAGAAAGAAACGCTCCTGAGTTACAGGAAGTGCAATCTGACGAGGTACCTCCACCGCAAGTAGCGCAAGTTTGAAGAGAGGAAGTAGACGAAGGAGCTTGATAGCATTGAAGACACTTATTTGTAATCTCATCTGGGTAATAGCCATTAGGACAGGTGTTTCCACATTTCCCAGAAGGATTCAAATACTGCAGAGCGCTGCAAGATAAACATTGATTCGAAGCCCCTCCAGAACAGGTAACACACGTTCCATCTGTCCCAGAATACTGGTAGCATTGAGAGCAAGTGTTACTACCATATGTAGTAGACGTGTGATAATATCCATCTGGACAAGCATCTCGACATGATTTATCGTTTGCAAAGTAAACCGTGCCTGTGTAACACGATTTACAGCTGGTTCCCAGCGGCCCGATGCAATCGTAACAGGCTCTTTTAGTAGGACCACTTCCAGAAAAGCAAGGTTCACAAGTCCATGTTGCCCGCTCTGCATAAAAATTCGTTGGACAAGAGGAGAGGCATTGTCCCACTGTATTTGGGTGGAGATATCTATTAGTATTGCAAGAGGTGCAGGAGCTTGATGTTCCTGCGTTACAGGTTTTACAAGATGAATGACAAAGTTGGCATTTCCAATTTGTTGAGTCTGGCCAGTACCCTGCTGGACATGAAACACGACATTCTCCTTCGTACAGATACCGCCCAGAGCAAGCTGTACACTCAGTATAGGCAGGCCCGGTACAGGCAGCACATGTAGTGTGGCAAAGAGTAAGATAAATGGCAATATACTTGAATCCGAAATTTTCATTCGTGGAAGCCTCGTCTAAGTCACTATCAAGACGAAGTGTCAAGTCTTCAGAAGTATGATTAAAAGCTCCAGTTGAGATATCACTTATGGAATCCGTATATGAACTACCACATATATTGTATTGTCCAGGGGAGCCAACAGTGTTAGCGCGGCTATATACTGTGCTTCCATCCACCTTAATATAAAGAACTTCATTATCCCAGGAATCAAGCTGGAAAATTCTCATGTATATGTTGACTTCATAATGTGGAGGAAGGTTAGTGTAAGTTTTCTCCGCCCAAGCATTTTTTCCAAAATAACCATATCCACCGAGAAGCCACTCATTACAATAATACAGTGGTGCTCCTGCAGGATCGGTAGTCCATCCTGTAGGTGGTGTCGGAAGATCATATAGATCCGTTATCACTGTTGTTGCACCTATTTGTTGTGTTAATTTGCTAATCTCAAACAAGTTTTGATACCTTTAGAAACCGTCAAAAATGCAAGGAATAAGAGGGCAAGGTAAATTTTTTTCATTTTGACTCAAGAGCAAAATTTAGAAAATGAGAAATCGATTATACTTGAGTCTAATTAATTTCTTTAACTAATTCATTATTCCATTATCGATAAATTTTAATGCGACTGAAGAATCGAAAAATGCCTCATCTCTTTGAACTTTGGAACAATCTTCTAGTTCCAATTGTTAGAACCTACATTCAACTTTTTAATTTCCAAAGAATTCGAGACATAGTAATTTTTTGTTTAGAAAATTTAAATACTGGTAATGTAAAATTTGCCAACGTATTCCAAGAGGTTCAAAATGCTTAAAAGGGTCGTTAACTCTCCCAAAGACTCCTGCCCAGGGCTCTGCGAAATGGCATTCTTTTGCAAATTTGGAAAGATGTATGATATCTGTGATTATACATTATTTTCATAAGGCTTATGAAAAAATCACTTTCAAGCCTTTTTCAAGCCGAATAGTCTGAATCTCAGTAATTTGCGATGAAATCTGACAGATGAGGAAATATGGAGTTAGAATTGATTATTCGAAATTGAAGAAATTGAAATCTTGCTCCAACCAGAAGTTGCGATTCCAAGTAAATGCCGAGTTTCGACTCGTTTTTTGTTTTTCTGGTGCACAATCAACCTTGCAGAGTCCAGAATTTAATATCTTGGAAATAATCAACATGAGCATTAGTTTAAACATTCAATTTTAATTAATTGACTATCCAGGCCGCATGAGTTAGCCAGTGCAGCTGCTTAAAAATTCGCTTTTAATCAGAACCAGCAGCACGGAAAAGCTTGGAATCTCAGCTCTATTTTTCATTGTTCGTGCATCTCTCAGGCCTAAATGCATTATAGACACCAAAAGAATACTGTACCAATCCCAACGCTCTTGAATACTTTGGATTTTACGTATTTTTCGTTTTATCCGTGAAACCACAGAGAATCCTTTGGAAGAAGCACCCATTAAACTAAGGCCAATGTAAGCTGATCAAATAATGTTGAACGGAAATAATTTCTTTTTTCTGATTGTCGTTTTCTCTTTTGGAATGGAAATCAAAATCCAAGCTGTTTCACTAATAATGAGAACTATTCGGTTTGATTGCATATTAAGCTTTTACATGGAAAACTTTTTTTTTTTGGAGTGTTAAAATCCAAAAAACTAATGAAGTCTTCTGTATCTAAACTCATAATCGATGAACCGCAATCTTCAGCTTTTCAAGTCCACCTCGTTGAGTTAGCATAATTTTTAGTTCATGTAGCACATCCTTTATCATCTTTTCTAATTAAAGTTGTAGAAATTTTTTTAAGATTCTCAGAATTTTAAACAAAAAAATTGGAATTGACTTCAGGGTGTCTTTTGAGTTCTTCTTGCTATTATCCAATTTTCCCGATTTTCATCCATGTTGGAGAAGGAATCTCATACTTCTGGAGCAACTTTTGAAAGTGAGAAGAACTTCCGTCTGAGTAGTGGAAAGGGTCCCAGCATGGTGAATTTTCTCATTCTATAATCGCTCGAGGTTTCTAGAAATGGGAACTCACGCCGATGAGAGGAAATAGATTAACAATTTGTACATTGAAATTCGAAGTAGCAGTATTTATTTCAATTTTTTGGAGAGAAAAAAAACTTTGCGTTCACTCAGATATACTTCTCAAAATAAGATATAGCTTCACAAAATCGTATTCTTACATCAACTTAATAATGGAAGTATTAATTATCTATGATAAGGTTTCTCTGTTGCTATTGATTAATGGCAAAAGATTTTTCTATGCATATCTTTTTGGAAAATAGATGTAAAGGCCTTGCATTTTGTTAATTTTACTTCTGCCAACGAGACTTATGAAATCGGAAAATTCTAATTTCTTGTCGCTTTATGTTTAAAGATATGAAGACATTGTAATTCTTGCGAATTCGATCTGCAAGCTCGAATTTTTACTTCAGTTTCTCATTCTACCAAGGCGTTTATCTACTATGAATTTAATTCACACAGCTCAATTGTCAATTGACTACAAGCCCTCAAAATCCCTTGCAAACAATTAGTCACTGATTCAGAAAAGCTCAACAAGCAAAATTGCTTTTTTTGGTTTTTATTTAAATTTCATGAACAGATGATTACTTTAAATTCAGGTTTCTACACTCTCTCTCTCCACGTTTATTGAGAGAATTGGCCAGTAGATTACAAGAGAATCAAGAGCATGCTCCGTTTTCACAACCTTAGCTATTTATTTCATTTTTTGGTACCAGAAAATAGGATTTGTATTTAATTCCAACCAAATTTCAACAAGCCAGAATTTTGCTGAGTTGGAATTAACCTTGAGAGTACATTGATTCTCAAAATAAATTACCAAACTAAAAAATTATCGAAATTTATCTTACTTAAACTCTCCAAAGTATGCTGATACGTGAAGGAGATGCCAAGACAGCTAATAGTGGCACACAGCCTCACTCTTTCTCTCAGATGACAGAAAACAACACAGGTATCTTACTGCCTACCAATGCTAATTCCTCCCTGATGCTAAATTGTCAGCATAAACGTTTCTCTTGTCACATTTTTCATCTTGCTAACTTTTTCCATGCTCATTTCCAACGAATAGAGTGCTACCCTCCAAAGTTACTCGCCTGGTCCTTCGGCGAAAATCACAAGATTGGGATTCTTGATCTCGAGACCAAGGATAAATATCAGTTCCATGGACCTAGTCTACAGTTTCAATCATGTTAGTCTCCTATAAAAATTTCTCTAAATATGATATATGTCATGTCTTATTAACAGCATACATGAATCACGCACATGTCAAGGGAATTCCAAACGCAAGACTTCTTGTCTCTGTAAATCACTGCATGGGCCAGGACGCCAAATTGATGATATATGATATCTCCAAAAAGGGTCGTGCGAAGACAGTGTTCTCTTTTGAGGAAGTTCGCGGAAGTAATTCTTGACTCATTTGTCTAACCAATGAAAACTCTTCTTCTATTGTTGTACCTTCCAGCTACTGGATACGGTGATATGGCTTATAATTCAAGAAGAGAACTTCTTGGAGCAATTCCAGTTCATGAAAAAATTACTTATCATCTCTTTGATATCGGTTATGAAGGTAAAAGTAATAGCTATCGCGCGAAGTTATTGAGAAATACGAGATGGCATCCCGAACATGAGACAGTTTACACCAAAATCGGTAAGTACCGTTTGAAAAAAATAAATTCTTTAAGATACCCTTGTCTCTTTTAAGAGAAAATGCTATTAGACATTGTTATTTTTTTTTTTCCTTGATTGTCTGTTAACTTATTTATTTACAGGCAATTGGATTTCTTCCTTTGATTTCGATCCAAGCGGAGAGACTGTAGCAACTCTTGACGTTATCGGGCTCTGTTTAATCTCAGATCTAAGCACCAGCAAAAGCAAATTCCATCTCAAAATTACAGGCATAGTAGGTAAATAGAGCTTTCTTCGAGTTTCTAACTATCGTAAAACCTCTAATAATATGATTTAGATGGAAATGCTCTCTGCAGATGGAGTACGAAGGTGGGTGAGCCATTATTGTTCATCAAGAACAAGAGACGTGAGCTCAATATCTTAGACGTTGAGAAGAAAAGCCTATGTTTCAAGGAATCAGTCGAGCTTGACATAGTTGGTATTTTGCTCTTTCCCAACTTCACAACTAACTTCATCACTACAGGCAGGACAGACTACATTGATATCTGCCCGAACAATGGAAATTTGCTTGCAGCAGGCGGTTCTGATAAAAATATTAAAATTTTTGACAGGAGAGAATCAAAGATTGTGAAAACTATTGGCGATATCCATTCGAGTAAGAGAGAACGAACAATAACAATTTTACACTATTAATCTAGAACCGACAACTTGTGTGAGATGGAACTCAAATGGAGATGCTCTGGCAAGCACTTCTGATGATACGACCGTGAAACTCATTGATCTTCAGACTGGAAAGGTCATGCAGAGTATAACCAACCCTAGAGGTAAAATGGAACTTTTTGGAGAAATTTTCATCTTTGAAAACTCATATAGAGCCGGCCATGTCCGTGTGCTTCATCTGAAATCATAGAAGAGAAAATACAGACAGTATATGTCAAGGATAATTTTGTCGGAAATCGTGATTAAGAAAACTCAGTCGAATTCGAATTTCTATAAGAAAAAGCACTTTTTTCGTAAAAACAAAGCTAAAATCATTTCTCAAAAAAGAGAACTAACATTTTATCAACGGAAGACGTGCCAAACTCTACTGCAGCTATTATCTGTCCTTAGGGGTATTCATTCACTTGCCTGCGTTATTGGCCATGTGTAGCTAGAGAAAATCGCTACGGCGGCAGCTTTGGCCTTCTTATAATGTCTGAAATTAGTAATTTGCTCAATTTCTATTGTAGTAGATATAACTTTGATTAGTAATTTGTATTTACAAATTTATTTACTTAAATCAAACTTCCGGGAGATTTTGCATCCTTGCTGCTCAATAATCACGTAAGATAAAACAGAATAGCAGACTAACGTCAGGCAACTCTTCACCAAAGGGCCATCAAGACAGAAAGAAGGACCGAGATTTGTCCAGCAGAACGAGAGAGAGCATAAATTATGAGATAATAGCAATTTTTTTTTGCTTATCACCATGGCAAAGCTATCATTATCAATTATTACCATGGACGGAAGTCGCGAAAAAAGGCTTAGGGCTGGGATTTGACCTGCATTTTTCAGATTCTACCCTCAAAATCAGAAATTATGTTGAATAATGAGCATTAACAATTAAACTGAAAGGAAATTCGAATCAGGATACTCAATTATAAGGTCAATGGTCATCTCCATCGCTGACTGATGAGAGATGAATGACAGATTGCTGAAAATAGAGCGTGGAAATGCTGAGTAATTTCATCCATTTGGATTGATATCTAAAATATCTATAGGAAACTTAGATTTGAGGCAGAATTAGAGATTAATTGTGCAAAAGGCATTCATGATAACCTCTAAGTCATCGAATCTCAAAAAATAAAAGAAAAATGAATGAATGATTAGAAGAATAGAAGCTCCATGCCAGAGAAAATTTAAAAAAAAAAATAAATCTGGAAAGAAAACGCAGAAAAATGCCCGACTGATTCTTAAGGAACGCGGTATTTTGATATTTGTTTCGAAATCTTCAAAATATTTTCGAAACTTCTCAGTCAATGTGAATTTTTATCCAAAGAGTCGCCTGGATTTCACTAAATTTAACTAAATTTGCGCAAGTTTTTATGAATAAAAATGTTCCGTTTAATGATACAAACGAAAGTCCTCTCGTCCTGGTCTGCGTTAATAATATGAAAGTATATGAAACTAAACTTTAAGCAGACTTCCGGAAACAATGAATGAGCTTTTTAAAACAAAAATCATGGTCAAAGTCTTTAATTTCTCTGAATATTTGGTTCTATTAACTCAAGCATGACATTTGGAATCTGCTTATTTAAGTTAAATATTTACGTAAGAACGAGGTAACTTCAACATCAATTTGCAAGACGAAATGAGATCGCAACTCAGAAAAAAAACATACGGCAAAGGGGCTCAACTAAAGTAATTTTCTAACGCAAGGTTGCAATATTTTCAAACGATTATGCAACCATTAAAGCACTTTCTAATCATTAATCCAAAAAGTCCTCGCCATTCAAAGAAACTGAGTTAAAAAATCCGATATCCTGAAAGGGAGCCAGAAAATTAACAGTAGCAGAATTTCCGATCGCCGAATGAGGTACTGAAGTGTGTTTATTAAGAGAGGAATCGTTATGGACAGGCGTCATCCCTAGTCACCATAGTTCTCCTACAGTCGATTCAGCCTCTCGAGTGTCTGTTTCAATGAGCTTTTAGCAACATACACAGAATAAAACATTTTATTGGCAACAAAATTACATTACCTGAGCATCTTCAACTCAGATTCTAACGTTTTAAAATCTATTCTCAGGTCTTGTATTTTTATGTAGATTTGCTCGGTCAGGTATCTATCAAACCCCTCTAAAACCGATATTTTGGCCTATCAAGCAAAGAAATTTGGAGATTTAGTAATTTTGCTGATTATACATGAATTTCACGAGTCCTGCTTTGCCTTTTCTCCAGTCTATCTGATATATCTTGTCTATCTTCTATAAGTGACCTGTGCCTATTCGTACTTCCAAAGTTCTGACAATTGGCTGATCTTCCCAAAAACCGCTCATCAAGCTTTGGTAGCCGATCTCGAGTATACTCGTCGTGTTGGAAAACCATTTCTTTCGTTGATACGTGCTCGAAAATCTGAAAAAACTGGCAATCATTTAGCTAAGACGCAAATTGGTTAGTTTTCCATAGCAAGCGGCTTCTTATTACTCTTCTTATAAATCCAAATAGTGTCCAGCAGCTCTCGAAATGAGGAAGGACCTGCAGTTGAAATTTATCCAGGTCTTTGATAATTATCCTTCTACCGTCTTGACTCCAAGCCATTGCATTCTGACATTGATGTTTCTATTTTCGAGGAATAAATTTAGATCAAGAGGCCAAGAGAAGGTTTTTTACCTCTAATACCTGGTATAACCTGTGGAGGAAGCCAGCGTTAATGATTTCTTCTGATATGAGACGGCTTTTTGCTAGCTTTTCTCTCATCGTTTGGACGTCTTTGCCTTTCATTCTCAATATTCTTAAACTTTTTTAATAAATTGAAAATTTTCCTCGATAAGGTCTGGAAATCTATAATTCGTTTTCAAACCAACTAATTTTTGATCTTGAAAATTCTCAAGGACATTTTATAAAGTATTTAATCTAATTTCTCGAATTACTCGAAACTGTATAAAGATCGTAGGTTGTAAATATTGATTCGATGCTCTTGAGAATTCGAGACAAAATCAACTTTTAAGCGTTTGAGACCTGAGAATCAAAAACGTAAATATCTCTTTACTGAGCCTTGAATAAATATTTTGCCGTCTTGCGATGTAGATAGATAGTAAGATAGCTCAAATGAAGACCTAATAGATTAGGAAAATATAGCCCCTGCTCCAGCTTGTATTATAATCCGCTTAAATGAGGACTGATTAAAAAATTCATCTCTGATTCAAAAATTTATGAGAAGAGAGTTGATTGTAGCAGCCCGTAGAGCAGAAAGACTGAAATATTTGAAATGGAAAGGATCATTACTTATGCAGAATTTTTTCTTCTCAGGAGGAATTCAATCTATTTGGATCAAGCAAATGATTTGATTCGATTATTTATACTGTTTGTTTGTATACTGAACAAGGAATTCTAAATCTTGTCAAAATAATTACGCTTCAGGCAGGGCTTCGAGCCAAAGACAAATTTGCAACTTTCAGGCCATACCCAGACGGTTTTAAAGGAATATAAAGACAAAAGACCTAGCGTCTAATTTTCATCTTCCAAATTTCCTCTAGAGGATTATTATTAACAAAGAGAGCTTGAATCAATGCTAACTGAACCCAGAGGACCTCTTCCATTAGATTCCACAAACCTGCCTAGATATCACAATAAATATTGGTAAAAGATTTCAAACATCCATAAACGAAAGCAATCAAACTTTGATACTGATATAATTCATTATTATTCGATTAAGAAAATAGGAAGTTTAATTAAAGAGAATTGCTGGATCAGTTAAATGCTGATACAGCAATATATTTCAGGATCCTTCGGAAAAATTTTGAGAACGCCTAAACATGGTTAAGTGTGAAAATGCGGTTTGGACACAAAGATAACTGTTGAAATAAGAGAGGTATTGTGAACATAAGATAGCAATAGTGCTAGTAGAGAGGAAGAGCTGATAGAACAAAAATGATTCATCAAAATCTCTGGCATACTAGGTGCCAGAGTCGAAGGATTGCGAGGAAAAGATTGTTATAAACAGGAGCTGGAAGGTAATTCCAGCTATGAAAGAAGATGACGGAGGCCGAAAAGAATAAAGGCTATTCAATATCGTTTAGCAATAGTAACGAAAGAATCCCAACTATTCCTCAATTTCCTCAGCATTTTCATCACTATTCCTTGCGAGCTTCTAAAAAATTTTCGCTCTTCTTAACTATTGATTGCAACCATTACAGTTAATATTTAGTTCATACAAAGATTTGAATTTCTTGAGCCTTAATCTTTTTGGTATTATAAATTAAGCGGAATAAATATTCATTCAAACTTTCTCTTTAGATTATTTTTTTTTTTGCATAAAATAAACAAAAATTTAGTTTGGTACAATTTTCTCGCTCTACAGGAAGCAAACTGAATCAGCACAATCTAATAATTTAGTAGTATTAAG
>ENA-UOTX01002236-UOTX01002236.1-compost-metagenome-genome-assembly--contig:-NODE-2236-length-9964-cov-49.362800_pt1 | contig 9964 bp, 8 predicted proteins | sample MGYA00238143_ERZ746982 | MGnify/ENA primary metagenome ERZ746982 (study PRJEB28758, sample SAMN06268862) | compost metagenome | isolation source: single cell | place: USA: California, Emeryville, Joint... | reverse complement strand
TAGCATGGCCGCCAATATCTTCCAAAACAAATGATTTGTTAGTTATTTGATATTCAAATTGGACTCAAGCGTGCTCCTAGACCTTCAGGGATGCATCCAATCGAATTTACGAATGTGAATAATAATTTTGGCAGGAATGAAAAACATTTGCAATGACAAAGCCGCTATGCTGGCGTGTACATCAATAATCAAAGGATTATTATTCGTACAATAAGTACAATCACCTAAAATAACGATTTATATATTTGAACAAACAGTTGCCATCGGAGTCTCGAATTTTTCAGCTTCCAAAAGAGTTTTTCCCACTCTATTTACCATTGCGTCGAAATAATTGGACATTGTATGACTTTCTTCCTCCTGTTTGACTAGGTATATAGCAGCACAGTATGAGAGTTAGTTAATTTGACTAGGAATAACAAATACCTTTGACAGGTTCAGTGGTAGAATTGGATTTCTCAAAATTGGAATTTATATTGAGGGACTCCTTTTCAACATCCGCAATTTCACTTTTTGGATGTTTCTCTGGATGTTCTTCCATTTTCACTCTCATTGCTTCTGTCTGATTTTTCACCAGTGCGGCGAATGAGCGTTTCGGATGAGGCTCGTGTTTTTTCAACTTCAAATTATATTTGCCTTCTACCTCTGTAGTATCGAAATACTGCATTACGTTAGACCATTAAAAAGATTAAAGATGATGTCTTACACCAGATAATGCTCCTTGCTTAATTTTTCCTAGCAACAATTTCATTCTCTTTAAAAGAGCTTCTGCCTATAAAGGGAAAAAAGAGAGTGAGAAACCCTGAGAATATCCTTGGCAGTTACCTCTTTAGGGATCTGATTTTTTATCTCACCAAGCAGAGATTGAGCAATCTTTACATATTTTGAAATATATGAAGTAAAAAACTCAGGGCTCGTGAAATCCAACTTTTCAATCTCATCCAACACGGCACGTAGTTCAACTAACTCTTCGAGTAGGATAACTTCACTATAATCTTCTCCGGTATTTTCACTTAATTTCTCAACAACTTGCCTGCATTCTTTTTCTAATTTAGTTATTATATCGAGACATTCAATGCCGGTTTGCAAGGCATCGTTATCAATATCTTCTTTATCTAACGCGACGATTGTAAATTCATCCACATAGCCATTCTCAAAATTTTGCATGGGCATTTCCTCCACCATTCCATCCACTGCATGAGGCAGACCTTCTTGATTAAGTTTCTGTCTCCCTTTTCTCTCCATCCGCTTATCCTTTTTTTGGTGTTCGTTTGCTTCAAAGGTCTTTTGTTTTTTTGACTGCTTTCTTGCAGTTTTGAGTTTCGTCTGCCCTGAATGATTTGAAGAGCGTCTTTTTGGTTTCATTAATTCTAATGCGTCCTCATCAATATTGCCTTCGGGATTCCATTCTTCTGAATCGTCACCAGAGGAATTTTCTCTTTCCAACCTCTTCATTTGCCCCATTTTTATTTTTTTGGCAAGAGCTGGTACATCTTCATCTTGCTCAACCTCGAACAAACTGCTGTCCACATAAAATCCCATTTCATCAGGAGGCTTTCGGAGTCGTTTACTAGAGTCAACGATATTGAGATTTGACTCTATCAGTTTCTCAATTTCATTTCGTTTTTTTGCGCGGGAGTGCTTTTCATCAACTATTTTCGCTTGTTTGTTGGGTTTCTTCCCTTTTCCAGAATCCATTTGCTGAACTACATAACGGATAATTACAATGCTCAGTGTTATAGCGGTATACTATTCTTGGAGATTGATGCAGATTGAAGGCCTGCTTTTGAACTAGCAGCCGTGCTTTCATCTTCATGAGAAATCTGATTTTAAAAAATAAACTTCGCGTCATCGATCAAATCGAAACCTTTTTGGATTCATTAGCACGACCTTTCACAGTTTCATCGCTTAAGGATAATGCACTTCGAGATTTAGCTGATTCTGGTAAAATTGCCAAGAGTTTTCGAGCCTCCTGTATTGCTATCTGCAAACTTTGATCCTTAACTTTGGAATATTTTTTGTACCCAGCTTCAAAATCAGCCAATTTCTCCTGTGACACTTTGCTGCGACATTATATTACGACTTAGACTAAATTTATGATTACTGCGTGGCGGCTTGATTGATTAACTGAACAGTGATTTGGATTTCTCCACCTCTTCCTCCAGATAGAGTAGCGTCTATCACCTATATATAATTGTTATCGTATATTCAATCAGAATTGAAGTCGACCCAGGCAGGCCACCAAGGTATGCCTCGAACTTTAGCCCAGACGAGTTGATTATTTTTAAGCATTAAGACCTTGTTAACTGTGAGTAATTACGCGGAATTAATGATCTAATTTTATTAATTTCCAATTAATACATCTATGATTTATATTGACATCTAATTTACTGGGCACACATGACCCCACTACCCCATGGTGGGGCATCAGTTGCAACAGATCCCCAAATTTTTTTTACATCCCCAAAAATCGAGGGATCTGTTGCAATAGATACCCCACCATGGGGTGACACAACTTCTTGATAAATTAGCAACTAACTACAGTGATGAGTATATCTAATGGTAGTTATGAACACAATTTTTCTTATTCGCGAAATCTTTTGAGTTGGAAGTATTTTTCAAGTTCAGCCAGCAACATTCGCCTCCTACAGAGTAATTTGAAACTCTGATGGAGAAAAAAAATATTGAAATAGAGAGTACACAACATTTTTGAAAAGTAGAACATGCTAACTCAGGAATATTCTGGAGCAGACCGAAAACAAAAAGTAAATCTCCGCAAAAAGCAGACCTGATCATATAAATTTTTTCGAGACTAAGAACTACAGAATGTTAGTACTTATTATTCTACTTTGATGAAATCACAGTGACTAGGACATGTGGCTTTTGAATTGTGTAGAGAATTAAATTGTCTAATAATTCAGAAATATGAATTCTTTGAAATGTTGTTATAAATAGCTTGACAATGACTAGTTAGGTAAACAATTTTTGCAAGACAGGTGCAATGAGAAAACTAAGCGTTCAATAGACTGACACGCCTCTCACTGATAGTGCTGAGTTGATGATTTTTGAGAACTAAAAATTTTAGCAAGGAGCTGTGATTTGATTGGTGATAATGAAATTCGAGAATCGATTGGATTTGAAGATCTCGTTCCAGATCCGACTAAGCATGGATTAATTGTCTCATATTTTGTTTTCTTTTTCGCATCTGGACTTTCACGATATTTTTTTGAGGAATGAGTCTTATTCGCATCTATGGCCAAATACTCGCTATTTTTAATTGCAGAATTTTCACTTTTTGTTTTCTCTATAGCAAGTGGATTTCCGACCATCAAAGATTCTTCAGTTTTTAGTACTATTCCTAAACACATTATAAGGTTATATAAATTTTCTTATTTTGCCTGAATATTCCTTCAATGGGCTTTCCTGGGGGTTTGCATCATTAATGTAAGTCGACTGAATTATCATTGTCTTTGATGTCGTTACTATACGCCGACCCAAATAGTTTGCATATTTTCTTGAAACTGGTCTGACATCGTCGAACTTGAGAACAAATAAAGATCAGAGGTAAATCAATCATTTAGTTAATTGTACCTTGTTGAGATATTCCAGAAAAGAAATTAATTTTATAAGTTCGCAGTCATGAAGATCATCAACGAAGTCTTTTATTAAAAACCCATTGTCTGGCTGTAAATTAAATGAGTCTTGCAGGTTCTAAAAATATGAAAATAGATGAATTGAAACACCCTTCGGTTTACATCGACGAAAATGACATCCTTTAAGTCGCGGCCCAGTTTACTGATGTCTTTTGTGAATAAAGTCCCGATTATCGAGCAATATTCTCTATGGAGGACTTTAGAGATCACACCGTTAGGATCAATTTTTTCAATCACTTTAGCTGCATACTTAAATCGGCAAAATTGAGTATCCCATACAAAGAAAAATTACTTCTTTATCGCCCCACGTAAATACAACTATTTCGAACAATTTTCCTGCTTCTTCTAAAAACTCATCTAAGTATGGCCGCTTGAGAACGTAAAAATTTTGTGATCCTCGATTAGACTGAGATAAATCAAACAGTATTGGGAGTCAGCTGAATTCGAACTTAACTCGATACTTCAAGCACAAAGTCCAGATTTTTTATTGGGGATTTTGTCGTATGCACAAGAGTTTCATCAAGGTCGAGGACCAAAGTTTTGCGACCCTAAGAGGTTTTGGCTTTTCTGTTGTGGATTTGAAAGATAAAATACCTTCAGAGACCCAGTTTGTGCATCCAGATAAGGGACTGCCATTGGTTTTCTGATTACAATTTTCAGAAACTATTTACATCATATATTGATACCGGAGGATGAAATCTATTTTGGTTGTAGCCGAAATATTGTCTCTAAGCCCTGGCGCTGCTAGTCTTTTTCCCGTTTCTGGTCGTTTGAAATTTTCCTGACTGCCGCTATTATATAAATTTCATGAGTTTGCAATTCTCAAATAAATTAGAATTAAGAACCTTCGCGCAAGTGTTGTCATGATTTTTGGAGTTGTTCTGCACAAGCGATCAGGAGTGCTAGGGCGATTCATAACCTGTTTGTGAACTAAGTTCGTTCATCATTAGAATAAATTAGCAAACAAATATCGAAATACCCAAGGAAAGGTGCTTCGTTTGTCTCTGGCTTCTCATTGCGAATAGTTGCGCTAGACTTATTAAATGTGCGAAAAGGCGGAGTGAGATGAGAAACTCTTGGAAGTTTCTTTTCGAATTGAATCTTAGAATGAGGTTAATTACACTGACTAAAAACAATTTTAATCATCCTCATAAAATTATTGGCTCAATCATCACACCCAGGTTTTTCAAACATTTTCTAAACCAATTTATACACACTCTTCAGTGTGAGTTGTAATTTAGCATCTATATCAACAATTTATGTACAATCGCATTTTGTAAAAAGGCAATTTATAGAGCCTTTCATGTCACTGTCAAAGTAGCATAATTTTCTCTCTCTTATTTCATATGAATATTATGATGTTTTCTGAAAAAGAAGGAGCGAGCCCTAGCGTTCTTGAAATGTATATTTAAAATCATATAAGTTGTGTTTGTGAATAAAAAGCCCATCAATTTTTTTGTTAAGTACATTTAAATTTGGTAAGCACGCTTTTAGAACGTTGTTAACGACTCACTGATCATATATGTAAGAGAAGAAATAGAATTTTAGAAACTAGTACTTTTGCCGTAAATGATAATATCTCTTAATCATAGCATTCATTCTGAACAAAGATATACCAATCAACGCAAATTTATCTGGATGAAGCATATGGTTACAACAATGAATCAATTGCTCAGAATATTCATTTTGATTTTCCTAGTTTAAGAAACTAAAGGTTCGACCTGCCAAATATAGATATGGCTTGAGTAATTCAAATTCTTGGAGAATAAGGTGCAGTCTGAGCGTCATATAGAACCAAATGCTTGTTGGAATGACCATTGCCACCCAGTATACGAGTGGTGGGAGAAAGATGACCAGGAAATTGAGAAGAGTCGACGCTCCCCAGCTAACAGCAACCAAACCCATATCAGTTGCTTTCCTCTTCTGGAAAGAAGAAATGCCAACGTATAAGATCCAGAGCCAGAAGGCATTTACGAACAAAAATCCAAAGTAAACCAGAAAGATCCAGCCATATGCAAGGTTACATCTTTTTTCATTGTTATTCTTGCATTCCTTCACTCCTGTGATGTAATAATCAATCACTGCGAAAGCACTAACAATAATGGCCAGAACCTGCAAGACAAAGAATGCAGCACTGATTTTTGGAAAAATTTTGAATTTGATGAGTTTGTCGTTGAGATTCTGATATTTTTCTTCTGGGTTATGAATTGGAAGTGCCAAGTCCACATACTTTGAAGGATCAGTATATCTTACGCTCACACGATCATCACTTTTCGAAGAACGGTTCGGAGTCTTCCTGTTCTCGGCTGATGCCACATCTTCAGAAAACCTTACGTTCATACTCGCGAAAACTTGATGATTTTATTTATATTTTAGTTGTATGAAGTTATGTCTCAAGCACAAGACAATGCAATCATGAGAAAAATCCATAGATGATAATGAAATTCAGGAACTAATGGAGGATGGAATTAAGTTTTGGGGAGACAATACGTAGAAAATGAGGGAGGTTAGATGTTGAAAAAATAATAATATCCTTGAATAATCAGTGAAGGTAGTCATGATCGTTAGTAGTAACTGCTTTGGGCTTGTAGGGTTGTATTACTACTGAAGTGCAGTCTCGATTTTTTTTAGGTGGAATTATTCACAGATTCTGAAAATATGGAATGACATGATCAATCCCAAACACGTTATTTGTCTATTTATTGGGATAGCCAAGATTAAAGTAAGCATTAACTAATTAATAAAAGAGGTTTCACTCAGAAGACGCCTTCCAAACTAGGCTCGTCTGTTTCATCAGAAATTATCATATAACGCTGAACAATTATCTATCTTCGCTGCGAAAAATAGATTTACAGAAGAAAAAAAGCACACATAGAGACTAGCTAATTGTAATTACAACGCAAAGATTAGACACATTCTGAACTGAAATAATTATTTTGCGAATGTTCAGAAATTGCGATGTCACTTTTGACATACCTACATTTTGAACAGAGCCTTTTCACAAAAAGCAAGCAGAGTGTACGATTTCTATTTTTAATAAGCTTTATTGGCATTATTAATGATTTACTTTCATCCTGCATTTCTTTCTTTTCGAGGATTTTATCTGAAGTTATGTCTATTATTTTTAACTGCTCTTTGGCTGCAGAAACTAATAAATTTGAATCCGGACTCCATCTTATCGCTAAATTCTCTTTCGAATGTATTAAGATTAACAAAAGGTTCGGTTCAGTAGTTTTAGTTTTACCATATTTTGGGGGATTTGGGTAGGTTTTTACGATTCCTCCCTTCCGAGCATCATATATTTTGATATTTTCTGTACATCCAAGTGCAATTAAGTTTCCATCTTTTCTCCAATCAATCCAGTTTATAGCTATCATGAAACAATATCATCACACAATAAGAGCACAACTGAGATGAATTTTACGTTCCTCAGCGCTGTAATCATTGACAAACACAGCCTCTTTCATTTCAGTATCAATAAGGTTGAGCTTATGAATCTCAAATTTCACAGCAACAATAGGACTTCCGAAAACCGGACTCCATCGACATCTATTGAATGGACCTACAGCGATCGGTTATATAAACTGAGATTTGTTTAGATCAGTACTATGTGTCCTTTCTAGCTGGATACTATAGAGAACGTTGCCAACGTCCACGTCGGAAATAATGAAAACCCCGCCAGTGTCAATGGTTGCAATTTTCAGCCCGTCAGGATTGAAGTCAAGTCCAGGAATCGATGCTAAGGTTGAAGGAAGATAAGAATTGAGCCCTCCTCCTCCAAAAAAAGTGTTACATTTATGTTGCGGTATCCATGAAGCCTTTCTCAGAACTTCCAACCTGCAGGTATCAAAAAGATGGTATGTAATAGAATTCTTGACTGAGATTCCTGCCGCCAAATTTCTCATTTCATTGCAGGCGAAATCTCCTCCATAACTCACACCTATAAACAATAATCATTAACAATTTTCTCCCGTAAAACCAGTCTTTCATACTTCCTTTCACTTCTTGATGACTAAAGACATTTCGAAAATTCCTCGTCGAACAATCAAAAATCTCAAACCGTGCACTTTGGCAGCGGTAATAATGCATTGAAATGAGCATTTTTGAATTCGGTATTGGCTCTAAATACGTGTTTCCACCTATCGTTTCACCAATCAACAATTTCCATTATCTTAGTTCCTTACCTCCACAAGACAATTGAGTGCCTTCAAATTCTTCCACGTAATAATTTTTAGTTTCCATTCCATAAACGCTAATCTTATTTGATTTCAGCAGGCACCAAGCAACTTGGCGTTCTGTTGCATCTTCTAAATAATGAAAGAATTTTCAGATGAGAAAGCTTATAACCTACCTTCAATGTCCATCGTATTGCCATTTTCTAGCCGTGGTTTCTTGCGCGCACAATTACCCATAGAATTATTACTTCGAGATCCAGATCAGAGCGCGAGAGATTAAACTTAGCCTTAGAAATAAGAAGTTAAATTCAACTCGCTTTTAAATTAATCTATCATTGAGTTTTTGATGAATACAACTAATTAAGGTTTGAAAAAAAAAAAAGCCTTTAAACTCACAAAATTTCAATACTTCGATTATCGATCTGGACAGAGGTACAGCGCTAGCTCTTAGCCTTAGATATTCATGCCCATTGGAAAAGTAGAAAGGCAAGCTCATTTCTCGAATCTAAGTTTGTTTTGGTAGAAAAGCATTTTCCATAGCAAATTTAGAATTTTGGAAAATTTTAATTTTTACAAAGAGCAAAGAAAGAGGTAATGTCCTCTTTATATATATAGTTCCACAGCTGGCTTAGATTCATCCAAGAAAGTTCGAACGCGCAAAGAACTATCTTTATTGTGAGCTGTCAAAATCTTTTCAATTTTAAAGAGCAGCAACAAATAAGCATATCGTACATCATATTGAAATGTAGTCCTTGTTAGTGTCTACACTGTTAGTTTACCTGAACAAACAAGCATTTTATGTAGTAAATGGAATCTGCACACCCAAGGTATTTATTTCAACCTCGTTATGAATCTCACTTTCACTTTTTATTGTGAGTCTTAGAGGCTCATTGATAGCTCGAGTCTTCAGCGTAAAGTAAATAAATTTATATTTGAAGTTGAACTTTAGTAACATATCTGAGGTCCTCTTAACATGCACTCCATAAACTTGGATACCAAATATCTGACGACTTATCTTTGTCTGTACTGTGACAAAGAAATCCTAATGCGTAAACCCTTGAACTTCCCCATCATTTCGAACCCAATCTTTTAGGAGACCCTAATTCAGATCTTGATGAGCATGAAAAAGCTGCTGCAGATCAATTTATTCAGGATAAGGAGCGTGTCATGAAGGGAATTCTGACCTCAAAACCTTCCAATAAAACCTATGTAATGTTATGGTTTTTTTCCTATCTCTAGCCTGATTAGGAGCCTGATAAACATCTAATTTGCGAGGACTGCTTTAAAAACATTCTTGCTGCTGAAGAAAAAGCAATTTTTGCACAAGAAAAGGAGAACGCACTTCGGAATTTACAATTCACCGCACTGGAAAACCGTCTTCAAGAACCCCCTAAGATGGCAACAATACCAGAAAATATTGAAAACGCAAAGCAAGAACACCAGAGAAAACTTGATTTATTCAAACAAGAGGAAGACAAATTAATCTCTAAATTGAAACATCTCACTGAATCGCATTTAAAGTACGAAGAAGAAGAGGCTAAATATTGGGAGGAACTTACAAATTTTGATAAAAAGCTACAAAATTTACTTGAACAGAGAACTCACTTTGAGCGAGCGATCGTAGTTCATTCAAAAGACCTTGAAAAGCTCGAGAAATCAAATGTTCTTAATGACGTGTTTAAAATATCTACCGAGCATGAGGTCGCAACCTTAAATGATATGAAGATTGGAAAACCATTTAATACTTCAGAAGTAATCTCATGCTATTTTAGTTTCCTTTCTCCTCAAACCGTTCTGTATTTTCAAACCAGATTAATTGGGAAGAGACAAATCAAGCCCTAGGACATATCGTGTTTTTCTTCTCTGTCTTAGAACAGCGTTGCAACCTTGACTTTAAACCGTAACTAGAAAATATTTGCAGACTCTTCTGAATACAATAATCAGAATCAAATTGAAACCTATGGGCGGAATCTCAGAAATAATAAGAATTGAAGGTGGTAGAGAAGAGAGATACGAAGCGTAAGGAACACAACAAAAAATAGATAATCATTTTCGATTAGATTCGGGAGACCCAGAGATGAAGAGAGGTTCAATAAAGTACTATCAATGCTGTTGTCACTTTGCAAGCAAGTTTATGAT
>ENA-UOTX01002235-UOTX01002235.1-compost-metagenome-genome-assembly--contig:-NODE-2235-length-9982-cov-17.414033_pt1 | contig 9982 bp, 7 predicted proteins | sample MGYA00238143_ERZ746982 | MGnify/ENA primary metagenome ERZ746982 (study PRJEB28758, sample SAMN06268862) | compost metagenome | isolation source: single cell | place: USA: California, Emeryville, Joint... | reverse complement strand
GAAAACAATACCAAACTGAAGAAAAACGTGTAAACATCTCTCTCCTAATTCCTTCCTTGATCCCAGCCATATTTGGAGAACAAGAGATAACGAAAAACTCTCAGAATGATGACGAACTACAGTCTCTCAAGCAGCAGACTGAAGATTCTGATGCTAAAACAAAAACACTAACGACTCTCATGTTGATGACGCACAAAGTCCTTCAGAATAGAGCTCACCTTGCAAATTCGAAGGAATACCTAAGATTAGTTCATCAAATCAAAGAACGCTCGGACGATCAGAGGTTGTCGGCCGAAATCATAAATCTGATGACTAAAATGGCTGAAGAATCTATTGAAGTTTATAAAGTAAGTCTCGAATACAATTTCCGGAGATTTCAAAGGTTACAGTCGGGGCATTGGGAAATCGAAATAACAAAACTTCACGCTCTAAAAGAACAAACTACGTTTAAAGGAATAGTTCCATTAATACTAGAACAGCTTGGACTCCATTTACGATCGCCACTAACCAAGTCAAGTGAAAAAGACGAAAAAAAGTTCTCAGAGCTGTATTTTTCTAATGAAACTTACCCACAGCATTCTTTCCCTTTCCCAAAAGGCACATACGAATCTAAAAAGAGTCTGGCCATTACTAATGAACTGCCAGCAGCAGAATCACTGAACCCGCGTATTGAAAATATCGATGAAATCTCAACTTTCAAAAAAACATTTTCAGAAACGAAAATGCTTAGACCCATTAATGAAGAAGCACTAAGGATTAGTGATGATGAGCCCACCATTGAAAGATCCGATCAAAATACTTTGAATCACTCCAATATAAGGAAAGCTCATGTTCCAGATAAGAGGATTCCGAAGGAGCGAAAGAAAATTTTCGTCGAAAAACAAGAGAGTATGAGTTCTGGAAGGCATTCAGCTGAAACCGCAAATTCTTCACGAGTCATTCGTAAAGTGATTAAAGAAAATAATTCGATGAGACTCATTAGAAGCCACTATTATTCTGGCCTTTTGGCTGCGCTTATCATTATCATCATGATTACGACTCATTTTTTGGTGACAGATTCAGCGATTCAGGTCCTCCAACAGCTTGCAAACATGAATATTCATCCAACACAAAGTGCCACTTTTTTAAAGAGATCAATGAAGATGACTTTTACCCGGGCAATGATCGATACAGAGATAGTTTCTTCTAGTTTGAAAGCTGACAATTTTTATTGGCTCATGTATTACTTCAATAGTAGCATGCAAACTCTTCCTTATCTCTACCAAGATACCTCCTCAAAAGGGATTCTTACCTCTTATATAGAAAAGAATCCGATCCCAGTGATCGTATCAAACACCAACGAGGTTCAAAATATGACACTTATTAGTCCGCTTGATCTTGCACTCAGTTATGGATATACCAGGGCCATTGATGCCGAACGTGAAGTGAACTTCGCAGATGAGAACTATTTCCCAAGGATTTTTGGAGAGCTAAATACCCAGAATATTGTTGATAATCTGCTGACCTATATGTCAGAGATTCAAATAGAAATAGATCGTCAGAACAATATAACTGTCACTTTAAACCTCATTACTTTTTGTATCGGTTGCGTTTGCACTTTTCTGGCGCTAATTTGCTTGGGTTTGGTCTATTCAAAAATCAAAAATAAGGAGAATACCATCCTTACCCTCTTCTGTAAGATTTCCAAAAAGGATATTCAAATTGAGACAATTCGCTTATCAGATGAAGCTCAAGTGAAGGGAAAATTAAAGGACAAAACCAAAGCCCAAAGTCAACTTCAAGATAAAACGTCCCGTGAAAGGCTTTTCAGCAGTTACGTCCTTCCCAGACGTCATCTTGTCGTGAGGAGTGTAATCTTCACACTTCTATTTTGTGCTTTGATCGCACCGTTTTTTGAGTTGCTACTTTGAGCTTTCAAGATATTCGTCGACCTGGAGGACCGGGATTGCTCACTATAATATGTTGGAGAGAACGAGAACTCATTTTGTTTCTACATACGTTGACGCAGAATATGTTTATTTTAACTCGGTCTCAAATGAAGAAAACTTTCAAAAAAGCTTAGAAGTTTTCACAGCCACTTTCGACATTTTCAAACCTCTCCTCAACGACTTCGAGCAATTATTCACGCAGTTAGCGCTCTCAAAAGATCATGCGATATATAGTCAAAATACATCAGCTAATCTCAATGGAGCTTTATCGCAGAATTTCTGCCCTTTTATGCCACCAGATACGCGCATAAACCTTACTTGTAACTATGGCTTCGGCGGTATTGCAAAAAACGGGTTGATAAATGCCTTGAATGTATTAGTTGATTATATCGAAAAAAATATTGCGGCGCTTAACAGTTCTTCAGATCGAGTTGCAACCATGAAATCAATAGGGAGCAATAACTATTATGCAGAGAGCATCGAGTATGTGATTGCGCTCAGTCGAACACTTCGAGGGATTTCCACGGCCATGAATGATGATCTATTGGGTTATTTGAAAGTCGAGAGGAATTCGCTTTTGATAATTTTAGTGATATCTGTGGTCGGATACTTCTTCTTGATGCTAATTGGGTGGACAGTACTGGTCTACAAACTCAGTCATGATCTCGATCAAACGAAGAAAATACTCGATATCCTTCCAACTCGATTACTTCAAGGAAATTCATTTGTGAGGAACATGTTAGTTAAAATTATGAAAGTAAACATGGCGAAATAGTTGAAATTGTTGCTGACTCGTGCGTTACATTCAGATGTAAAAATTATATATGCTGAAAAATTTCACAAGCAATTCTCGTGTGTGTGTATTGAGTGATAGAAGATAAATAAATTTTTATTCATTCAAAGATATCAAGAGTAACTTATTGATGATTCAAATTTATAATTGTGGTTCACAACTCCTTGAATTAGCTTCATTAGGATCAGCTATGTTAAGGATTAATGAGGAAGAGCCATTGAAAATTCTTGGGAATCCATTCAGTTAATAAACCGAAACCTGTTGTCCTCTCTTTGTAATACTACGAAATGCATGAATTTAAATTCACAGACGATACAATCAAAGCAAACCTCAAAGAAGTTAACATGTATAAGGGGACAAAGGAGGAACGACTCTCCTAAAAATATCGATTCATTTATAACGATTTTTCTAATATTAACTAATTTATCTGACTCAAACTTTGCCATTTAATATTTTGGTTGAGATTTCCATTTTATATGCAGAAGATAGCAACTATATATATAACCTCTCAATACCTTGCTGAACACAAATCTGAGATAGTAAAGATAGAGATGTTAAGAATGTGTAATTGATATTTCTCTTTTTGGCAAAATTCAAGGCCTAAAATCATAAGCAGGTGTTTTCATAAAGAGTTTTTCCCTGCTCACAACCTGTGCAATTGTTAGCACCTGCACTGCTGCACGTGGCACAAGACGAATCACACTCTTTTTGAAATATATTATTAGCAAAATTTTTCAAGTATTATAATATACCGTAACACTTCAAGTCGGTTAAGTTTGCATAGTATCCTAGTGGACAGCGTTCTGTGCATGTAGTTTCGCACCCGTCTTGAAGGAGGTATGTTCCATTATTACAGCTTGTGCAGCTATTGGGGCCGGCAGTGGCACATGTCGCACAGACAATAGAGCGAGCTTCATAAAGTTTAAGAGCTTAGAAATCTGATTAATTTACCATCACATGTATCAGCAGCGGCATTTTGATAGTACCTATCTGGGCAAGTCGTGATGCAGGTATTTTGATGAAGGAATGTTCCCTTATTACAACTTGTGCAACTATCATCGGCTGCATTGCTGCAAAAACCACACCCATCACCACAAGCTTCAATTATTTTTGAGTTAGATAGGGAGAAAATCATTTTGAATTTACAATAGCATTTCGAGTCAGTAGCATTCGGATAATATCCCAGTGGGCAAGCTGTCGTGCACATATCCTTAATGAAGAATGTTCCAGGATTACAGCTCGTGCAATGATTGGCTCTTTCGCTGCATGTCGCACAGGCTTTATTGCAGTCTAGCAAAGTTGTTTGTTAGAAATAATAAGAAATTCCTTTGTAAAATTACGATGGCAAGTAGAATCTGCTAAGCTCTGATAGAATCCTTCTGGACAAGTTGTAATGCAGCTATTTTGATAAAGGAACGTCTCATTCATACAGCTTGTGCAACTATCAGCATTTGAATCGATGCAAGCCGAGCAATTTGCAGAACACGCTGTTTTGTTGGTGGTTATTCATCGACAATATCTTTCATTTATTACCAAGGCAAGTCCGATCTGTTGTGTTTGGATAGAATCCTTCGGGGCAAGTCACAGCACACGCATTAATTGGAGAAAGAAAAGTCCCGTTATGACAGGTCATGCATTCTTTAGTGCCTGGACCGCTGCAGGTGGCACAGCTTGCATCACAAGCTGAATAAATAAAATAATGTCAGAATTAGTTAGAATTTCTCGTAAACTACCATGACATTTGAAATCGGTTTCGTTTGGATAAGAGCCAGGTGGACAAGTGACAACACATGCATTGTCTAGAGAAAGGAATACTCCGAAACTGCAACTTAGGCAACTATTATTGTCTTGTGGATTGCTGCAAGCTAAACAGCTAGGATCGCAATCTTTTACTAAAGTTTTAAGATTTAAAATTTGTTGGTAGATTCGGAATACCATAGCATTTCCGATCTGTTTCATTGGCATACATGAAATCCGGACAAGAAGAGACACATGTACCCGTAATCGCGCTCCCAGCGGCTGGATTGTGGAATGTTACAAAGTATTGATTATGAAAGCATCCTAGACAAATATATTTTAATTACATGAATTTGATAATTTTGATACGTTGATAGGAATTGGTTGGAATGTGTAAGAAATAGCGGCTATTGGGAGCAAAAGCGACACATTTGCGATTGTCGATCATTCTGTAACCAGGGGAGCACTGTACACAGGCAGCTTGGCTTGAGGCGAAAAATGCTCGATTTTGACAGGTTGAATCTAAAGAAGTTGAAGAAAAGTGAAAAAATTGGAGGAACGGAATCGCATTACCAGCGCTGTTGTTATGGAAAACTTGTGCTCTTGGACTCATGAACAAATTCATTATATCAAAGGATCCAGTGTTTATTAAGTTTTGGGTGGAACTACTACGAGCTCCACAGATATCAAAAGCAGCGTTGTTTCCATTAGCAATAGGAATGTCTTTGGAAGCAATATCACCAAAGGATACTCTAGAAGTCCAGTCACCATTCACAAAGAGTCTTACAGTATAATATCCATCATCGAAATCAAGTGGTTGTGCTTGAATAATTTCCACTGACAGTCTATTCCAGCTAGCTAAATCAAACAAATTAGGTGGGAAACTGTAAAAAATTTGGGAGACCTTCAGAAACTGGGAGGGATGCAGATGCTGCTGTGGATAACACATAGTATGGAGATTTTGAAGGAGTTGCTGACACGGGATTAATCCAGACATTAAGTGACCGATTATTCGAGAAATAGTCCAGTCGCAAATAGACAACGTTTGTGGCAGTATTTCTGATACTAAATATCGTTTGAGGAGTTGTTCGAGTTGTGTCTGGATAAGGGTAAAAGTCCATGGACACTACAATTCCTTTTTTCGAAATGGCCGCTCTAAATGAGTATGATGCGACTTTGTCAGGACGACACATCAAAGTATTGTAAGGACCAAATTCTACATCTTGTGCTAGTGTTGAATCCATTCCTAATTTTTAAATTAATTAAAATTACTTTATGCGAAATAAAAGAGAAAAAACCTTTGGTTCCAGTGAAATTCGACTGACGTGAGCCATCAAAACCGTCGACAGGGAAAGGTCTTGGGCTTGAACCCTGGAAGCTGTGAACAACAAAAGTTTGGTTGATATTGACTTCAACATCAGATGCGAAGAAGAATACATTTAAAGGGCCTTATTATGACAAATAAGAGGAATATCATGTCGACAAAAGGATTATTTTACTTGCAGGTTCCATTAATGCGGCGTTAAGAAACTCATCACTCGTTTTTGGGATATAATCTAAGAATAATCGGACATATTGCATGGTGCAATTACAGTGGTCAAAATTCCTGGCAGGAAGCAGCTGAAGATGATTACCAAAAACAAACCTCGTGTTCGTGTCATTCAAAGCGAAGAAGTTGCCAGTTTGAGACCTCAACTCCTTGATTGGAGAAGAGCGGCTGCTTCTATAGTGAAACCCATAGAGGTTCTTTTCAATTGCATCAACACCAGTAGCAAAATAAACCCATTTACCAATAGGAGCAAGAAACTAGTCAAATGGAAAAAGGATACATCAGAGAATATTTACATTATTTCCTCCTAGATTCCCGATCTCGTCGGTTAGAGTGACAGCAGAAAAAGCTATCGGCGTTAACCGATTCTGTGTAAACACCAGCGATCCACTACAATGATTTTAAAGTGATCCAACTCTCTTTAAAGTAAATTACTTCGATTGCCAGTAATATCCAAACAGATTAACTCTTCTATAATGGCTGTCCACTATGCTGGATAAATCTGTTCCACATCTCAAAAAAAGCTCAAACTCATATGAGCTTTCAAAACAATGCAACTCTCACTGAATCTGATTTCGTTACGTTTCGGATAGCTTGCAAATTTTTGTGTGGTTGTTTCGAAGAAAATTTGGCACTCCCAAAATATTGTTTTTACACTTTCTGAAAATTTTCATATTTCACAGTTTCAACTTTAAAATTTCAGAAAAATACCAGGAAAATCTTCTCTATTGAGACCTATAGTATAAATCTCGGCTTCCTTTATCATATGATATCACGTCCCTCTCAAAGCATTCCTAAGTATCATTAAGAAGATAAAAAATTGTTTGAGAAACCTCAGTTTCAAGTCGAGTGTTTTCAAAGGACTCTACTGTGAGACTTTGAATAGTAAATTGTATAGAAGTCGACATTTTTCGACAAATCCTCACCATTAGACCCCTCTGTTCATTTTGGCGAAAGTTTTGAGAAAGAAAAAATTGATTTGACCCAGAAATCTCTGAGAAGAGTTATTCTGGTGATGAACTGTACTACACAATTTTGTCGAAGACGTAGGGCTCTGCAAAAAATTATACGCCATAGTCTCTGACCAGAGCGATACTCAGGATATTTGATTTTGAGAAATTTTTGAGTGTCTTTTTTTTTTGTAACAAAGGACACACACACAAACTTCTCGGGTGCTTTTGAAAATGACATGCAAGGTTAAACTTTGCAGGAGGATGTTTTATCGGACTTGAAGTCCGCTACAAAACTCTTGTCATTCGCTGACGGAGGGGAGAAGATTGGAGTGCGACATTTTTCAAAGCTATGGTTTATGCAAAATTTAGGAATAAGCAAAATGCCGACTTGCTCTTCTGCATAACAAAGTTCGAAGCTAAGAAAAATCAATCATCTGATGCTACTCGAGGTTTCAAGAAATTTAATCAAAAATAAAGGTCAGTTTCGAGATGAAAACAGAGAAAGAAATTTGACGACTACCTGCTTCCCAAACAGCAATACTTTAGAAGAAGATTCAACCTTGTTTCATCATTCTTTTTTGGTTGTATTGCTGTAGAGTGCTAGAGTGTGCTATATTGAATTACCAATACATGCAAACTTTGGGAGATCATGGCGTGGAATTAGTACGAAGTAGATTATTTACATCGAGTAATAATTAGCTGCAATTAGGTTGCAAAGCTCGTAGACGGCCTTATTTCTCTATTCAAACCTTAGTATACTCCGAGGATCAGAGAATCTGTATAAATTAAGAATTGTCTCATTTGGAATTTCAGCTCTCAGGAAGTTCAACAGAAGCATTTGAAGTGAACTATTATTCCTATTCTTTTACTTTAGAAATCCATGTATCTGAACGATTGCCTATTTAAATCTGAGCTATTTTATGAGGATAATTCGAAAAAAACTTCTAACTATAGACTCAACTTCCCATAATATCTTTGGACAGAAATGACTCAAATATAGAGGGATATAGCAAAGGTTTCAACTGAGCAGTTAGGAAATATTAATGAAATGTTAGGTAAAACTCTTCGCTACGTAACAAAATATTTTCAATCTGGAAATAACATACAAAAGAATTTTAAATTACTTCTGTCGCTACAACTCTCTTTGCCTTCAATAATGTTCTCTTCCTTAAGATTTGCAAATTCTGCGCCATTTGCTGAATGTAAATTCGTTCAATCTTTGCTCCTGAGTGAGATTAATAATTCTTTTGAAAATTTCCAATGAATATTTTTTGTTATAAAAAAAAAGGAGTGAGAATTTCCGAATTTCTCAATTTTTCGAGAGTTATTAGTAAAATTTGGCGAGGAAGTCTGTAAATAAAATTATTATAATTTATTTTATATGAAAACACCTTTGGCAGTGGTAAATAAAATAGTTAAAATTAAGGAGTTTGATTATACTTTTAAAAAATTTGCAAAAACCCCTTTTAATTCGATAACCAATATTCTTAGAGAGCTTGAGAATTTAGGATTGCTTTGTTGACTAAGAATAACTCGAAATCTGACAACCTCAATAAATGTTAAATCCTTATGACTCCTTTTTTTTCCCTCGCATTTCAACGTGCCCTAAAAATATGTGAAGAAAACACGAGTTTTCCTTAAATTTTCAGTAAAAGCAAGAAATAATTTAGAAAGTACTTGTTTTTGAGATTCTGCGAAACGTTAAGAGGCTAAATTTGGAAATGCAAAATGATCAAGCTCGATTCAAAGTTCTCAACTCTACTCGCCAATGGAGACGAATTGCAATGTTTGTGAAGTTTAAACCAAAAAAAAAACGGATTGAAACAAAGTTCCGTTAAATTCATTGCTCCTATTTTGAGGGAGATCGTAATTGATAAAAAAAATTTGTCTGAAAGGCTCGCCTCGAGTCGATAAAGTAGCAATAATTAGATCTGAGAGCTGCCTGGCTATTGGCAATAAAGAATAAACTTCACAATCAAAAATAACGCTTTATATTGAGAAATAGAATGTTTGTATCGAAGGAATTTGAAAAGTAATCACAACTCTTTTACTGAAAATAAGCAATATAGAAAGTTCTTACTTTCTGGGAATAATATTCGGATATAAGGAATTATACCTCGAATAGTTGTTAAATAAAATAAAAACAACAAAAAAGAACCGCACGATCAACTAAAATGCTCTTCGCTTTCCAAGTCCAATTTCTTCGCATTTACAGCTCAGTCCCGAATCCTTTGGACAATGGCTACATTGCCTATGCTCTAGTGATTCTCAGCAGCCTCCAAATCTTTACTTTAAATGGCTTCTTTGGTGCTCCGGACTCTTCACAATATCAAGGCGCTGTTCACTCTGATGTTTCTTCATGGCTCAATCAATGGCTGCATTTCCTTGATTTCACTCGATTCAGCTCTTGGGAGATTCTTAATAACACAAATTGCGTGTTTCAAATGATCTCCTTTCTTCTCTTTCTGATAACAGGATGCCTGGGAATACTCATTATCATCCTCAGAAACAGATTGACAGAGTCATATAGGTTTGTCATAAGCACTTTCAAAGGATTCCTCACTCTTTGTGACCTGCTGCTCTTTCTCCCTGCCTTGGATTTTCTCACTCACTCCTATATCCCCAAAGCAGATTTGGCTCACCAAGTCCTATTTGGAACATTTCAAACCGATAGCGATTCAATATTATCATCATCAACAGTAACGACGACCACAACAGTAGGGTTTGGCTGGTTTAGAATCATCTATCTGCTTGCTTTCCTGGCATATTTCTTTACTCGGAAGGTAGTGCTGTCAGTGGATCTACCTTTTGGAACTGTCCTCCAGAGCAAACTATGTTACAACGACCCCCTTTTTGAATATTTTCGGATTGTCTTCATCGCTGTTCTGAGTATTGTCGACTGGAGAGTCCGAGAACATGGACTTTCTCCCTTAGTCATAGACATTATTTCATGCTGCTTTGGGATTTCTCAAGTAGTGTTGGGACTGAAATGGATGACCTATCACTACTACAAGACACATCT
>ENA-UOTX01002234-UOTX01002234.1-compost-metagenome-genome-assembly--contig:-NODE-2234-length-9988-cov-59.492180_pt1 | contig 9988 bp, 8 predicted proteins | sample MGYA00238143_ERZ746982 | MGnify/ENA primary metagenome ERZ746982 (study PRJEB28758, sample SAMN06268862) | compost metagenome | isolation source: single cell | place: USA: California, Emeryville, Joint... | reverse complement strand
GATATAGAAGACGATGATACTGATGATGATGACGATGAATTAGTAATCTCGAAATTATTTTTGACTTGCTCCTACAATGCAATGCTTTCAGTATAGTTGGAGCTTCTCGTTTGAAGATTTCTACAAATCTCCGCTCAACGCGGTCTGTGAAATTCTCTATCTGAAGTCTTGTCTGCAAAGTAAGAATATATGACTTTAGAAACTCAATAAATAATATACATAATTATTTGAAAAGCGATGACCCAAAACTTTCCCAACGAATGCAAAATATTAATAAATAAACTCAGCCTCAAAGACCAAAACACACTTAACAAACATTTCGAGACAGCAGCAGCCGAGAAAATTGCAGTATCCTTTCTGTTTTTTGAGATAGCAGTATTTATTTTTATTTTCCTTAGAATAATGGTGAATCACATAATTAATCATCATTTCAGCATTCCAAAATAACCAATTCGTTTTTGTTTGCATATAACTCCAAAGATCGCCGTTTAACAAATGAAAGGGACTGAATTGAATGCATTGTGCAAAATTTTTTGAAAATAACTTTTGCTCGAAGTCAGAAGATTATTATTATTCTATGAGATAATTATTTCTTCTCGTCGTAACATCTAAACTCAATGAGTACACTGTGAAGCTCCTATTCGCTGCTACTAATGTATCGCTTTATGTACTCTATATTGTATTGTCTGTCTGATATTGTAATGTACTCGAAATCATTTCGTTTATATAATAATTTAGAACTGTGCTAATTCTTTTCGTTCGCTAATCCAAGGTCATTCCTCAAAAGACTAGATAAAGAGGCAGCTTTCTCATGATGAATTAGTTCAAGACTTTGTGAAGACTGATTAAATGTTAGCAAAAGTATTCAACTCGATTTAAGTAGATCAAAAAATCACGCAATCAAAAAACTTAGAAATATTAAAGGAGATATAAATCAAGACACTCAAAACCCCTTATTCCCTAATCTCCATCATGATAAATATAAAACTTTAGAGTTCAGCTGTTAACGAATATTATCAAACTGACTCAAAGCAAAAATTTAGTTAAGGGATGATTTAATTAAGAGGATTTATATATGTATGAGCGTTTTACTGCTTCATCTCTGCATCCTCGGGTTCTTCTATTATTAAATCAAATTCCTCAAATTCCTTGTTTTGATGACCCTTCGTATCTGACTCGCTTTCGTGGTATGAGCAGCCTTCATTAAACTCATCACAAGAAGGTGGTGTGAACTTTTTCACACTTATAAATGAAGATTCCTTCTTTGCTGTCTTCGAAAGCCTTTCTATGAAGCTCAAGAACTCTTGGCGCCCTTCAAGGTAGAATCCAATTGTGATTGAAGTATCAATCTTTGACATTTGCTCCGTCCTGGGTTTTTTACATGAATATGAAGTCAAGTATTTGGAAACGTCTTTCTTTTTCAAGCACGAATCCTATGTAAAAATACATTGAAAAACTCAAGCCGCATGGCGAATATGATACTACCTGCACGAAATGAGGATCTAAATAGATGAGCTCATCGTTTTGATAACCTACAAAGAAATAAGCACTTCCAGGCTTCCCTCCTATGATAAAGTAAAATATGATGTTTTGGAATTGCTAGGCTGAATAATTACCTATTATTCCCACAGATTCGGGATAGCTTAATAGCTCTTTGATGCAAGGTATGTATATAGGATTCACTTCTTCTAGTCCGATTTGAACCAGCACGACTAAGAATATCGATTTTTTCCACTCCAACTTCTTTAGGTTCTCGAACCGATGTAATTTGTGATCTGAGGCTTCAATATCCCTACAGAATTATTTTTCAATTGTTAACTCCTTAAATCTCTTGGCAATTAATTATTACGAATCTTCAAAATCTTTTGAATTCTCTTCAAAAGAAACATCCACAAAGTTGAATTCCGGTTTCTTTTTATGACTCTTTGCACAGTCTTCAAATGACCCTTCTGACAAATTCGTTTTGGACCTGCACTTTTTATCACCCAACGTCTGCGCTTTTGTCTCTTCGTGCTCTTTTATCCCGAGTTCCGCTTCTTCAGCAGACACATCGATGAAATCCTCATATGTAGGCTCAGCGCAAGCGAGATTGAGTATCTGATCAAGATAAATAGTCCCTTCCAAAAAGACTGCAATATCGAGATTTTCCACGGTTTTCGTGTGGTTTGCACGATGAATCCTCTGCAAAGACAACATGATCTCTGCTGCTTTGAACCACGAGCCAGGTTTAATTTTCGAATGCGTATATACTTCCTCACAAATAGTTTGAATAGAGTATGGAACTCCGCTCTCAGCGTTTTCTCCATCTACGATCCAGGATATGATACCTTTTAGTAGATGATAACCGGATTCAAATTTCTTCGCGTTAGTCAGCTTCCGTTTCAACACCTCGCAAAACATCATTTGAGTGGCGCGGATCATGCAGCCCCAACTCGTGTCGTTTGTAAAGGCACCGACTTCTTCTGCCGGCAGCTTCCCAATCAGTCTTGGGAAGTTTTTACGGTAAGAACACCAGATAAGAGACTCGAAATCTTTTTCAAATTTTTCCGCAACTGTATACTTCTGTCCTAACATCCATATGCAAGATTCTTCAGAGAGCGCTCGTTGACCGAACCCTTGAACTCTGTACTTTACATTGGTTCTAGAGATGAGAAGGCGTTAGGCGGCCACGAGAAGTATAGTATTAACCCAAAATGCTTAATTTTTTCCATAATGGATTCTTGTAGGAAATTATTTTCATCGGGATTGCCTCTAGAAAATGCAAAAAAAAAAGTGGGAATACTAAGCAATGAATTATGTATTATGATTTACTCATCAGGTCTGCTGTCGAAAGAGGCCTTGAGGTTACATGATTGTAACGTTGCGATATCATATGAGTCGCGCAACGAGAGATATTTCATTTCATCCGCTAATTTAGCACCTTCTTGGAATGCAGGTTGCGGGTGATCGTTTTCGCGAGAGGAAGGAATCAGAGGCTTAATGGCTGATGTTAAGGTTAGATCTGGTGAAGCGCTAGAAGAATAAATACTGAGGGTTTTAGTTTGCATTTTGGGAATTTTATTGGACTTGCTTCCTGAGATTATTGAAGAAAATTTTATATAGCCAGTTCGTTTAAGAAGATTCGATCAAATCAAATCGCTTGTGAGTGTTGTCGTCATTAAAAAAATGAAACAAGCTAAATTCTGGAAAAGAGTCTCTGCTTCATACTTCAAAAAGAGGTTTTTTGGCATCGAGATAGTGCATACGAATGAACATCTGAAGAAAGGAAAGCTATGATAAAGCCTAATATACTGCATAGTAATATTTCGAAGGCTGAAATAAATAATTTAAAAGATTTTTCTCTCAGCACTGATTGTTCAGTGGATGAACACTAAATTCTGTTAAATTCAAAGTTTTTCAGCACCGATACAATGCATCCAGAGACAGCACCACGAGATTATTTGCACAGATGAATCTAGTGGGAAGAGTACACATTTTATTTTTATGATTTAATTTATCTGTATACTGGGTTGGGTATTCCTTTCTCTGCTTAATCACAGGTTCTTTGGAGCCAGCGGAAAATTGTTTTAAGAAGTAGTTCAAAGTTGAATTTGATGAAGTTCATTCACACAACCACTTTTGTTAAATATTAATACATATCGATGCGGAGGAAACCTACAAAATCGTACCTCATATCTCGTCAAGGAATGCAAGCAATTCTACCCTTATTAAAAGCAGCTATAGTGGCCACCTTGACAAGTTTATTAATATGTTTTCTCTCAAATACAATCTCTGCACGAAAACTTTTTTGAATTTTTGATTACGTTGATTTTTGTTTATTTGTTTGAAGCATACTGAATTTAAACAATGAAAACACACTTTTCTCTATCCAACGAGGAATTGAGACGTCGAACTGAACAAGAGCCTATTCAGGACCCAAAAAACGCTGGTTATAATGACGAAGAAGCCGCTTACATCACCACGAATCCGACAAAATTTATCTCAATTCTAAAAAGTGGACTTGCTGCATTCAAATCGCCTTTGAAAGAAGCTTCCGATGAAATACATACAAATAAACTTGTCATAAACGATCTTCGCAAGAAACTTGAAACACTCAATCTAGATCTTGCAGGATGCTTTCCACGTACAAATCGCTCATATATATTATCAGAAGAACAGGCTAGCAAAATCTTTCACGCGAAACGCGTCATGCGTGCTCAAAGTAAGCAGGAATTAATTTTCAGAGAGCAACCGAGACCAGAGTTTGATCGGTCTGAGTCACCAGAAGGAAAAGATATTCTGTCTCAGAAGAAGAGAATAATAGAAGGGTTTTCAAGACAGGATATTACTTGGACTGATGAAGTAATTTTAAATGGTTGTGGTTGTGGTTGTTGAATGACAAATTGTGTGTAGGAAACAAAACAATTTCTTAAAGTGTTGCAATCTGTCTCACGATCTCTCCCAAAGGAGGCGCTCCTCAAGCATTTGAGCAATAAAATGGCAGAGTTATTGGGGAAGGAATATACGGAAGAGCAGATTTTCGAGAAACTCCAGCAAGATTATCTTAAAATTAAGGAGAAGAACCTCAAGAAAAAAGAGAAATACGGAAAATTTATCAAGCTGTCTCTAGCTTAGTTTCGTCAGATATGCTTAGAATTAGTTATACTCTCATTTCATATGATAGCTTCTTAATTATTAGCTTAGAACTTCTATTGAATTCTGTTAACAGATTGTGTATCGATCTATTATCAATTAGATGTGCCAATCCGAACTAAACGTTCTCTTTTCCTCTCTCTCTCATTATCCAGAGATCGAGTATGAGAAGAACTATCAATTCAATAGAAATATTATTCCGAAATCTCAATATTAAATGAGCGATTGTTAAATTGTTTCGTATTTTCATCATAGGCTTCATAAAACTTAGAGAGAGATATTAGCTATAATTCTTATCAAATTAACCGGACTGTTTCGAAGGTGTTTGTGTTTTTGATGTACGACTATTTCCTAAATTCGATCCGTAAATCAGAAAATTTCTTTCAAAATGTTTTGTTGGGTTGGATATCAAGAACCAATATAATATGAATATTCAAAACTCTATCTAATCCCACAAAAATTGCCATAATCGGGGTCGCTTGAATGACAATAATAATCTCGAGATCCACAAACACTGCAGAAATCATTTCCACACTCGCAATGAATATATTTGCAGTAATCTTCGGCCTCGATCCAAAGAAGGCACTTCAGGCATCTAATCAAACCTTTCTGCTTACAAAACTCTAAGAAAGCTAGCTCATCTGGATTAGAGGTTTTTTTTTCTTCGCACGTCATCAATCGATGAAATGGCTTTTTGCAGTTGAGACAACATTTCTCCTTGCATTTAGGGCATATGTTATCGGACTCGTAGCCATTTTGGGCTTGAAGCTTGCCTGAAATTGAAAAGACGTACTGACAATCAGGAGTCGGACACAAAACGAACTTGTCTGGGTTTGCCAACGCCTCCCGGAGTCTTCTTCGATAGATGGCAGTCTCCAGACCCTCCTTTTTGACATAAAACTGGGGAAGCTCTTTTTCTGAGAGCTCAGCATTGCATCCTTCGGCTGGGCATTTCTCTATGAAGTTTAATGACTTGGAACCTCCAACAAAGTAAGTCTGAACACATTTAAAATGAAAGTTCGTCTTGCAGCATGGCATGGTATAGGGTTTGCCAGTAAACAAGAGTTCATGACAGATCCCGCAATGCCTCTTCGATACTGAATGATGAGGAGCTTTTGAGTGCACTGTTGTTGTTTTGGATTCAGTTTTGTGAGCTTGTCGAGTGGCTTCCGATGATGTTGGCCTTTGAGTAGATACAGTTGATTTAGAAATCTGGGTGTGGGCATTTGCTGAAGTAGGTCTAGCTACTGGTATTTCAGGTAAAGTTAGCAGCTGCTTCTGCGGTGATTTTTGAATGGCTCCTGGTGAAGTGACCTTAAAGGAAAGCATTTGTGCTTTCGGCGACCCAGCATTTTTTGGATATACTAAATGAGTGCTTTTGGTGGGTGTAGTTGTCTGAGGCTTGGTTTTGGTTGGTAGTGGGTTCATGTCGGTAATCTCTTTAATAATTTGGATTTATTATAATTTTGCAATTCTTTCTGAATTTAAATATTGACCTCAATGGGCCTGTGCATTTTATAAAATTCTTATTGACCGCTAATTTCACAAAATAATAGCGCCAACTGATAAATTCTGGGAGAGTGCCCAGATTCTCAAAATGCAATTACGAGTTTTATGAAGCTCTTTCTGACCGCTTATGTAAAACTATCAGATTCTAATCATCTAGTCCAGTATCGATCAGAGCTACCTTCTCAGAGCAAGCAATAATAACGCCCACCTCCAAAACCAGCCCTCCTTATTCCTTGTTACTAGCTAAAATAAAGCGAATTTCATGAGTTAAAGGTTGCTAACCCAAGATGAAGAGCTACATTTCTTTTTTCTCATGCAATTTATACATAAAGCCGTTGTTCAGGATCAGCAAAACCTTTTGCAAATCCAGATTTATATTGTCCTGGAAATATTGTTTGCGGTGTCCCTTTAAAAAGATCAAACTGCGTTAGCTTTCAAATCTGAGCAACATCAACTATAAGCTATTACAACAAACGAATCTGCATCTGACTCTGTTTGAGAAGCATTGTTCAAAAAGAAACTATCCTCATTGATTTTAATGTGAAAGTTTCCAGTTGGTTGAGGGTATCGTTTATTTCTGGCAGAGTCCGGCAATCTACTTTGCTAGATCTACCGAAATATGCGTGATGATTAGCTTTTGAAAAAATGGAAATCACCAATCATAAATTCTGAAGTAACAAGAGTTTCAGGCCACTCGAACTCGCACTACTAAACAGAAAATTCCATAAATTCACCATTTTTCAGGTATTCTGAGGATCTAACAAAATAAAATTGCAGATGTGTTAGGTTAGTATATCCCGGAATCACATTAGAATCGAATGTTCGCAAAAAAGGAGAAAAATCGCAACCTATGTTGAAATACAACAAAGCCATTTCGCTTCTTCCTTCAGGAGCTGAGTCTCAAAATTTCGAGGAAAGCTAATTAGTTTGCTAAGTTGCGAAAAACCTATTTTCATTGTCAAATATCATATGTAAATTACGAGCTCAAACAAAAAATGCTCTTTCAACAATATCATGAACACCGAAAACAGCTCGTGTTGAGGCTTCCAACATCAAAGATCATTAACAGATCAATTCTAGATTATTTGTTTCTAGATACGCAGTTAGTAACATTGATTAGAATTCATATGGAACACATTTTTTCAGTTTGTATAAGTGAGTGAAATCTGTTCTCCAAAATAGATTGATTCGAAGAAATAAATTAACTTTCAAGAAATACATGCCATAAATGAACACCTCATCAGTGAATAAAAGTGACTACAAAACCCATGAATTGCTGGCAACTGATGAGAGCTCTTCATTTATGCAAATAATCGATTGTTTAGAAGAGCCATTCGATTTATTTGTTGTGTCTGTGTGTGAAAATTTCACAAGTTTATCATTAACGGAAGAGACTCGAACTTCTTCAAGTTTCTCAAGTTCTTCATCAAGCCGCCTTGAAGTTTTTAACATCGGTTTGGAACTCGAACTTGCAATCGGAATGCTAGACAGTAAACTTGCGCATGCCTAACAATGCCTTCATTCCTTCCGACTAGATGACTCAGAAAGTTCTGATGAAGATGTTATCCTGAAAAACAGCAATCTTGCTAAAGTACGAGAACCTATAAAAGCGATCTCTCCATTTAACTTTCGCACTCATCAATTTCTAGATCAATACACGTATGCAGCAAGAAAGCGACACGTATTCTCATCTTCAACAGATTGGTGAGAATGCTTGTAATTCCTAGCAATAATTTACCGTTTTTCCATTTTCTTCAGATCGAGATCGAAACACATATCATATCCCTGCTCCTCAAAACGACTCAAATTTGCACAATCAGGGCTTTATCCCAAATAATGAAAGTAATTACTCCAGTTCTTCAAGAATATAGCATATTTAGATGAAACAACAAATGAGGGAGTACCTAGTAGTAATGAGATAAAATTCAGAACTCTCACCATTGAATCAGTAAGTGCTAGAACAATGGAAAATATAATTGTTGTTTGTGATATAGCTTTCAGCTTCGAAAACAATAGGCAAGAGGTTTCCTGAGGGCAAAGCAAAAATAAATGAAGCAAAACTTATTCATATCCAGCAAAACGAAGACGATTTTGATTTAATATCCCATGCAAGCTCTCCTAATTTCATTCTAAACTTTCAGCAAGAGATTTCCAGTTGTATTGAATACAATCCAAATGAATTTATGGACTTCAATAAAGCATCTGGGGTTGGAATTCAGATTCACGCTGAAAATGCAGAATATATCGGTGAGTTTCTCGGAAACAAGTTCGAAGGGTACGGAAAAATTTCATATCGAGGAGGGTTCGTCTATCAAGGAGAATTTAGAGGAGGAGGAGAGTTTGGGCCGTTCGGAAAATGTATCTATAGTGATGGGAGCTATTATATCGGAGAGTTTAAAGATGGTGTTCGATCTGGAAAAGGGATTCTTTATTGCAATGAATACAAAATTATTGGTCATTGGCGTGGAGATCGATTGGAAGGAGAAGCTGTAATCCAATTTAATAGGAGCAAAGGTATTGAGAAAGTGAAATTTGAAAGAGGTAAATGCACTCAAAAATTCTGAAAGATCAAAAAGTAATTCAAAGAAATTAATTCAAAGTTGCATACAATGATCAAGTTAGTATGACTAATTTTATTTCAATTGAATATATTGTTGTTAACATATGAGATATTGTTGCAATTCTGCATATACTTTGGCTTTGTACAGATTGTTCTATATTTTTATCGCATCCAATTGATTTCTCATCGAATAAGAGGATAGTTTACTAAAAATGTCGAGAGAGAAGCTTTATGCATTTATTGAACATATGATGGCTGTGAATTATTGCATCGAGATTTGTGAATTTGTAATCGTTTTATTGAAGATCAGAAAAGTATAACAAAAGATATTTTTTGTTCACATCCTCCAAGGATATCAAAATTTGGTTGGCAAAATGGAGAGGAGCTTAGAGAGTGAAAAATTTACTGTCATATTCGTAGGAGCTGGTCACGCGAACTGCATTGCTATGAAAGCGCTAAAGGCTAAATTGGAAAAAATCAAAAAAGATGTCCGAGTAATTGTGATCAGTGACATGAAGCACTCTTGGTACTCAGGCATGCTTCCTGTAAAGACTTTAATCAATGGATTTGTAGTCTGTTAACAAATATCATAATAATAGGGAGTGATTGCTGGCATATTCACACCAGATCAGTTGATTATTGATGCTGAGTTCCTTTCATATTGGTGCAAATTCGAGTTTATTGAGCAACGACTCAAGAGAATCATACCTCAAAACAACATGATAATCCTTGAAAATGGCATCGAGCTGTACTATAATATTTTAGCCATCAATATCGGTTCTGAAACTCTGCGCAGTTTTAAAATCTCCGAGAAAAATGCGAATGTAATCTATACGAGGCCAATCTCAAGTAAAATGATGCCAAAAAATCATCTGCTGAGAGTGTTACAACACATCAGAGTTATTGGAGCAGATTCAAAATATTGAAGCAAATTCAGAAAAGTTTCAAGCAATTAAACGTATTGCAATTATTGGGGTACAACTTTTCGGAATTGAGACAAAGGACATGATAATTTAATCATATCAAAGGGAGGTGCTGCCGCGGTAGAATTATCATTAGCCTTTCAAGAAAGATGGCAAGACAAACTTTCGCTGAAAGTATCAAATACATTACTCACCTAGGAGATTTTTTAAAATTTTTTTTTGAATATAAGGTTGATTTGTTTCATTCAAAGGCGGCGTTATTGCCAAATACGCATAGAAGAGTACAGAATAAAATCGAGAACATCCTTGCTGAAAGAAGCGTGGATTTTCATCTAAATTCAAAGGTAACATTTGTGGTATTGCC
>ENA-UOTX01002231-UOTX01002231.1-compost-metagenome-genome-assembly--contig:-NODE-2231-length-10007-cov-20.958610_pt1 | contig 10007 bp, 7 predicted proteins | sample MGYA00238143_ERZ746982 | MGnify/ENA primary metagenome ERZ746982 (study PRJEB28758, sample SAMN06268862) | compost metagenome | isolation source: single cell | place: USA: California, Emeryville, Joint... | reverse complement strand
CAGTTATCTGGGCTATTGTGAGTTTCTTGAGCATAACATTTACACTCTTGTGTTTCATTGTGGTATGTTGTGTCGCAACAGTTTCTTTCCAGCGTAATTGGATTTGTTTGAACTTCACATTTGCAATTGTGATCATTTGCAAATTGAGGTTGATCGCAACAGTGGTGAGGATTCATAGAATCTGTTTGATCCTTACAGATACATCTTTTATCTTTATCCCAATCGTATAGATCGCAGCAATCAAGATCTTCAGTGAATGGAACTAGCGCTTCCCGACATAAACATTCACGTTGGTTAGCATATTCAGGGAATTGACAGCAGGCATCAGAGGTGAAGCTGTGTGCGCATTGGCATCTTGAGCTGTTAGAAAACCGATCAGTATCACAGCAATTGCGTGGTGGATTGAATGCATCATCAATTGCTACGGTTTGTGCCTGACATGCGCAGATATGCTCATATTGAGGATCATTAACAAATGGTTCGTAGGCGCAGCAATTAATAGGCGAGATTGGATTGTCTTGCTTCTTACATTTGCATTCAGTTTGGTTCTCATAGATAGTAACATTGCAGCAGTCGTATGGGTTAGTTGGGTGGCATTGTCTCTTGCACGCGCAATCATGAGTGTCAATCCACTTTGGTTGATCGCAACAGTCGAGAGGGTCAAAAGCGTTGTCCTGTTTGGCGCATTTACATTCTTTCCTGTTTTGGAAATCAGTAAAGTCGCAGCAAGGCTCAATGGTGAAAGTTGCGTTATCTCTGCAGACGCATTCTGGTTTGAGCTTATGTTCATCAAGACTGCAGCAGGTAGTAGCATCAAAGTTGTCCTGGCATTGGCAGTGTGTATCATTTGCATAAGCAGGGAACTGGCAGCAAGTAGTATAATCGAACTGTTGGATACACAGACATTCCGGATGGCTCTCATAACCTTCAACTGAGCAGCAAGGGGTTGTAGTGAAGTTCTCCTTGCAAACGCATTTAGGATCTTGCTGGTATTTTTCGATGTCACAGCAGTAGTTGGTGTCCCAGCCAAGCTCGCAGAAGCAGCTTGGGTCGTTTTCGTAGATAGGGCAGCAGTCAACTGGAATAAAGTTAGTGCGACAGGTACAGTTTTTCAGGCTGCTATATGCTTCGAGTCCGCAGCAAAGATCAGTTGTGAAGTTCGCATCGCAAAGGCATCTAGTGTCATTTTTGTACCCATCAAGCCCGCAGCACTTGTCGACTGTGAAGTCTGTTCTGCAAGTACACTCAGGTAAGCTCTCATACTGCTGAAGAGGGCAGCAAGCTTCAGGGTCGAGGTGTTCGTAGCAGGTGCAGCGTAAGGTAGAGGCATATTCTGAGAGATCGCAGCAGTTTTCTTCAGTGAAGTGATTGTAGCACTGACATTCTTGGGTATCAGTGAATGGCTGGTTGTTAGGGACACAGCACTCTTCAGGACTGTAGATATTTGGGTTGGAGCATCTACAGAATTGGTAGTTGTCAGTCTTCCATTGTCTGAGGATTTCAATTCTTTGGTATAAGTAGTTATATTTGACTTGAAGTTGCTCCAAGAACTCTTCATGAGCACGGATAGTCTCGTTGGTTTCTCTTCTGTACTCAAGACATTTCTCTTCGATTTCTTCTTCAGTACAATGTGGAGCATCTTCCATGAGTTCGCTAGCAGCCAACAAAGCTTTCAAGGCCTTCTTCTCGATAAGATCGGTTGAAGGAATGAGCTTGTGAGCTTGATTATCGTAACCCATGAACTTGTCAGCAACTTGGAGAAGGGCGACTGGCTTAATATTTGGTACACCCCAAACTCCATCTTCGCAAGTAGCATCGATGAAGTTGTATGATTCTCTGAGAGCCTCGAGCTGCTTGATCGTGAGTTGGATAGCACTGATAAGGACCTGAACTTGCTGTTCGGTGATCGATATCAGCTCGTCTATATTCGTACAGTTCGGATCTCTCTCTTCGACGACGACAGGGAACTCGCATTGTTGGTAGTCATCTTCCTCAACGGGAACGATAGGAGGATAGTCGGTATTTTCACCGCCTTCCCAGCCGTCACCAAGACTGGCTTGGTAGGCCACCGTGTTCTGAACGGCAGAAATTTGCATTGCTTGAATTCCAAGCAAGACAAGGAACAATAATGCGCTTGTCTTCTTCATTTACTTTAGTTTATGCTTGGTTTAAGGATTATAGTGGAGGTTGTTATCGTTCGGGAAATAACAATTTGTAATTGGATTATACTTTTATTCGATCGCAGCTCCTTTATATAGCCACTGTCTATCTCAATAAGTTATTGTTTTGTTACGGTTTTTATGACTGTTTTTGATTTCTGTTTCTTTCTGTAAACCAAGGAAATTGATGGGACAGTTAGTTTATTCGTTGAGTTGGAATTGATAAAAAAAAAACGAACTGTTATTTTATTTGATTTATTGCTCTTTCCTTTGTTAAGTTTACTTGAGATTATCGTTATTTTTTATTAATCTGTTTTTATTGAGATAGCAATTAATCAGTTTTTGGCTAATCGTTTGAATTTTGCTAAACTAGCTGGCTCTACCTATTGGCTGATCGTTTTATTTCTTTGCTGATGCCATCTCTCCTGTTCTTTGAGTTGTCCAATAAAGCCCTTTTGCTTGTTTTTAGAAGAGAAACCACATTTCTCATCTATACACTACGAAAGCAGCTTTTTGAACAATTTTTCAAAACATAATCATGATAATTTATTTTATGAGTTTTCTGCTCTCTCGCAGTCTATAAAGAAAAGTGCTAGATCTAAACTGCAGATGCCACTTTAAAGAGATTTCTAGTCATTTCAGCAGCCTTTGTGCTTTGGTAAAGAGAAGTTGGGAAAGATAGCACCGAAGGCCAACTTGAAATAAAATTGCTGGCGCATGTTTTTACTGGCTAGTCTCGAAACGCATTAGTAAATTGTTTGAATTAATCAAAGTCAATTTAATAAGAGGTTTTCGTTTTTACGTAGCTATCTCACTTTAATTGCTAACAGCCTTTCGTGCTGTTACGTCTCCACAACTTTGACGAAGTCTACCATGGAATTGCTACACACTCGTAAAAGCAGAGTATTTACATAATATTTCAGAACGCTATTCGACTGAAAGATGGATTTTAGTGTAGTAGTTCAAGAATATCTAAGAAAATTGAGTACCAGCTCTTTAAAGAAGCAAATACTTTGTGATCTATTCGTGTTTGAAGTCATTGAGGCCACAACACCAAGTTTCTCATTGTAAAATCGTAAATTTTCAAGAAGCTTGGTTGCTTTTATTCAAATGCAAAACAATAGCATCGAAAAACTCCTCATATTTCTGCTACCTTCACTCTCAGAACCTAAGTTCTTTCTTAACTGCGGTCACTAAGGCGAAGAAAGCCTGATCTTCTTGGAATTAGCTATTTTATACTTCGATAGGGTAGAGTACCTGTATTACTGCGTATGATTTCTCAACAGGAAGCGAAGCAATGCTCGACTTGGAAAAAATATTTCTCAGTTCAGCCTCCACTCACATAATTCGTAAAATATAAGTTTTCGAGGACAATGCCTCGTATTTCTTTGTTAGTGCTGACCCTATCGGTTCAAAATGGCCTAATTATTCAGAGGATAATTAAGAGTCTAGTTGTATATCTACAATAACAAGTGTGAGTCACTTAAACTCAGATTATTCAAACAATACTCTCAATCTTTTACAGGAACATGAGATATTAATTTATCTGAGATAGTTATGATACCCGTTATTTTTTTAACCGGTTAGTTTGATCAAAGTTGGTACTGGGATATTAGCAAGTTTTCAATTTGGATTTGCAGCTTTGGGTCTTAGATTCGTTGCATAGCGTGTGGTTTAATGAAATTTCGATAGAAAATGGTATCTCACTCAGTTTGACTTCATGAACTTGCAGGTAATTCCGATTCTTGAGAGGAATTATGATTATTTATGAAGAGAGAAGGCATTCATAAGAGATTCGTGAACGATAGCACCGATTCCTTTTTAAGATAACATTGTTGCGATGTATAAGATAAACCAGCAGCTCTACTCAAATTTAATCAGTTCAGAAAATTACAAGACAATAGAAAAGGCCTTAAATAAAGGACCCAGATGGAGCCACAGAGACGATGAACTCGAGGAAAGAGGAGATAATGTTCTTTGTATAAGGAATTTTCAAAAATAATACTGAAATGAGTAGACAAAAAAGAAGTGAAATGAAATCTTATAGTATTCTATTTTTCATTCTTTACTTATTGGTCTCTCTTTCGGTAGGGCTTTTTGTTTGGAAATGATGAAATTTTCGATTAAACTCCACCACATTTTCTTGGAAATCTCGTAGGAAAGAATTATGCTAGACAGAATTAAGACTCCTTCAATGGAGAGCAGTTTAGAGGGTAGTAGTGAAAACCAACGATGAGCTGGTATTGAAAGACTAATTATTTCAATTGCAGACATACCACTTATGAACTGAAAAAAGTTGTGTACAAGTATATATAACAGGTAGTGAGAAACTATTGCAAGTGGTTAATAATAAATGAATGGAATTATCAACAAAACAGCAAATCCTAAAAAGTTCATTGGTTTCAAATCAGTCCAAAGTATGCTTTTCGAATCCTACGGTATTTTAATCCACTTCAGCAGTTTAACATCTAGGACTATTTTACAATATTATGCATCTAGGAATAAAAATTTAGTCCCATGTTAAGCCACATCTCATCCATCATCATTTTGGCCTGCAATCAATCTCATTCAAAATAACAGTAATTGGTACCGCATAACTTGATGGAGATTAACTTTGTTGCTAAATCGAAAATATCAACAACCTCACAAAATTTGTGAGGTGATGAGAGATCGATACTAAACTTGCAACTAATCAAACTCACGCATTTTCATTGATTCTGAGAGTTCTAACAAAAGTAAGCACAGCTTGCCCTATTTCACACTGAGATGCCCTATCAACGCCCCAATTTCAAACCCACATTGAAATATTCGAACGATATCATTAATAATAGAATTAAGAATCACCTTCCTCGTTCCAAGTACAAACTTTAGACCGAGTGAGATAATTTTATTTAGGGTTCAAAAGCAAAATGGAAACTAAAATGGATCGCGGAACAGCGCAATCTCAGCCAGAAATACTTGTATTATATGCCTCGCAAACAGGCACTGCCGAATACGTCGCCGAGGAAATCACTCGAGAGCTGATTCAAAGAGACTTCGTCGTTACTTGCTCTTCAATGGACCAATATGACATCACAGAGCTACCCAACCAAAAATATGCAATTTTCGTTATCTCCACCACAGGTGTTTAACCTCTACTCTACAAATTAACTCATCTTTTTCGCAAAGGTGATGGAGAACCTCCCACAAATATGATTAAGAGCTGGAAGTTCTTGCTAATCAAAGACCTTCCGCAAGATTCGCTTTCGAATCTCAATTTCTCAATCTTCGGACTCGGTGACTCAGCCTACCCAAAATTTAATGCTATGGCAAGGAAAGTATATCAAAGGCTGCTTCAATTAGGCGCGTCAGAATTTTATACAAGAGGACTAGGTAAATACTCAGGCACCTTTCCCAAATATAACTCGCTTTTAGGAGACGATCAACACGAGTTTGGTTATGATGCTGAGTTCGTGCCTTGGTTGAAAGGCATAATCGAAACCCTGAAGAAATCGTTCCCAGATAAGCTCTTCCGAGAGGTGGATACAACAGTACCTCCTGTCCCACGCTTTGTGGTGGAGTTTATAGAGGGGGAGGAGGAGAACAAGGTCCAGTGCGATGTAGAGCGAGGATTTGGTGAGTTTAAAAACAGAAAATTCAATAATGCAGTCGCCCATCTCTCCAAAATTACCAAAAACGAAAGAATGACCTCGCTTGATAATCCACAGGATGTCAGAAATATCTTCTTTGAAACTGAGAAAGGTGAGTGCAAATTTACCATTTACTGTATGTCTAACTGGATCTTTTAGAAATAAAGTACGACCCAGGCGATGTTGCTGTGCTTCAACCCAGAAACGACCAGAAAGAATGCGATAAACTCATCGAGCTCTTAGGATTGAAACCCACTCAGAAATTGCTTATTAAGCCTAATCCAAAGAGTTCTAATAAAACTTTTCCGTTTCCTACCACCCCGATGACAGTAGCTGATCTGTTCGGGTACTGGCTGTACATTCTCGGCGTCCCATCTAGATATTTCTTTAAGATTCTCTCGCATTTCACAGAGGACGAGCTGCATAAGGAAAAACTGCAAACGCTTGGTTCAAATAGCAACGATGGAAAATTAGAATATTACGAATATTGCGCTAAGCCAAAAAGGACTGTTTATGAGGTGTTGTTTGATTTCCCATCGGTGAAGATACCTCTTGACTATTTAATCGAGTGTGTTGGTCCACAGCGATACCGTGAATATAGCATCAGCACTTCGAATCTGGTGCATAAGAAAGGAGTAAGAGATTTGACAAGCATTAAGAGTCTCACACTTGTTAATTATAGATTGGAATAACAATGGCGAAAGTTGAATATATGACGAAATATAAACGCAAAAAAATCGGAATGTGCAGCGGGTGGCTCTGCGAAGCCCAGGTTGGGGAGCCAGTTTACTTTTGGATCCGAAAGGGGACACTAGCTTTTCCAAGAGATGTTACTACTCCTGTAATTTGTATTGGGCCTGGTATAGCAATTATTTCAAAGACAATAATGCTTATGAATTGCATTAGGAACTGGAGTTGCGCCAATTATATCGTTTTTAGAAGAAAGAGTCTATAAAGTGAATCAAGGAGAAGGAGCGGGTGCTTATTCCGCGAATAAAACGGTTCTGTTCTTCGGTAATAGACACGAAAAGGGAGACTTTTTACACAAAGAGCAGCTTTGCGAATGGAGAGACACTAAAAAAATAACGTTATTTACTGCGTTTTCAAGAGACCAAGATTATAAGATCTACGTTCAGCATCGTATGAAAGAGAACGCGGATATGATTTACAAAATGCTCGTTGAAGACTTTGAGAATATTAAGATTTTTCTGTGTGGAAGCGCAAAGCAGATGCCGAAATGTATCGAGGACACGTTCATAGAGATATTAGAAGAGCGAATTGGATCGAAGAAAGAAGCTCAAAATGTCATCTATACGCTGATGAGAAGAAATCAATACCTTTTGGAAGTTTGGGCATAAGAGAGTCTATGTATATACCAAATTTTATGTTTGAATTTTGAAAAATAGCCATGTTGTCTGTACATGTTAGTTTCTTCAAATTACGTGATAAAGAATTGTGATTCACGAAATAGTGGACAATGGGAGATATCCTCTAACAAAATTGTTTCTGATTGTTTATTATTCGAGGTATGTGGAAAGCTGTTTGCAATTAATTGATTATCTGAATTTGAATGCTTTTGGATAATTTAAAGGAATAAGTTTTGTTGAATAATTATAATTTGCAAATTTTTTTTAGAAAAAATTGATAAAAAGTTAAGCATCAAGTGTCGCTGTGAAGAAGCCAAAAGATTGGATTTTTCCTTTGCATTATGGCCAAAGGGAATTTCTACTCGTATTGTGCTTGCTGACAATGAGTCGCTGGCGTGTTATATTACCGCTAGCCTTTTGGTCAACTCTTCTACTTGCGAGCTTGTTGCTGTAAAGCTTTTAATTGATCATTTGGTGATCGAGTAAAATTCAACTAGTGTATAAAGGATAAAAAGTTGCCAATTTTCAAGTTAGCGGTATTTGGTAGTTACAATGATAATTTATGATCAGCGATCAAACATATTTTTTCAAAAATCAACTAAATTAGTAGAAACAACAAATAATTTCACATCACTTAATGTTTAAGTAATAATATAGAAAATTATTCAAAGAATTAAATAAACGTTCAAAAGGCTGATTCAATAAAAGCTCAAAATACTTTCAATTCAAATCAGCTTTAACATGCACTTCAAATTCAAGGTAAAGCCCTCCAAATAGACAGAGGGATGTTACTATGCAGAACTGATTTCTCTAAACCCAGTTCAATTCAATTCGCTATGCTATAACAATTTAATTGATGGAATTACTACCATAGAGTAGCCATTCAATATTTATTTCTCTGAACTACTCACTGAAAGTAATAATTCAGATTGCTAAATATCTAGCATATACTCCCTGTCAACAATGCTTTGGTAGCCACTCGAAATTCTGAAATTATATGCTCTCCAGATGGTCGAAGTTTGAATCATTATTCTCATCGGCACCATTCACTAGTATGGCTAGTTCTAGGTTCTAAAATTGCAATAACAAATCTAAAGGATTCAAAAAATAATTTTTGAAGTATCGAAATTGTCAGAATAAACAAAAAACTTTTTGAAACAGAGCATCCCTCTTTCCAACCATGAAAAATGAAGCATATATTGAAGTGATAGAAATACAATAGAGGAATACTAAGGCGTGCATTGTATGAAATAATTAAAGTTATTTCTTCCTTCCCACATTGACGATGGCGAGGACTATTCAATCGATAATGTATTTTAGTCAATAGACTGAAAATCGGATTGAAGAGAATCAAATGAGCCAGCCTCAGATTGTTTTTGTGATAAGTTGTAATAAAATCCGATTGAGCAATTAAATTGAGAAAGATACATATGATTGCAAAAGTTGGTTGGTTTGTCTCATCATCATAATGGAGAGTGCTCAAGATCAAGTTCATAAAGAAGAACTAGAAAACATTGAAAAGATGATACAGTATACGCTGTGTAACTTCACAATTGACAGATGAGGCGCCTTTTGGAGAAATCGATGTTGATGAAGTGTTTGCATCTGATAGTTATATCTATCATACAGCAAGAAATGAAGAGCCTGGCGGCGTGGAAGCTGATGATTATGTTCTGCTTATACTTAAACAACCGATAGGCAGAGAGGTTGGCTATTTTGGATTAGCTCTAACCACAGCAGAGCTATTTCAGAGTCACATCATGAACGAAAATAAGTGTTCATTTGATTGTGGGATATCCAGGCGACAAAATAACAGTTTAGGATAAAGGAAAATTTTGAGCAATGGAGCGCTTTTGAGATAAAGGTGCTGTTCTCCTACGCACTGCGGATAACTGGAAAAACTTGACAATCCTTAATATAACCCGGAATTAAATTGGTTCTGAAGGTGCAAAGGGCATCGGAAAAAATGTGAGTTGGAAAAACTGAGAAACTCCAATTAGCGATTAACCAAATTGGGGAAAAAGGTTGCCGCGCTATAGGAGTGAATACTACATGGGAGAATCTCAAGGGGCTCTATTTGTCAGGCGACAAGATCGGAGATGAAGGTGCGACTGCAATTGTACGAAATGACACTTGGATAAATCTTGAGTTTCTTCAATTAATAAATAACAACATAGGAACAAAGGTGCTATAGAGTTAGCAGGCAGTACAATTTGGAATAAACTAAAGTTTCTTGATTTGAGTGAGAATAATATAAGTGATGAAGGTGGAATTGACTTTACAAGAAATACCATTTGGAAACAACTAAAACGAATTAATTTAGTCCGCACAGAAATTAGATGGAAAGGTGCACTTGCCTTGGGACTTGGGCTGAAATTAAAACAGTGATTCTGTTGTTTAGGAGTAAAAAGCTTTCTATAGAGGAAATGCATGCCCTCGCTGCATGGGCTGGAGTCTATGCACCTAGCCTCAAAGCTTATTATTGTGTTGTTGTTTAGGAGTAACAAGCCGTCTTTGGAGGAAACAACTGCCTGATTGCATGGGCCAGACTCTATGCAACTCGCTTGAAAGTTTGATAATCAAAATGAATATGGAATAATTCATCAGAATTAACATTAATTAAATGCGCTTCAGAAGTTTTCTTATTCTCTGTTCAATGATTTTGTTCTTTTTCAATAAATAAAACTAAAATAATGTGTTAAAGCAATCTCTCTCACTCTCTTTAACAAAATTATAAAAGGAAAATTATTTTCCTCAATGTCTCAGCCAGAATTATTTCATTTAAGGAATTTTCATGAGATCTAGCTTTCTTATTACTTTATATTTTGTTCAAACACAGCAGATATTTCTAA
>ENA-UOTX01002228-UOTX01002228.1-compost-metagenome-genome-assembly--contig:-NODE-2228-length-10010-cov-18.096446_pt1 | contig 10010 bp, 11 predicted proteins | sample MGYA00238143_ERZ746982 | MGnify/ENA primary metagenome ERZ746982 (study PRJEB28758, sample SAMN06268862) | compost metagenome | isolation source: single cell | place: USA: California, Emeryville, Joint... | reverse complement strand
TTAGTTTGAAGCGTGTCTGCCATTTTTCTTTTTGAATTTTTTCGATGATTTTGAATGCAATTAATAATTTTAAGATTAATTTTTTGAAAATTTGTTGAATATCCCAAAATTTATCCAATTCTTTGTTTTTTTCTTTACAGGCATTCATTCTCAATCAGCACTTAAACCGGTATACTCATATTCAGTCATCAAAAATAAATGAACTAAATGAAATTTCTGGCAGTATTTCTCCAAAAAATCACTCTTTCAAACAGATCTTTGAAAAATAAATTTTCCTCAACACGATGCCAAGGTTTACATAATGCACACAATTAGAAACTGTGTATTCTTAGAGATAGATATCTATAAAAAAAGATTGCCCAAAAGCCTTAATCAATGAAATTCTTATCGACATTAAATAGATTCTTTGACACTCATGTATGAGCCATCACCCGACCTATCATCTAATTTGGCCTTAGCGTTCCGCATTTTCGTGGCTCCAAACATGTAAGATCCAGCCTGATGATTCCCATATGAATCTTCTTCCATGGCGCTCTGTTTCATTTGAGAGTTCGAGAACAACTTTGATGAAATTTCGTCGTCTATTGAGAGATAACAAAGATAAGTCAAGCCTCATTCGATTAGATAGCGATAATACTCTTTTTGCTATATACTATACTGCCCTTTGGAGTGTCAGATTCCGTGCCATGCCTTGGAATGTCAAGCTCTTGCTCCCAGTATAACCCTCCTTCTTCTGAAATGATAACTTTAATATTCACGAAATGAGTTTTGATGCATACGCGATGAAGTCACAAGAATTGGATTCGAGATATTTGGTATGAGCGATTTGAATTTAAAGCAGAAGATACAACATAAAAGTGCCAAGATCTCCTGGATAACCAAACTGTTTGTGAATAGTTCTTGCATCTGATACCATGATTTTGTATGAGCAGGCTGGAGGTCCGCGTGGCCTTTTTTTCAAATGAAAATGATAAGTGAATGTCAAAAGAACAAGATATACCTTGATAGAACTGGAAAATTGTTGAGAGTTCTAACAGGCAATAGAAAATCAAATAGCCTACATTGAAAACCAACGAACTATAATCATTCAGAAAGGTGGTTAAGAGCAGGTTTTTTTGCATATGAAGTACATAATCGATATCCCCAGAAGAAGGGTACCAAGGCTCCTCCATACCGAGATAACTATGAGGAGGTGAAAAATAAGGAGTGACGTTGCCTGTAAAGCGCATGAGAGGGTTTCGGAGGAAGGGCAGCTACCTGAGCAATTCCCAGAGCCAAGTGGACGGGATCGAGGTCGGTGAGTTTTATGAGTAGATAAATGAGTTCTATTGAGATAATGGCGATGATGGCGGCTGTGGGTATGGTGATGAATTGCCAGCGCGTCAGTAATTTGGTTCTTGAGGTGTTAAAGTCGACGTATTCCATTATTGCAATTTTTATTGATGTGAATAAAACCAAGGACTACAGAAGCGGAAAAAATAATCTATACTACTAAGAATTAAGACTTAAAATTTCGAATCAACCAATTTGAAACACGAAACTTGGTTCAAGAAAACATCCTAGATGGAGTCCTCTCTCTCAGCAGTGAGAGAGCTCGTAAATTTAACATTTGATGTTTACACCTATGAAAAAAAAATTACCTTGCAAATCATTATATTTGATTGTTGGAAGAACCAAAAAAAAAAATAACAGATGAAAAAGAAAGCATGCTCTTGAGTAATTTCATTTTCATACCTATTCCTCACTCGCGGAATTTTGTCTGTAACTACGATTTCACTTGCATCTCATTATTAGTTGTACAGACCAGTTAGTTCGATAATTTCCATGAATAAAAGGCCCAGCAAGCAAAAAAATTTCGAATTGGTTGCCTTAGGAAAATTTGGAATTAGTTCTAAATTTCGCAATTTACCTTGCGTGACAATCTCCAGATCAACGTGCTTTATCTTCCTTAAAAATCTTCAACGAGATGACCTGAACACACACCTGAGGGATTGGATATGATATTAGGAAATATTCACTGAATAGTCCTCGATTCACTTTTCTTTTACTCACTATAGATTTTTCACAGATATCTCTATCAAAAATTACAATGCGAAATTGCTAGTTATTCTACAGGAAATCATGGCCTCAGTCAAAAATGATATCTTAATTGATATGGTCTTTACACCTTGTCCACTTTTCCGACGACTGCTGTATCTGAATAATCCAGAAATTACAAGTTATGGAAAAAGATACAAATGATGTGTTCATGGCCTTTTCATTGCTTTCGTAACTAATTTCATTTATATCCCTTAGTAAATATCATGAGGCTTGACGGCATTGAATACTTCATCAAAATTCGTCTTCTTCGATAGAGGAATTGATTCATAGTGATGAACAGGAGATATTTTGAGATTTATCTAATAAAATCTGTTGTGAAATAGATAACTAACAGCCGAATAAATACAGTACGCCTTTCAAAGAGTGCTGAAATAAAGATAAATAAGTGTTTATTCAAAAAAGTCAAAACAAGATACAATTTTCATTTTGCCATCGCAAGGACACGATGCTAATCAATAAGCAATTAGCAACCACTATATTCGTGCTCGTATTGTTCAGTACGATCAGTTTCACCTCAGGACAGAGCCAGGGTAACACTATATCAGTGATTAACTCTAAAATTTCTCTTAATCAGTAGAACATTTGTAAACTTCCATTGTAACCATGCATATTCTAGCAAGAAAACGCCCCAGAAGTCGAGACTCCTAATACAGAATCATCCATCTCTACCTTCTTAACAAACTTAAAAGCGGCCCCTTTATACATCTATGAAAACATTGATCAGTTCTACCCTGAGATCGCAATGCTCTTCCTCGTGTTCGTTTACATTGTAAACTATTACATTGGAAAAACCACCAATTATAAAATGGCTGCTTATTGGGTGCATCAAAACAGAGAAGTTTTCGAGCAAAACTTTTCACATCTTGGAGTTTCAAACGGACCAGGATCGCTGATTGACGATGAGAGCCCTTGGGAATACACGTTCTATGCAACCGGAAGAGTCAATTGCAATTACGCGATGACACTCTTTGATTTGAAGAAAAGACAGGATTTAATCTCAGCTTTTCTCCTCAGTATAATCTGGCCTCGAAAGGATAAAATCACTATCGAAGTAACCTTGGCTTCTATATGTTCATCAATTCCTTTGCGATTAGATTCCTATCAATATAAGCCCTCCAATTCCAATGGTACTTGCTGTTGTCAAAAAGGGCATGGCGAAAAAAGTCCAATCAAAAAGCTATGATATTAAAAATCTCTGCAGAAGACTAAAATATGAGAGCTTGGGTAGCGAGTGGGTCGTTTTCGGCGAGTTTGATGAAACTGCAGATTATGTCCTTTCGAATTCAGTACATTATTACTGTGAAGCGAATGCTCAAAGGGATTTTTTAGATTGTTTCGATGTTGAATAAGAACTCAGACAAGATTCAAATGCTTTCTATTAGTGATCAGAGATACCACAAGTAAACATAATACGCTAATGAACGTCTCTAACTAGCATGTTCTATCTTGGTCAGAAAGCTTGTTCTCAAATGTGAAATGCTGTTGGCTGACGATTTCATCAACGAAAGCAAGAATTATTCAAACATTCTCAGAGGATTGTTCTATCTTGTGGATCAGATAGTGAACTACAAAATGAGTCAACAGGTAGTCAAAGTCAGCTCAATGTTCATGATGCAATCCGATTAATAGGCCAGACAGAAAGCTGAGAAGGAGAGACATGTCCTCGAAACTGCAAGGGAGAAAGCTAATGCTGAAAGGAGAAAAGAAGTAGCTATTTTATTGAATTTGCAATGGGAATAATAATGCAATAGGAGCTCGAACAACAAAAAGAAGAGAGGAGGAAGCTTGAAGAGGAGAAAAAGAAAGGGTTGAGTAAAGAGGCGATCAGAAAATTAGAAGAGAAAGAGGAGAAAAGGGAGCAAAAGAAAAAATTAAGAACAAAATACGTGAAGATGCAATAAGTATTGTGGTTTCATGAATTTTGGATTAACGATTGGCCTCGGTCCTAAGAAAGAGGTTTGTTCATGGTTCTTGATTGTTGTCTCGATGAAAACAGTTATTTCTCGAAATCTTTTGCTCATTTCAGAGAAGCAGCCGCCATATTGTATCTAAAGAATTAATTTCATAAAATTTGGCATGTACTTCTGATTTGGAATTGACGATGATATTCAATAATTGTTGAACTATGTGCCAACAAAATTTTAATGATCGGTAGAATAATTTGAATGCTAAGAGAACAGTTAATTCGCTGCGTAGCTTACAAATAATTGAGCTAACCATAAGAGAGGAACTTTCAATCTTAGAGGATAAACCACTGAATGCCTTATTCTCAATTTGTTTAACAAAAAAGCAAATTTCCTGGCAGGATAAAGAAATTATTATGCATACCCTTGAGATATTTCCTTCTATTATTTGTTGAAAGCAAACAGAATATTTAATACATATTTTCGGAAATTTAAACTTCTAAGATTCACAGAGCAGAATGAATAGAGAGACTCTCGAGAGAAACTATGTTGAAAAGTATAAAGAGCACGAGAATATCGAAGCTAGAGTCAAAGAAAGTAAAGACGGAGCTCTAGACTACGTTTTAGAGCTAATCTCTTCTCTTTGTTACCCATAGGCAGATTGGCATTAAGACAACTCAACAAAGATTACAATAAGTCAGAGGACCACCTCAAAGCGTTACAGTCTGTTGGTCAAATCATCGGTGAAGTGCTGAAGAAAATTGATGACGAGAAATGTAAGTGGCACTTTCTTAATTCAATTCACATCAAAATATTCTATGATATACAGTCATCGTTAAGGCATCAAGCGGTCCAAGATATGTCGTTGGAGTGAAACAGAAACTCGATCGCAATAAGCTTACAGCAGGTTAGTACACCATCACAACCGAATAATTCATATTCTGAATGTAGGAACAAGAGTATCTCTGGATATGACGACCCTCACCATTATGAGAATCCTCCCAAGAGAAGTTGACCCATTGGTGTTCAACATGCTTAACGAGGGTAATTGTCTTCGCATAAGAATTAATTTCAATCTGTGCTTCAGATCCTGGAAAAGTCGGATTCAATGAAATCGGAGGTCTGAATGACCAGATCAGAACACTCAGAGAAACCATCGAGCTTCCACTTACGAACCCTGAGCTTTTCCTCAGAGTCGGTATTAAACCACCTAAGGGAGTGCTTATGTATGGACCACCTGGCACAGGAAAAACTCTTATTGCAAGGTAGTTGGCACTCAGTAAAAGAGATTTATGCTTATAATAATAGAGCACTTGCCTGCAATGTCGACGCAAGATTCTTGAAAGTCGTCGCTTCTGGTATTGTCGATAAATACATCGGTGAAAGTGCCAGAGTAATCAGAGAAATGTTCGGTACTTTCTTATTGTGTGGGTTTCAGAATCCTAACTTTGATTTATGTTCCTAGCCTATGCAAGAGAGCATCAGCCATGTATCATTTTCATGGATGAAATTGACGCTATTGGAGGAAGAAGATTTTCCGAAGGTACCAGTGCGGACAGAGAAATTCAAAGAACTCTCATGGAGCTTTTGAATCAAATGGACGGTTTTGATGAACTGGGAAGAGTCAAAGTTGTCATGGCAACAAACAGACCTGACGTACTGGATCCTGCACTCATGAGACCTGGTCGTCTTGACAGAAAGGTTGAAATTCCGCTTCCAAACGAAAGCTCTCGACTCGAAATTGTTAAAATTCACGCGAAATCAATTACCAAGTTCGGTGAAATCGACTATGAAGGACTCGCAAAGCTCTGCGATGAATTCAACGGAGCTGATTTAAGAAACGTGTGCACAGAGGCTGGCATGTTCGCTATCAGGGCTGAAAGAGATTATGTAATCCAAGAAGACTTTTTCAAAGCTGCTCGTAAGATCAAAGAGACTAAGAAGCTCGAGAGCAAGATGGATTACAGCAAAGTATAATAATCCATCCAACTTAATTCGATTTCATATCTTGCTTGGAATAACAATTAAGAGGCAAAAATTCGCTTAGGACCTCTCTCTAATATGTCTGATTTCATGTGATTAACAAAATGAATCATCCTTGTCGATAAAGCAAATCTAAGCCCGCATAATAGATAAACGCTAGAGTCTCAAAAAAATTTTAATAGATCTACCGAAAATTTTCGTCGGTCGAGGAACAGATAATTTTCTAGAGACTCTTCAAGCGTGGAGCTTACGAGTTTTTGATGAATAATAATGCACTTTGGCTAGCGAATCTTGACAACATTTTCAGAATTTAGGCTATTGAATAAATACATAAAAGTTTATTTCTATTGACTCAGCTCTCAAAATAAGACAATGAGACAAATGATAAAAGAGAACAGCATTCAAGGTGAACCAAGAGTACTGAATTAGATGAATTACCTGAAAGCAGTATAACAAAATTCAGTCACTTTACTCACTCTGTGTTTGTTAGAGCTCCTCCTTCACTACGATTCGCTTGGTCTTCTTTCCATTATAACAGTATAGAAGTCATCGACCTTGCGTCGAAGGAGTCGAAGATCAACCCACCAGATTCCAAGGAGTTCAACTTCTAAAGCAGTGTTGTAAATATAGAGCCCACTAATCATTATTTAAATGCAATCAATGAAGGTTTCTGGACATATCTCATAGAGATCAGAAATACACAACTGCTCGTTTCATTAATGCACAAAGCATCAGTGGAGCCAATTTGGAGATATTTGATCTGTCACAGACTCACTCAGAACGGAAAGTTTACTCTTTTGAAGAGATCGACACAGGTAATTATTTTCTCACAAAATCTGCGTCCTATTTGATTAATTCTATTTCTTACATGACGAGTTACAGCATTATCCTAAAATAATTAGTTACTGGAATTGGAGACACAGTCTATCATCCAGGCAGAAGACTTCTCGCTGCTATTCCTTCTGGAGAGCATATAGCTTATCATCTCTTTAGCATTGAGCATAACGGTTTTAAGTGTAAATCCAATGTGAAGCTATTAAGAAAATCAAAGTATTGTCCTCAGCATCCCACAGGTAACCAGAAACGTTGTTCCTATCCATCGTTTTTCCACAGATAGCCTCGTGGTCACCTTCGATTTTGATCCCAGCGGAAAGTCTGTCGGGATGATTGATCGCTTTGGCGTCTGTTCAATTTCTGACCTGGATACCGATAGACGTGACTTCTTTATGAAATTTGAAATGGAGAATGAACGCGGTACCTTGCTTGACTCCTTCTCGGCTCAAATTGCAATTTAGATGAATACGCTCGCTGCAGATGGAGCACCAATGTGGGTGATCCTATCTTATTCACTAAATATCACGCAAATCAACTGAATATCCTCGACGTTGAGAAAAAGTTATTTATACTGAAGCAACCGCTAGAAGCAGACAAAAAAGGGGATTGATATTATTAAATGCCTTTTAATGCCTCCTAGACACCGCAATATGGATTGATGTGTGCCCAATTAACGCAAATTTACTTGCGATATCAGGAGCTGATAAAGAGTCAAATTATTTGATCGCTGAGAAGGAACTATCATAAAAATCTTTGATGCAATACATACAAGTGAGCATTCCTGTTTGCTAATATTGCATTTTCCAATTCGGTTTCTTCTTTCAGACCTCCTTTCAATCAGACACTCTTAAAACAAACCGAAATTATTAGAGGATATCAATACTGTGAGGTGGAACGCTGACGGGGATATGCTCGGGATAGCCTCAAATGATAAGACTTCAAAAGTAACAGACTTTAAGAACGAGAAAATGATTTATAGTGGAATTACTTCAGATAGTAGTAACAAATATTTTGTTCATGCGTTTGTTTTAAATCGTTATTAAATGATAGGAATTGCTACATCCGCTTGTTTTCTCTACAATGGAGAGGGAGAAGAGAGCTCTTTCTTTGTTATGATGATTCGTGATCCATTAACTCAATTTAGTTGTTTTACATGTCAAAATTAAATGACTCGCTTTCGTTTTCATAATTTCATTTAAAAAATTCAAAGACTTATCAATCTCAAATCATTATTTGTAAATCTTTTTGTCCAATCAATAAAAGAGAATCTAATTAAGATAAGTGAACAACTTTTCATTATCAATACTTTTGATTCCATAGGATAAAGGAATAGCAAGCTAGAGCCTTTATTGCTTTCCAATAATAAACACAAAGCTATGGACGTGAATAGGCATTTACCATTCTTATCACAGCCAATTGCTATTTATTCAGTGAATCGAAGAAAATATATCAAGGGATATACTCATCCTCGAATCTCGAAGTCTCCCAGGTAACTTCCAATGAGACTTGCTGGATAATCGTTTCCATAAACTCCGAGTCCTGGATAGCCATCAATTCAAAAAAATAGTGAATGATGATGATGAACGAAGTCCTTCAATAATGCCTGCAGAGTTGACTCTTTGCCTGAATAAATCAATAATAATCATCATTAGAAGGCGATCATAGTTATTAGAAGAAGGAATCATTTGCAAAATCCGAGCACCAATCATAAGCAGCTTTCTACAATAATTATATATGCAATAGTTTCCAAATAGTTTTTATCTCTCTCAAAAAGTTGTTGGCAACTCTCGATATGATATTATGTTGTTTCAGCAGCATTGATACTCTTGCTGTAATTCTAAAGAACACAATTTTATTTTAAGTGTAGTGCCTAATTTAATATTTTTGAGGATCTGGACTCTCTTGAAAATGCATTTCGAGTAGAAGCTTCTTAGAAACTAGAGTTTCTTCAGTCAGAAGTAGTAGCGCTAATCGTAATTTGGGAAATTAAATCGCCTTGAGCCCATTTTAGAAACTTAGATCAGCAAATTAATTTGAAGCTTCGAATCGATCCTAATGCTCTTTCGAAATCACAGAAGAGAAACTTTTTTTTAAAACAAAATTATTAAAGAAAAGATCCTGAGAACGAAGAAAATTATAAAATCCAGTCAGTGTGAATTATTCCAGATTAATTATCAATATCCTTGTTCCAAATCCTTCTATAAATTTATTAAATCTTCTATGTTCTAATTAAATTTTCTCAGCTTTTTAATCAAGATCGATTTTGATAATCAAATAAAATTTATTTAGCATCTCTACTCTGCTCTCAATAAATCTTAAAAAGCCATGGGAACGCGCGTTTCATCTCAACCAAAGATTGAAGAAGTGAAACAAGCCTCAGGCAAAGGAGAGCAAGCCACATCGCCTCAAAGGAATATTATTAATACTGGTAAACTCATTTTCAAGGCTAAGCAAGCTCATTTACCAAAATTATCTACCCTTCGGTAGAAGAGACAACCACGAGCTCTTCACCTTTACTTGCTTGGTGTTCGCTATTTACCAATAGGATCGACATTGTTGACCTCAACACGAAGGAAAGTTATGCAAGTTTTGACGGAGTTAAAATTAGTCACATGGGTAAAACTTAGGTTTTAAATTATTTTGGATCTGTTATGCGGTATTACTTTTAGGCAATAGTTGGACACATGTGAAGGAGATTCCAAACACAAAACTGCTTGTATCTCTGCATCATAACCACGGTGAGTCAGAGGATTCAGCCAATATGGCGGTATATGATATATCAAAAAAAGATCAAATCAAGGAAATCTATTCTCTTGGTGAAGTCTCAGGAGGATGTATAATTAATTTTTTTACCTTCGTCGTTTGAGCGATTATATTTTGTCTCTAGACATTAGTTATGGAGATATTGCATATAACTCACGTAGAGGTATCCTGGGTGCAGTTTCTTTCTATCAAGAAATGTCTTACCACCTATTTATTGTTGATTCTAATGCCTCCAAGCCCAAAGATGTTGTCAAGCTTATCCGCAAGTCGAAATGGCATTCCCAACACGGTAAGCATCAATCGTGATTGATACATCGAATTTACTATACTCTTTAGAGAACCGCATCACCGGGCTTGATTTCAATCCTACTGGAGAATATATGGCTACCATTGACGCGAAAGGCGTGTGCCTAATATCTGATGTGA
>ENA-UOTX01002226-UOTX01002226.1-compost-metagenome-genome-assembly--contig:-NODE-2226-length-10014-cov-19.422763_pt1 | contig 10014 bp, 10 predicted proteins | sample MGYA00238143_ERZ746982 | MGnify/ENA primary metagenome ERZ746982 (study PRJEB28758, sample SAMN06268862) | compost metagenome | isolation source: single cell | place: USA: California, Emeryville, Joint... | reverse complement strand
AAGCTTAAAGCATTGCGATCGAATTTGAATGAGAAATGAAAGGCTGAAAAATACCTCCAGCCTTGTTGAGTTTCACTTCATCAAATTCTTGCTGCGTTTCGAGTTCAACAATACTAATCTTATTATTCCCTTGTGAACACCAAGCAAGTAGCTTCGGCTGTGAAGGAATGTTTTCTATTTCAAAAATGAGTTCATGTAATGATCAGGACAAAAATATAATACCAATAGTTGTTGAAAAGTTCTTTAGAGAGTCTCTAGGCGTTTCACCTTGCAATGACTCTAATTCCTCGTCGACAGGATCGGATGAATCCCTTTTTGGCTTTGGAAGCATTTTCTTTTCTGTTGACTTTCTTATTTTGAGATTTGAGAATGAATAAATTTTATTCCTTAAGTAATTATTCAACTCTTCAAAGCCTTAATTTGATAACTCTCTGAAGCCTTAATTAATGACATGAGCTGATTAGAAACCAGATATTACTAACTGCTACTAGAATTTTTATTTAAAAAAGGAATCATAACTTTTGAAACCTAGTCCACCTTTTTTATGCTATCTACTCGAAACTCGATACCGAGTGATAATAAAAGAGGGGTAACAATATTTCAAGCAGATTTTTGAATTATCGGTATACTGCTGAGCATCTTAGGGAATTCATTGAAATATGCGAGAATCTTTCAAAAATTTCTTGCAATAACTCGTTTATTCAAGCTTGGTTTGGTTCACTTTCATAAGAAAAGCCCACCAACACACAGATTTATGTTTACTGTAATGCGAGGTTTTTGTATTGTGAGAAGTGAGTTTTAGAGATCAAAAATCTCTCGTCAATCCCTTTTCAATAAATCAAAAAGTAATCTCCTCGTTTTCGAATTTTGAAGAACAAAGGTGAAGGGACCTAGACTGAAAATGTTCTTGAAAGGATTATTGAAGTGTCTCTAGAGATTTAATAATTTAAGTTGGATGTTCGAATTATTGAAATTTGATCCATTCTTCGGGTGCAACTTGTTTTTTAACTGCAGTCCAGAATTACTTGCCTATTATTTTCTCACTCAGTACGAACTCACATGGTAAGGTCAATGGGTAATGTAAGGAACTGGCGCCGATCAGGAGCTTTCATGTGACTCTTCAATGATAGAAAATTTGAATTAGTTTATCGAAATCAGAGAATATTAGTTGCGGCTCATGATACACATCAATTTATTTTTTTCTCAAAGAAACCGCACTGGAAAGAAACTGAAAAAAATATGAAGATCCGCAACATTTTCAGATCCTTTTGAAAAAAGTAAAAATTTTTCAGCGAAAATGATAATACTTTTAACATTGCCAAATTTTTGGATGGCGAGATCTCTCAATTTTAAACATGACTCATTTGCACTCTTGAATTTGCATTTATAGTAATTAAATCAATATGTTGAAACAACATAGCAGCTTTCGATTATCTCTAATCAAGTTTTTCATTAGGCATATTTAAATATATAGAGTAAAAGAATAATTAAGTTCATCCATTTAACATTTTCATTTTCAGAATTTAACATTTCTTTTCCTTCTCAATGCCCTCTCGATTTTAACTTACTGTAGTTTTCCATCAGATCTTGACTCATTCACAGGTTTATATATGACTATGCATGATATATTTTTGAATTCTGGTTAGTAGAGGCTAATATAGAGAGAATAGGCGATAATCATGCCTATTTCGGCACTTCTTCAGGAAAGCGAACAAATTATTGAGAAAATTACGATAGCTTTTAACGTTTCTATAGTGAATGAAAATTTTTCCATTGAATAAAATTCGTTGAAAAGTGAACTTTACCAGAGAAGATAAGTTAATAAAGATAATAAATGAGATTCGCAATTTCTAAGAAGAAATTTACTCAAGATTAGATCGTTGGAATTTTCACAAAAATTAATTTGGAAACATTTAATTCACTCGGTCTCATTTTCTTTCATGTATTGGAAAAAGCTCTCTTTATCTAGATTTCTAAAATTACGCAAGCTTATGAGTAATTCTAAACAGAAAAGCTTAAGGAGAAAACTTGTATTTCTGCAAAGTTTTTCAGCATTTTGGGTTAATCACAAGGAAATATAATTCTTTGCTAACCCATTTAAAATAAATGTTTGTTTTTTAACTGGATTATTTTCAAATTCTAAAGAAAATTAGAAGAAATGTTAAGGTTTCTTAATTTACGAACAAGATAATGAAATGATCTCTGCTGCCAATTCCGTTATTTACAGCGTTAGATGTATCCCTACTGGACAATCGAAATCTTCCAACAAATCTTGCGAGTCTTGACTTTTCGAACTCGGCTTCTTCAGTATCGGCTTGGGGTTGCTCAAATCCCATAAGCTGAAACTGCCTTACTGATGTGCCATAAATGAGCTCTCATGTCCGAACCTCATTGCAGTTAGAATTTGAATTTCTTTGAGGTTTCATCTTCGCGACAAAAAGCCTTTCGCAAGAAACTGAGTCCTTGAGAAAATTCTTTCAATTTGCTCTTGTTGAATCTGAGAAACGTTCATCAAAGTGTTACTTTTCGGGCGTTCAAGCCTCGAAAAAATTATTTTGAGAGGTTTTTGAGGCTGTTGAGGGATCGGCCTGATGATCAGGAAGTATATTGCTTGGGAGAATGAACGGTTTTCGTTGAAGTCGGATGTATTATTGGCGGAAGAGTTATTTCCTGACCTCTCTAGCAGGACTTCTGAGATCTATTGGGCTAATGGCCAGCTGACATTTAATCATAAATGGGATGGGGTGGGAGGATAGATGAGAAGCTTTTCATGCTGGTTTTTGCAATTAATGGCAGGAGAGAATTCTTTCTCTAAGTATTTTGAAACTAATTACTTTCTGGTTACTGCCGCTTTAATCGAGGCGGGTCAGCCAAAAACCAGCAATTTTGTTAAGGATTAACGGAGCTGAGGCTGTAGAGCAGGAGCAATAAATGTTTTAGGAAAATCAGTAAATTTAGAACATTATGTAAACAAGTAATGTAACAGTAAATCCAGGAATTCAGAATCTATCGCACTGTTTTAGGAGTATGTGATTTGAGTGTTTTGAGGTGTTGCTCTAAAATGCAGCATTTGCTTATGAATATAATTAAGTTTCAAAACTGGAATTACGGTTATTATGGACGCTATGAACAAAGCAGAGGGAGCAAAGAGCTTGTCCCTCACGAGTCCAGAGAATTGAAGATGCTTCAATCTATTCTCTTCTTGTTTTTTCGCGAGAAACATGTTCATCACATGCAAGGACGTAACATCATAATACTTTGTACATCATTGGTATCTCATGCTTTAATACTGGAGAAAATTAATATCTGCTAGATCAACTGTATAGATATTTTGACTTAGCTAAAATGAATGAAGAAGGATCCACTCCAATCATAATAAACAGTGATTGCATTTCTTCCCGCGCTAACCATATAAATCTTGATGCAATGTTCTGTTTTAAGTGGTTTGGGATTTTCAAATCTAAAGAAAAAGTTTCAAAATTTTGAAGGGAAGTGACAACTTGTAGTTTGTATTAACCGTCTCTAATCAGATGATAATTACGCATTCATGAGTGAATTAATTATTACTATCAACACGATAATTATGCAAATTTTGCATATTATTCCACAAAGAATCCCTTCTAAAGGGGGGATCAACGCTGCCTTCTGCACAAGACAGTGAGCACGTAGTTAACTGAGTTCGACGGAAAGCATATTGTCAGTTAACTTCGCTGACTTGCTCTTGAAGAACAAAGATGACTCTGCATTCTTCTTCTGAATAAAATTATTCTATTTATGATGAAGCGCCTACGTAGAGAAAAGAGAAGCAAATTGCGAAGAGTATCGACAAGAGATGACCCGCAAGGCCCTATCCAGCAAGATAATGAATGAGGATGGCACTAGTATCAAACTAACGAGCAGTTTTTTACTTGATTGTCAAATTATTCAAGATCGATTTGAATGGTCTGGCAATTTCACATAGGAGATGAGATCAGTCAGCTTACCTTCCCCTCAAGAGCATTTGGTCGGTAGGCTGAGGTTCGGTTCTGGTTTTCAGGAACAAAAATCTGCCATAATTCAAAAAAAGAGAAATAATTAGGAATGTGGAAAGACTCCATCACCAAAAAGATCAAGAGGAGCGAGAAAAACTTCCTTTGCGTCAGAGATGACTTCCAGAAACGCTTGAAATTTATTCTAGACCAGTATTTCATTATTTTGTTCATTGAAGAAGATTAGCTGATGATGCGGTCCCAGGTTTAGAAACCGATCGAAATATTCAATAATCCGAGGAGCTCAAACTACAAGCCATACCAGAGCATCGTCTACCCCGGAAGTTCGTTTTGAAGAAGGACATCGACAAATAAATGATTTCAAAGGAAACATTTCTAAAGTTAAAAAATGCTGAGAATCTCCCAAAGTATGTTTGTGAAAAATGTGAGCTGAGGTTACGTCACTAGAAATTAAACAGGTATTTCTCATTTTTGCACAGGTTTTACTGGATCGTCAAAATTCGGAGAAATGATGACGAGAGAACCTTTCTCTCGGCAAGAGAATTTTGTCCAGAATGCCGGTTACTCAAATAACCTCAGCAGGCTCCCAATTTTCAATTTAGACAAAGAACTTAACGCTTACTATCCAATATAAATAATTTCGAAAGGAAGAAAACGAGCCTATAGAGGAAGTTTCCAGGGATATCGTCCTGTCCGCCACACAAGAGGCTTAGATGTTGCTATATATATGTAACGAGAGAAGTAATTCAAAAAAATATGTATCAGCATAAGAAGCACCTTACAGAAACTTTATGATATACCCTAGCTGATCAACGAGACCTCAGAACAGTTAAATTAGATAAGACCATGCGCATTATTGCAGTGATGGGTGTTAAAACAAAGGAAATTACCCCTGTGTAAATTACATAAAATGAATTATATTAAATAGTGAGAGCGATAAACCGAAATAATTCAACATTTGACTTAATAACCTTCGAATATAATCCTTTCTGGTAAATTTAGGAATTGTAAAAGGCGTAGAGGAGCAATTTTTGCTGATTAAAAAAAAAGTACTATTGGATATTTCTACCAAAAAATTCAACAGACTGAAGTAACTGTTGTAGAATTCAATCTAAGTTGGAAAGAAATTGTGATTTGCTGGACCTGAAAAGTTAGCTAAAGAAGAAGAAAGACTTCTCGTAGAACATCTACAGAGCGATGACGATTATTGGTAATGCTAGTAGTTAGGAAAATCAATCGGATGTTTTATAAGATAGAAAACTATGCCTTCACATTCTTTATCTATAGTTAATTGTCGGAACTGTGAATTTAAAATTTTATGTCAACGATATTACTTACGATCCCTAGCTGAACTGGGAGAACATTTATAATTCAAAAGTTGGGTTCGCATTTTGTGATGAAGCGATTTAAGACTTAAGACAATATCATTTTGTGTTTTTTTGAGTGAATGTTCAGTTTCCTTAGCCAAATTGTTTTTGTTTTTCAGATAGAGAAAATGCATGATATTATGCTGAAAAATAAGGAAGAATAGATGATAATCGCTGTGATAAATAGTTCTAAAACACTCCTATTATTCATTGCTGTCGATAATTATTCTCCCAAATTTCTTCTTTCCCTTCGTGTGATTATTGACTTTGATTTTTTCCTCAAATGAAACAGACAGACATTGCAGGCTCTAAGAAGTAAATAAGAACAATCTATATTAATCAAACCGTGAAAATTTACTCCCGTCTGAGGTGTTTCCAGTATAAAGCTTTTTTCCAGTCTTGAAGTCCAACAGTGCTACCGTCTTGTCCGATGAAGCACTCGCAATCATATCACCGCTTTGACTCCATCTCACACAATGGATGTTGTCTATAAAATAGCAATTAGAAAGTCAGAAATAATTTATTAAACAACGAAATATTACTTGTGTGAATACCACCAAAAGTTTGGACAATCTTGGATTCTCGTTTATCAAATATCTTCACATTTTTATCCATGCAACCTGTAACTAATATATTTCCATTGCTCTGACATACATCAATCCAAAAAGTAGTCAGATCTATAATAAATGAATATCAAATCAGTCAACAAGAATTAGCCAAAATACACAACAGCTCAAAACGTAAAATTATACGGTTAATCCTCTTTTACCAATTGAAAGAAGAAGAGAAATCATAAAAATAAAACTCTGCTGTGCTTACTGTTTGATTCAATTTCAACCGGACTTTTCAAAATGAAAGCTTTCTTCTCAGCATCTAGGATATTGAGGAGTCTCCCATCATACTTGACATATAATAGTGGCTCATCAGGATTAGAGCTCCATCTGCAGCGGTTATAAGGATCTAACGAGGTATTATTATAAGAATGTGTCAACAAATTATAACAATAAGTGGATCGAATATAGCTGGTTGCGGCAGAGGAAAGAAGGACGCTGGAAAATTATACACTTACAAAAATTTATTTACCCCAATCCTCCATGCTCAGGTGGAAGCGATAACTGTCGGTGTTTACATCTGATATTAAACACACTCCCTGCTTGTCAATGGTTGCTACAGTCTCCCATTAGGACTGAAATCAAAACTGGTGATGCGATTCACTAGATCAAATATATTAAAATGGGTCGGCAGTGGGAAATAAATTTATTAATTACTTTCGTCGGTATCATATTGGGAGTGCCATCTCGATTTTCGGATGAGTTTTATAATGCCATCGGACTTCGATGTGCCAAAATTGTACAGATGGTAAGCGATCTTCTCACAAACACACATTGCTCCAAGAAAGTTCCTTCGTGGGTTATAGGTCACATCTCCATAACCAGTTACTAGAAAAGAGAAAAGATGAGATAGATTTTAATTATTGAAGATTCTACCTCCAGAGACTTCCTCATAAGAATATATTTTCTTAGTTTTCCCTTTCTGAGAGACTTCGAATACTTCTAGATTAGCAGAGATATAGGAGCTATGGTGAACAGAAACAAGAAGTCCTGTATTGGCAATTTCTTTCACGTGAGTATGGTAGAATATTTCTTAACGTATTGTGACCGAATTTGAAACAGAAATGAAAGGCTGAAAAATACCTTCATCCGTCTCAGTATCGCTGAGTTTCACTCCATCGAACTTAGCAAATTCTTGCTGCGTTTGGATTTCAACAATACTAATCTTATTTAACCAGGCTGAGGACCAGGCGAGTAGGTTCGGCTTAGAAGAAATGTTGCCTATTAAACAAAAAATAATTAATGTAAATTATCATTACGAAAAATAATGCATAGAGCAAGGACAATACCGATAATTGCTGATGCTCTATTTGGGGAGCCGATCTGCGCTTCAACTTGCGGTTGCTTTGATTCCTCGTTGACGAGATTGGATGAATCCTCTTTTTCCTGATTTTTTGGAAGCATTTTCTTGTTTTATGTTGACTTTCTTGTATGAGATTTTGAGATTTGAGAGTGAATAAATAAAGTTTTAGTCTTGTTAATCTTGAGTAATTAATTAACTGTTCGAAGTCTTAATTCGGAAACCCTCTAAAGTCTGTATTAATGATATGAGCTGAGTTCGAAATTAAATATTACTGACTGTCGCTAAATCTTTTATCCAAGGAAGAAATCAGTAAACTTTCAAACCTAGTCCACTACTTTCCATATTTTCTACTTAATAATCAATAATGAGCAGCAGTAAAAGAGGTGATAACAGCATTTCAAGAGGAATTCCCCAAGTTATCGATATTTAACTCTGGAGATGAGCATCTTAAGAAATTCATTGAAATATGTGTGTTAGATTCTCCCATTTATCTTACATAATAACTCCTTCTTTGTTTATTCATGTGCGATTAAGGCCACCTTCATAAGAAAAGTCTATTAAAACCCAAATTTTCGTTTGCTGGCTGTACTGTAATGTTTTTGACTTCTCATAAAATCGTTCTCTATTCTTGATCTATTCTGAACCAATTTAAAACAAACTCCTTAGAAATGTATTTCTAACTTTCAATATTGAAATTTGAGGGGCAGGGGCAGTTGGACGCGTAAATGTTCTTCTCAATTTTATTTCACTATTCAGCATCTAACATTGCCAAATGGGTATGCCGAGGCTTTTGTTTGGATCGGGTTAAATTTTAATAGAGGATGGCCTGTGGCTTCTTTGAGTGGCTGAGATTCACTTTTAGTCTAGAGTCCTGACAAGCCATTACGTTTTTTTTCAATTTACATCTAATTTCCCTTACAATTTCTTCTTCTTTGCTTAGGATAAGCCTTCTTCGGAACTTGTACTTCTCTAGCTTCGTCTTGAATCTTCAATCCTCCTTCCGTGCTTGTTACGTGTTTCTCACCGTCTGTTTCCATTTAGCACACTACTTTGCTCAACATTTTTCGATTCATTGGAGTTCGGGACTATACAGTTTAAGGTTTAGAACTGGATTTCACTTGAATTTAATCTGTTTTTTTATTGGAGGAGGGGGATCCTATTTTGAGCTCATTGGTTTTCCCAGATTTTGGATGAGAAATCGAGAATCTCTGCATCGAGTCCTTCAGATATAAAGAAACATGTGCTTCAAGTGTCTGGCTGGTTTCCTACTCGAGTTTCACAGAACTGAAGTGAGACGAATTCAGCTTTTCCTTTGATTTGTTCACTTCCATGAGAATTTTTATGTCCGATATAACTTTTATGAAAAGGATCTTCTTCGGCCTTTGATCCTTAATCCCAAAGGACATAAAATCGAAAGAGCAAACCTAACCCTTTGAAATTACATTAATATAAAATTATTTCTGACCCCTGAATTATTGTTTACTAGATAAAATAGACTGTGTGGATAGACTCCAAAAGGCGATATGCTTGCGAGTGCTTCAATGGATCAGACAGTAGCACTAATGGACTTCAAGACTGGAAAAAAACCTTATACTGGGAAGACCTCAGATGATAGTAACTTTGCTAATCAGTAATAATTATTTTTATCATTCCTAGATTCCGCTATGTCTGCTTGCTTTATTTGAGAAAAATCAAACTCAATCATGACGTCAAAGAAATATTTCGAGCATAAACACGAATAGTTTTATCGAATTATTACCGCAAGCATATCCTATTCTCATCTATATGTCTGAGTATCATCAAGCATTCTTCCTAACAAGAAAACAAAATTATTAATTGGGGGAAATTGAAAGCTCTACAAAACAACGAAGATCTCTCAAACATTTTCCGGATTTCCTTGATCTCAACAAGGTAGACCAGTTCTTAAATTATAAAGAGAAGTCTAAGAATATCGATTCTTAATTACCTAACAGTGATTCCCAATTACCTAACAGCAATTCACAATATGTAAAGAAAAATAAACTTAGAAAAGCGAATATCTCTTGTCATGATGGGAAAGGCTAGAGCAGACAGCTTTAATCACCCCATGTAAGAGGGGCCATTGTTTTCGGTGATTACCGCTGTGAGAGAGAAAAACTGCTCTAGAAGGAAAAAATACCAGAATTGTAAATTAGGACTTCACAGCAACTCTTGCAAGCTTACGGAGAAAGAAGCAACGACTCATAAGAATGGAACATGAGAAATCAGGACTGAAAAGATGTGAGTCATTAGACTTATTCTTCGTATGGAGGTTTCTACAAAAGGAGAAGTGCACGCCACAAATCGCTTCTCTGGCTGGAAGTTACAGGCAGGTTTTGAATTTTAACCAGATCGATAAAAAATTAAATAAAAAGATCCAACATTATGGAAAATAATGTAATGTATTGAATCCAAATATCAACTTCGAAGCTGCATAGAATACTTATTGCTGTTATTACTGATAACTCTGATCAATTGACAATCTAACAGTATATAAAATGCTTGAATGAATAAAATAATGTAACAATCCTATTGTATCGTTTTGTCAATCCAGAACTCAACCTGTTCTGGAGATGTCATTTGTGTTACATTGTCCTATGCTAATGATTCAACTTTGTTGTCTATTTGTTTATAGTTCGACAACTCTTGGCAAAGAGAGATTTCTTATTTCTTTCTTACGATAATCACGCATGAGAACAAGAATATTCAGACGTAAGGATGATTAG
>ENA-UOTX01002225-UOTX01002225.1-compost-metagenome-genome-assembly--contig:-NODE-2225-length-10029-cov-68.220559_pt1 | contig 10029 bp, 9 predicted proteins | sample MGYA00238143_ERZ746982 | MGnify/ENA primary metagenome ERZ746982 (study PRJEB28758, sample SAMN06268862) | compost metagenome | isolation source: single cell | place: USA: California, Emeryville, Joint... | reverse complement strand
TCGCCTATTGCGTGGGATTATTACTGGCATTTCTTCTCTAACTGCGTGCGCAAAAGATGATTGTCATTAACGATCTTCTGGCTGCTTTTTTCAAGTTCAATCATATCTTCAGAAGCTTTGGCTAGCTAGTGTGAGGTAAATTTACCAAAAGCAAAGGGCTAAAAAACTTACAGTCGCTTCAAGAGAATTGATTTTGTAGTCATAAGATGTCAAAAGTGGAAGGATGAAATCAAATTCAGCAAGATGAGCTGGGAGTTTGATGATATCATCTTGTCTCAGTTCGGATTTTTGTTCTTCAGATGGAGTAATGCCCAAACTTACATGGAAAAATGTGAGTTCTTTGTTCAAACGAGTATCTGCAGACATCAATAATTCATAAGGCACGGAGGAGATGTGAAGGGGCGTTACTGATCTCAGTGAGGATTTTGATTTCGTTTTTGAGACGGATAATTTCGTTGTTCAAGTGAATTTCATTCGTTTTTAAAAACACCAAGTCATCTTCTCCCGGGCGATTGAGGATTCTAGATTCCTTGAGTTCGTCAGCTGAGAAATACTTCGTAAGAATAGCGTTATGATTTGAATTATACGTTTTCTTGACATTTTGTTTTCTTTCTTAACAGTTTTAATTACTAACGAATCTTACTTATTGAGCTTTACTAATCCAAAAAATTTTGAGAATTAGAGTGAATTTTTTCAAATTTTCCATTGATTTGAGAAGAGATTCTCCCGAATTTTATTGTCTTATTCAAAAATGTTAGGTTTATACCTTAAAAAAGACAGCTTTGAAGAGTGCACTATACTGCTATTTCTTCTTTCTGAAAATAATTCTGTTAATGCAAAGGAATGCTGCTGGTTATTTGAAACTATCTATCAAAATGCAATATTCAATTATATCGAAGGTTTTGACGTGTGAACGGTGCTGATGGGTCGAAAAAGTTACGCTAATTAACGATATCTAATTTATAATCATGTACTCGAAACTGTTCTTGCATCGAATGTCGTGTGAAATTTTCAGAAATTTCAAGGAATAACAGGTGATAGTGTTTAGAATAACAAAATAAAAAATCTATTTCGTCAGCAGTTTCCATGTCTCTTGGTATAGACCTCAACGGTATTTAATTCTACTTCGACAACTCGCTGAACCTATCTTTGAGCAGATACAGGTGCTCGTGGACAACCAACTCGAACAAAAAAACCCATAAAAAATCCGTTTAATATCGATTTCGATGATAATCCTTCTTCCGATCAACCTACCGAGCAAGAGCACTTCATCAGCGGAAATAGAAACCCAACAACCACTTTCCAGCCTGGCGGCAACCAAAGAAATGCTCCTTTGAAAAACCCATTCGCTGGCAATGACGACTCTGACCTTGGTGGCGTGATTTCTCTTGACGATAATAAAGGAAAGCCTTCTGGAGGTCCTAAAATTTTCAATCCTAATGCATGGCAACCTCAACCTGATCCAAAACCAACGCAACTGGATGAAAATGACGATCCTCCTCTTCTTGAGGATCTGGGCATTGACTTACCAAGCATCAAGGAAAAAACGTTGGCTATTATCAAGTTTAAAAAAATCGAAGAAAGACTGCTCGAGAACGCTGATATGTCAGGACCGATTTTATATGCATTGATTTTCGGTGGTTTTCTGCTCTTGGTAAGAAGAACAATTCCCTTTACACAAACCTCACGATCAATGAAATAGAATGGGAAAATACATTTTGGCTACATTTATGGCTTTTCTGTGGTCGGCAGTTTACTGATCTATTCCATTATGAATTTCTTGAGCCAGGTAATAAACTCATCCGTTAGATCAGTCAGCTAATTCCAACTTTGCATTACAGGAAAAAACTTTGGACCTTTATAGCATTGTCAGTATTCTGGGATACGGTCTGCTGCCTATTGTAGTTTTATCAGCTATTGCAGTTATCTTCCCTTTGAAGTAATTCGCTCTTTGATTGATCTTGTCACACTAAACTCTTTGAAGAAATTTCGCAGGATTGATATTGAGCTTTGGGGCCGTGATATGGTCTGCATTAACAGCGTCTAGAATGATTGAAGGATCTCTTAGACTCAGCGAGCAGAAATGGCTGATTGGATATCCTATTTTTCTCTTCTATATGGTTTTTGTAATTTTGGCTGTGCTTTAGACATTCATTCATCATAAAACATAAAAGGAGTAAAATAAGTACATCATGTTGTTTTACACGATTATTTTGCTAGGAAGAAATCTCTTCGCATCAGAGAGAAATGAAAACGCTGTTATGCGATATAAGCTGAGAGTGCTTCAATGATACATTGAATTTAATAAATCTGAGTGAAATCGAAAAAATATTTGATCGGGTTTCATCAAAATCATTTTCATTTGAATGTAACACTTAATGCATACCTAATCGAAAATAGGAAACAGAAACAGAATAAGTAGGGCTTATCGTTGGATGGAATTTCATTTGATTTGTCTCTAAAATTATTTAGGATTTTAGCTCTGACAATGATTTTGTGATATTGAATGAGGATGTGATGTAAATCGAATTGATTTAGGTGGTTTGGTGTTTGAAATTTTTGATATTCTTTTTTTCTCCTCCTCCCTTAACGCCTTTAGTTTACATGAGTGAATAAATACACGAGTGAAATTTATTCACTCATGCCCTTTAAAAACTATTTTTCTTATTTTCATTATCTGTCAGCACCATCGAAACCGTTCATGATTATTAACTGCGAATCTCAGTAATTTCTGAGAGACTCCACGAGATAACTCCAAAATCGTGTTTTCGAGAGAATTGTCCTACCTATCAGTCTAGCCGGCAGGAAAAACTAAAAATCTTCCGAAAGTTGGATTATTCACATAATTCATTCGTGAAGAGTTGATGGCGTGCTGCTTTCTTCTACCCTTCCTTATTTCGACAGATCCTTCGAATAGCTCGCGAATTCAAAAATTTCGTTTTAGGAATGCTTTATCTTGAATTAAGCTAAAGATTTATTTGTAATCAATTGCAAAAGGGCTCCCAAATCTTCATTGAGCTTGAAGCTTATTCCATAAAGAATGTCAACCATCGCCAAATACAGAAAAGTCGAAAAGACTAAGGAAACCACCGAGAAGAACGAAGTTAGACTCTCTGCCAAAGGTTCCATTGGAAGATACATCACTTACGCTGGAAGCCTCCTCGTCGGAGACGAAAACAAGGCCGACAAAGTCGTCATCAAAGCCACTGGCGTCGCCATCAAGAACGCCGTTCTTGTTGCTGAAATCTTGAGACACAGAATCCTCGGATTACACCAAGTCAGCGAGATCAAAACAACCAATATTAAGGATGAGTACGAACCTCTTGAAGAAGGTTTGGACAAAGTCGTCATTGAACGCTCCCTCGCAGTCCTTGAAATTACTTTGGCAACCAAGGCAGGCGTTTTGAACGAGAAAGCCCCTGGCTACCAAGCCCCATTACCAAAGAACCAAGTTGAGGAAGTTGATTTCAAAACCCTCGTTAGAAGAGAAAGAGGTGATGATGAAGAAAAGGGCAGACGCAGAGGCGGTCGCAGAGGAGGCCCAAGATCCTCATCTCCAAGAGAAGGTAGAAGAGGTGGAAGAAGAGGTGGCCGTGGAGGCAGAGGCGGCAGAGGTGGCAGACCAGGCCCAAGACACGATGATGACGAAGATTATGTCCCAAGAAGAAGAGGCGGTGAAAGAGGTGCCTTCAGAGGTACCAGAAGAGGTGGAGAAAGAAGAGGAGGTGAAAGAAGAGGTGGCGAAAGAGGCCAAAGAAGAGGCACCAGAAGACCAGAATTCACTGGAAAATAAGTCAGCAAGCAAAGGAGTCCATTATGAATGGTAATTAACAACAATATTCGTTGTAAAACTAACCAACAATTATAATAAAATAGGTTGTGGACCTTTCGAAAAAAGACTTTTCCAACTAACTCTCCAATTGAGGTTCAGTAGTGATTCTAAGAAAGAATGATATGCAATTTCTTTAATAAAACTTCTTTTGCGGAGTGTCCTTACACCATCTTTAGAAAAATTAATCACAAACCATTCTCACAAAAAATAAAGAGAAAAGAAATCGTGTGTTAGTTCTAAATCCTTTGGAATGCTATCTGCTTAGAGGACAAAATCGTCGTGCGGCAAGCGAGTTAAAAACTCATTAGAGAGAGAGATAGAGGTTCGATTTGGAGGAAGAGAGAGAGCGAGAAAAATAATAAATGATGGAACTGGGAATTGTTGAATATTCACTGCCGAGAAATATCTGAGCAGATTTTTCTTAGAAAGAAATGGAGATAATATTATATAGAAACCTTAATTTGTTCCTTGCCCGTGAAAATTTACACGTTGCAGAGTTCTGATATTTCGAAAGTCACATCCGAAATAGAATACAGATTAAGCACTTTTTTATTAAATAAACACATCGATCAGATCAAACTATATACACAAATGGAAGAAATTCTTGCACTACAAAGGAAGTTAGCTGAAGTTCAAGAAACCACAAACGCTCAAAGACTTTCAGACAGGAATGTTGTCGAAATTATCGAGGCTATTGTGAAAAATTTTGATATCAAGCTGCTTTATACTTCTGACGGAAAGGAGTACCTCACTCCGGAACATCTCGACAGAGAAATAAAGGAACTCGTGCTCGCTCGCGGTAGAATCAATGTAATTGAGCTCCCAAAACTTCTCAATGTTGGCATTGAGAAAATCGACGCCAGACTTGATCAATTATGCAGAAAGTCTGGTGCATTGATCCTGATCAATGGAAATCTCTTTACCAATCAATATCTTGACTCAATTTGCGAGGAAATCAATGAAGAGTTGCAGCACAGACACCGAATGTCCATCTCTGAGTTGACTATCAAATACAATTTCAGCTATGATTATCTGTTGGGCGTCATCACTTCCCGAGTCGGAACGATCATCCAAGGAGAAGTGAAAAACAAGCAAATATTGACGACACTGGCATATGCTAATACCATCCGTGCTCAAATAAGAGGTGTGCTACGTGCTTGCATCCGGCCAATTGCGATCAGTCAAATCAGAAAGAACTACGAGTTCGAAGATAGTATTATCTCTGAAATTATCGACGATTTGATAGCGAAGAAAGAACTTGACGGTAAACTCATCAGCGGATCCTACGTCAGCAACAAGTTTGTGCAAGACCAAGAGAACATCGTCAGAAATTTCTTCAAGCAGAACACATACCTCGAGTACGATTTCTTACAAAAGAATCTCTTTATCTCTAAGCCTGAGGACTTCTTAAAGTCTCTATTCAAAAGCAACGAGGGTATTTTCCTCGAAACCTGCTTCTACAGCCAGGAAGCACTTGAAAATCTTAAACAGCATATTGTTGAGCTCTTGCAGAGTGACGGCTACGTTGAGCTCGAGACAGTTGTACCGAGCGCTTTCAATGAGTCAGACATTGAAAATATTCTTAACAAATACATGGAACTGAAGAACGTGACTCTCAAAGGCAATATTATCATATCAAACGAGTTCCTTGACAAATGGGCCAATAAATTCCGTGATAGAATCACAGATATCTTGATGGGACGTCCAGTTAAATTCATCACAGCTGGACCAGCTCCAGAGGAAGAGAAGAAAGGCAAATCAGGAAAAGGAAAGAAAGGAGGAAAAGCTAAAGAACCAGCAGAAAGAGATCCTTTTGATCAGCAAGAAGTAATCGCTATTCTCAGACAGAGCAAGCTATTCCCTGAAGATTACAACCCTGAGCTTGAAGAAGCAATTTACCCGGTTTTAAAAGAAAAGATTTCCGATTTGTCGAAGAAACTCAAAGTTGAACTGTTTGAAAATAAGAAAACGCCGCTCAGTAATGAAGTCGGCACTATGCAGGCCAAAGTTGAAGAGCGAATTCTTCAGATGCAGTTGATGCTGAAATCCGTGAAGAAATTCGCAGAGAAAGGCCCCGCCGGCAAATATCTGCTTGATAAAGCAATTCAATACTCGAGGCCAATCATCGACCAATTCATTCTCTTATTCTGTCGCAAGTACGCCATTCAGCTGCCGGACACGCTCTACTCAGAGCAATACCTGGAGAAAAAGGGCGAAGATGACAGCACTGAGCCAAAAATCATCACGCTTGACACTCCTCCTGTTTTCAAGAACCCTGACTTGCTTATTTTAGCTATCGATACGCTTCCTAAAGACCTTGCGAAATTGCTAAGAAATATAAACAAGCTTTTGGATGAGAAGAACCTGGATGAGTTCTACGATGAGCTACAATCAAAGGCCCATGGTCTGGGCATCAAGCCTCTATCACTTGATAAGAAGACAGAGAAGAATATCCTCTACTCTCAGAAATACTTCCTCCGTGAGCAGATAGCCAAGGGCGATATGGAACCAAAAGAAGCGTTTTTCAATGTCTTGCAGTGTTTGCTACTTGAGCAGAATCTGTTCTTTGGGTTAACTTATAATAAAGACGCTCAGCTCGTGGAAGATCTTGCAACCATGATCCTCGACAATCTGACAGCATCGGAGAGCGATAGAGAGCAAGCAAAGATCGATTTAATCAAACAAGGACTTGAACTCTATAAGGACTCAAAAAATGAGGAACTTGAAAAGAAAAATCAGGAAATATTGAGTAAAATAAATTGATCCCTGCTCTTTCTGTGTCCTTAATGCGTATTGTAATAATTGGCTACCTTTGTGCGATTTTACAGAGGCTGTTTGATTAAAAATCTCAAAACAAATGAACTGAATCTTTTAGAATGAATGTTAGGATCATTTAAACTACCACTTTAAATAACATTAAATTCAAACCGGAATAAAAGTTATTCATCATTACAAAATGTCCGATTCCCGTGAAGGAAGCGTAGATGAGTCCAAAAACGACCAAAGTAATGAAAGCGAAGAAGTCCCTAAACGGCCACCCCGAAGAAGTGTCGTACGGCACTGGACCTCTGGAAAAGATGTTTTTCAAGGATTCAGGAGAGATGAAGGTACCTTGCCTGTGGCTCCATGAGTTTTATATGAAATTAATTAGAAAACGAGACGATTGAGAAAAAAACTCTGCTCCCTATCCCAAAGCTGCCTCTTAGAAAGAAGATTAGTGAGCCCACTCCTCAAGAGGTGGCAACAAATGGCATGAACGAAATTGAGGAGGTGAATGAAGACGAACATCCAGTGGAAATAAAACGATCAGCAAGGAATAGTAGGCACCATGCTACAATGAACTTGGACGTAGTGAAGAAGAAAAATGAGAAAGAAGTGGATCCCAAATTCAGGGAATACATTAGGAAATTGCAGCAGGAACAGAAAAAAGATAGGCTTGCTTCATTCGGAGACAAAGTTCAAGACCATCTCAAGCGATCAGTGAAAGAACATTTGGAGAGGGTCCGTGAAAAGTTAGAAAACTTGAATAAATCGAAAGCTCTGTATGAACTTGTGGTTGAAGATCCAGAAGAGCATGCTGAAGAAGATCATCCACCACAAAGGAAACAACGTAGTCTGGCCAGCTCTGTTGCAGGAGGGTTTAATTATCATGAAGATGAAATGTCCAAAGGAACTCAAACAGTCACTGTGGAGAGCAGAGAGCAAGGAAGCCAATCAGCTCGAGTTAGAGTGTCATTAAACAGTGGTACAATGGATCAGTTAATAGTAACAGAAAGGATATCAAATAATCCTCCAAAAGAGCGCTATGTTCATACTGCAAGGACGCAATTTTATGACAAAAGAGCAGAAATGGAGACAAACAAAGAGAATTCCCAGCATGATTCAAATAAAATCGTGGTGCCAGCCAGGAAACTGCATATGAAAAATTATGAGACAACTGATAGAGAGAATTTTATGGAGGAGCTTTCTCTTTCTGATTTAATGACGCATAGAACTCAGAGCCATCTTGGGTTCACGACAGAGAGGACGCTTAATCAAACTGAGAACCTTGATTTGAGCAGGTTTAGAAGACCCGTCAGTACGCCTTTGAGCAAATATGAGGAATTTAGAGACACTGAAACTCACAAAAGCTCGCAGTTCCCTGAAATAGACGATGATTCTGATAGAGTATCAAAAATTTGAATCGAGGAGGGTGATTAATATCTGAATATTTTAGATCGATAAGGACGAACTGTTGAAAATTGAGGAAAATTGCATAGAGCTTATCAACCAAGGCAAGTACCAGGAAGCTCTCCATATCATATCCGAGTTAATCGACAGCCTCGGTTTGCCAGCGCATGATCCTCATTCTGTGTAATAGAATACAGGATTATATTATATTCTTAACTGATCCGCTCTAATTCAATCTAGATATTTGAATTATCTCGTTTCCGAGATCTATGCGAAGCAAAAGAAAATCGGCCAAGCTATCCAGTTCGCTCAAGACGCAATTCGACAGGTTCCAAGCCCTGATACGTTAGTTTTCCGTCTATTTTCGCATTAGCTGAAATTCTTCTTCAACTTAGAGATAAAGACGTTCTTCAGTACAGATACGGTCTCATGAATCTCGTCGCGAAGCTACAAGGACAGAAGAAAGATCACAGAGCGGCGCTCAACACATATGAAGAAATGGAAATGCTTTTGCAAACTCCGTCTCGAGTGTCAGAGGTGGAAAAAGAACGTTTGAGTCTTTTCGAAACCGAAAAAGATAATTTGCTCTATAATAAAGCAAATCAGCTACAGGTAAACACATTGAATCTTACAGGCGGAGAATTATCATATTGTTTTGAATAAAAAGGCATTAGGTGAGACTGAAACAGCAATGAGTTTCTATAAGGAGGCTGCTAAATCTTACCAGAAGCAAAAGGACTCAGAAGGCTCTAAGAAATATATTAACTGCTTAAGAAAGCAAGCAAAATGTTGCTCAAAGCTGAAAAAGTTTCAAGAAGCACACGCAGTTTTGAACACTGCACTTAAAGCAACTCATGAAGATCAACACTTACAGGGAGATTTGGAGTTACTCTCGGTGCTATATGACGATCTCGCTGCTGTTTGCACGCAGCTTGGGGACCAAAAAAATTTCTCTAAATACGCGAATACTGCACTTAAACTAAAATATGAACATTACGGTCCCGATCATCTGCATACTGCACTGGCAATGATCTCTGCGGGGTAAATTGATCTGATAATCGCGCAATTTAACTCTTATCATTTTCAATAAAGGAAAGCGTATTTTGCGAATCAGGCTTATGAGAAAGCATATGGGAAATTAGAGGCTGGTAATGAAATACTCGAGCGACTTAAAGGTCGAAATACTTTGATGAGCGCTAATTGCTATATTCTAATGGCCCAGATAATGTACAAGCTGAAGAAATACCAATTTGCCATGGATCTCTATGAGTTAGCGCTTGACATTTTTATCACCATACTTGGAAAAGATCATATGGACACAAACAAAATATACCTAAATTTGCTATATCTCGCATTTTTAATCAAAAAACATGACAAAGTGTCATATTTTGAACAGAAGATGCTTGGCGCACTGGAAGGTGTGTGCACTGATACGACTACAATCATTTTTAACGAAGTTGGAAACATTTTTAGAAATAATCACAAGCAGAAAAAAGCACTTAATTTTTATCAGCGCTCAATGTATTTCAATTCAACTATGAATGAATGGAGCTCTAACTTTTTCTTTGGCATATAGTGATGCAATTGAGGAGTTGGTGAAGGAAAAGAAAACTAATCGCGGCTCGAATCTGACGACTCTGCTTCAAAGAGAAGTTGCTGTCTATTGCAATATTGCTAGTCTTTATGGCTCAGGAAACGATGTGGAAAGAGTAATATTGAAAGTTTTTTTTTGTGGATTAGTGCTAATTATAATGTGTTAGAGTATTGAAAGTTATCAAAAGGCGCTCGAGATATTGGAGAAGAATCAGATTGATGATAGTTCTCAGAAGATAGTAATCAATACGAACATTGCGAAAGCTTATTGTCAGCTAACACAGTGGAAAGAAGCGACAAGTTATGTCAAAGTGGCAAAAGTAAGAGGTTAAAATACAATTGATTTTTCATAAACTTTGATAGAACATCATTCAGATTTCTGGAAAAAATAAACAAACACTTGACGAACTTGAACAAATTTCTAAAACTATTCT
>ENA-UOTX01002223-UOTX01002223.1-compost-metagenome-genome-assembly--contig:-NODE-2223-length-10054-cov-3.881427_pt1 | contig 10054 bp, 8 predicted proteins | sample MGYA00238143_ERZ746982 | MGnify/ENA primary metagenome ERZ746982 (study PRJEB28758, sample SAMN06268862) | compost metagenome | isolation source: single cell | place: USA: California, Emeryville, Joint... | reverse complement strand
CTGGGTATGACCTTTATGGCGACTAGCTTGTTAGTGTCAGTTTGCTCCCAGCCTCTGTAGACCTTTCCAAAAGCTCCTTTACCGAGAGCGGGATCATCAAGGTAATAGGCATATTCACCGATACTTTTATATTGTTTCTTGGCTTCCATAATTCGTGATTTAGGTTATTGATAAAATTGATGCTAGACTTTCAAGGATAAGGAAAAGGATAAATCAACCCGATATGTAGAAAAACTTTGAGTCATTATCAGATGTTCAATATTGTTTTCTTGGTTTATCAATTATTCGACATTTCAATTGACATTGTAAACATAACCGCCGTTTTATTCTCTTTTTTCAGAACTGAACTAAATTACTCTGCAAGAAGGAGTTCATAGTGAGTGAGTACTAGAAAAGGAAACCATTACTTTGCAAACCATTAGAACAAAATTTATGAGGTCAAAACTCTTTTTGTTTTTGATGAAGAAGCCAACAAAAAAAAAGAAATACATTTTGTCTGTCCAAAGCAAGGAAATCAGCTCAATAAAGGAGAGTCCAATTGGAAATTCATGAAAGTTGGAGTTGCTTAAATATCAGTATTAAAAAGAAGCGAGTTGGGTGCTAGCAAATATTCTTATATAAAAACTTCAGAGAAAAGATCGTAGTTCTATCTGGAAATTAACCTTTTCATGATAGAAATGCTATAAACTACTCATTCCTTTGCCATTCTATCCTTATTATAGTAAAAAAAACTATTTTGTAAGTTTTCATTATATTTCTTGAGCAATCGAGACTGGTTTCTGATATAATAAATGATTTACGAACAACCGAAGCTAGTATGCTCCATGTATGTGAATGAAAAGTTAGAACCCAGAGCATACTCACCTATTTAACTATCAGCCACAATTCTAACAGTTTTCTTTTTATTTTCGTAGAGAGGCTGACTGTTCGTTGATATTGGGATTGACTCTTGTTGGGGACTGCCTTCTGAGTCCTGTTTCGCATCAGAACCGTTAACCTTTGCCTTCGAATCGAATTCAGGAACCAATTTGACACCTATCTCAGGCTTAGGGCTTAGTTCTTGGTAAGCCGCATGGTTCAATATATCGTTCCAATCTGGACGATCTTTCTCTTCATAAGATAACATCTGTCTAATCAGATCTTCAACACTCTTTGGAATAGTTTCCGGAAACGTGAGAGGATTGTTTTGGATGCTGCTCTCAATGGACATTACGTTCGTCCCGGTCCATGGTTTTTTCCCAAAAATCAACTCATAGGTCACAACACCCATTGACCAAATATCGCACTTATAGGAATAATTCTCTTGTTTGAGCAGCTGTGGAGACATGTAAATTGGTGTTCCCAGTTTCGTATGATTTGCCTGCACTTCTCTATCGTCTGCAGGTATAAATTTTGCGAATCCAAAGTCAGCGAGAATGGCTTCACCGTCTCTCATTAGGATATTCTCAGGTTTTATGTCTCTATGCATTATCGTCACAACCTCTCCCTTCTCATTTTCGATTCTGAGATCTTCTATCTCTTTAAATGCCTGGCAGATTTGAGAAAGGATGGTCAGAGCTTGTGCGATTGGGAGTTTGCCTCCTTCTTTGTTAAGAAAACACGTTAAGTTGCCATCTTTGAGATAAGAGGTGATGATATATAGATTTTGGCTCTTTGACATGATAGCATCCTTGAACTCAAGGATATGTCTTCCTTTGATCTTTTTAAGAACATTAATCTCTCTCATAAAGGCTTCTTGTTTGTCTGCATTAGTATATTTCTGCACTATTGAGCTGGGTATGACCTTTATGGCGACTAGCTTGTTAGTGTCAGTTTGCTCCCAGCCTCTGTAGACCTTTCCAAAAGCTCCGGCACCGAGAGCGGAAGCATCAGGGTCATAGATATATTCGCCAATCTTCTTGTACATTCTCTGGTCCACCATGCTTGAAAAAATCTATTAATAAATTATTAGCTAGAGTTTGGAGTATGAAGTAGTTAATAAGTAAGATCCTCAGATTCTTTGTATTTAGCCTAGAAATATCAAATAGAGATTGCGCAAGGCTAGGTTTTGCTCATTGAATAATCCCTTAATATCACTCTATATCATTACATTGGATGAAAATTTTTTTCTCATTCTAATTATTCACTCAATAACTTTGCAAATCAGTTGAGATCTTACACAGGTCTCTAAACGCGCTTTCAGTCATTTGCTTCACTTCCTTTTTTAAGATCAAAGTGAAATTTAATGACAATGTTAAACATTAGCGCAGGCAATGATAAGATGAAGGAATCGAAAAACACAAAACTTATAGCTCATAAGACTTGCTATTCTTTTGTAGAATCTGTTTCAACCTCGTTCTCTTCTTCAATTGGACCATTCAGATAATTCCCAAGATCTTTCATTCTTTCGAAAAGCCAAAGCAGATACAGCGCTTCCACCACACAAACGAGAGAATTCGCGTAGAGCTGATCAGTGACAATATAGCAGCTGCCGAATTTATTCTCATCCCAGAGTAATGCCAAGATAAAGCATACAACCTTCCCAATCGCAATTGCCACCATACCGATAGAACAAATGACCATAAGGATTCCAGCGCGTGCACATGCTGCTATTAATCCCAGAAACAGAAACAAGAACCACAATGAATTTGTGAGAAGCGGCCCTATATGCAATGTCCAGTAATCGTCACAGTCGACTCCTCTCATGATTTGCATAGTACTTGAAACTATTCTCGTGATAACATATGCCTAAGAATGTCTTTATAGCAATTGAAGCTGAAGAGTGGGAGTACGGTTGTTCATATATTTAAGATGAAAAAAACGATTCTCAAACTCTTGAAGTATTCTTCATATCTCTGCTGTTTCGAGTAGAACTCTGGACTCCGCATGAGGCCGAGCTTTTCTATCTTTTTTGTCTGCTTCTTGTCGGCTCCAGCTGTGATTGAGTCGCTCATTTGTAATGCGAACTGATTAAACTTGTTAGTTTTATTTAAACGGGATCTAAAATTCCAAAGTAAGGTGTAATTATGTTATGTGCTCATTGAAAAATGTTGGTGTTGAACAACTCAAATGGATGTATTAAATTCAGTTACTGTTCTTCTCCCTGCAATTCAAATTCATACACAGCAGAGCCAATTTGCAAATTTGTTTGAGCAATTAAAGGGAAGAACTTAATTAATCTTCATCTGAGCATGCCCTAACATGTATTAACTACTACATACCCGAAATGATTTGTTATAAAGAGTGAGATTCCAAAACTGAGTTAATAATGTGATTGAAATAGTAGTACTTTGTATGAGCTGATGGTTTCACAGGATTCATGAAACTTAAGAAACAAAGTAAACGATAGATAAAATAAATTGGCTCAGTGTATTTTAGGATATCAAAGAGATTTTCATGGGAGAAATCGTAGCGGCTGATGCAATCCGAATAATTTTTGCAGCAGAGGACAGACCCACTTCTGGCATAGGCATCATCTTGAGCATTATTGGCATCAGCTTCATTCTCTTCAGCTGGTGGTATCTCAAGCTAACCCAGCATGCACTCAGTCGCATGGTCATTTGGATTACGATCGCTGATGCAATTTTCGTATTGCCTGTCTTTACAGTATTGCTGATCCTGGGAATAGACAAGGTGAATTGTACAATTAGCGTGTTGATCGCTCATTATGGTGTCATATGCTCATTTTGCTGGGCTGCCTGCTTTACGCACGCCGTTAAAGCTTCGGTTCAGGCCCAAAACGAATCAATTATCAACAGCAACTTCAAGTATTATTTCTGGATATGCGCAGTGGTACCAATTCCAGCTGTGATCGGTGCAGGACTAACCAATTTTGTAAGCTACGACCCGCATGGACGAGTCTGCTATCATGACATGCCTCTTGGGAGCATAGACTGGAGTTGGATGCTTTTTGATGATTTATTTTTCGCAGCTGCTACGCTAGTGAGCTCGTATTTCTCAATCGTAGCAGTAGTGAAAATGACGAGAAATTTTGGAGGCAATCGCTGGCAGTTTTTGAAAATCCTGTTGTATCCTCTCGTTTTGATCGTGATTTGGTTCCCGAAGATATTGAATGATCTCTTAGTTCAGGTGAGAGGATCTGAAGGGTTTTCAGAGACAGCAGCTAATATTATAATAATCATAAATCAGGCACAAGGGTTTACTAATGCGATTATCTATGGTTTTTCGCATGTGGTTATCAATGGCTACAAAGAAAAGTGCTGTAAGAATAGACATTCCAAGGAGATTTCATGGCGGTCGCTATGCTTTGGATGCTGTGTTAAATCTGTGAGTCAAGATAAAGAGGATATAGTGCACTCATCGGTGTCTAATAAGTCAGAAACCGAACTTAAGAGAGCGTTAATTGACCGCACAAGAAGTGCGAAGTTATCGGATGCTCAGAAAATTCTAACGAACAGAACCTTATCGTATCTTCCTTCGATTCCTTCATGAGTTGTAATACATACTTGTATTATAACAATTTATTCATAATAACCCGCTGTCGCTGGGTTATAATAATAAGTTAAATAAGAAAATTGTTCAAGTTTTATTGTTGTAATAAAATTCATCATTATGTCTTTTCCGGAAAATACATCGAGATGTGTCTGAGCAATCATCCTCTTGACATTCATGACAGAACCAGGAATTCTTCTGTAAGGTATATTTCGTTATGTTGTTCCGCGCTAAGATCAATTTTTTTGTTTAGCACATAAAGTTTAATACTGTGTAATTAAATTAAATTTTGGCTTGGGATTCTTTTTGATACTTCTCATGGCAGATCCATCGCCGATCAATTCTATCCACATTGTTTTCGCTTATGGAGACCACTCCATCTTCAACATTGGCATCTTCCTCAGTATTGTTGGTGTCGCCTTCATTATATTCAGTTGGTGGTACCTCAAACTCACTCAACACGCCCTCAGTCGTCTTGTCATCTGGATATCGATTGCTGATGCGATTTTCGTAACGCCTGTCTTCCTTCTGCTCTTGATTCCAGGCATGGATGAAACCAGGTGCGTGGTAAGCATCCTAATCGCCCATTATGGTGTAGTTTGTTCGTTTTGTTGGGCTACCTGCTTCACTCACGCCGTCAAAGCTTCGATCGAGGACCAAGACGAATCAGTTATCAAGAAAAACTTCAAATACTATTTCTGGATCAGCGCGATAATCCCAATTCCCTCAGTAATTGGCGCGGCATACACACAATTTGTAAGTTACGACCCAATTCAACGAGTTTGCTTTCATGATTTGTCTATTGGGAAGATAGACGTGAGCTTCATGTTTTTTAACGATATGTTTTACTTTGTAGCGATGCTAGTCAGTTTGTATTTCTCGATCGTGGCCATGCTGAGAATCAGAAAACTATTTGGGAAAGAAGGCTGGGACTTCTTGAAAATCGTTCTATATCCTTTCCTCTTGATGGTGGTTTGGTTCCCTAAATTAATTAATGACTGCCTGATTCAGTTGGGAGGAACAACAGCGTTTTCTAAAGAGGCAGCTACATTTATTGAAATCCTGGTCGGAGCACAGGGATTCACTAATGCGGTTGTTTACGGGCTATCTCATGTGGTAATAACAGGCTATAAGGAAAAATGCTGTAAGAGGAAACGTTCTGCTCGATCGCTTTGTTTTGGAAGTTGCATTAAGCCCAAGCCTGTGGAGAAAGACCCAGAGGAAGTTGTTCATTCATCAAGACACCATTCTTCAGACACTGAACTCAGGAGCGCTTTAATTTACCGTTCAAAAACAGCTCGGTCAACAAGTATAGACCCAAAGTTGATGTCTATGACTACCTCATCCAGATCATACATTGCTCAATGAGTAAGATGGTTAGGGATGATGTTGTGTGCGGAAATTATATTTTTCTCTGTCTGTAATTCAGTATTTATCCTTAAGATGCAAAAGGTTTATCACATAGTGATGATACGATCTTCATATTCTCTGTGGTCGTTGCGAATTTCTTTTGCATATTCAGGGTTTAGAGTTTATTATGCGACTAATACTGAACCATTTAATGCTTAGCACTGAACGTGGTTGTCTCAAAAATACTTGTGCGTTATGAGTTAGAAATAAAATTATCAAAAATCCAAAAATAAGTAGCATTCGACCACAATGAAGCAGCGACCAATTTTGCCTATTCTCAATTGCCTTTTCTTGCTTCTGATTCTAGTGATTCAGTCTGCTCATTCAAAAGAATTACAACTGTACAACAATCTGGGTAATATTGATGAAAAAACTATTGCAGGGCCAAAAATGACAATTTCAGCGGCCGATGCAACTTCTTCAAAGGATCAAAAACAACCTTTATTCCGCGATCAGCAAGAACTACGTCCAGAGCCTTCCCATGAAAATATTGAATTCAAAAGCGCATACTTTGATAGCCAGATTATTTCAGTTAGTTTCTGTGGAGATCAGCTCGAAAACCTGTTAGCTCTAACGGCTAACGGTCTTGTTTACATGTCCGAAGATCACGGATTTAACTGGCTCAACGTGACCGATCGAATGGCGGAACTATCTGAGAATTCAGAGCAAATAGATTCGAGCATCGTTCAAATTCTCCAAAATCCAATGGATCTTAAGGTTATATTGCTTGTTGGTAGTAGAAGGCATTTCGTTACCGATAACTGCGGGAAAACAATACAACCACTTAATAGCAACTTGAATTTTCATCAATTTAAGTTCCATCCGACCAATAGAAATTGGTTGCTTGCAGCAGTATGGACAAATTGTTCGAAAAACACGGATCCTGACAGTTGCAGTCGTTATAAAGAACTCTATGTTTCACAGGATTTGGGTAAGACGTGGCAATTGATAGGCGAGTATGTGCTGCAGTTTTCATGGGGTATGGAAGGAATTTCACAGTCTTTTGTTGTTCCTGAGACACGTATTATCATAGCCCATATGACAAATAGAAAAGGACATCAAGTCGAAGGTAAATGGGTTGAAGAAGCTGAAATTGCCATGAGTGACGATTTTTTTAAAACGAAGACAGTGCTGGTTCCTGGAGGGAATAAATTCATGATCTCAGAGCATTTTATTTATGCTGTGAAAGTAATCAATGAAAAAACAGAGGAAATTCAGCTGCTTGCATCTAACGCGAAAGTAGCAACCTATACATTCTCGCCGATTAAGATCTCTACGGATGGAGAGAAACTCAAAGATCATGGCTATTTCCTTCTGGATTGGGGTCAAGATCGCGTTTTCTTGCACATAAATCACGAAGGCGCAGATTCAAGTTATGGTACGCTATATATCTCAGATTCTACAGGTGTTCGATATACAAACTCCCTGAAATACCACATCAGGTCCTCTGATGTAAATTCTGACTTTGTTAAGGTGGAGGGACTGAAAGAGATTTATATCGCGAATGTTTATGATGAAGCTGCCGTCAAACGTACAAAAAAATCGAGCCAAACGAGCAATGATGATCAGCTTCCCATCGAGAATAGCAGCGCTAAATCATCCGGAGCCGCCAAGCTAGGATCTACTGCTTCAAGCGATGATTCCGACTCAAAGAGCCAAGCTCAAACAAACCTCGAAAACCATGTCAAATCTCTTATTTCTTTCAATCGAGGAAGCACATGGCAAAAAATCGCGCCTCCAGCAAAAGATTCCAAAGGGAATCTCATTAATTGTGAAGGAGAATGTTCTCTTCATCTCACCGGTTTCAGCACGAAGGGTTACTCCCCACCTTACAGTTCAGAAAATTCACTGGGAATCGTCCTCGGAGTTGGAAATGTCGGAGAGTCCCTCTCAACCAAAGAGGACGAGTTCAATACGTTCTTCTCAAGGGATGGTGGATTGACATGGTATGAGATCATTCAGGGCCCTCATATCTACGAAATCGGAAACCACGGCTCTTTGATCGTCGTTGCTGCGAAAAACAAGGCGACTAGAGTCATCTATTATACTTGGAATGAAGGATTGTCTTGGAAGAGCCTCCAAATATCAGATAAGCCGATCGAAATCTCAAATATCGTTATCGAGCCGAATAATATCTCAGTAAATTTTCTGGCTTTGGGAACCACACGCGTGATTGGAGAAAATGGAGTTATCACTTCAAAGAAAGGAGTCGCGATCGCGTTAGACTTCACCTCAATGCATGAGAGGGTTTGTGAGGGTAATTTTGCTGCGTTCCAGGATCCAACAGGCACGGATTACGAGTATTTCACACCTAATGGCAAGACATCCCCTGAGTGTTTATTGGGTGCAAAGACGACTTATATACGGCGGAAGAGGGCCGCGCAATGCTTCAATCCTCAACATTTTGAGTACATTGCGAATTATGAGGCGTGCAAATGCACCGAAGACGACTGGGAGTGTGACTACGGTTATGAAAGAGACTTGAATAATCGCTGTGTGAGTGTCAAAGAAGAGGAGGAGAGGAAAAATATGACGATACCTGAGGACTGTAAAAACTATTACTTTAAGACAAGATGGTACAGACTGATTTCGGGTGATATGTGCGTTGGAGGAGTTGATCACTCGCCTATCAAAAGAGAATGTCCAAGCAGAGTTCCCATGAGGTCTGCTATATTTTTGCTTATTCCTGTCGTTTTTGGATTGGTTCTCTGGCTTGTTTTTCGGAAAAGTATCCAGGGCTGGATAGAAGCTAGACCTCGAAAGAGAGAAAAGAGAGCTATGAAATTGAAAGAATACCAAGATATAAAAAAAGGTGCTCATGCCCATGCCCATGGCGATGATGATGAAGATGATGATGTTCATCACAGAATCAATATATAGTTAATGTAATTCGTTAGACACAGCACTGACGAAATGTCCTTGAATCAAATTCTCAGGTAGACTAGCAAAAATTTTCAAAAGAAAAGCTATTCAATTGTTATTTTCTTCGACACAGCGTCGTTCCATTATATTTGTTGTATATAATAATGACTTGAACACATGTATATGCTTAGCAAAAACTTAGATCTCATATATTTCTCAAACATCATATTTCTTTTTCGCTACTGGACCAATCACAACGCAGAGTGATTTTCTTTATTTATCGTCTTGTTTCGATGCTAGAGCTAAATCAAATTATCAAAATTCAACCTGAAAGCAATTGGATCAAATAAAAGATTTGATCCATATTGCCTCAGATGATGGAAAAGGAACATCCTCAGCCCAAGCCATATATTTCAGTTCAAAAGGCAATTGAGAACCCCATCACTCAGAAGGCGACCCAAAAGCGCTTGACCATAATCAAGAATGAAATTAATGAAATTCAGACACTCTGTTCCAACCCTGCTAGCAATGGGATTCCTCAAATAAACTATAAAGAAGAAGCTACTCTAGATGACCTGAGCACTAAGTCCATTTTCCCTCAAAGCGTTCATGGACTTGTAAAAATCGAGAAATATTATGACGGCGATCTTGAGTACGGTACAGGAATAATGATTGCTCCTCATATAGTTCTTACCGCAGCGCATAACCTGTATGACGATAATAAGCCTCTCCGAAATAAATATCATAGAATCACTTTTCTTCCTGGAATAAACGGCATTGAGGCACCGTTTGGCAGTCATGTTGTGAAGGAATACTATGTCCCCGAAAGTTACATTAAACATGAGACTCAAGGCGAAGATGAGGAGCCACCATTAGAAGACTATGGCATAATGATTTTAGAAGAACCAATTGGGGCTTTGACTGGTTATTTTGGGCTGCACGTCGCAGAAAGAGATCAATTAAAAGACAAGGAGACTGAATTAGTTGGTTATTCAACTGATGAGGCAGAGAAAGAAGAGGATCTCAGAATGAGTGGTACGAGAGGAAAAATATTCACATTTGAAGAAAAGAGGGGTTTTATCAACTATAAACTGCCAACGTGCTCTGGGCAGAGCGGTAGTGGAGTTTTTTATAGAGCTGGAGAGGATGAATACTATGTAATTGGGGTTCATGCACTTCAACGGAAGGGGTTTAGTACTGCAATGTGGATAACTAAAGAGAGATTTCAGCAAATAAGCTTATGGATCAGAAACACAGAGCAGAAGCTGATAAATGAGGTTTCCGAAGGAGATTATTCTGGTGTTGAAGATCCGTCTTTGAAAGGGAGTGAAGTGAAGGGGGAAACAATTGA
>ENA-UOTX01002220-UOTX01002220.1-compost-metagenome-genome-assembly--contig:-NODE-2220-length-10073-cov-30.177071_pt1 | contig 10073 bp, 11 predicted proteins | sample MGYA00238143_ERZ746982 | MGnify/ENA primary metagenome ERZ746982 (study PRJEB28758, sample SAMN06268862) | compost metagenome | isolation source: single cell | place: USA: California, Emeryville, Joint... | reverse complement strand
CATGAAAACGAGTTCAATATGCCCCTTCAATACCTTCCTATAAATGAGCAATTTGCTCTCTATGCCTACAGAATTCTGTTTGAGAACCAGCGTAAAACCTCTCTGAAAACTTTATTGATTCGTTGCCAAATTTAGGCGTTATTGTTGATTCTCTCTCGTTATCTACTTTCCAACCTATTGATAATCCTCGTAACTGTCGGTGTTGCTTGAAATTTAAGTTTAGGTTAGGCTCTGGGCCATTTGCTTATTTTCTGGTGGCTTAATTAGCCGGCTAGCTGATGAGAAAAACTGAAAGGATTAGAGTATTTGATTAGGAATTAAAGGTGTTTATTTTGTCGTTATTTCCAGTCTTTGAATTACAAATAAGATAACTTTCAAGCTAACTCACATCGAGTTAATCGTTTCCGGATATATAAACAAAACAAAACTCAATCACTTATACAATTTACATCGCAATTTGAATGTCTCACGACGACATTGAAGCCGGAGCCCCTATCAAGGGCGGTTACATCTCTTCTGACGCTTTGAACACCATCGTTTCAAGCTATATCTCCAGAAAATCAGCCGAGGAGATCGATTTTGTGCATTCTCAAGGAGGTAAAGTTCTGATTCAAAGTAAAGTGGCCTGACCAGCCCAATTAGGTGAGAGCTTTATCGAAAAAGGCCTCCAGACTGATTTCCGCTGCGGTATCTCCACAAAGTCCATCTCCGAGCGAGTTGCTGTCTTTGGTGATAATGTTAGACAAGCAAAACTCGCTAAGGGTAAATTCTTTTTTTTTTTGCGGTTTTTAAAGCAAATCTTGATAGGTCTCATGGCCCACGTCAAAGAAGCCTGCGAAGACCTCCTCATCAGAATCTTGATTGTGGTTTGCATTGGTATGTTGGCCGTACATGTCTTGTTCGACAGAGATAACTTGGAAACGGCTATTTTGGACAGTATCTCGATCGTTGTTGCAGTCGTTTTGTGCGTCGGCGTCGGTTCGTTCAATAACTACCAAAAAGAAAAGCAATATCTCTCACTCTACAGAGTCTCTGAAGATAACAAATACGTTTTGGTTCAGAGAAACAACTCACTGATCACCATTCACAGCAGCGAACTCGTCTCTGGAGATGTTGTTGTCATTAACGAAGGTATGGAAATCCCTGCTGATGGCTGGGTCCTCCAAAGCCACGACATCAAGGCTGATGAATCCCTCATCACTGGTGAAAATGACACAATCAACAAGGAATCCTACGACAAGGCTCTCCAATACAGACGCAATATGCAAGAGCACAAGGACCAGACTCACTCTTACAGAGAAGTCCCATCTCCAGTCGTTTTGGCTGGATCTAAAATCCTCAGTGGCAGCGGAAAGTTCGTCGTCTTGCAAGTCGGCAAGAAGAGCTCATTGGGAAGAATGGGCGACTTGATCCTCGGTGAAAACGACCCTACTCCACTCCAAATCAAGCTTAACGACGTCGCTGAAGCCATTGGAAAATATGGTACCGTTGCTGCTATCTCCATCGTCGGTGTCCTCTTCGCTAAATTCTTCCTCGCTCGCCTCTTGAACCCAACCGCTGAGATCCACTACAGCGAACTCATCAACTACATCCTTATCGGTTTGTCCACTGCTGTTGCCAGCATTCCTGAAGGTCTTCCTCTTGCTGTTACCATCGCTCTCGCTTACTCTGCCAAGAAGATGCTGAAAGACAGCAACCTCGTCAGAAAGCTCGATGCTTGCGAAACTATGGGAGGCGCAGATGCCATCTGCTCTGATAAGACTGGAACCCTCACTCAAAACAAGATGACTGTGGACTGCATCTACATCCCTAACCTCGAAAACAAATCCACCATTGCTGTGAAAGGCCTTCCTTTCCACGCTTTCGCCCCACAAACCCTCGGAACCTACCTCAGTCTTAACTTTGCCTGCAATAACAACTCCAACCTCGAGCCACAATCTGGATCCAAGACCAATATTGCTCTCCTTGAGCTCCTCAGAGACAACAACATCGATTTCAAAGATCTTAGACAGAAATACCTCACCGAAGACGCCGTTGTTTTCGATTTCTCCTCCACAAGAAAGAGAAGTGGTGTCATCATCAACCACGGAGGACAAGTCCTTCTGGAGAAAGGAGCCGCCGAGTTCATCTTGGCCTCATGCACTCAAATGCACCTCTCCAACGGCACCGTAATCGAGATCAACGAGAAACAAAGAGCCAAGCTCAACGAAACCATTGAAGGTAAATATCCTAGATTTTTCCCAATTTCTAACTTGTCTTCCTTCATTAGGCATGAGCAACAAGGCTCTCAGAGTCATTGGCTTCGCCTACAAGAAGATTCAAGCTGGAGAAGGTAGACACTTTTTTGCTAAACACAAGTCTAATATAATTTATAACTCATTAGATTTGACCTCAAAAGACCAATACAATGTCTACAACGTTGAGAAATCCGACTTGGTCTTCTGCGGATTCGTTGGAATCAAAGACCCTCTTAGAGACGGAGTTGAAGAGACTGTTAGAAAATGCAGAACTGCCGGCATCAAGGTCCGAATGATTACCGGTGATAACAAGCTTACTGCCCGCGAGATCGCTCGCGAATGCGGCATCCTCGACAGCAAGAGCGTCATCATGGAAGGAGAAGAATTCATGAACGCCGTTGGTGGTGTGATTTGCAAGGCCTGCAGAACCGCTGAATGCCCTTGCCCTCGCACTAGAGCCCTTGCTGAAGAGCAAAACTGCGAAGTCAGAGTCGACACCATCGCCAACGCTGCTGAATTCGATAACATCTACAGAAACCTCGACGTCCTCGCCAGAGCCCGCCCTCAAGACAAATACGCCCTTGTTGTTGGTCTTAAAGAAAGAGGATTCGTCGTCGCTGTCACTGGAGACGGTGCTAACGATGCGCCAGCTCTTTTGAAGGCTGATGTCGGATTTGCCATGGGCGTTTCAGGTACCTCTTATCCTCAATGATGATATATACCATACATACTCATTATTTAGGCACTGAGATCGCAAAGGAATCCGCTGACATCGTCATCATGGACGACAACCTCGCTTCCATTGTCAAATCCGTCGTTTGGGGAAGAAACGTCTATGACAACATTAGAAAGTTCTTACAGTTCCAACTCACGATCAACGTCACTGCCGTCGTTCTGATCATGATTGGCTCTATCATCTTGAGCAGCCCTGTCTTCACCCCTGTTCAACTCCTCTGGATCAACTTGGTTATGGACACCCTCGCCTCACTTGCTCTTGCTGCTGAAGACCCTGATGAAAGCGTCTTGAACCGCCCACCAAACAAGAAGACCGAAAAGATCATTTCAGGAGTAAATATTTTACAACAAGTTTCATTAGACTGACCTCGTTGCCTTTATAGATCATGACCAAGCACATCCTCGGACAGAGCTTCTACCAAATCTCCGTCCTCTGCGTGATTATCTTCCTTGGCGACCGTTTCATTCCTGAGAACCTTGCCGACGTCAAGGACGTCAACGGAAAATCTGTCATCTATACTGATGGAACTAACAACATCAGATCTGGCAGATTGTACAAGCCATTCTCCCTCCAATCCGACTACCATCCAAACGAATTGGTAATGAAAACTTCTTTGACTCTGTGGTCTCATACCTCTTTAGACCTATGGACCTTCCAGACACTTCACCATCGTGTTCAACACCTTCGTTTTCTTGCAAGTCTTCGGCTTCTTCTGCGCCAGAAAGATCGATGACACTATCAACATCTTCAGAGGTAATTACTTAACTAGCTCGTTCATTGGATTTCTAACCGCCTTTGATAGGTGTCCATAAGAGCTACCTCTTCTTAGCCATCGTCACCTTCATTGCTGCAGTCCAAGTCGTCTTCGTTCAATACGGTGGAAAGGCCCTTGCCTGCAGCGTTGAAGGATTGAGCCCAGTCCAATGGCTTATTTGCCTCGGCTTCGCTTTTGGCGGCCTCATCGTTAACTTCCTCCTTAAGTTCCTTCCAAACCCAAGCTTCAGCGTATGACATATTCAATTTCTTTCGTTTGTATTAAATTCCTTTCTCCTTTAGCTTCAATTGGAAAATGAAGAGGAAGAAGAGACAGATGGAGAAGACGCTGAAAAGAACTCCTCCACACAAGTTAACTCTAATGAAGAAAAATCCCTCCTCCGAGATGAAAATGAAGCATAAAAGCATAGCTTATCGTGAGCTCAATTATCTTCATTTTTTCAGCCTTTTTTTCAATATATATTTTCACGATGTGTGAGCTATCCCAGTTACATACAAGTTACATACAAAGGCTTTTGGATTCAATCTTGGAGTTGATTGCTTAATTGACATGTTTGTTTTATTAAAAATTCATTTCCTGATTTTAAGAATCTGTTTAAAGCTGTAATTAAGCTCCTTCTCTTGGAAACATTAATCGTCTTTTTCTCAAAAAGACCATCGCAAATCACACTGGGTTATCCTAATTAGTGATTGTAACTGATGATGTTAGGTTTAATGAAGAAAAGTCAAAATTGTTTTCAAGCAGCTGAGAATTAATGCATTAGAATTTTACAAAAAAACCAAATGAGTTTTTTCACTGAAAACCCTTTTTTTTTCTCTCTCAACTCAAAGAGCCTTTAACGATAATCTTTCTAAGACTACCTGAAATATAACAAAAAAATTAATTTATTCTTACAAAATTTCAAGTAAGTCGCGTTTGCGAAGAGACCTGGTTCGAAAGCGATTGAGGATTATTATTAAAGCTCGTATTGGTAGAAAGAGTTGCGACTTGGTTCCCAAAGCTAGCTGAGGTATTTCTTCCAGCACCTCCTTGGCTAGTTTGGTTAGCTGGACTGTTGTATCCAGCATTTTGATAACTAGTGTTGCCTTGGTTATAAGATTTGTAGGATGGAGCGCCCTCCTTGCTGATCCCTGACTTCGGAGTATAAGAAGCTTGATAGGTTTGTTGACCCTGGTATGAATAGTTAGGATTTGTGGGGTATTTATTCGCTGATGGAGACTCCTCTTTATACCCTGGCTTTAAGGTCGGGCTCATTTGCTGATATGTGTTTCCATAGCTCGTGTTCGCAGCGTAGTTAGAGTAGTAGCTTTTAGTGTATTTCGAATTGCCTGTGGTAAGCGACGGAGAGCTTGAGTGGATATTGAGCACGCTCTTCGGAGTCATCGAAATGATGCTTTTCAACTTAGCCTTACTCTGATAGGTCGCTGCATTCATCTGGCCTGACCCAGGGTTGCTGAGTGACTCACTAGGCTGTGGTTGTTGATTCTTTGAAGCGATTTCATCGCCGTTTGTGCCGAGGATCACGGGTGAGCTGTTGGTAATCTCCCTACAAATGTCCTATGGGGGGAAGAAGTTAGTGACTCAGAATAGAAATGAAACTATATACCGAATAGAAGTTGGATTGTTCAGATTGCTGAGTTGTCCCTTGCTGTTTTTCATTATTGAACGAGCTCTTTTGGTAGCGTGCAGCATGATAAGAATTCGCAGAGCCGCCTAGAACCTGATGCGCGTTTAATGACGGAGTGCTCACGTATGTTTTCAGAGTCATCGGTGTTCCTCCATTTTCATATCGAGGTGGCAGCTTTGAATATGAATCTGTATACGATCCATGGCTGTTTGTTCTCGCATGACCAGGGCGAGGAGGTTTAGTTTCTGAGCCGCCTAATCCATGCTGAATTCTCTGTACTGCTTCATTGTAACTCGTATTTGCGTTTGATTTAGAAGAGAAGTTCGAAGGCGCAGGCGTGCTGGTCGTGAAATTGCGATAATAAGATCTTTCAGGCAGTTTGTCAGCAGAATAAGGGCTTTGCACATTAGATTCCTGTTTTGTTAAATGACTTGGAGCCAGTATCTGATTCATTCTCGTTGGACTGACAGAACCGGTGTTCATTCGAGGAAATTCGTTTTCTTTCTCGTTCTTAGTGTGATCTCCAAAGAGAGGATCGTCCCCGTAAGGGTCACGATTAGTCAGTTCGCTGACAATTCCAAGGTCTCCTTGTGGAGCGAGATGCCTATTTTCGTTGTGTGTATTTTTTTGTAGCTCACTGCCGAAATTTAAGCTCAAGGTCCTTGTTGGTATATGCAAAGGCAATTTCACACCAGGCTTCGATTTTCCTTGGGAACCTTCACCATGCATCGGCTCTGGAGTATTCGATAATCCCGCTATGTTTTGAGAAACTCCCTTGGAGTTGCCGAAAGAGGCAGTATCGACCGTTAAAGTTCGTACCTTTAAACCTCTCTTCGCATTACTAAGCGCCTCTGGCACTGGTTTCTTTGTTGCGGACTCGGTCATTGTTTCCTTCGGAGGAGAATCTCTGTTAGCTGCGCTGTTTGTGTTTCCAACGGCCTTGATCGGACTCCTTATCTCTGCAGTGAAAGGAGAACCTTTGTGGGTAAATAATCCGAAAATCGAAACTGTCAGGAACACCTTCTCCACGAGGATATGAATTGTATTAAGCTCTTCATTGACGGGTTTCAAACTTTCCTCTTCCTTTTGTTTCTTTGACTTGAATGGCTTATAACATACTTCAGAAATCCTGCCGTTCTCAAATATATGCGCTACAATTTGCTTCTCGAAAATATAGGGCACTAAACGTAGAACACAGTCCAATTGTGAAATATCATTGCTTTCAACTTTCTCCTTAAAAACTTTCGATTTCAAATGCGTTTGATACGCAATCAGCTCGTAGGGTATCTTCTGCTCGACAAACTGATAAATTTTTGCTTTGACGAAACTCGACAGTCCCACGCTAAAAAGCTTCTCTGACTCAATCATTTCGTAAAAAGCTTGTAGTATAGCCGTCAACGGTTCCTGCTGACGCTTCATTCGTATTAATTCCGAAAAGAAACTGCAAAATATGCCGCATATATCCTCATGGGCTAAATTTTCAGCTGCACAAGATAACTGAAGCCGTTTGGCAGCAACATCGTCGATTATGTCAGGAATCTTATTTTTGGGAGATTGCATTAATAATGTAAAATATGACACTGCCAGTATTCGATAAAGATTACTGGGGTCTTTTTCTAACGATGACACATGACTATATCGACTTCGCAAAACCTGCTTTTTATCAGCTTGAGCGATGGACCTATATTTCAAAAACCCATCTAGAGTGACCACTTCTGCTCTTTTTGTTCGAGGCGCGGCGGTTTTGGCTCTAGTGATATTCCGGTTATTTGAATTTACGGTTACGGTTTCAGTCGTGGCGCTGTCCACGGGTATAGTCTCGGGTTTTATAAGGGAGTTTTCTGCTGGTATGATGTTTTTTGAGCGCAGTGAATCGAGATACACATCCACGGAACCAGAGTTCATTTGATTGGTGTATAGAACGCATTTGAATTCTGAAAGTTCTTTGCGCAGAGGGTCTTTATATTGATGATTATTAGTAAGCTTCTCAAAGAACGACCCGAAGAGCTCGACGAGCGGCAGGAGATGCATCTGATCAGATGGTTGAGAGTCCATGGAGTATTTGCTTTTATTAAATAAATTTGGCAGAGTCAGTTTATCTACGAATATATAAACGGCAGAATTTTCAAAGCAGATAATTATTTTGAATCAATGGAGAATTATTAAGTTGAATTAATCGCAATCGCAGATTCAGATGCCCCTCTTTTTGTCAACTCAAAATCATTAAAAAAGGCAGAAAGAGCATTATCAGCACCAAACTGACTAATTTGTGTTGCTTAGCCGACATAAAAATCTCTTCATTCGAAAAATATCTTCCTTTAGTTATTTTATACATGCGAAGTCTCATGAATTAATTCTTTAATTTGTACAGAAATAAATCTTCGAATTAATATTTGTGCCATACCAGGAAGATGGAATGAGTTTGGGTGTTCAATACCCGAAAAAATGATTTTTCGATCTAATATCGTGTTCTAATAAGGTCATAGCACAATTCGAAGTTTTTTTTCATATGAAAATTGAATCAGAGTCAAGCTCAAAGTGTAAAATTTGGCGGAGAATACTGTTTTTGTAGACATCTGGAGGCAAGATTAATTGCAGAAACCTACAGCTGCAATTAGGTAAAGAATCGACTGAGACACCAAAAGAATAGATTTTCTCTTTTAACGCCTAAAATTTTTAGATATGCCCATTGATTTGACCCAATCAACTAACAGAACATTCGTTAAAACTTTTGAACATTCAAAAGGGGTAACCAAAATACCGACAATCCAAAGTTTTGAGCTAGTTTAAATACCCATAGTATTTATAACGAATTCAAAATTCAAATAGATAGACATTTAATCAGCCATTGGGTCCTCAAACATTCAGAAAATGAAATTTTCGCATGTATTTACGGTCTGCATGGTGTTTACGACCTACTTTTCGAGCGCGTTCATCTATCAGCAATGCCCTATTGAGAAAATCTGCGTTGATAGCGATTACATCTCTCAGATATGCATACGAGAAGGGACTGCCGTCGAAATCAAAGTGTGGTCAAGCACGCAACGATATTTTTCAGCGAAAATTCCTTTTGCTGGAATTCATCCAATGATTGCTGAGGACTGCCCCAAATTTAAAAATTTGACAGCCAGACGCCCTGCAGCAGTGTACTCGTTTGCAAGCTATCAATTGGTTGAGAGGGAGTCGACTCAGGAGGAAAAGCAGCTGTTTAAATTAACTTTTGACAGTCTCTTACTACAGGATAAGCTGATGAGAGACCTGGAGAAGATAAGAAACAAAAGAAAATTGCATCTTTCTGCTTTCAAATCAATATCTGCTTAATATGAATAAGAAGGACAAAGCTGCTGTCTGCATTAAAGAATACCACAAAAAGTATTATTTGATGTACTATTGTTTTATATTTGGATATTATATATATATGTATGCATGTTAATCCAATATAATTATAAATATTTATTGTTGATTTAGTCCAAAGCAAACTACAAAAATATTGAATTGCAGTTTTTAAGAATGAAGCAAAATTTTTTTGAGTGATACGTGATTGATATGCGGTTGACTCGGTAATTTCGATATAGAATAAGAATGAGTATTAAAAGGGTTATGCTTAATGAGTAAAGTTTTAATAGCCAGTTGGAATTAATTTATTAGTTTGTTTGTAAAACGATGGAAAGTATAATTATTAGATTAATAATAATAATTCTTCAAGAATAGACAATAATAGTATCATTCACGCTTGAAATTGACATAAACTTTAATTATCAAATTCATTGCGCTAATATAAGTAGTGGAAGATAGTACCTTACTAGAAACCATTTAATTTTTTCAAAGAAATACAAGCCAACGCTCTAGCAACAAGACACTAAGTTCAAGTAATAAAAAATTAGCTGCGAACAAATTTGATTAAACTTGAAAAATGTACTCAAGCTAAGTAATTGTTGGAAAATGCGCCAATTTCTAGCACAAAGACGACATGTTGTTGTCTATCCATTCTGTCTCGATTATCCTGACAAAAAAAGTGTCAATTGCTTAAGACTGACATATATCGAAAAATACTCGACAATCAAAAAAATTAATGCTTCTACGTCTCAGATCATTTATTTGAAGACAAAGCATTCTTATTCGTTATTGAAAATATCAACCGTCGCGGTAGATAATATGTCTCTTAAAGGAGGAGGAGAAGATTTGTGCTGTATTGCAACGCATGGATTAAACTTATTACAGAATTAGCACTAAAGGTTACTTCTGAATTTATTACTTAATTCTAGCAATAACAAAAGCAAGGACTATAAAATAATAAGAAAAGATTATTCAGTCTTCTTTAATAATTTTGAACAGTAGTCAAAGCTTTTTAGCATTCCTAAAACAACGCGCTGGACCTCATTAGGGTCATGATGGGAAAGGCCTCCCCAAAATTTGCTCCTGTATTGTGAAGAATTCATTAGAAAAATATAAACAATAGATTTACGATCTCCAATCTCTATCCAAGTCAAAGCAAGGTATGCCCATTCCGATTCTGGCCAAATTTCGAGAAATTTGTAGTCTTAATTGCTCGGATTCATAAGCTTTAGGATCGAGGAATTGGGAGTCTTGAGTACTCAGCGCATCAATGTACTCATCTAGAAATTCGTTCAAAAAAGATAGTAGCGCTTGTTGTTCGCTCAAACTTCCCGTCGTTGGAAGGAGAGATTTCATTTCATT
>ENA-UOTX01002216-UOTX01002216.1-compost-metagenome-genome-assembly--contig:-NODE-2216-length-10087-cov-17.125275_pt1 | contig 10087 bp, 9 predicted proteins | sample MGYA00238143_ERZ746982 | MGnify/ENA primary metagenome ERZ746982 (study PRJEB28758, sample SAMN06268862) | compost metagenome | isolation source: single cell | place: USA: California, Emeryville, Joint... | reverse complement strand
CAACAACAACTGCTAAAGGAGTAAAATCAATTATCTCTAAAAACAGCTGGGTAAAGGAAGTTCTTGCAAATGAGATATCAGCAAGCAAGCAGATTGATCGTTTAACAGTTCAATCTGCAATGATGGCAGAAAAGGATAGTTGCAGGCTAAAACTTGTTCTTTCGGGTAATAAATACGTAAAAACGATATATTCAACGAAGAGGGACTATCCATCACAGTTCACAAAAAATAAGAAATTTGCCAATGATAAGGGGTTTGAAGCTCAATTGGTTGAAAAGCTAAATAACAAATTCAAGCTCTTCAAAGGATTTAACTCCTCCAATAAGAAACGGGACCTCTTGAAATACTTACAATCGTCCAGAACATTCAGCGAGATCCATACTATGATCAGAAATGGGTCCCCAGAAGAGAAGTTAGTGGATAAATGTCTCGAGTTTGTTGAAAGCGATGAGTTCCAGAGTAGTGTCACAGTTTCAAATGCTATAGGGGATGAGCTAGCACATTTAATTCTTATCCTTGCGAGAGTTTATGAAGGTGAGGCGAGTGGAGAATTTTGCTTAGGAAGCAGGAGCGACTTTAAAGAGAAGCTACAGAAAGCAGTGATTTATGCGAACCTGCCACAGCTGCTATATCTCTATTCCAAGGAAGAGCCTATTGAATTGAGACTAAACGAGAACAATTGCGATGATTCATTAAATAGAAATTTGGAGGGCTTCGAACTCAAACAAAAAGGTACCAAATCTGATATCAATATTCTACGTTCAAATTCATAAGACTACCTTCAATAATGAGAATTTATTTCTGAAAAGGCTCAACAGACTCTTCTTTCAGGCTTGTCATTCAAATTCGTTACTTATGATACATAATGTTAATTAATTATGAGTTTATAATTTGAAATAACAAAATAAAATAATAATCAAGCAGATACATTTTTGAGTGAGTGATAAAGTTTTTGAGTCAGCTGGATATATTTTATTGATATGGCCGATTAAACTTGGACAATTGTATATATACGTAACGGTATCTTTCACAGATACAAAGAATGATTATAAAGATTTGATTCAGAGCAAATGGTACAGGGATACTAGCTTACCAATGGTATTTGTTTCACTTTTTCAGATCAAAATATTATCAGGAAGGTTTGGATTCTTAGTTGATTTGCTGATAAATCAAAATATTAATACTGTGATTAAATCAAAAAGAGTAAAACTCGTTGATCACCATTGTAAGTGTGTGAAAACTTTCAATATAGTAGTTCTCACTCTTACAATTTCATGAGAATTTAAAACTTGCTCTGAGTTTCCTGTGTTCAGGACATTGAATAATTACTGAGATAAAGTAGTAGGTCCAATAAATATTAACGTTCAATTGCATTTGACTACAAAAATTTACAAGGAGAGAGTGATTGAATCTTCAGTTTTGACCTGAGAAAATTAAATACACAGAAAGCTGGGACAAAGCTTTCAAAAAACTCAAATTTGACTAATCGGCTTAGCAGCGAAAGTGTTTTCTTAATGCTTCTCTCAATGCGGATGGACTTTCTAATTCAATGAACACTTTGAAAATAAGTCAAGGAGGAGAATGACTTGACTCAAGCAAAGTCTATTTTTCTTTGATCTTTAGTACCTCTGCTAGTTTATCGGATGTCCAAAATAGGAATTATTGAGTTCTTATGAGACAGTAGATTTTCATTCTAACAATAAGCTAAAACAGTAGCAATTATGGTTATTTTCAAAGTTTGTTAGAACTCTTACTCAGTGTATTTCGCTTCTACTCTCTATTTGAACATTCTATGTTCCCTCCGATTTGAACTAAATATAAAACTACTAGGAGCTCTTTTCTTGATTATTCGGAATCATGTGTTTGAATTACTATTGAGAACTTAATTCATTGAATTTTGGATATCAGTATGAAAATTTATTGAAATTGTTTTATTTTGCAGTTTAGATTATCTATTTTGAAATCATCATATTTTTCCGTTTATTCAGCATATTGAAAAATTAGATGTATTAAGTTCCTTTAAGATACCTAACAGCAGAAATTCCCTATACCTGTCTGTTTATAGTTCAAAGAAACACACAATTTAGAGTTGATATCTCCTTTAATTTTTGTGAAAAGCAGTTTTGATATATGGAAACCTCAAGTTTTCTAATTAATTATAAATCTCAACTGCACTTCAAATAAATATTCAATGCCCGAGAGACAGAAAAATTTTATATCAGCAGCATGTTTATAGATGACAACTTTTGAAAGCGCTACCTTAGAAGCAAAAATGAGGCCTCTTTTTTTTTTTCAGTTCAAAACGGGATCTTTAGAAAAATACGCAAATCAATTCCATGAACAACTAAAAGAGCTGAGAAAAGCAGGCCAAGAGAAATCATAATTTGCAGATGAAAATTTTCTATTGAGATGAATTTTCTAATCGTATTCGAACGTAATCTTGACTTGTCGCGCAATTGGATCAGTCTGAAGGGGTTTAAAGATTGGGTAAGAACATAATTTGGATTAAACTCTGAATGTCATTCAATTTATCTATAACCTGATTAGCGGGAAGAATGAGAAAATTGATTCAAAACTTTTTTTCCTCAACAAATACCTGATTTTTGGATGAATAAGATCACATTAGGAGGAGTGATAGAATTATGTAGAAATCTGCATGGACTGATCTTATGAAGATTGATTCATATGGAAAATAAGATTGGGCCGCTGAGACAGTCTTGAATTGAGCAAGGGTGTCTGTATCTTGGACTATTCAACAAGCAATTAATTTTTGTAAAGACTTTTTTTTTTGGAAAGAAGCCGCGACCAGTTTAAAGTCATCACATGAATTCATGTCGATTTCCATTTGGATGATGCGAATTCATATTTTACTCTATAAAATTAGCATGCCCCGTAAACAGTTTGTCAACAAAGGCAAAATAGTGATGAGTCGTGCTTTTTCTCATTGTGATACATGATAAACTAGAATTTTCAAATCAGATTTCGACATTAATTCATTACATTTGCTAGATTCGAGCAGTTTTAAGATTGATATCTTCGTGGTTCACTCGTTTTGATGTAATATCAATAAACAAACTCAGAGTAAATTTACCCTAGGAAGATAGCTTAAAATTTTAGAACTCACTACTAAATAAAATTGTTTTCCTTCATGCAAATTACAACCAACTTACTTTCCCACTCTCAGAATAAAAATCGAATCTTTGAAATAGAGTTAAATACCATTTGGAAGTGTGTGTTTAGATGAATTTTATTTATTAAGAGTCCCTATTTCGAAGCTATTTGCGAACTATTTGAAATAAACAGCGAATCCAAATATTTTGAATTCAAATCAACAACTCGTGACTTTTTAAATCAAACTTTAGTGATATTCAACTATTACTCTTTTCTGCATACCTTAAACTTTACAAAGCAATTCACATACACGGGTATTTGCTTTCATAAAGCTAACTCCCACAAGGGAGCTCCGTTTTATGGCTGCATCAATTTAAAACGGAAGAATACCCTCAAGAAAGCCCAACGGCTCTCCAGGTGGAATTACCTCATTAAAGCCAATGGAAAACAAAGCAATTAAGCAGCTTCAACAATATCCCGAAGGACATCTCAGCTTCTCGATCAAATAAATCAGCTATCTTGTATTTCTTTACCTGCTACATTTAATTAATCTTTATTATTGTTATATCATTATAAAAGTTCGGATTAATTCCTTTAAAAGAAATTTTTCATGAAAATTGGATTACAGTCTCACAAATTACAAAGGATAAATAAAACAAACAGCGTCATCTATGCATCTAACTTGCAGTAAACCTACTGACTAAGTTTGAAACCATTCCGCCTACCATATTCCTGGCCTTTTCAAGCACCTCCTCCGTCTGCTGAGCGATAGCACGACTCTCGTTTCCGATAACAAAAACGTCCCTACGGCTGCTCTCAGAGGCATTCGCTTTCGATTGGCTAATAGTTGGTTGCTGTGATCCTTGCGAAAACAGTGTCACGTTCAAGTAAGTGTCTTGGATAGTAAATAGCGGATTAAACGGCAGCATATTTCGTTGCTCTTTTGGATTTTTTCTTGCTGATGCCAAAGTTGCGAAGCTTGGGATGTTTTCGTAGAACTGCAAGTATTCAAGCCCTCGAGACTGACCAGAGTCAGCTGAAGCTTCAAAAGATTTCAGCAGCGAGCTAACTTGATGACTGTTTTCTTCGCGGTAGCCCTTAGCAATTGCAGCCTTCGCACGGTTTTGGAATTCAGTTGTGAAGCGTGGCTTTGCCCCTGTGCTTGTGGAGAACAAACCCAACGAGATTGTCAGCGAATTGATTCTTCGTAAAAATCCAGTCAGTTGTCGAAGACCTGTATTGGATTGATCGAGAAGGCTCAATGCGATCTGCTGTGACCAGTCTTCCGTCTGTATTAATCATAGATCATGAGCGTTGTTTTACAAAAATTAGCGGTTTACCTGGCCGTCTTTCTGGGAATTTAGATTTGAAATGAAAATTTGCAAGTAGCTGTCAATCTTTTCTGAGCAGTTTTTCAGCAACCCAGTTTCAGCGGCATTAAGTATCAATGTAATATTTTCTCGTCTCTGCTCAAACTTTGCATCTAATCAAAACAATTAATGAAGCGAGCCTTCAGATGTCCTGTAGTACCTTCTTTAACTATGCGCCTTATATTCGTAAAAGTCAAATCTAAGAATGCCAGGAGCAAAAACAGCACGATTATTTTCGATTCAATTAAGTTAGGCTGATCAGCGTCAGGTTGGAATGATTCCAGCGTTCCTGATATGGCGCTGAGAGTTTCCTCAAACTGAGCTTCGAATCGCTCTCGCACCTCGGAAATATTATAAAACTCTTCTTGCACTGCGTCCTGTGCTCCAGTTTCGACAATCTCAATGAACTTCGAAAGCAATGCATCAAGTGTCTTGGTGAAATCATCCACAGCTCCATCTATCGACTTCTTCAATAAACTTACGTTCTATTGACAATTTATACACGTCGTCAGTTGCTTATCAAATAAATAAGATGGTTACTGTTCCCGAGGCAATTGGCTCGACCTCACGAATCAATTTCTCGGAACGAGCAGAAATCTGGATTTTAGCCAGCATCTCCTGACTTGTTTGATCAACGTGTTTCCTCCACAGCTCTTTAATCAATTCTCCCATGTTGTACGTTTTAAGCTCATCCTTCCACAAGTATTCCTGCAGAATTTTGAAATCTCGGAGCGATGGACCTTCAAACAGCAGACTTCTTATATTTTTACTTTTGATAAATCAGAACCAAATCCACGGAAAAATTTTTATTTACTAGCTAAATTGATTTCTATCGCTGCCGGTGATCAGAGATATCAGCAAAGGTTGAATAAATTTCACAGCATCTTTGTAAAAATCTTGAATTTCTTCAATCGGCGTCGAAGTGTCCTCGAAATACAAATCCGATTCCAAATCCACAGCTTCTTCAAGGAATTTTTCCACTTGGCCCAATTTTTCATAAGGGAACAAATTCGCAATGACTTTTTTAAATGAATCAAGATATGAGCACACTGTCATGTACGGCTCAGTTTCCATGAGGAATATCCTGACTGTTTCCGCCAATTGATGCATAAAGAACTGCAACGTGATGAGAGGATCTCCATCGCTCTGCTTTATCACTGCCTCAATGATTCTCAGGAACGTTTTCAGCGAAATCAGCAATTCGTCACTATGAGCTGTATCTTGAAGGAGGAGTTGACTCACGTCGCAGTCCAGCTTATTCTTGAGATACTGACACATCTCTGTGCGCTCAAAATCTGCTTGTTTCCCGTAGTTGTTTATGTATTTCCGGAGTTTCATCAGCGCGAAAATGGGCAGCATGTTATCGTAATTATTCGTCCCAGTTGAAAAATCAAATGATTTATCAAAATAAGTAAACAGCGCGTCTTCCAACAAAAACAGCAGCTCCGACATTTTTCCTAAGAGGTAACACAATGCCTTTCAAGCAATTTACTACAAAAAAAGCTTACTTGAGCGCTTAGCCGAGCACGAAAGTTCAAAAGATCGATATATGTTTAAGAAAGTTGTGATAATCATTAGCGTCTCCAGCGAATTTTTATCCCTGCAATGCGTTATAAGAATTTTCTGCCCTCCGGTGTAAAACAAATGCTCATCAGCAGCAGTAAAATTCGATTTATCTGTCTTTGGCACCTGAGTCGCAGCTTTAATCGCGTGTTGGTTAACCGTCTTCAGTGTACTTCTCAATTTCACGAGAATTTCATCCGATTTATGGAGATACTCCTGAGTGGAGTTCGCATTACTTGTTATGTCTTTTGTGAAAACTTTCAGATTCTGGATTAACTCGGAACAATTAAGCAAATCGACGTATTTGAGACTGAGCATCTGTTTGAGACTGTTTTCGGATTCCATGATTTTTTTTCTGAGTTGAATGAGATGAAATACATGTAAATTGTTGGAGCTTACTGCAAATTTTTCATTATTGTGTTAATTGAGTCCTGGTCATAATGCTCAAAGAGGTGCTCAGCGAATATTTTAGGGTCCTTATCCAAAATCTCTTCGACTTTGAAATTTGGAAGTTTCTTCTCCGGTTTTGTATCTTTCTTTGTTGCCATATCGCTAATTTACACGTTTATTAATACAATAAAATTTCGAATATTTTCTACGGGCAATCTTTAGATGAAACTTTCTGACATGACAAAATGAATTATTACGATGATTTTGGGATGCTCTTTTTGAAAACTGAGGTTTTGCTCAAACATATGAAAGAGATATTGGATTCAGAAGAAAGAAATGACAAATAAGATCTCTGTGCTTGAGTCGTTCACTCAATGAGAAAATCATAAAAGGGTGACATTTTGAAATTATGTCCGAGACAATGCAAAGAAATTGAGGAAGAAATAGCCAATCAGTAGAAGAAAAACTGCAAGAAGAAAAGTATGAGAACGGCAAATGAAATTGATAAGAATTTTGTCGTAATCGCTGTTTGGTTTCAGAAGTATCTTTAATCACTTCGCAATGTCCAGCCAAAGCAAGCAAAGGGATGTAATAAGACACGTGGGTCTGAAATTTTTCTAAACCTCGATATCAAAATAAAGCACAATGGAGGAAATAAAACCGAGAGAGAAAAGTTAGCGGCAAGCTCCTAGCAAATATTATCACCAGTGATTACAGATAGAGACAGAAGCTTGGGTTCAGTCACTTTGTGAGGAAGCACATCAATTTACCCTTGAATCTACCTCCAGCCCCAGATGGCATAAGTACCTGGTATTCTATTGGGTTTCCAAAGTTACACTTAGTTGTTCTATATTAAAATGACCTTATTTCATGTCTTCATTCGGTTTTGTAAAGCTTACAAAACATCTTTTTAGGAAATATATTGTAATTAAGATCCCATAACAATTTTAACGAATAGGGATTTAAAAGGAGTCCGCAAATAATTTCGTTTAACAAAGTCGTAAGTCAATAGAGTCTCTGGATTAAATTCATCTAATGCCAGCGCTCCAATGTTGACGAGAGCAACGGTTTATTTATTCATTGTTGGTTCTTTCATGAACCAATGATAACCCAGTAAACTGACAATCCAAAAATACTAATGTTAAAACATAAATAAATGCTTTCTTCTATGATTAACAACCCAGTAGCTAAGGAAATCTGCTTTAAGCAGCAATGAAATCAGACTCTTATGATATGAGAGGCCATATTTAAAATTGATCCTGAACAAGGAAATATGATACACAATTATGAAATTACAAAGAGGTTAATGTGCTCAGAAGAGAGATTAACTTATATGACAATAGAAAAATGGGTCCTTAGAGGAACTACTTTTCTTAGCTTGAATGCAACAATTATATTGGATGTGTTAGGAACTCAATCAAAATGCATATATGCTATCTAACACAGCAAATGAGGCTTGATAGACACTATATGCTACAAAAATCACAGTAAAAAAAGAATATCTTGGTAAAATATTACAGTGGAGAGGAAATATAGATTGTGGGAATCATATTAGGAATATGAAAACTGTTACTTAACTCTCGGGTTTCCCAATTGAAATAGATTAATATTTCTTGTTCCCTTGCCTATTTGACTCCTTCAAGCTTTCTTGGATTATTTTTTGAAGCATCTCATCCTCCTCAGCGATCATGTGATCGTTTGCATCGGAGTAGGGGTTATCGTAATCATGGTCCTGAAACGAAAAGTTTATAGAGACCAACTAAGCGTTTTATTACTCTGAGAGGAGAATCCATTGGCAAACCGTTCTCTTCATTGTATTGCTTTGTGATATCATAAAAGTCTTGTCAAAGTTGATGGTTATTGACCCAAATTAGGGGAGTTTTACCTGCCGCTTCATATTCGTCCTCATAATCGTCTTCCTCATATCCTTCATCATCTTCTTCTATCACTTCCTCAACTTTATTCCTGCTCCTGAGGTTTCTTAAATTTCCACGTCCGCCTCCTTCAAGCTCCACAGTTGGACTTCTAACGAATAATTAGGGGACAATATTTGGCTAATAGCTACTTGTTCACATTGCTACGAGTGGCATTTCTCAAATTTCGTTTAGCAACTAGTTCATCCAATTTTGCTGATCCACGAGTGTTTGACCTTGCAGGAGCTTTATTCTCGTTTCTATAATTAGTTGTTAATGCTTCGCATCACTCACTTCATTTGAAATTACATATTAGTTCTTTTCTGTTGTACACGAGAATTTGTATTCGAAGCACCAGCACCAATATAACCGTATTCCATTCTATTCAAATTATTTAGATTGTATCTATGTCAGTCCACATTATATTTGTTACTCCATGCTCCTGTTGAAATAATTGCCAGAAGAGATTAATAATATGTTGAAAAATCCATTTTTTACTCTTGAAGCGCTCGCGCGAATTGCGCATCCAATTCCTCTTGAGACATCTCGTGTTCACTTTTCATACCTTGACTGCGTGTTTCTTCAGTTTTCCCTTTTTTAAGTCTTTTCAGCCCTCGTCTCTAAATGACGATCAAAAATCACCGCATCCGCAGGCAACTTTACATTATCATTCTGAAGCTCAAAAAACGAGTCAACTGATTCTTTGCTATCATCTCGAGCCTTTGCTGATTCCTCTTGTCTGTGTGATGCTCTTGTCGTTTTCTCTTTGGGAAAATTCACTACACCACCATTAAATTGCACTTTTATAAGAGACTTTGAAAAAAATACATTTTTGTTGAGTTTTTGCTGTCTCCTTATTTTTATAGCTGGCGTTAGAAACCGCACTCACTTTGCTTCCAAAGCTCATTAATTCGCTTTTATATAGCTCGGCAGCGGAGTCTTCTTCCTTTCTGGAATTCGACTCCATTGGTTTTTTAGTTGCTCTTGATATTGATGCATCTTTCTGGTCAATTTCGTCTAAAATTTTCTGCTTTGTTAGCCGTTGTCGCGGAAACCACTCTTCTCCTGTCGCTTCTTCTATCATGTGCTGAGGATCATTGTTTTCAGCATTATCGTTATTTTCCTTAGATGCTATTGTTGATGAATTCGCATCAGAGAGTGAAGATTTGGACTTGCTCAACACTTTCTTTTTCGAAGAACTCGGCTGGTTTTGAACCTCCGCAGTCTCGTTGGATTTGTGGATTTCGACTATCAGAGTCTCTCCAGAGGTAATCTGTGCCTCCTCAAGACTTGTCTCGTCAGGGTAAAGCAAGTGGCTCGGTGGGTAGCCAGAGAGTAGTACGATTTCTGAAGGCTTAGCCTTGACAAATGTTAAAAGTTGCTGTTTGAGATCTCCAATGGAAGATTTTTCAGTAAGACTGTTCAAAAGATTAACTCCGTCAGGGTGACGGATACGCAGCTGTATTTCTGTTGACATTGGCTTGGGAATTGAAGCTTATCGCACTCTAGCTAAAGTTGTTTCTAAACAAATAGCAACTATTTTAAAAATATTTAAACATCGCGCTTAGATACATTAATTTTCGCAACAACTTTGTTATTGCAGAACTAGTCTAGACAATATCTGGTTCAAAACGCAGAAATGCCTTTCAGAGGGTTCAATATAGATGTCGTGTAAAATCGACAGGCAATTATCCTTTACTGAGTTGCTTAGAAAGTGTCATTATTTGTATCTCTTGTTTT
>ENA-UOTX01002215-UOTX01002215.1-compost-metagenome-genome-assembly--contig:-NODE-2215-length-10094-cov-10.373265_pt1 | contig 10094 bp, 8 predicted proteins | sample MGYA00238143_ERZ746982 | MGnify/ENA primary metagenome ERZ746982 (study PRJEB28758, sample SAMN06268862) | compost metagenome | isolation source: single cell | place: USA: California, Emeryville, Joint... | reverse complement strand
CAGGCTCTCGAGCGCTATCATTCTAATCTCAAAGTGATTATTAGTTTCCGATCTGAACAGCTCTTTTCAAATTATCAACACTGGTTTACACCAAAAGGGTGGAAACTCCAAGAGGTGGAAATTCAACCTCTCAATGCAGACCAAATAAACAGATTCGTGTCTACAAAATTAGGTAACGATCAAGCTTCCAAAGCCAAACAATATCAGAATGCGCTGAACGTCAATGCGAATGTGAAGCAACTGATGGCTTATCCTGGTCAATTGGAAGCAGCACTTGAAGCTGTTTCAACTTTCAAAAATCCCGAGCAACTGAGTGAGGCTGATTGCTATGTGATATACCGAAGTGCGATGGAATCGTGGTTGCAGAGACAAGAGAAATCTATGAGTCAAGAGAGAACAGCAGCATTTGAAAGGGTGTGGAATTCGCTCTTGCAAATTGCTCTGGGTTTTTTAACAAATAAGGATTTATCGACTGAAAAAATGATATCTAAGCTCTGGCTTCAGGTTTCCATGGAACCAGCAATAAGGGGTTGTCCTTTGGCTCAGTTGGAGGATCATAAGTATCTCTACGAATTTTTCATTGCTGAGAGCGTTTTACACTCTTATGAGCTCACAGGTGGTAAACAGTACGATACCGTCTCATTTTTGAGCTGCATTCTTGAAACTATTGACCGAGAACCAGGAATCTTAAACTTTATGCGCAATGCAACCTCCTCAAGGACAAAAGCTCAGGTGAACTTTTTGAAGATGTTGAAGTTGGCAACGAGTATTAAGTCTCAGATAAACGATAATAATGCAAGCATGAAGGTTTATCTCGAAGAAGAGGAGAAAAAGGAAGAGAGTCAACCTCGCGCTGAAAATGGGGTGTCCGCTTCTGTATGTGGAGACACTAAAAAAGAGGAGAAAATTGTCTATTTTGATAAAAATGTTCAGAGTGACAATGAAGAAAAAATCGAAACAGAGGAAACATTCTTTGTGGACGATGATGATGATTTTTCTATCTGATTAGATGAAAATGTGAGAGTATTATTCATAATATTTGTATTCAATTCAAGTTAATTGAAAAAACTAATGAAAATATCCATTCACCAGATTTTTCAAACATTTTGAATTGATAACGTCATATTCCAAACTCTCTTCGCCGACAGAGGGAAATGTAATGAAAACTCCAACTCTTTGGGGTACGACTAGATTTAGTATGCCAAAAAAAGTGGAAACAAATTCACACCTTCAGAAATTCTTCTTTAAGAAGATTGCGATGGAGATAATTTGAGAGTATTGAAGCAGTTACGGAATGATAAGAGCTAATCCATGATAGAGCTTCCTTGAACCCTAACCAATACTGCAATTATTCGAGTTGTAATTTCATACAATTATATACAATTTGACATGTCTTCTCATGGGGTATCTTTATAATTCTAATTCGCCGCTTTGGCATCTCCATAACTGTTCGTTAATAGTATTTCTCATTGAAAGACAATAATATTCAAATAGAGAGAGTTTATCACTCAAGGTCGCCAAAATTGATATTATTCTCCAAGACAGTATTATTTTTTACGTCCCAGTTACTCTGATCATACTCTATCACAACCACTTCCTTTGGCTCCACTTTAATGGGAGTACGATTCTTTGCAAATCGCTAAGCATTAATATCTGTTTAGTTCAAGCATTATAAATGTTTTCGGCACTAAAGCCTCTCTCGATAGAGCGACTTAATAAAATAGCGTTAATTACGCAATATAAATCAAATTTCTCTCTATTCTCTCTATCTGTAACTTTTGTGTAGATTGAGCAGCAGTGTCTCTTTGCTCAAAAATGAACAGGAAAAAATGAGATTGAGCTTTAACTTTCTTTGAATTCATCGGTTCGAATTCGAATATATCATAATATCTATTTCCGATGAAAAGAAAAAGCGTAAATAACACTGAATCGATAGTAGTAATACATTTCTCGAAGAGTATTTGAAAAATTCATTTATATTTACAAACGAAGCGCAGCCTCTTTCACATGTTTTTCATCAATTCCTCTCAAAGGCCTGAAATAAAGTAAGCCTTTAGCAGATTTCATGAAATAATATGGAAACATCTCATGATCCGGATGGAGCGACACGAAATGCTCAGTATCAAATTCTAAATCCGATTCTATTTGCTGGTTATCCATATCGTACTTCTCTCTAAAGTCTTTGAAATTCACGATTCGTATTTCTTTTCTTTGATCAAATCCTACCTCTATGTAGAAAAGCCTCTGAATTTCCGAATCATAATAGGTTCCTAAAAAGGGTTTCCACTTCATAAAGCTGACGATCTTTGGATCTGTAGCACAATAGTCAATGAGCTGGTAGTTTTCCTTGTTGCACGTTGTACTCTGTGCGAAAAGAATGAATTCGTCTTTAGGATCCCATCCAAGCAGCCGCACTGCTCTTCCAAATTGGTGACATTCGATGATTTTTGAGGAGCTTAGCCCTTCATCATCAAAGCCAAATAAAAAGAAGGAAGCCATTCCCATGGCAAACAAAACTCTCTGTTCAGAGCTATATCTTAATCCCATCAACCGCTCTTTGGTAGTTAGTTCAGCAAAGTCAAATAATACTTCTGATTGATCGACATTGTCCTTTCTCACGAGAATTAATTTGTTTCTCAGCATTAGCACGATCTTTCCAAGGTGAGTAATGAAATCAAATTCGAGAGACACCTTTATTTCATCTAGGCATTTCAAAAGATCAAACTTTTTGCAGATGGCAATGAGATCAAGGGTCCCCCGTAGTTTAAGAGAAATGTAGCCACGAACCTGAATGTCGGTTCTTGATTCATGATAGAAGAGCAGTATTGACTTATCGCTGGATACTCGGAAAATATGATGGTAATTGGCATAATTGTTTTCAATTTGGATACGTAGCTGCCTGAGTGGTTTGGTCGTCCTCATGCTATAATAAACAAAGCTCAACGTGGGTCCTTCTCGACTTAGAACAACTCCCAGACCTAGTTTCACATCATGGTGTCCCATTGTCACTATTCCGCTGTGTGCTCGGCTGTCCTCTCGAATTTTAAACGACTTTCCAGAATTTACAAAAACAAGCAGGTACTCTTGGTTAAGCTCTTCCCTCCTTCGGGCTTGAATTGAGAAGCAGTCCATTGAATCCAGTTTGATTTGCATAGATTGTGTCTCAATAATTACAATCTAAATTTATTGGAAATAGAATACTAATTTTTTGTCCATCAAGTTTAATTGCAGGCTGTTGAGTAATTTTGCTATAGGAGGGCCGGTGGAATTATTTGAAGGGTTTCGAGCGGTTTAAACTGCTAGTCTTTGTGTTTCATAACTACATCTCCTTTTAGTTTCAAGCAATCATAACATAAGTAGAATCCAATGATTTTAGTAATCGTTAAAATAATGTAAACAAATGTACCCCTTGTACACCTTTTAGATGTAGCCCACATATCTCTGTTAAAAACAAATCGAGACAAATCACAAAACCGGGTTACTTAAGTAGTTCTGTATAAAAATAAAAGACATTAATAGGCTTGAATCTCCAACTATGTTGCATTTTTCTCTCTCTCTCGAAAACACTTGAAATATCCTCTGCCTTTACAAACGGAGTGCAATGTCTTTCAAAGTTTTTTCATCGATTGCTCGGAGACGCTTGAAAATAAGCGCACCTTTTACAAATTTCATTAAAAAGTAAACATATATATCGGGTATCGGAGGCAATGACGTATAATGGTCGGTGTCGCATTCGATTTCGTGCTCCGATTGCCCCTCACCCAAATTAAATCTCTCTCTGAAATCCTTTAAATTAACAATTCTTATTTCCTTTTTCTGGTCTTCTCCAATATGTACGTAAAAGAGTCGATGATTTTTTGAATCATAATGAGTCCCCAATACTGGCTGCCACCTTAACAAGTTAATAATCATTGGATCTGAGGCACGATAGTCAATAAGATGGTAATGCTCCTTATTGCTCGTTACCCTCTGAGCGAGGACTATAAATTCATCTTTCGGATCCCATCCGAGCAGCCTGATTGACCTCCCAAACTGGTCGCATATGATTTTTCTCGAGTAGCTCACGCCTAAGCTATCAATTCCAAATAAAAAGTAACTCATCGTTCCACTGACAAGCAAGACTTTCTGATCCGAGTTATATCTTACTCCGATTAATCTATCTTGAATGGCGAATTTGGAGCAGTCAAACAACACCTCAGCTTGATCGATAAAATCCTTTTTCACGAGAATTAATTGATTCGCAAGCATCAACACCATCTTTTCAAGATAAGAAATGTAATCAAAGTCAAGTGAGACCCTTATTTCATTTAAACAACCCAAAAGATTGAACTTGTTGCAAATTTGAATGAGGTCGAGAGACCCCCGTAGCTTCAGAGAATTGAAGCGGCGGATCTCGATGTTGGTTTTTGACTCATGATAGAAGAGTAGGATTGTATCATCACTGGATACTCGGAAGATGAGGTGATCATTGGCATAATTATTCTCAATTTGGATTCGCAACTTCTTCAGAATCATGATATTTCTTAGGCTGTGGAGAATAAAGCTCAACGTGGATCCTTCTCGAGCTAGAACAATTCCCAGACCTAATTTTGTATCATGTTGTTGCATTTTCACTGTCCCGGCGTTTGCTTTAATGCTCTCACGTACTTTAAACCACTTACCAGAGCCAACAAACACAAGAGCGAAATCTTCGCTCAACTCTCGCCGCCTTCTAGCCTGAATTTGCAAGTTATCCAAAATATTCATATTCATTTGCATTGTTTGCATCCCAAAGTTTAATTGCCTAAATTTATTGGAAATATTAAGTTTAGTTTGTGGTAAATGAGGTTATTTGGTCTTCTTTCAAGGCAATTTATTTAAATGAAAGTCTATAACAAGAATTGCCACAAAAATGCTAATTAAGTTGCCGACCTACTTGATACACTAAAATTTCTTGAGTTTTCGAGCAAGGAAGAGTAACCGTTATCATATTCAATCTCGATCTGAAACAATTTTGTTGGAAATCATGGATGTCGTCCTGAATTTGACACTGCATGTGCCTCTATGGAAAATCTTTCAGCATAAGTTTCAAACTTTGCTGAATGTATCTGCCCTTTTTCAGCGAGCTGACCTAAACAGAGTAGGTTGAGTAGTTTTCGGAAGTTTTGGTTGAAAGTTTCTTATATTGGAGTTGTAGCTCGTGAGGCCGTAAGTTTTTTTCTCATTATAGCAAAATTTCAGGGGTATTTGTACGTTGCTTAACGACAAGAGCATACCGTTCTGATACGATATCGACCGAATGGTTAAAATAAGTCACAATATAATAGTAATTGATGATTGTGAGAGCAAATTGCTAGAATATTCGGATATGGAGTCAGCGGCTGAGCTTGCCAACTTTTGGCAACCAAGAGATCAGATGAATTCAGCAAATATCGTCGTTTCTGAGCGATTTCGATCAATCGAAATGATGATTTGTATAGAGTGGTGAAGAATACCTTCACACAGGTTTCATTTTAACCATGTACTAGCTTTTGATTATCTTCTATTTATGTCAAAAACTCCTCATATACATGCCTTTCTGAGAATGGCATTCTAACTTACAGACTGACCTTGAACAAGGCTTCTAAACAAATGCATAAATTTGAAGCAGCACTCATCAATATTCAAAATTGATAGATGATAGGCTACCCACTTATAACCTCGTACATAATGTCTGACTAAGATAATCTGAATTATTGGTTTCAGTAATTCGGTAAATCTCATTCAGTTGCGACTCTAAAGCGGTGAAGCTTTTCTGGTGATGTTTAGCGGGGATATGAATGTTAATACAGGATCTTGAGTTTAAGTTTTTACAAGCTGTTACCTCTCATCTAACTCAGTTATTACAATTGACGCCGATAGCTGTGGATTGATTATCAGGTCCTTCATCACTATGGATTGCGATCTATGATCATTTTCTTTCTCTAAGTTTAACTTTATTCATAGATGTATTTGGAATTCGCAAATAATTTTATTCAGGTTATGAACAATTCTCTGATTCCAATTTTAGTCGATATTGTTCTTTTAATTTTAATTGCTCATTCTATTAAATTTAAAATGTCAGTAGAGTTGAATTTCACCATCTTACCAGAGCAAGAACTCTCTATGAAAACTGGCCTTCTCTTGTAGGTATCTAAGTGACAGCCATTTGGACGCTTTATGAAAAATGTCATTCACTTTTCCATTTGCACATCGAAAACAAATCATTTCAGTATGGGTTCTTCGATGTAACAAAATTTATCATTTATTGATTTAGATGAGCAAAATTATTGGGAAATTTGGCAGTGAATGAAGCTGCTTTTATTGAAATTAATGTGTGTTAAAGTTTAGGTAAGCAGATCATCAGTAAATACTGAGTGATTCTGTGCCGTTTATTTTAAAGAAATGAGAATTCAGCTAGAAAGGTCGAACTGCACTGCACCTCATTTTGCAGTTCGCCTTCTTCTCCAGTAAATCAAATAGACTGGCATAATGACCGCATTTCTCTTTGCTTTCAAACGTTCATTGCAATTAATGGAGGTGAGTTGATTTATTAGATTTATTTCATTTTTCGCACTGAAAGATAAGCGAAATATATTTATATTCAGCAAGTTTGATTACCTCCAACTTGAAAAAAAGCAAGTAAATGGCAATTTTGTCAGTAGCTGAAATAAAACAACATTGGAAATGAGGGAGAACTTTCCGCATATAAATAGCTGAATCGAAGAGCTATCCTATAATAAATTAATAAATTCCTTCTTCAAATCAAACAAAGTATCTGACCTGCAAAAGCATCATGCAAGGACATCAACAACATTACTTGCCAAGAATAGTAATCCCAAGCTACCGCGTTACGCCACATTCTCCATGCAACAATTGCCTGGAGAACAACCAGCTATGCCGTTTTCCGAGCCTTGATTCAAGCCCTCAAAATATCTCAAGAACTCCAACAAACGTCTGCTGGGCGAATAATTTCTCCGAGGCGCTGTTAAACGTCCCAAAGCCACGCCCTTATCCTTATGGCGGAATGACCGGAATGAATTTCTTCCAATGCCCACCCATGAGACCTCAATTTAATCGAACTCACAACAGCGTTCGTCCTTCAAGAATAGTCTTTGAGAGTCTCCAAAGGCCTCGAGGTGGTAGCTGCGGAACTCCAGCTACCGGTGAACGTTTCTCAAAACTCGAGAGAAATATCTTTGAAGATCCAAAACCGATGAGCCCAATCCAATTGACACAAGAAACAGGCGGAGATTCCTCCTTTGAGATGGACTCAGAGCCAGCGATAAAAAGAAATTTGAACATTAGCTTCAATTCTGATTCTTCGGAAGATTTGGATGATTCGAGAACTGTGGAGTTCTCTCAGAAAGAGCCACTTCTTCCAAGGATTGAAACCAGAACTTCGACTTCTTGGAAACCAAAAGTGATTCTTCTCCCCTTTGAAGATGACCTTCAAGAAGATTTCAAAATAGGGAAATCGATCTTAAAGAAAGATGGCCGAGCCAAATACTCGCTAACTGGCTCTGGAAAAAGTTTCGGTGCTTCTCCATCATCCAATAAATCGTGTTTCTCTACCAAAGTGTCTACGTTTTCACAAGCTGTGAAAACGAAAAGAGTCGGATTCTTCTCTGAGTGTCAGTAACAAGTTGCAGTCTTCTGGAAATATCCGTTTCCTTTTCTTTGTATTTCTGTATCACCTTGCTCTTTTTATGACATCTTTTTACAAAATACATTAATGTGTTTTCTCCTTGCAACTGTACATTTAATAGCTTTCTAATATATAGTACCTTATCATAGTAGATCTTGGTGGATATACATCTTTAATTGCAAATTGTCTCCATGAGTCCAACTATGAAATTATCAGGATTGACTGAAACCTTCTGAGAATAAGTCATATTGTGAGTACTCAAGAACCAAATATGTGTATCTATATACATATATATCGTCACCCGTCTGCTTCAGCACAAAATGATGAGTCGTCCATTAGCACATAGACGCTCAAATGAATTCTATTTTCTGTTCGGGTTGCCTTGATGAAGCTGGAACAGTTATCGACATATCTGTCCACAGTATTATACTGCAAAGTCTTTGCTTCTCACAAACACTGGCAGTGTGTAAGGAAATAGATCGAAGTATCTTACGGTCTTTGGACTCGTGAGGGATAAGTTATCTCTTTATTGGCCACATCATCTACATTAGCTGTAATAAGTGAGGTAATATTTTGCAAGGTATTTTTTGATCTTGGCGCTTATTAGGTGACCGAAAGAGGGGATGTTGAGTAGTTTTCAGAATCCTTAGTTGAAATTCATTTTTTTAGAGGAGCTAGCTTGGGTGGATGTTTCGTTTGAATATAACAAAAATCCAAAGGTGTTTAAATACCTTGATTAACAATAGGATCAAAAGCGTTCTGATACGATACCTGTCAATTCGGAAAGATAAAGCAGCAATAAAATAGGAATTCATGATTCTCTTGACAACCTGCAAAAATATTGGGATGTTCAGTTAGCGGCTAAGCTTGCCGACCTTCACTTCCTGAGGTTTTACAAGCAAGAGGTCTGACGCATTCACTGAATATCGACCACGCTATACGATTTTGAGGGCTTAATCTAAATGATGATTATTTTAAAGTAGCGAAGAACATCTTCAAGATTCTCAGAAACTCTTCTTTTTAGTCATGAAATAGCTTCGATTATCTTCAAATTAGGCGAGCAATCCTCATATACACTCATATACGTACAATGCTGCAAAATACATACTAATCTTACGTACTGAGGTTGTATTTGCCTTCTCGACAAATGCGTAATTTTTGAAGCACCAAGAACAATATTCAAACTTGGTAGACATTTCATCTATTCCAAATTTCCTACAGGAAGTTTGACTCGCATAATCGAAATTATTGATTCCAACAAGAAACAAGTTGGTTTTTCTCATTTAATCGCCCCTCTACTGTGGCTGGAAAGGTCTTAAAGCCTTTTCTGGGGATGTTTAGCGAGGTTATGAATGCTAATACAGAAGATTTATTTTTTTTTTAATTGAAGTCATAAATATGACAACGAGAGCAATGGATCAATTGCCAGATTTCTCCATACCTTTGGACTGCGATCCATTATATATTTTCCTTTCAAAATTTATCTTTTTTCTTGGATGTGTTTGAATTGCCAAATAATTTTTTCAGGTTATAAACAATTCTCTGATTCCAATTTTGGTATATATTGTTCTTTTAATTTTATTTGTTCATTCTATTAAATTTAACTTGTTAGTAGAGTCGAATTTCACCATCTTACCAAAGAAAAATTTTCTATGAAGACTGTGTCTGCTCTCGTAGGTATCTAAATGGCAGCCATTTGGATGCTTTATGAAGAATGTTACTCACTTTTCTATTTAGCAATTGAAAGCAAATCTTTACAGTATGGGTTCTTGGATTAAACGAAGTTTATTTCATGAGGCGAACAAAATTATTGGAAATTTTGCAGTAAAGAAGCTTTTTTTTTATTTCACTGAAATCAATGTGTTCTAAAGTTTTCTGGAACAGAACAAAAATAAATCCTGAACATCAATGAAAAATCGCAAGTAAATCAAGGTTTTTATTACCTCTCTTCAGAGGAAAAAAATAAAATCAAGATTTCGTCAGTGGCTGAAAAGAAAACAGTTTGGATGAGGCGATCATTTCCGGTTATAAATAGCTGAACCTAAGAACGATCCTATAATAAATTAATAAATTCCTTCTTCAAATCAAACAAAGTATCTGATCCACAACATTACCATGCAAGGCCAACCACAGCATTACTTACCAAGAATCGTGCTTCCAAGCTACCGTATTACGCCACACTCTCCTAGCAACAATTGCTCGGAGAACAACCAGCTATGCCATTTTCCAAGCCTTGATCCAAGCCCTCAAAATATCTCAAGAACTCCAACAAACGTCTGCTGGGCGAATACTTTCTCCGAGGCACTGTTAAACGTCCCAAAGCCACGCCCTTATTCTTATGGCGGAATGACCGGAATGAATTTCTTCCAATACCCACCCATGAGACCTCAATTTAATCGAACTCACAACAGCGTTCGTCCTTCAAGAATAGTCTTTGAGAGTCTCCAAA
>ENA-UOTX01002214-UOTX01002214.1-compost-metagenome-genome-assembly--contig:-NODE-2214-length-10094-cov-48.676849_pt1 | contig 10094 bp, 8 predicted proteins | sample MGYA00238143_ERZ746982 | MGnify/ENA primary metagenome ERZ746982 (study PRJEB28758, sample SAMN06268862) | compost metagenome | isolation source: single cell | place: USA: California, Emeryville, Joint... | reverse complement strand
TTTAGAAGGGGCAATATTATCATCTAGCTAACAAATGTATTGGGAATAGCAGGAAGTCCTTCTTGCAGTATTTTGCGTCTATCTCTCAGCGAGCTTTGTGTTCTGTGTCCTTTGACGCTATCATTCGGACGACTTTCCCGTCATTGTTGTTGGGAAGGTACAAAGCAGAGTCAAAGTGAGCTGTTGAGTGAGATAGACTGAAATGCTGGGGAGGAAATACATATAACAAGGCAATGTAATGGAGTATAGGTAAGAATATTTAATTGAAATAAATTTGTTCAAAACTTGTTTATTAACTATTTCAAAATAGTCCAGTTGAGATAAACAATTGAAAATAGTACGCAATTAATTCACAAACTGTTAATAAATTCAAGATTCAAAACAAAGCAGATCTTCTTAATCAAGATTAAACACTATAGCACTACACTATACATAATTTCAAAATATGATAATACATAGGCTTAGTAAGCGATAACGAGAGCTTTCTCTGAAATTGGAAAACCCATTTCAAAGACACCATCTAAGTGAAATGGAAGCACACCTTGATATGTCTCCATATAGGTTTCATTCTTGTAATGAATAGATGGGAAAATAAGCAAGCTTGGGATTACAATTAGAGAGTTATAGTATCTAACATTGGAAAATACAAAGCTTTAAACTCTACTCGCGGTAAGTAACTGGTTTCTGCCAGGTTTTGCGAATGTCAAGAGAGTTAACAAAATCAAATGACTTTTTGTCATCTCAAATTGATCCATCACAGCTGAGCAATTGCTTGAACGAGGGAAAAATTCATTCCAATTCTCCTTTGATGTTCATGACAAATATCAATTTTTGATGTAATAATATGATTCTTACATTGGGACCCTGAACAAACTAGATAGCGTAATGTCTGATATTCTTTTCGGGTCCAGAGTTTGCATTATTGAAATAATGGACAGTTTTTCAATTAGTTTAAATGGAGCGATTTGCCTGTTTATAATATTTTTGAAAATCTTAATTTTTTCATTGAAACCAAGTTTGCGAAATTTATCCAGCAAATGAATTTGATTTTTGAGTGCTTTGATATTGCATGGCGTCTCTCGTAATTTATAAAGGTAGAACTTGGTAATAAAAAAAAGGAAATAAGCACACAAATGGTATATGAGTAAGTAAATGAGAAAAGATCCATAGAGTTGCCTCATTGACTTCAAATATTCTATTGATTCGTAAGTGTATCTTGGCTGAAGATAATTTGAAAGAGTGAAGAGGTTAATACGATTTCTGGAGTAACGATGCTAAAGCAATTGTTAACTAAAGCTAATTAATAAGCCCTTCAAATTAAAAACTATCAAATGAATTGACTTAAACGAAGTACTTAATCAAATCAACCTCTATATGCTGATATTGGATTGATTGAAAATTATTAAGGGATAGTATAACCACAATTTGATACAGCATGAAATTAGTTCGTGAATGCATATTCCAGAGAAAAGCTCTTCGATTTACAGCCCCTTGTTTTTCTTGCTTTGCACCAAGCGTTGACTTGGGAAGCTATTTGGATTGTGCTGCGAATATATAAATACTTGGGGTTAGCAAACTTCTGTCAAGCTTCTTTTTCGTTCATGTTCTGTGATGCAGATAATTCTAAGATACTGCATTAATCTAATTTTGATAGATGACGCTGTCAGATTTTTATATGATCCAGCCCTAGCCGTGCTTTCTGACACTTTTAGTTTTCACTTTTTCAATAGAATCTCTTTATAGATGGCCAAATTTTGAACAATCTATTTCTCAAAAAGGTAATGTGAATTTTGTGCCATCTATAAGCATTGACATTGAAGCCAAATCGATTAAAGAGAACATGCGTTCGCTAATAATAAATTGCCTTCAGATAATACGTTTAAAAAATGAATTCCATACTTCCTGTTGGTCTGGCGTGAATGCAGTAGTATCAAAACACCTTTTTCAAGATTTTAGCACTGGCTCGAGCCACATAAAAATTGTGGCAATATAATACAAGGAATTTACTTGGACTTTTCTCCCTGAAACCTGGTACTCTCTTGCTGTTTTGAGGTCAGTGCCTCTGACTCGCCTTTGAAAAAAGCCATATTACAAGTAATTTCTTTCTAGTAATTACTATTTAATATTAATTAGTAATAGAGAAAACTATTTCATATTTACTATCAAATCTTCAAAACACATTAGTAAATAATTAAGAATTTAAAGTAATTTATTTTTGTTCTTAACAATGAAGCTGAGATATTTGTTTAAGCTATGTCACCTGCATCACGAAATTAAAAGGAGTTGAATCTCATTATTTCATTATTATTATTAATATTTCAGAGTTAATTGAGTTGGTGAAATTATTTTCTTTCTCAGTAATATCATACGTACTTTAATGACCTAATCAATTTACTTCATTGACCATTTATTTTTGGGAACCGAATGCAAGCAATAAATAATATACCTTTCTACCAAACTTTTTTCAGTATGAATTTGATATTTTTCATAATTAATAGGACTACTCCCTCTCCCTTACCCTTTACCAAAATCTCTCCAATATAATTATTTCAATATCTATATCTTTTCAAGATATCAATCAAATAACCACACAGACTGTCGTCAGGTCAGTCATCTCCAAGAAAACCTTGGTCTCGTAGCCATTATCTCGATTGATATGTGTTCTTTAATTCTTCAGCAAATTTTACTTTGTATTTCAAAATAATTAATTATAACACAAACATTTAATTCTTAAGAAATACCAAAAGAGTCTTTCCAAAAACTCCGAATCAATCTTCATAACGTCCTTATAACTATATTCCGTTTTTCATTCATAAAACGACGTCTTAGGATGTAACAACCATCTTTTTTGGTTATCGCTCACTCAGAGATTGCTTCGATGAATATTCTCTTTCGATATATGAAGTAGAATTTGATACTACATCAGTGAACACTGTTATGATGAGAGAAATGCAAACTTTTGTCGGAATTACTTATTGCACAAAGCAATAATGAATAAACTACTGGAATCATCTCCCAAAGGCTCTCAATATTAGAGATACTACAAGAAAAAATTGTGGAAGCAGATTATTTTCTTTACCTAATTGCAATGATTAGAAGTTCTCCTCAGCTCTCTACTGCTATCGCAGAAAAAAAAGGAATTCAAGGCTTCCCAGTTCAAAATTTGTTCTGAATTTTGACTTCTAAAATTCAATAAATTTGAAAATACTGATGTATTAGCCGGTAGAGAGATTAGAATTTCAAATCTATATTAATTAAAACCTCTGCTTGATACCCTTCTCAGCTCACATCAAACTTAACGTCCCTTTCCCAATCAATGATGTTTCAAAGCGATTCATTCCAATTTCTTGACAATATCCCCAAAATCCGCGTAGTTATTCGTAAACGACCACTAACAAAGAAAGAATTGCAAAAAGGCGACCAAGATATCATCGAGGTCCGCGAGCCTCAATCAATCATCGTTAGAGAAGCAAAGTATTTCTCCTACATACGATGCAATGGTCTCAATTCTTAATTTTTCAGAGTGAAAGTCGATCTTACAAAGTATACAGAAGAGCATATCTTCAACTTCGATAGGGCATTCCACGAAAACACCACCAATCATGCAGTAACTCGCTTCCTTGACCCTACTTATTCACCTTTGACGTACATATTAGCTATACGAGCAAGCCGTAAGACCGCTGATTGACGCGTTATTCAACAGAGCGAAATGCACGTGTTTTGCTTATGGTCAAACAGGTTCCGGCAAAACGTTCACAATGATGGGTTCTACCCCTGAGGAAGGCAAAGAGAATCAGATCTCGACTCCTGGATTGTATCTTCTCGCCGCTCAGGACATATTTACCATGTTGGAATACGTATTATTTTGAATTTTTCTGGCCAACTAACTCCTTTAATTTTGCTCTAACAGGAGCAGTATCGTCATCTTGGAATTTTTATCTCGTTTTACGAAATCTACTGCGGCAAATTGCATGATCTTCTGAATGACCGACAGGAAGTGTTTGCACGTGAGGACGGCAAAAAGAGCGTTAACATCGTCGGGCTCTCAGAAAAACGCGTGCTTAACCTGCACTCGCTTATGCAAACTATCGATTTCGGTAACTCTGTGCGTACGACAGGTACATCTCCTCTCTTTTTCGCGAAATAAACGCAAATGTTTTAGGTTCTACCTCTGCGAACGTAGACTCTTCACGATCTCACGCTATTCTTCAAATTACATTGAAAGACAATAAAAAAGTTTATGGAAAAATGTCGTTCATCGATCTTGCAGGAAGCGAGCGTGGCGCTGATACTTTCGATACTAATAAGCAAACTCGTATGGACGGTGCGGAAATCAACAAGTCTCTTTTGGCGCTTAAGGAATGTATTCGAGCCTTGGACCAGGAGAAGAAGCACACGCCTTTCCGTGGAAGCAAACTGACTCTCGTGCTTAAAGACTCGTTTGTTGGAAATTGCAAAACGGTCATGATAGGAAACATTTCTCCTGGCACAAGTTCCTGTGAGCACACTCTCAACACGCTTAGATACGCCGATAGAGTGAAGGAACTCAAGCGCTCAGGCGAATCAACGGATAACGCTCCTTTGACCAAAGCCGATCTTCTTGCAAAGCAACTCATGCTTCCTCGAATGGAAAAGAATTCTATCAAGAGAACTGTGAACGGGAAGGATGATGAAATGAGCATCGAAATTCCTCATGGACTGAAGAACTCTCACCTCAACCAAAGAGCTGGAGGTCACGACAGGCTTTCCGCGCCAATGGTCCGCGCACAGAGCTCGAATTTAGCGAATCATATTTCAAGCCTGCAGAACAATCAAGTCAAACGATTCCCCAACCAAGCGCCATCGGTAGGAGGCTGGATGCCAGCGACTAAAATCGATAACAGCGAGGTTATGCCAAATTACGGCTACCAAAGTCTTCTTAACGGTCAGCTTCCTTTACAGCAGCAAGAAGAGGATACGCAAGAAATGACTTATAACATCCCCACGGCGACGCTGTTCAGCAACCTTACACCAGCTCCTAATGAAAATTACCCTGTTCAAGGACTTTGGGATCAAGACACAGATAATAGTTTGTTCAAGAATAATAACACATCGAAGCCTCAACTACCCATCACAAATGATGGCAGACGCGTAGGCGGACCTTTGGAGATGTTGAATCAGAATATTCAAGCAAACAGCCAGCCATTCAACCCGATTCAACAGCAATTCCCTTCAAATAATTTCGGCTATGGCGCGCCAAGCTTCCAAAATAAAGGAGCGAAGATGAGCATTGAAAAGGAAAATAATCCGGTCAATGTGCAATATCAACCTCAAATGAACAATGAAAAATTAGATTCAAAGCCTCTTCCAACCATGGATAACAAAATCGTTCAAGAGACGACTCAAGATTGTTTCAAAACTGAACAAAACCTGAGCGTTTTGCATCAGAAGCATGAAGAACTCCTCAGCGCCATTTTCTCGGAGGAGCAAAAGATGATCCTTGCGCATAGAGAGCATATTGACGAAATCGTTACCCTCACGAAGCAGGTATATCGATCCTTTTCTATTATACTCATCGGTCTGACCTCTAAAAACTTAGGAAATGGGTCTTCTTCACGAAGTTGATCGTCCAGCGAGCGACATCGATCAGTATTTACAAAACCTCGAAGTGATATTAAACCGCAAGGGCGATTTGATTAACCAAATGAAGGAGCGATTGATTAACCTTAGACAACATATCGCTGAAGAAGAGAATCTCAGCAAGGCCTTCTACCAGCAAAAAATTGAATCTGCTGAAACAACTGTTAACGCTCAATGATTGTAGCAAGCAGCAGACTTCATATGATATTTCGATGTTTCATACTAATATTATTTATTGTAATCAGTCCCGTATGAAATTCACAAGTTTAAGATAACGCTAGAAAGATATTTACCATTTTTGTAAACAGTTCGTTTGGAAATACATATCAATCAGTTCGACACTCAATCACCTCTCTTTAATGGTTAGACTATGCTAAACGGAAAATTTTGCAGAAATACTGCATTTAAAATGCAATAAGATCTGTAATGGAAACTAACTGTATTGGCTTTCAGTATTGGCGAATACAAAAACTAGAAAAGAGCACATTGTAACTTTATTATTGCAACAAACCCATCTAACATGAGCTACGAGCCTTCTTCACCAAACTTTTGAGTAAACTCCATATGTTTCAACAGATCTTTTGGGCTGACAGAGGGTTTGCATCTTGATAATGCTTTCAAGAAATCATTCTAAGCAGGTGATCAGGGACGAAAGTAAAAACTGGATTTACCATAGTCACAGGAGGCAGTTGTATCTCTGAAGATGTGAAATCGCTTAGTGTCTTAGCGACAGCCCCAGGGTCGTTTTGGCTGCAAGGAGTATAAACTGTCTTTCCGAACTGATTGACTCCGACTGGACGGAAGAATTTAGCTTCTTGGATCATCCTTACAGGCTCAAAGCATGCATCTCGGAACAGAATAGAGAGATCGGCACCTGAATACCTGTTGAACAAGAACAATTAGCATCGCATAACATTTGTTGAATGAAATAATTACCCTTCTGTTATCTGAGCGAGTTCCTCAATATCCTTTTCAGTGAGTAGATGAGTCGTTTTTTTGGCTAGCTGTGTTAATAGGTACTCCCGAGCGATCGGATCTGGAAGAGGGATATAAATCCTCCTTTCAAATCTCCTTCGCACAGCAGGATCTAGGTCCCAGGGTATATTCGTCGCACCGAGGACAAGAATGCCATCAGATTCATTTCCGACACCTGCGAAAGTGATTAGACTCCTTTGCTTGCAAAATTTCAATTTCAATACCTTGCATTTGCACAAGAAACTCAGTTTTCACTCTCCTGCTGGCTTCAGATTCCTCGCCTCCTCGAGCCGAGACTAAAGAATCAACTTCATCGATAAAAATTATTGAAGGTTTTCGCTCTCGTGCCACAGTAAATAACGTTTTTATCAATCTGATACAAAGTCACTTGATTGAAAATTCACTTTCATTTGCTTTACTTTTCAGAGTCTCCTAGCCATTTCGATATCAAATCCGCTGCAGAAACAGAAAAAAACGTTGCTTCAGTCTCAGTCGCACAAGCTTTAGCTAGCAGGGTTTTACCCGTCCCAGGTGGCTAGCATCAATTTCTTAGAAACACTACAAACCGCTTATTTGTTACCCCATACAAAAGAATTCCTTTCCACGGCTTTCTAATACTATCAAAAAAATGTGGGAATTTCATTGGCAGAGTCACAGCTTCCTGTAGCGCAGCTTTCGCCCCTTCCAACCCAGCTATATCTTCCCACTTCACATTCGGTTTCTCTGAAATTATCGCAGCCTCAAGGTTTTTCACGAATGGATTTGAAGTTGTATTCTCCTTCTTCTCTTCTTTCATATCATCACTAAGTAATACACATTGGCTATTAAGTCATGGCAAAATTTTACTCTACAGTTTTCATTTTCTTGATTTCCGGTTTTTGAAATTCCTGGTTTGTGACCTCAGGTCTCGAGCGCGATCTCTTCATTTGAGGTGGAGGTTCATTCTGTGTCCCTGGATCTCCACGTTCGAATCGTATTTGACTCGACATTTTCTCACCATCTAATATCCAAGCTTGCACGTATTTCTTTACTAGCTCTCGCATCTCTCGGTGCTGTTCATCTAAAATAATGATCGATTGAGCATTGCATTATGAGGAGCGAGCTAACTTTTCAGGTAAGTCAAGAGAAGTTCTAGACCTTTCATGAAGAGCCGAAATCCAGCTTCTTTAGTGTTAGTATCTTTCGCAGAGTTAAAGATATCTTTTCCTTGCACGAGATAGCTCATGCCTTTGTCTCTGTCGGCTTCGATGTCTTTATATTTGGCGGTATACATAAACTAATTCCTTCTTTTTGACACGATACTTCGAATTAATTTTATTGTGTTCTTGGAGGGATATGTGAGCTCCTGAAAATCCACGATACGCTATCTAATTATTTTTGATCAGAAGTTCATAAAAAAAAAATCATCCAAAAGTTCGAGTTATTCCAGCCCAGGAAGCATCCTCCTCGCTTCACATTGCGATGTAGAGGAATGGATCTTAATACTATTGACAGTAAATCAATCAAATTGAAAGACAATAAGAACAAAAATTTCTATTGTTATATTCTTTGGCTTAATCAATGTCTTAGCTAATATCTGAAACTGACTACATAAAGGCAACAACAGAAACTAATATTGAATTATATTAAGTTATAGATAGGGTCGACTCGCCAATATCGATTCTAATAATAGGAAACATGCTCTTGGAAACAAGGAAAGGGAAATTAAACTTTAGACTTAGGGCCTGCCTTAGAGAGTCTCTCTCTAATCGCTTGGCATAGCATCGGAACAAGCTCCTCAGGGAAACCGATTAACTGCTTGATATTTCCGAATTCCAGGACTGGAGAAGCGCCGACTTCGACTATTAAAGCTCCCGATGTAATCGCTTGATTCATTAGCATAGTTGCGAAATGACTGTCGAGTCTAGTTCCTATAAGGATCACGCAGTCACAGCTGGCGATCTTTTTCTGCACCGCGGTTTTCTTATAGAAATAGTCATCAGGCTCCTCATCATTGAACTTCGTTGAAGGCCGAGCAATCCCTTTACATTCGGGGCACTCAGGCACGAAATACTCAGGCGTGCCGAGAGGGGTAGGGAAGAGCTTCTTACAACAATTGCGCCAGCAGCGCATATAATTTATATTCCCATTAACCTCGAAAACCTCCTTGCAAAAGCCATATGTATCAGACTTCTCATCCATAATCATCTCGCCTCCTTTGGTCTCTTCGAAATAATTCTTCTTGCTCTTTGATTCTGACCGTATGTAAGAATCAATGTGGAAATTATCGATATTCTAAAGGATCATATGAAACTGAATAAATGACGCTATTACCTCGGTGATCAGGGTAAAATTGATTCCAATGTCTTTGCAAACGGTTTGCATGTCCGCTAGGGTATAGTGTGCATCGGTTGGAGCTGAATTGATTACCATTTTTCTAAACTGCGAGTGCCATCGCCAAACTTCTTCTGGTTTATCATTGAAAAATCTTTTTGTTAGTAATTGGTTTAGTTCAATTTTCTCTTGCCCATCTTCAAAAAAAGTTCAGCGATTAACAAAAAATTTGCTGTATTTTCCTTACTTTTCAGAGTCCAATAAGGCTGGTCAACCGCAAAGTCTGGAAGTCCACTGCCGGTAGATATTCCAGGTCCTATTTGGTTAGAGCAAGGTCAATACATACATATATTTAATGCACGTTACCTGTGAATACGAGGATATTTGATTTCAACACGACTCGGTCTGCAACTGATTCAACATCACATATTTCAGGCACCATTGCAAAATGCTCCTCAGGGTTAAAGTTCCCCATTCCAGAATAAGGACCTAATTTGCTCAGTGCGTTCGATATTTTACCAGCTGCCATTGAGAGAAGCGATTTCCAATCTACCGAACAATTTACAATTAGCAAGCCATTGCTTATGAAGCAAAGCTATTACCTTTACCACCGGACTCCTTCTTCGAATCTGAATCCCCCTGGTCCTTTTTTGTAGATATTTCAGCATCTCCTCGGAAATTCGTCTATTGATGGCAAGAAGAGTCAACAAAAATTCCGATGTTTTTGCAAGAAACCTTTTTCTCTTCCTCCGGAGGAAATGTAATCGTTGATTCATACGACGGTGTTGCTTTTGTTGTTGGTTTGCTCTCTACATGAGTGCTTTGAGTGGATTTCTGGTCTGAAGCATCCGTTGTAGTGCTTTGATTTGAAATCTCATTGCCGCTGATTAATTGATCTGCTGTGTCTTTGCTCTCAGCTGCTGTATTTTCCTCTTCGACTTCATCCTCCTTGTCGTCTTCGCTTTCAATATCTTTTCCATCATCCACTTTAGGAGGGTTTTCGTCAACGAGGCCCAAAAACTTCATAACTTTAAATCTTAGAGCTTTTTCTTGCTCACTGAGTGGTCTGTCTGTGTTCGCTGAGACATTTTTAGATTATTTTATTTTCAATGAAAATGATACCCCAAATATTTGGAGTTTTCTGAGCCCCATTTGATTTTAATTGATTGCTTGCTGTCGTATTACTA
>ENA-UOTX01002213-UOTX01002213.1-compost-metagenome-genome-assembly--contig:-NODE-2213-length-10107-cov-45.208873_pt1 | contig 10107 bp, 5 predicted proteins | sample MGYA00238143_ERZ746982 | MGnify/ENA primary metagenome ERZ746982 (study PRJEB28758, sample SAMN06268862) | compost metagenome | isolation source: single cell | place: USA: California, Emeryville, Joint... | reverse complement strand
AGGAGAATTTCAGGTGCACGATACCATAAAGTCACTACACGAGGCGTGTACGTTGTAGGAGGCCTCTCTAGAGTAGTATTGTTATCAATTAAAGAGAGAGAGCCAGAAGAAAAGAGTTACCGAAGCCTCTTGCAAGACCAAAATCAGCGATTTTCATGATACCGTCACTTCCGATGAGCAAATTTGATAGTTTCAAATCTCGATGCATGATGAATTTCTTATGCATGTAGCTAACACCATTCAGAAGTTGCAAAGTTAAGCATTTAATCTCTCCAACAGACATTTCATCGCGATGGTCCCTCATTTGATCTATCAGACATCCGATATCTATTATGCTATGCTCAAACACCAAAAATATTGAATCTTTCTTAAATCCCACCACCACTTCTTTGAGCTTAACAACGTTTAAATGTCGCTTCAGTTTCTCTAAGATTTTGATTTCTCGCAATGAAGTGAGAGGGAACCCTTCGTTTTCATCTTGTATTTTAACTTTTTTCAGCGCAACTATCTCCTTACTGACCTTGTCGCGAGCACAGTAAACCGTCCCATAAGTTCCTTCTCCCAGCGTATGCAGCTTCTCGAAATCAGAAACGCTTCTACAGTTCCCGAAAAGATGTCCAGGCAGAGGCTTTCGTCCAATGTCTTCTAAAATATTGATTGATTTATTGCTTTTGGACTCCTCTTTCGCTTCAATATCCATTTGTTTTTTCAAGTGATAAATTTTATTGCAATCGAATGATGTTATTTTCTAATGCACCAATAATTTGAACATAAACTCCTATCTAGACGATCATTATTGATAAAAATACAGCACGTACGGCCCAGAGCTCAGTCCCTTTTTTGCTTCTACACAAGTTTTGGTGTAAAATAGCAGCGGATTTTACACATTTATCGTAGAAAAAAAAGAAAAGATTCGTGGATATTTTGAATAAGGAGATTTCTCTTTTTATACAAAAGAATCGAAATCTAATTTTAAACAGAGCTTAAAATGGATAAGGCAACACAAGAGCAAAGATTTTTAAACATCGGCCTCGAACCAACGGTCGTGAAGAACACTCTTTCCAACCCAAAAGTAACTGCGAGTCTCACTGAGGTCCTCGACTTCGCGAAAGTGGATAAATGTGACAAAAAGATCGGTAATTCTATGCATTTTGTGAGGCCGTGCTCAATTCAGGACGTATAGGCAACCTCCTCTACGCAGTAGCAACAAAGACAACTTCTGTCACCGAGAACAGGAAACAATTGCTTGCTGAATACGTCGCTGCTCAAAAAATCACTTCATCTGCACAGTTGGACCTTGCTCTTGACTACTTGAAGACCAAGGCAGGAGACCAGAAGCTTGATACTGCAGAATTCGAGAAAAAGATTGGTGTAGGATATCCTCGCATATGGCTAACCCACTGATTTTTTCATGAATATTACAGGTCGGTGTTGTTGTTACTGATGATGACATCAAGAAGACAATTAAAGCTCTTATTGATAAGGACAGAGAGCAAATCCTCAAGGAGAGATACCTTACAAATATCCGTAGAAAAAATACTAAACCCCAATTGACTTACGCTCATTAATTATAAAGCCAGCTACTTGACTAAAGTGCGAGAAGCGCTTCCATTCGCCAATGGCGCCAGCGTTAGCAAGCTTGTCAATGAGGCATTTTTGGAGCTTCTTGGCCCAAAAACCGAGGAAGACGAAAAGAGAAAGGAAGAGCGAAAAAAACAAGAAGCAAGTAACAAACCCTCATTGAGGTGGAGCTAAATAACATTGGAAATTTTGTAGCCAAGAAAAAAGCCGCAAAAGAAAAACCTGCTGAAGAAACTAAGGAAGAAGAAGATGACCTCGAAGGTGAAGGTTGGAAAAAGCAGAAAATCAGTTCTTTGGTTGGTAATATCAGCTACTTTTGAGCAGATTCTTGACAAAATGGGTTAATCCTTTTATTAGCTAGAGATCTTGCTTCATCAGTCAACCCTCCAGAGATCTTAAAGAAACATTTGGAAGCGACAGGAGGCAAAATCTTGACTCGTTTCCCTCCTGAGCCAAATGGCTATATTCACATTGGACACGCCAAAGCCATGAGATTCAACTTCACGTTGGCTTCAGAATATGGCGGAGAAACTTACTTGCGATTCGATGATACCAACCCTGAAAAAGAAAGTGTTGAGTACATCGAAAGTATTAAGGAAAACGTCTCCTGGTTGGGATACAAGCCTTGGAAAGTCACCTTTGCTTCTGATTACTTCGAGCAACTCTACCAATTCGCTATCCAACTCATCAAGCAAGGAGACGCTTACGTCTGCCATCAAACTAAGGCTGAGATGTCGGAATACAGAGAGAAAGGACTTGAAAGTCCTTGGAGAAACCGTAGCGTTGAGGAAAATCTCCGCTTGTTCAATGCAATGAAGATGGGTTTGTTTGAGGAAGGAAAGGCCGTCCTCAGACTCAAATTGGACATGAAGCATAAGAACACCACCATGAGAGATCCAGTTGCTTACAGAATCAGATATACTCCTCATCCTCACATCGGAGACAAATGGTGCATTTACCCAATGTATGATTACACTCACTGTATCAACGACTCTCTTGAAAACATCACTCACTCATGCTGTACGCTCGAATTCGAAATCCGTCGCGAGTTGTACTATGAAACTCTGAAGCGCTTGAATCTATACAGACCATACGTGTGGGAGTTCTCTAGACTGAACCTTTCGAACTCTGTCGTTTCCAAGAGAAAATTACAAACATTAGTTTTCAATAAGTACGTCAACGGCTGGGATGACCCAAGATTACTCACGATCTACGGTTTGAGACGCAGAGGGTAAAAAATTAAAATTTTAAGGCAATTTCTCACTTATTTGGAAATTAGATACACCGCATCAGCAATCAACGAATTCTGCGACTTGACCAACGTCACAAGACGTGGTAACGAGAACATGATTTCGATTTACGTGTTGGAGCACTGCTTGAGAAAAGAGCTCGATAAGACCGCTGAAAGAACCATGGCCGTCCTCGATCCTGTCAAGCTTGTCCTTGAGAACGTCCCTGCAGATTTCAAGGAGGAGAGAAAGGGTCTTCTTTTCCCTAAGGACCCAGAAAAAGGCGCCTACACTATCACTCTCGGCAAGGAGTGCTACATTGACAGAAGCGACATCAGACTCAAAGACTCAAGCGACTTCTACGGCTTCGCTGTCGGAAAGGTCGTCGGATTGAAGTACGCTTACCCTGTCAAAGTTACTGCCATTGAAACCGGCGAAAATAACGCTATCACTTTGGTGAAAGCAGAATTGCTCAAGGACTCAAAGGAAAAGCCTAAGAGTTACGTCAGCTGGGTTCCTGCCAACGAGAGCATTAAGGTCGAAGCTCGTCTCTACGACGTCCTCTTCACCTCACACAATACAAACGCCGATGATGATTTCCTTAAATCGTTGAACCCTAACTCCCTCACTATCCAAAAGAACGCTAGAGTCCACTCCCATGTTAAAGGTAACTAATAGCTTTACGCTACATATTGAGTAATTCTTTCATTTAGACTTGACTGTCGGAAAGCACTACCAATTCGAGAGATTCGGCTTCTTCGTGGTCGACAAAGACACTAACCCTGACGGAGGCTACGTCGTGATGAATAGATCAGTGTCCCTTGCCGAAAAGGAGAAGGCCAAGGCTTTCAAAGAAGCTACCGCTCCTCAGAAAAAATAGATTATCCATCACAAATAGGGTAATGCAATAAGCAATTAACAAGAGGATAAATTCTCAAGCGTGCACATTGATACTAACTAGTTAGATTTACTGTATTGGCTTGTGTACGAGTTAAACATTACAGCTAATTTGAAAAATCGATTATCAAAACCAATCAATTTAGTGACATGGTTGAACTCATGATTGTAGGTACTTTGTATGAAAAACTTTCAAGTTATCGTTCCCTTGAAAAAGAATAAAAACCTATAAGCATATTTTATACCCGAAGTCAACTTAATGCCAAATAATAAACACTTTGAATGGGAATTACAGCGTGAGTAAAACTTAAAAAAATAGTAAATCAGGTGTTGATGATGAGATCTGGTAGCTTGAAGTTAAACGCGAGATCGTCGATAATCTCGTCAGGGAGTTCGTCTATCCTCTTCACATCTAATTAATCAAGGTTAGCTCAAGCATTATTTATAATAAAAAGATACCATCTTTAGAGATCGACAACACAATCCCCTTGATATTCATTTGTCCTTGTGAAACGATATCCAGAATAGTAATCAAAGTACCCTGCCCAGTCTTATAAATCATCGGGAACACCATATCCACTTGGAATTTCGCACCTATATTCGTCTCGAAGGTATTCTTCCTTCGCAGTGCTGACCGAATCTCACGAAGCAGCTTTGAGAATAGATGACTATCTTTCAACGTGCTCTTTGCTCCGAGCTTCTCCGGATTGAGCCTGAGAAGGAAATCGCTTTCCAGCGTTCCGAACATGTGGCAGCTTCCTTTCCTCAGCTCCGCTTCAATATCATTCGCAAAAACTTCAAAGGTGACTTGAAGGTTCTGGAACGTTGAAAACTCCTCCAGATTCATGCATCCTCTCTCGTTTCTCTTCACCTCGTTGTGATAAACCTGCAACTTGCTTTTCAGATCAGCTAGATATGCCTTCCTCAGATCCCCAATAGATTTCCTTTCATAAATCATGTCTAACTGCCTGTCTTTGTCTCTCAATTCTTGTAATTCATTATAAATCTTCCCGACACCAGTCATCATTTTCCCCAACTCAAGCTCAGCCTCGATATACTGCAGCTTCCCCTTTAATATATTCGCCTTATCAATTTTCTGAAGCCATTGCTGAAGCTCGTCTTCATGATCTTGCAGCGTGGAGTAAAGCTCTTCAGCCTGATGCAATTTTTCGTTCGCGTCAGCGACGTCAATCGGCCCGTAATTCCCCATACTCAAGCCCAGACCTTCAACGACGTTATGTAAAAAGCCATAGAGACGCGTTATCACGACTAAATCAGCAAACAAACGCAGCAGATCCTCTTGCAGCCAGCCTTCCAGCGTTGATGCTTGCTCGTAAGAATAGGCAGTTGTTTCATCCAACGCCATGTTTTCGAGACGCAGCAGCTGTTTTAAGTTCTCAATACCGCCTCTTATGAGCTCAATATCGGATTTTATCGTTTCTAGATCAGGCGAATAGATCTTGTCTTTAAACGCTGGATGGACCAGGAAATGCACCTCGAAGCATTCACTTAGTGCTGAGCGAATATCATCATACAGCTTCTCGTTATTGAAGACTTCCATATTGATCTGAATAATTCCTTCATAAGCATTGCTAAGGTAATCTTCGATGATTTCCACATTACGGAACTGCTCTTGTGTGCACAGTCTCATATCAGCATTCAAAAACTCCACTTTTCGTAGTTTTTCAGCGAGCTCTTCCCTCAGCACCTTAAGCGACTCCGCACATTCAGCTATTTGATCAAGAGTCTCAAGTTTTCCCGTAATCGTAAGCTCTAACTTCTCACCAGTCTGCGCGATAAGCTCCAACGTCATCAAATTCTCTTCCAAATCCTCAATGATTTCTTCAATGACCTCCTCGTCTCCAGTATTCTCGCGGTTTTTCTTAAACTCTTCTACCTTATAGCGGATCGTGTCAATAGACGACTGATACAGTTTGATATCATAACAATCGTGTCTGTTAGCTAAACTAGTGCTAATAACCTTTTTGCACTCTTCTTCAAGCAAATGCAGCTGATTCAAATGCTTCTGCGTCGCCATTTTCACGATTTTCCTTTTCAACTTGCCAACTCGTGTAAGAATGTCATTGATAAGCGTCTTGACGGAGCTCGATTCTTTTTTCTTTCCCGCAGACCGCTCGATGTCGGTTGGTGACTGTTCCTGCACTTCTTTCATCGAAATCTCTGCTCGCTCCTTCAAATCGTTCAAACGGTTCTCAATATCCTCTTGATCGAATTGATCCCTCGCGACCTCGTCCTCTAATTTCTGCATTTGACTCTCGAGCTCGTTAGCGCGATAATTCAAGTTAAGTTTGCCATGAAGCGCTTCATATGAATGGATCGATTCCAATAAAAACTTAAATAGCGTTGACTGCGGCGCTGAACGAATATTTGCTTCGTCTTCACTGGTTAGCTTCGTCGGCTCTTTGCTGTTGATAAATAAGACTTGCTCCATCAAGAACGTCACGAGCTGAAGATCTTCCACTCTTCTGAGGAAAAGGTTGCAGAGCTGTGGAAGACGCGCGATCGTCGGCTGCTGGCATAGCGACTCGATGACTTCAGCGCAACTCGTGATGAAATCCTTGAATTTTCGGAATTTATCAGAGGGTATCACCACGAGCATATTTGCGAAATGCTTCTTGAACTCCAATTGCAGTTTCTTGAAAAAGCTTTTAAAGAACGTCTCCATATGATATCTCAACATCGAGTCCTCGAAATCTCTCAAAAAGTCCTGCCTTTCGTCATGCTGCCTTCCGCGGACATAGTTCGCCACGGTCTTACAAGTCGAAAGGAAAGATTGGTTATTCCTCAGTTTAATGTATGCCAACAGCATGCAATCAAATCGAGCTTTCAGCGGCTTTGAGTTCTCATATTCACTGTTAAATGTCACAAGCGGGTTGAGAACCTGATTGGAGATATACTCCAAGTACTTGAGCAAATTCTCAGTGAATTGAACTTCCTCGTTCCAGATTTTCATGTTTTCCTCTAAAGATTCGTTCTTCTCAATTACGTCTTTATAATTATATTTTCTTATCAGCTTAGACTTCTCCAGCGACTCTTTTATTATCTTCACAGAATTCGTGACTTTCGCTATGGAGACCTCAAGGCCTTGATTGTTAGAAAAATCGCTCCAAGTCAAGATTTTCCAATACTCGTTTTTCATTCCACGCTTGTGCTTCTGCGCAACCGCCATCAACCAAGCATGGTAACTTTTCACGAAAGTTTCAAACTGCTCATCGGCACGTGAGTATAATTCGTTAACGGTGTCGTTAATCGCCTTTAGCTGCGTAAAACTCTCGCTGAATAACTCATGATAGATTCGGGAGTTCAGCAAGCCCTCAAAGTAGGACACAAAGAGCGAAAAAGACGTTTTTATTGGAGGAATCTTCATTAAATCTTCATAAACCTCGACGAATTCTGTGTCTGTAGGAGAGATCGCTCGAATGAAGTAGTTACTTAACAAATCGAGATATTCTTGAAGCTTCTTTACTATCTGAGGCATCTGAAACAGCGTTTCTACGTTTTCTACTTTCAATTTGAAAGAGAGCACTCTCTTCAACGTTTCAATTCCTTGGGTGAATTTCCCGCTAAAAACTTTGACATTCTGCTCAACTGCTTGGATATCCAACAGCCTTTTATTCAATGCTCTCCCCATGGCTGCGAGAGCTTCAGTATTGCTTTTCAGGCCCATTTGTTTCTCAAAATACCCATCAATTTTTTTTTCATAATTCTTAACCTTATGATACATCATCTTAAACACGTCTAAATTCTCTTCAACCTTCTCTCTGATTTTCTTGTAATCTGACCGCACCTGCCGATTCGTGACCATGAAACCAGCGACCAAGTCCTTGCATTCGGTTGTCAAATACCCTTTCTTCGACCTGAAATCATCGATTAGCATCTCCGAAATGCATTGGCAGATCAAATCCGCTTGTCTGATTGTCCGAGGGATTACGTCCTTCTCGCGGATAGACGCCTCTTGAGTTATTTTCTGCTTACTGATATTTAACAGTTTCTCGAAGTCCTGAATGTATGAGATGAGGAACATTGCAAGGTTGTTTATCTGCACTTCATCAAATGGTTTTTCTCCGAAAGACTCCATTCCATCCAAAGCGCTTGTCTCGTCGATCTGCTTCAGGTTCAGCTCATAGCAGCGACTCAGATGCACCCAATTGCAGATTTTAAGAATCGATTCTCGGCTCGGATGTTTCGAAAGCAATTGCGCGATGTTACTGACCTCTTCGACTGAGGATTGAACAAGACGAAAAGTGTCAAGACTCGCTTTCATCAATTGCGCCATATTCTGTATCAATTCCAAAAACTCATGCAGATTGCGCATTGTAGTAGTCGTCCTGCCGGTTACCTCTGTCGTAGTGATGAGCCGTTGTAAGCGCTCCTTAATCCCAAGGTTTTCAATCGTAATGGTCGAAGCGACGGGCTTATCTATAACTGCTTCATCTTTCAACACAATTTTTTTGCGATAAGTCGAATAAAATTTCTTCGGTTTTGATTGCTGAGTAGTTGTCATCATCGTCATCATCATGCTGTCAGGAGAGGTTACTAATATTCTACTCGCATACGAAGGAGATTTGTTTTCATGGAGAGTTTCTGTTGCTCGCCGCGTGAAGAGTTGGGCTCCAATAGAGTTTGAATTTGGAGATTTCATTCTATGGAAATATTTATCATCAGCTTGCTCAGTAACTGTTTGGCTCATTGGAGCCATGCTGCTTTTTCTTGAAGGGTTTTGAAGTTTTTGAAAGATCGAAAATGTTGGAATGGACCCTCTCAGCGCTGGCTTGGAACTTGAACGTGGAGATCCTTCTGGAGTCACATCCCGTGAAGTAGGACTATCAATACTCTCCATTGAATCTTTGCGCATGAGAGGATTGAAAACGAAGCCGAGTTTTGACTTTGGGACTGCTGTTTCGAGGCGGAGGAGAGTCTTTCTAAAATTCTTTTTCTCCCCGTTGTCGCTGCCGATGGAAAATTTTTTCCGTGAGCTGGCGATTGAAGCGTTCTGATTTTCAATGGAAAAATCGGAATATTTGCGAGCTGGTTCCATCATCGTGAGCCGTTTTCTGATATATGCATTGCTGTTCCTTTGACTGTCATCTGCACCTTGACTTTGGTTATCGTTCATGTGGACAGGTTGATTTTTTCCTTGTGTGGATCTAAAGGCAAATCGTTTTTCTCTGTTTCAATTTTTATTTATTTCTAATAAACTTGCAAGAGGAGAAATAATGTTGGTAGCATGTATTTGTACTAAACGGGTAAAAAATCCATCTAATTAAATCCACAAAATAAGAATTCAGTCGAGAGCAGCCCCATGCTATGAGTACTGCTGGTTTGTTGTTGGTAAGAGGCTGTATTATGTTTGTAAGGGAATATTTCACATTACTCATAGCTTTTAAGATTAGATTTCGGCGAATCTGCGAATTTTCGGAAGCTTAAAGGAATTTAAGGAATTGACGTTCAGTTTCACACAATGCTTTTCGTATGAAAGACAATAAACGAGAATAATTTGTCTTAAATCATACTAAATCATTGATTTAGTCCTGCTTTGTCATTAAAATTAGTTCATAGATTCATTATTATGCCATAAATATCTCGAACTATTGATTGTGGATAGCTTTCTCTCTAAAGTGATGAATTGATTCTACCAAGAATTTGAAGAAACTGAGTTTTGCTGATATTGGAGCCGTTTTGGGAATAATCCTGTCCTCATCTTCGTTTGTTAAGATGCAAGGTTGATTTGTGCTGATAAGAATCAGCTGTTCCAATAAGTATGCAACATCTCCCAACTCTTCTATTCTTGGCTGAGAGGAAGCGAAAAAACCTTGGAGTTTTCCAAGAAGCTTGTTGTCATTTGAAGGCGTCTCCAGGAAGTCAATCCATTCTAACACAAACCTTTTGAAATTTTCGAGCACCTCCGGATCCATTTGCCCATCCAAATTTGTAAAGTACTTTTCAAATTTCACTTGGGATTTTTTGCAAAAGGATTCTATTAATTCTCTCAAAAGATATCCCAATACAGACCCTTCGAAATTTCTAAGAAGGACTTGCGCCTTCTCAGACTTCTCAGGCTGTCTCATATCAATCCCGTCTGAAATCGGTTTACAAATATCGAGGAACTTCCGCCGTCCTCGAAGATCAATGTATCCCTGGAAGAACTCCGTAAAAGTAAATTCGACAGCGTTTGATTTATCGTATTCAGTATTGAGTTTTACCATTGGTTTGACTAATTCAGAAGAAATATATTCAAAGTATTTAATCAAATGGCCAACGTACTTGGCTTCACCGTTCCAAGCATTCATCCTTTCCTCTATCACTCGAGGATCCTCTGTTTCAATGGCATCTTTATAATTGTATTTCTTCAAAAACTCAATTTTTTTCAATGAATCCT
>ENA-UOTX01002212-UOTX01002212.1-compost-metagenome-genome-assembly--contig:-NODE-2212-length-10107-cov-50.422832_pt1 | contig 10107 bp, 8 predicted proteins | sample MGYA00238143_ERZ746982 | MGnify/ENA primary metagenome ERZ746982 (study PRJEB28758, sample SAMN06268862) | compost metagenome | isolation source: single cell | place: USA: California, Emeryville, Joint... | reverse complement strand
CGTGATTTTCCTGAGTTTTCCGAGATAAAGAAGCCAGAGATCGTAGTATTGTAAAGAAAGAAATGGAATACTTTCATCGACGGTTGAATTCAGGAAGAAGGCATCAACTGTCATAGTTGGGATTACGAAAATATTTCTTAAGAACAAAGAAGTTGTAAATCTTTAGTTTCAGTGTGTGTGTTTTTTGTTTTTTTTTTTGTGTTTCCTCGGACACCGATTTCCCCAGCATGAATTGAATCATTGAAACCTCCCTCTATCAGATGGGCACAAAAAAAAAAGATATATTCATGCAAGAAATGTGTATTATTCGATTATGACAAACTAACATGTTTTTCTTTTAAACAACAGCATGTTCAAAGCCTTTCTATTTTCAAGATTCGAATTTTTCTATTATTTTCAAGGTGGCCTTCTGAACTTAACACGGTGAAAGAACACTCCTCTATTTTCTTGTGCAACTCATCTTGAGATTTATTTTTCATGATCGCCAATAAATACCCCGGAGAAAAAATTTCCGCTGCCCCTGAGACTTGAGATTTTAGACTCAGCACTTTTTAGGAAGAATTGATTCGAAGTGAATCTGCCCCTTGCCATTCCTAGTTAATCCTAGTGGGGAAGCCAAATCATTGGGGTTATATTGTGCTGTAGCATCATATTATCGTAGTATCTCAATTGGTACTTACAACTTATCGTTTTACAACACGCAACCAATATTTGTCTGATATTGACTAATTCATGAATGAAATGTGTACCCAAAATAAATCAGTTTCTTTGCGCAATTACTAAGTAATTAGCACGAATAAGCCCAGTAGATAACCCACTTATGTTGAATACTTACCAAGCGAAATGCAAATGAGGAAATACTAATTAACTCAAGATCCTTATTACGTTGCACTAAATTTAATAGTATTTTGAAGAGTATTGACTTTCTCCTGAGCAGAGTAAACTTCTATTGATTTGAAATTACTTTCTGATTTGTGTTCGTTCATTTTGTTTGAGCAATACTATGTTGATTTTTGCTGTTATCTTATGATCCAATAGAGCGTAATTGACGTTCAGTTTTGAATTGGTTATTACTCTAGTCGAAATATTCTTTATTCATACTTATTAAGAACTTATATTACAACAACCGAGTCATAATGAGCTTGCTTTCATGTATTACACATTACTTCAGAAATTTTAAATTACCATCCCTTCCATCTTAAATCTTTTTATCTTTTTACAACACTACCTGAAAAACGACAGATTGAGACTTTCTTGAAATCTCTTAACCGACGCTAAAGTACCCCATTTGGGATAAGTAATGCTGGGCTTAGGTGGTCATCTAAAGCCAATGCAACTCTGCAAATGCGGAAAAGTGGTGTACCGCTGAATTGAATCATTTTGCATTATCACATCAGCCAGGAAGCTCCTAGTCAGTTAATTACCGACGAATCCTTCAGCATCGATTAACTACTAAGCCTCTCACAAGGCTCTTCAGCAGAAGAGACACTCTTAGCTCACTGTAGCAAGCTCTGTTATAGAGTGAATTCAAGGAAGAGCTTAGTTTCGTTTAAAACTTCTTAGGAAATGAGTCAGAGAGCTTGCAGATTTTCATTCCAAAATCGTAAGAGTTGACACAGCCATTCCATCACCCCAACCAATTATGAGTATGAGCTGAATTCCTCTTCTTTAGTCCATAAACCAAATGAAAATAAGCATCCAAATTAAAGGAATACTTAATTTCAATAGGAGCCCTCTATCTGCCGTAGAGGTTTTTGGGTATGCTCTGTTTAGAGTGACTAGAGAGAAGAAAGCTGCATCGGCGGATAAATCGAGAAAATCCCTTCCCTACTGATCTTGTTTGAAAAAAGGCTGAGTTCGTTGCGTTTTAGAATTAGATCTGCTTCCACATCTGGGCTCAAAGTTAAGATACAGACTCTCCCTCATTGGTTCCATCTCATCTTGTTATTAGAATCGACTGGTTGACCAACATAACTCTTTGCAGGTAGTCTTGTGAGAAATGGTCAACAAAAACCTTCAGTCGTCAAGCTTTCTGGTTATCAGGCATTTGAATTGTGTTTGTATTTTTTTACATTTTTAATTCTTTGAGATTATTAATTATAATTCATCAAGAGATTTAATTGAATGTAGTATCTGAAACAAAATTGATGTCTTCAAACCAAAATACCAACTCAGTTCGGTTTCCAAGAGATAAAATCGATCTCTGTTAGAATATGGCTGAAGATAATGTAAAAAGTCGAAATAATTCATGGTAAGACTAACAGTCATTTGTAATAGTGAATTGGGATCTACCCATACTCGCAAGACAAATTAAAAATAATAAGAATAAGCAGTATTAATCGCAAAACAATGAGCAATATATCGCCAGTTTCGAGTCGTTCAAATGAAAAAGAGTTATAAGCATTTTATTCTATTTAAGTTGACTTTTTTAAATTTTTTACATTGTCATGAAACGGATCTCTACACAAGTGTGGGAAATATATTCACCATCAAACTTCATGACAGTCCACTATTGTCAATTGACGACTAGGTATCGAATTCTTCAAATAAATTATAGTCGCGCAATGTTTTGCAACGTAAATTGTCACATCATGTATATTAATACAAGGATGCTAAACAACAATGAAGGATTGAAATCAAGGCTGTAATGCCTATTCTGCTTCGATGAAACCCAGAACATCTTTCAGTACATTTCCACTTATCATGCTTACTTTAGCTTCAATAGCAAAGTATTCTTACCTTGCGTCCTATATGAGGCATGATCTGTTCAAATCTGAGTCGATCATGAATCAGTCTCTTTTATTACCTGGTTCCTAAATTTATCTGTCATACAGTCTTAATTTTTCACAAACCGTATTTATGGAGAAAAAATATGGTGGTTTATTCCTACTTATGGCGAAGAGGAAACAACTCCTAGCTTGCTTATTTAACGAATTTTTCGATTTACTCGAATTACCAAATTTTCATGAGTCATCTAGCAAATAGTGACAAGAATTTTGAAAGCTTCACGTATTCTGATGTTTCTTCATATAAAAGCGATTAATAAGTTTCCTCTCATAAAAGCAATTAAAGCTTATTAAATAAAAAGCAATCGAAGATCCTCATTAAGGATATTCAAGAAAAGACAATAATCGAGCATGGTCTTAATTACTAAACAGAACAAGAGAAAAGTTTACGAATACCTTCTCAGAGAGGGTGTTATTGTCATCAAGAGGGTATTTTAATCGCGCAAAAATCGAAATACCTATTTTGAACATGATACATAGGACCCTGGACTCCCTGAACACAAAGACACTGGCGTTCCTAACCTCCACGCCATGATGCTCCTCAAATCCCTTCACTCAAAGAACTACGTCGAGTTAGTTTTCTGCTGGTAAGAACCGCCTCCTTTCTCAAGTTAATTGCTTTATCAGGCATCATTTCTACTATTTCGTCAAAACCGAAGGTATCAAATACTTGAGAGGTGTCCTCGGTATTCCAGAAGAAGTCGTCCCACTCACATACAAAAAGACCAAGAAGAACTACACCGGTGTTGAAGAAAGAGAAGGTTTGCTTGAATTACAATTTATAGCAGAAAATGTTAACCTTGCATCGCTTTATAGAAGGTGACGAAAGACCAAGAGGTAGAGGTGGCAGAGGCCGTGGAAGAGGCGGCAGAGGTGGCAGAGGCTTCGGCAGAGGGTAAAAGATCATTATTTGATATCAGTGGTCGCTTACATTTCTCTTTCTTAAAAATAGCTTCGGCAGAGGACCAAGAAGAGGTGAAGAAGGTGCTGAGGGTGAAAAGCCAGAAGGTGGTGAAGAAGTCCCAGTTACTAACGAAACTCAGGAATAAGCAACTGTTTAGTGACACCCAAACCCTCTGTTGTTGGGAGGACCACCAAAAAGAAGTTTTCATTCAATATGGTTGGATGCTTAGGAACAATTTCAACTCGATCTTATTTATGAATTAACCTTCTTCTTTGGTGTGATGAGTTCAAAAAAATCAAAGCTAGGAGTTCTTGTGAAGCCATGAGAATCAAATTCTTCGTTTCTGTTCGCTGCATACAATCATTATGATTCAAAAATCAAATAGCTTTTACAAAAATCTTTAGGAAGTAGAGATATTTGAGCTGAAATGTAATGGATATTAAGTGAAGAATCCCAATTGCAAATAATATAATACCATTCATCAAATAATTGAATTTTGAGAGTTTTGCACGCAACCTACTACTAGTTGAGCACTGTTTCTCTCAAACTTGGGTTGTATGTGTAATTTTTTTTTTTCAGTAATGTAGCAGTCTATTATATCGATGGTTGCAACCCAGGTAAATCTTGCTCTGGAGCACAATGCCATCGATTCGATATAACTACGATTCACGCCGAGTATTGCAAAATAAAATTGTTTAAGACGTCCTGGTCTAATAGAGATACAACAAAATTTGAAGTTCAACGATTTGATATTTGGAAACTACTGTTGTTACTTTTCATAAAATTTATTGTATTCAAATTAACCTGGCTTTTTCTTCTTTTTCATCTTAAACACCATGGAACCAGAGCAACAAGCCCAGCAAGACACAACGATCCAGGTCAGCGAACCAAAGACTGATGCATCTACAAAGGAAGATGCAGGAAAATCAAACGAGCAACCTCAGAACGAAGCAAAATATATAGAAGAAGAAAAGAAAGAGAACAACAGCACACCCAGCGCAAAATTAGCCTGTAATGCCTGCGGAAAAAGCGATATTGAGCTGTTGAAATGTGGCGGATGTGGAAATGTTCGGTATTGTAGCTCAGATTGTCAGAAAAAGGATTGGAAGAATCATAAACCCAATTGCAACTTTAAACCCAAAGCGACAGAAAAAATCAAAGAGCCGGCTGAACCTGAAGATAGAGCTGACTTATATGATCACTTAAAGTTGGTGGGAGAAGGAAACTTTTCGCAGATTTTCCTCGTGCGCAGAAAAGGAAAAGAGGAAACCTATGCAATGAAAGTAGTGAATAAGCAACGGGTTAAAATGCTTCATAAAGAGAACGATCTGCTTATGGAGAAGCACTGTTTGATAAAAATGAAGGATTCTGAATATGTTATCAATTATATAGAATCTTTCCAGAATTTCTTAAATCTGTATCTCGTTATGGAGTACATGCCTGGCGGTGAGCTTTGGGATCTCGTCAAATGTTTCGGACTTCCCTCACAATCGATTGTCAAATATTACTTTGCTCACATCGTAAAGGCTGTCACAGCAATTCATGAAAAAGGCATAGTGCACAGGGATTTGAAGGTAAATAATACACACTCTTTCATTTTGTGCCTAATGATTGATAATAATAGCCTGAAAATATCATGCTTGATGAGACTAAGACGAAATTGAAGCTTGTGGACTTTGGTACAGCGAAAGACGTGTTAGACCCGTCTATAAAACCGAGCGGAAACAGCAGTCACCAAGGCAGAAAGAATTTTCAACATTACGTTGGCACGCCTCATTACATGCCTCCTGAATGCATTAGAAATAAAGACTCTAATTTCAAGAGCGATGTTTGGGCGTTAGGTTGCATTTTGTATCAGTTAATCTCAGGGTTCCCTCCTTTCCTGGGCGGAAGTGACTATCTCATCTTTTGCAAGTCGCTGAAAGATGACCCTTCTTTCCCTGAATGTTTCGAATGGGGTCTTGCCAAGGATCTTATTCTATGCATGATGAAGCGAGATATGGAAGAGAGAATTACGCTTGAGAATGCACGAAATCATGAATATTTCAAAGGCATTGATTGGAGCACCATTGGAAGCTATAAAGATTATGAAGCTCAAGCCACTCCGGAAGAGAAATTCTGGACTGAATTGAGGGCAAAGCTCAGAGAATTTACAGAAGAAAGAGAGAAAGAAGTTAATGAGAAAGACGTTGAAAAAACGATTGCAGAATACAGCGAGAAATTAGAAAAATCAGAGGAGTTTAATGAGACTTCGAAGGAGAAACTTAGAGCCAGAATCAAATTCGCGAAAAGGCAAGCCAGAGCTTATTCTAACATTGAGGCATTTGAATGGTAGTCATGAGGATGAATCCATGTGATTTATATATTAAAGCAAAGCTTTTGCACTTGGCAATCAGCATCTGTTGTCCCTTCGTTAGTTGATTAGTTGTACTATACAGAGCAAATTTATCATACCTTCGAGACTCTCTGTAATAAATTGATTTTACTGTCAGGTAGCTTATCAACTGATTGAAGAGTGATCTTACCTCGTGTTAGCATAATAAGTACACACAGATTACAAAAGTCCCATAAAGCAGACTCTTGCTAGGATTCAAAATACGTGAGGGTTTTTTTCATCATGAACCTTTGTAATTTACGAGTATAAATTTTTTTACTCATCTGTAAATTGAAATAAATTTAAAGACAATCTACAGATCGAACTACAGTATTTCTGATATCTCTCATGGCTGAAGGACAAAAGAATCTTCCAGTAGCACAGATCTACGATCCAGCCTTTTACCAAGCAGATGCAGAACTGAATAAAGCCGTTTTTAGAGTCTTCGAATCTTCGCTGAGAGGCCTTTTGCGGCTGGTGCCGTCGCTTCCCTCCTCTTCAAGAACAAAATGAGAGTTATCTGGGCAGGCGTTGGATTTGGTGCAGGATACGAATATTATAACGCACACCTTAACTTCGCTAAATACAAGATAGCGCCCCAATAGCTTTAACCAAGCAATCATCAATTACTCTCAAGTTCACAGCAACCAACCAACTAGCAATTTTACGATTGAGTATTATGAAGTGTGATAGTGCACAGGAGCTTAATCGTAAACCGCCCTGCAAATGTTTATTTCATATAAATTCATTTGAAAACAGTCGTCTCGCATTACAATCTTGCTACTCCCAAGAACTTTAAGTTATTATTATGTGCTTTCTCAAACATGCGCATCATCATCATCGAATTAAAGTAGTGGCTAGGTTTCTATAGAATATCGCTTAATTTTCATCCCTTGAATTGAAAAACCGTTCTCCTTTATGAAAGAGAGTTACTATTTCATTTATTTTGCAGCTTAAATCCGTCTTCAAAGCTTGAGAGAAGATTGCATCATACAAGCATTGAAGACCGAAAGGGTAACCAATTAGGAGCCTTAACAAATAATGGCTAAACTTTTATAAATTACTATTTGAAAATTAGATGCTAAAGAACGTATCTAAAATAAAATTAAACAAGAGTTTCTCTCTACTAACCTCCTTCCCAAAGTTCTATTTTAGTACTAGAACGGAATTTGAGCCAGGTATCTGCTGAGTTTGCTGTAGCTAACTTTTTTGAAAAGTTGCTGAAAGCGTAAATTTTCCAAAGGAAGAAGAGAAAATCTTAGCATACTGGAAAAGAATTGATGCTTTCAAACGTCAGCTTGAATTAACTCGAGATAAGGAGCCTTATACATTCTATGATGGCCCTCCATTTGCGACTGGTCTTCCTCATTATGGTCATATCTGTGCTGGAACTATCAAGGTTTGCTCACCATCTTTAGCCTCTCGTTAAAACTAATTTATCATCAGGACGTTATAACTCGCTATGCCGCACAAAACGGTCGTTATGTAGAGAGACGCTTTGGTTGGGATTGTCATGGGCTGCCAATTGAATATGAGATAGATAAAGCTTATGGTATTAGAACAAGAGATGATGTACATAAGGTGAGATTACTAAGGCCCAATTACTCAATAAACTCTTTGCTATTTCGCTATGATAGATCGGAATTGCCGAATATAATAAACTCTGCAGAGGCATTGTTATGCGCTATTCTAGTGAATGGGAAGAGATTATTGGCAGATTAGGAAGGTGGATTGATTTCAGAAATGATTACAAAACGATGGATTTGAAGTTTATGGAGAGTGTCTGGTGGGCCTTTAAACAGCTGTGGGATAAAGGACTTGTATATCGAAGTGCAAAAGTCATGCCTTACTCTAATGGCTGCAGTACCGTGCTTTCTAATTTCGAAGCAGGATCAAATTATCAAATGGTTAACGACCCATCAATCTTTATAGAATTCCCACTTGTAAACGACCCAGGTGTCTCATTGGTTGCCTGGACAACGACTCCTTGGACACTACCAAGCAATCTCGCCCTTGCAGTCAACCCAAATTTTGACTATTTGAAGATCAAGGATACTAAACGAAATAAGGTGAGATTATCTAACCTAGATTTTACCCTAACCAAATTACATGTGACAAGGTGTTTATCATTGCCGAAAATCGAATGGTTTCTTTATACGACAGCAAAAAGAAAGAATATGAAGTGCTTGGGAAATATAAGGGCTCTGAGCTCGTTGGATTGGAATATCAGCCGCTCTTCAATTACTTTGACTCTTTCCGCTCTACGGGTTGTTTCCGAGTTTTGGCTGGAGATTTCGTGTCTTCAGACTCAGGAACAGGTGTTGTGCACTGCGCGCCAGCGTTCGGTGCTGAAGATTTTGAGGTCTGTACTCAAGCAAAAATTGTTCGACCTGATAATATTCCTTGTCCACTTGATGCCAACGGTCGTTTCACGGACCAAGTTAAGGATTTCAAGGGACAATATATCAAGGAGAAAGCCTGCGAAAGAGGTCTTATCTCAGCGATAAAAGCTCAAGGACGTTTGGTACATGAGACTCAATTCCATCACTCATATCCATTCTGCTGGAGATCTGACACACCTCTGATCTACAAAACTGTGAGTTCATGGTTCATTAAAGTCACAGACATCAAAGAAAATCTCATCAAAAATAACTACAAGGCCTGCTGGGTCCCGAAAAACGCTCAAGAAGGAAGGTTCCAAAATTGGCTTGAAGACGCTAAAGATTGGTGCTTTTCGAGGAATCGGTTCTGGGGAAATCCCATTCCGATCTGGGTTTCTGAAGACTTTGAAGAACAAATCTGTGTTGGGTCTGTACAAGAGTTAAAAGAGCTGACCGGAGTTGATAATATCACTGATCTTCACCGCGAGAGCATTGACCATTTAACTATTCCTTCTAAGAAAGGGAAAGGAGTGCTTAGGAGGATTGATGAGGTTTTTGATTGCTGGTTCGAGAGCGGCTCGATGCCTTTTGCTTCATTCCACTACCCATTCAGCATCTCCGAAGAAGAGTTTGCAAAAAGATTCCCTGCTGATTTTATTGGAGAAGGTCTTGATCAGACTAGAGGATGGTTCTATACGCTCAACGTGCTCGCTACTGCTATCAAAAATGACACACCTTACAAAAATCTGATCGTGAATGGCCTTGTGCTGGCTGCAGATGGCAAAAAGATGTCGAAGCGGCTGAAAAACTACCCTGACCCTCAAAAATTAATCGATAGTAAGGGAGCTGATGCTATTCGGCTGTACCTGATGAACAGTCCGTTGACTCGTGCAGATACCCTTAACTTCAAGGAAGAAGGTGTCGCAGCCATCGTGAGAGATGTCTTGCTGCCTTGGTACAACGGATATCGGTTCTTAATTCAGAATGTCACTCGATGGGAATCCAATAATAATCAGAAATTCCAGTACTCTGAGACCTACCGCAGCGAACTGACGAACCTCATGGACAGATGGATCATCGCGTCAAACCAGCATCTGATTAAAACTGTACGACATGAAATGGACAGCTACAAGCTCTACAACGTTTTACCCAAGCTCTTGCATTTTCTTGAAGATTTAACGAACTGGTACATCAGACTGAACAGAGGACGACTCAGAGGAGAGTTTGGAGAAACTGATTGGAAGCTCTCTTTGAATGTGTTAACAGAAGTTTTGTTCAACATTACGGTTCTGATGTCTCCGTTTGTCCCATTCATTACTGACGGATTCTACCAAAATCTTAGAAAGATCGTTCCAGCTGACAGCAAACTGAATCAGGATAGCGTCCATTTCATCGAGATACCTAAGTTCGATCCAAATCTGATTGACGAACAGATCGAAACTGACGTTGAGAGAATGCAACAAGTGATCGAACTAGGCCGACAAATCAGAGATCGTCGTAAGGTTTCTCTCAAGCAGCCAATTATGGTAACTCCATTTATAATCTAATTTGTCTCACCTCACACAATATTTAGTCATTGACCGTCATCTCAATGCAACAACAGGTCTTAGACAGCATTAAATCCGTTGAAAGCTACGTTCAAGATGAATTGAACGTAGATCG
>ENA-UOTX01002211-UOTX01002211.1-compost-metagenome-genome-assembly--contig:-NODE-2211-length-10110-cov-8.537127_pt1 | contig 10110 bp, 8 predicted proteins | sample MGYA00238143_ERZ746982 | MGnify/ENA primary metagenome ERZ746982 (study PRJEB28758, sample SAMN06268862) | compost metagenome | isolation source: single cell | place: USA: California, Emeryville, Joint... | reverse complement strand
ATGCAATGAATCTTGAGTTTCAGCTTCAAATATTCGATAGGAAGCTGTTTCTGTGCGATGTTTAAAATCCTGATACATAACACCCGTTTTAGGAGGGACAGAAAAGGTTCTCTCATGTTCTAGTGGTAACACCATTTCTTTTTTTGGTTCTTTGCTTTGAGGATTAAACAAGAAATAATTTTATTTGCTTTTGGATTTTATTCATGAGCAATCATCTCAAAAGTTAATTAAATGTGATGAATCAATGCTAGAACTTACGAACTGCTGCTGCTACCAGCATATTTGGGTTAAACTGGTCATCTGTTGATTCATATTTCAGGATGAAACTTTGCGAACCGATTTGAGCTGGTGTATTTCCACACAACGATCCACTTTTTTTAAGACAAATAAAATCTGTTACTACCACTAAATACTTGCAAATTCTTTTATATCGGCTCAGATCCTTGAGAACAAATTGAAACATTTGTTTGTGAAGGCTGCTTGAGTGCATGAGACAACTCATGAGCTTTTGGTCCCAATCTTATTGCTCGTTGAGGTATTAGAAAACTTGGGAGACCGAAACTATAGAATTCAATTGAAATTTTATGACCCTTTGTTTGTCTTAGAAAATACTCGAAAGATTGTATTTCTCTCATCCTCATACTGACAACCTCTTCAACCGATGTTCAAGAGATTTTTCTCAATAACTTTTATCAATCCTCACCATTTTTAGGAACCTGATTATCCCTTTTCAACAGACTTGAAGGGTCAATTACCAGAATCTTTCTGTATATCTACGATCGCAACCAAATAGCATTCCTGTTCATTAATGTCAACAATTCAGCCTTGCCTTCTTATTAGCATCTCTTAACTTCAGTGGATTGCAATCCAATATTAAATTATCTCTCTCTCGAGCAATAACTTTTTTATGAGAACAACAGCAGGTCCGTTCTGACTTCGTAAGCTCATCAAACGCTAATTCATAGCTTTGATCATGGTGCGAAGAAATTTCGATGATAGTAATACAGTTTTTTCTAAGCATTTCAAGAGATGTTAACTGAATCCATAAATTAGTTTTTATGCTTGATCTTGCTCGAAAATCGAAAGAAAATAGCGTCATAGTCACTGTTGAATTATTTTTCACGAAATGAAATACTTATCATGTATACATTGTAAATTAAACCCGAAATATCTGACTAAGCCATCAATACTTGTTAGGTAAACAGACCAAAAAAATATGTTTTCGATAAACTATCTAATCCTCTATTGCAGTATTCTTTCTATTCTGGTTAACTCCTTACGAATTATGCTTCGATTGATGTCTTAATCTGTGAACTTCGTTTGGAGATTTCGAAAATAATTATACATTTACACATTCTAGTATGTTCAAACAAATTGATAGTTTGAACCCAAATACTTTGAAACAGTTGAAATGTTTGCACACCGTTGAGTACAAATCACAAGATCTGATTTTCTTTTGAAAAATATATATCTTCTCTTCAAAAGTGTAAATCGAGTTTCGACAACCCATCAGCTCAACAGCGTTGAATATCTCGTTCATCGAGTGACTTTAGAAGCGGAATCCTGATATGCCCAATGCTTAGGCGATAGGTTGCTTGACCTTATTTTATTACAATCATCGCTTCTCTTGGCAATTGGAGAATGTTTTGGCTGAACAATCTCTGAAAGTATTGTAAGGGCCCTTGTCGCTTTTTGCTTATGTGGGGAAACGCATCCTCTGTCGTTTAAGAAATTCGATCTGATTGATCCCGAATTTTCCCAGTGAGGCACAGCTGTATTGTTCAGAAAACCCATAAGCGCATGTATTCTCATTATATTCTATCAAGATACAGTTTATTTTCAAAATCAGGGCAATTATAACTTACTGGATGCACAGGCTTAACGTAGCTGCCCGCTTTCGTTCTCCAATCTGCATTCGTTTCAGCTGCTGCCGGTGTGGGCTTTGGTCTCAACTTTATTTTATCCTGAGTCATGGGCCGAATCTTCTGCTTTTTCTGAACTTCAGAAGCCTGGAAGTCTCGAATAAATGGCTCAGCGACTGGTACTCCATTCTGAATTAATAAAGAATTTCTCTTGGAGCTCATTATTAGAAATTCATTAAATCCTTTTAATTCTCCTTGCGGGGTTAATATGGTGGTCATATCAGCCCGATTAGCATTTTCGAAATTTCTTGAATAATCAATGCTTGTATGGCAATGATTGTTTAAAGATTTGGTTCTAGTGCGGCAAGCAGCTGTATTTTGCCTTGAATGAAGTCGAGGCACATTGACATTAGTTGGTAATGGCGAAATTTTTTCTTGCTCTGTATCACCAGAATAAGTAAAATGCCGGTTAACTCGATTTCGATGCGTTCCTCGTGAATTGTTTGTTGTGGGGCGAATACGAGTGATTGTTTTAAAGCCATGCGGATTCGTCCCTTTGACCATGAATGAAGTGTTTTCATAGCTTTTTTTCTTAATTTCCTCGAAATTGCTGTGAAAAGTAGAGTTCATAGAAGCATTCAAGGCTTTCGGTGAGCACTGAGTGCCTCTTTCAATTGATGAATTCTGCTCTGTCAAGAAGTCAGCTCGATAAAGCCGATCGTTGGGAGTCTCATCCACCTGGGACATATTGAGGCGCACAGAGTTCCTAATCTCGTCATCTTGGAAGAGATGTTCTGCGTGAATGGGCGACTGTGGCATAATTCTCCTGATTGATAAACGGTAATTTTTCTGAGTTTTTGGAGTAACTGGCACAGATCTTTCAGCAAAAATACGTTCAAATTCTTGATCATGGTTATGATTTTTCTCATGAAATTGGCTGCTTAGCATGTGTAGATGTTGCACTGCCGATTCTTCCTTTCTATTGCTATTTGGGAGGGAGAATACCATTTTTGTATCTGCAACATCATGCTCGAGTGTGTTAGGAGAGATTGAGTTCCTCCAACTGGAGCCTTCATTATTGCGTTCGGATCCTGGGAAATCTGATGTCATTCGCCTTTGGTGAAATCTCTTTCTTTCTATACAAATAATGAAATGATTTAGCATTAAATCGTGATTCATGTGGCACTTCTGGAGCTAGTTTTTATTCTATTGTCATTGCCATTGGCGACTTCTTGCTCTATCGTTGAGTCCAAGGACTGATTTATCGAGTTGAGATTTGTAGCTTCTACCATACTGGCTCCATCAGTGTATAAATAGTTTTATTTAAAATATTAGTTAAATAATGTTAGCCAATTCTCCTGCTGCATATGAAGCTTTGCTCCAATATTTATCCAAGAATAGAAAATATTATCCCTCGATGACGTTTCCCTCCTCTCGATGAAGGGCGCCTCGAAGCCTCACGGCCTAGTCGCTTTCGAGTAGATTTTCCTTATACATAGCAAAACTGAGATTCATTATAAGCTGTAATAGTGGGATTTATTGTTTCATTTCTGTGAAACAAAACCAAATCTCTTTTGAGTTCATTGTAGTTCTGATTCAAATTTACTTTTTTCTTTAAAATTAGACTTATAAGCTGTTTTTTATGTCTAATACAAAGTTATAAATTCTATAAATTCTACTTAACGAACAACTTAAAGGCTCAAAGCCCATCCTAATAAAACTTCTATACAAACTTACATACATATAATTCTATTAATTGTTACAAAACGGAGTAACTCTTCTCTCTCTCATCGCACTAGTCTAAATGTGCTGCTCTCTTTTCCTCAAGAGCAACTTCTTTTTCCTGAGACTTGTTAGTTCCAATCGCTTCAACAATTTTCCCAGCAAATCTTGTAAACTCCGTCTGCAAATTAAGCATATTCTTTTCAAGCTGCTCCATTCCTTTTTCCATAGCTTTTACCCTCTCAATCACCTGAGCAACCTCTTCTTTCGGCTCCTCATTAGAAGACTGAGCTATCTTTACAACCCTTGTAATTTCTTGAGTGAATTTAAGCTCTATTTCTTGCTGCACCGAACTCATCCTGCTATGAATGTCCGTCGCGTTCTTCTCGTCCCTCTTTGTTACTTTTTCCACAATTTCATCAATCATTGATGCCTTTGCAATTTCATCTTCATCAAGGTCTGTCTTTTTACGCCTCTTAAAGACTAGCAGATATTGCATGGAATCCTCAGCTCCCTCATTTTGGAAAGGCCTTCTCTTCTTCAATCTGAAATAACGCAAAATACGATGCACTTGCCTCTTCACGCACATTACTTCCAATATCATAGAAAGCCTTTCCTTAGCATCGATTGAAATTCGATCTTCCATTACCTTTTCATGAGTTTTCGCCATGATAGAGATGACGAGATTGAAAAGTACCAAATGAACGAGCAATGTTAATATTATAAGGAATGGGTAGGAAACCCCATGGAACCGCGCTCGATCCCAATCACCAAAAAAAGAGTCGTAAAGTTCCTGAATGTTCTGTCCAAAGGTCAGGCCACTGAACTCTTGCTGCGCAGGATCAACTTTGCGGGTCTGGTAGATGGCAACAGTCATGGCAAATAAGATCAGCAAAACGACGGTAAAGAAGCTGACTAAATCTTTGAAAACTTCCATTATCATCCTGACTAAAAACCTCATCCGATCAAACACTCGCATGAGTACGATGAGTCGCACGTAAGTAAAAAGCGTAGCTGCCGAAATGATGAACGTCTGGAAATCCTCATAAGCCGTTCCAACGTTAAAGCTATCCCAGCAAACGACAAAAAGAACGAACTGGAACGCAATATATAAGAAATCCAGCCAATTCCAAGGGTCGCGAAGGTAATCCTTTACGCTAACTGAAACCTGAAGCAACTCTACCACGAAAAGTACGATGGAGGCAATGAGAACTAAAATCAAGATCTGATTGGCAATTTGGATGTCTGTAAGCGCGATTGCATACGCAGTTAACGCACTCAATGGGAAGAAATGCAATACTAGCATTCGAAAAACATGGCTCTTAGCGCCTTCCCAATAGTAGTCTATAAGGTCTTTGATGATACTAGTCTCATAGAACTTTTTATCTTCAATTTCCAAAAAATCCCTCATAATGTCAATCGTAGGTTTCGAATCCATCGCATAGTCGAGAGGCAGCAGGATCAAGTCATATTTCAACGGCAGATTCCCTTTCGGGTCCGTCGCGTCCTGGACATAAGTCGGGTCGATCTTAAGGTTTTGAACCGGTAGGAACACTTTTTGCTTTTGGTGACGAAGACGGCCTTGGAAATTTAGCTTTGGTGGATGAGGAAGATATTTCCTCGCGTCTACTGAAAAAACTGAAATGTACTTCGTGAATCCTGTCGGGCTTGCTACAGCCATTACGTCCTTGAGGTGTCGACAGAGGCTTGCCAGTATTTCAAGTCGATCGTACCGCTCGAGGTCCAAGAAAGCCGAGAAATTTTCAAAGAAATAGGCCCGAAAACTTTGCGCTTCGATGGATTTTTCATCTTGGTAGCTAAGCAGATAGTCAAGTTGAGTCCTTCCGTATCTATCTAAAGTAATCGTCAGATCAGAATCGATTGTCGCCTTCACTAGCGGCAACTGGATCTCATTTATGATGAAAACAAGGAAATTGAGGATATTCCAACCGGTTGGGAAGTAGATAAACGTTTCGAGAGTATGTAGCGCGTCTTTGTACTCTGAACGAGGCAATTGCTTCGTAAATATCCTCGAGAGGGCTGCAAAGAGGTTAATATTAGGAAATTGTCTATCAGGAGCCATGAAATCAGTCGATAGTACGAAAATATTTCCGTCGTTGCTTCCAGCGATGATATGCTTCGAATCCTGGCTAATTGCTACTTCCGTAAGTAGGTCATAATCGGTCAGATCGTATCTGTGAAGGATTTTCTTTTGGTTGATGTCCCAAACCGCGACCGTCAAATCGGCTGCCGCTGAAACTATGAATGTGGAATCATAGGTAGTGGCCAGCGAAGCGATTCGATTTGAATGAGCGTCCTCGAACCTATTGAGCAGCTGCTTCTCACCTAAGCTCCAAACAGCAATAGTTCTGTCGTACGAAGAGGAAATGATGAATTTCGAGTTGTTTGTCACTGCTATCGAAGTGATAATTTGGGAATGCGCGTGCTCGATGCGGTGACAAAGCGCTTTCTCCGACAAATCCCATATTGCGATGCTCTTATCCCATGAGCCGGAGACAATGTATTTCGAGTCTATTGTCACAGCGAGCGATGAAACTGTTAAATTATGCGTGTTTTCGAATTTATAGCATAGAGATCGATCAGAGAAATTCCAAATGCAGATCTGGGCCATTTCGCATCCTGTTATGATATAATTTGAATCTTTTGTGACGCAGACCGCTCGGATCCAACCCGAATGCGCATCTGAAATCCTGTCAACGAGAGATTTCTGCTCCAGGCTCCAAATCGCGATGCTTCGGTCCCAAGAGCCCGAAACAATGAATTTATCATCAAAAGTCATTGAAAGCGATGAAATATAATGATCATGAGCGTTTTTGAACCGGTGAATTAGCAATTTCCTTCCCAGATGCCATACAGCGATGCTTTGATCATGCGACGCAGTCGCATATATTTGATAGTCATCTCCCATCGCGATCGCCGTTATCGTACTCTCATGTGCTTTCCTACGTCGATAGAGAAGACTGTTTGAGTTGATATTCCAGAAGGCGATTCTTTTATCCTCAGAAACGGAAATTATCGAATTAGTATCGCTCGTGGTCACCAGCGCGGTTATCGGAGCTGAATGAGCATCCTCAAACCGATGCAGAAGCTTCTTCGAGCTTATGACCCAGACCGCTATCGTCCTATCCGCTGAGCCTGATACTATAAATTTCGAATCTTGAGTAACCGAAATACAAAGGATTTTCTCGGAATGCGCGCTATCAATTCGAAAAAGCAATTTCTTCTCTGGGAGATCCCATAAACCAATGCTTTTATCTTCAGATCCTGACACGAGTAGCCTCGAATCTGGTGACAAAGCGACGGCGCTAATCCACCAGCTATGTGCTGCTTCGAATCTATGCACCATCTGCTTGCAAGCGACATCCCAAACCGCAATTGTATGGTCATTTGAAACTGAGATTAAGGTCGTTGAATCGCTTGCGAATACTAAACTTCTGATCATAAAATAATGCGCGTTCTCAAAGCGGTGCAGCAGGGCTTTATCTGGTAGGTTCCAAACGGCTATTGAATGATCAGCTGACGTTGATGCAAAAAGTTTAGGATTCAAGGCAGCCACGACGCAGGTAATCTGCTGCGAATGCGCATGTTCTATCTTGTGCCACAAAATGAGTTTCTTCAGGTCCCAAATTACGATATTTTGATCATAAGAACCTGAAATCAGGTAATGAGCATCATTTGTCACCGTAATCGAAGTAATCGGTTCGGTATGACCATGAGCGAACCGGTGAACGAGATCTCGCTCTTCAAAGTTCCACATAGAAATTGTTTTGTCCCAAGAGCCGGTAAAGAAATATTTCGAATCGAGCGTAACAGCTACTGAGGAGATTTTCTCATGATGCGGGTTATCTATTCTCATTTCGATTGATTTCAGCTCGATGTTCCAAACCGCTAATGTTCTACTGTTTCCTAAAGAAACAATGAACTGCGAATCCTCGGTGACTGACACGGAGTTTATCACATTGGTATGCGCATTCTCGAACCGATGATACAGACATTTCTGCTGCAAATCCCAGACAGCGATGCTTCTATCCTCCGAAGCAGAGACCGCAAATCGCGCGTCAAGTCCCACAGTTACTTGAGTTATCTTATCAGAATGCGCGTCCTCGAATCGGTAGAGTAAAGCTCGTTGCGCGAGGTCCCAAACAGCGATACTCTTGTCATAGGAGGCAGAGACAATGCAATTTGTGCGTGGTATATTGGCAATGGAGCTTACGATGTCTTTGTGGGCGTAGTTTAGCTGGAAATGCACACTTTTCAGGTAAATATCCCATACGATAATGCTATTTGAAGAGCCAGATACAAGCAAGGCTGAGTCTAGCGTTACTGAGAGAGCGCTTGCAGGATGTTGGTTAACGTCGTTGAGACGATAGTGGCAGGATTTGCTCCCAATGTCCCAGATCGCGATACTGTTGTCTGCGGAGCCTGATGCGAAGTAGATACCGTCATTTGTGACGACAATAGAGGAAATCCAAGCGGAGTGAGCGTCGATAAACCGATGATATAGGGATTTTTCAGGGAAATTCCAAAGCGCAAGAGAGCAATCTATTGAGCCGGAAACAACAAGAGACGGACCTGGAGTAGCTGCAAGAGCTGTGATTTTTTTTGGATGAGCGTTTTCGATTCGATGGGACAGCTTTTTTTTATCGATGTCCCAAAATTCGATGTGTTTTTCGTCGCTGGCGGCGATATAGATGTTGGTGCCTTTGTAGTTTTTTGCGAGTCCAGGACCTGTTAAATTTATGCCTGAACCGATTTTAGACCCCTCAATGAATGTGTTGATGACGGATTGGAGCCTTTCTCGACCCCATTTCCAAAGATTGCCATCTGTTTCCGCTGAGCTGAATTCACTTTCCATTTCGAAGTATGATTGTAAAACAGCCTAGTCGAACAAGTGATTGTTGATATGATATTACTGGCGGATTCGAGTTGTACTAAAATCTTTTTTGGTTCCATTGGAATATTTCCAAAGAAAATGTGTCTGCTTCGATATCAGCTACCACATTCTATCATAGAGGCAAGTGATATTGTTTCTGCTTGGTTGAATCAGCTTTTAAGAGAATTTTTGACACTGACTGAAGCACTGAGGCGGGCTTTTCCATCAAATGACGAATACCTGAGTTCTAAGAGCTTCGCTCTGCACACACGAGATCTCTTAGCATGATGAGAATCATTTTGTCTGGTTGAGACAGTTAGAGGCTTGATAGCTATTTGCATTTTAATGATGGGAGTAGGCGAGATCTTTATGTCGCATTTGTTATCTTCAGAGGTACATAGTTTACAGAAAGGAATTTATTCTATTTAATTTTAATATAACTCTTCCAGTTTCAAAATGGAATCAACTCAACCTAACACATCTGCCCGCGAAATTCTAAAAAGCTTCGAAGGAAAGGATCCAGCCACAGATTTCTACCAAGACTCTGAATTTCCAACTGACATTACAAGCATCTGTCCAGATACAAAGCATAGGAATTATAACAAGATATTCTCTAAAGCTCAATGGCTGCGCTATCACGAAATATACAAGCCAGGAACAAGCAATGAACTATTCGATAAAATCGACCCTAGCAACATCGTCCAGGGAATCGCTGGAGCGGCACCTTTTGTGAGCGTGCTAGCAGCACTTTCAGAATTCCCAGATCGAATCAAATCGATCTTCAATATTCAAGAAAAAAATCCATACGGCGTTTACTCAGTAACTTTTTACATCAACGGCGCGCCTCGAGAAGTTATCATCGACGACCACTTCCCTTGCTATGAATGGGGCAAACCACTGTTTTCCCATTCTAAAGCGAACGAACTTTGGGTCCTTTTGATCGAAAAAGCCTGGGCTAAGCTCTTCGGATCTTATACAGCGACTGAAGAAGGAGAAATCCAGGAGATTTTCGAGTGTCTTACTGGTACTCCATGCACATCTATAAAAGCCGCCGATTTAGATCAAATAGTGAAAAACATCCCAGCATGGCTCAAACGAGGCTATATATTGACCGCAACGACAAGCAGCAGCATCAAGAACGCGGCTGGGTTAGCACCTGCACACACGTATCCTTTAATCGGAGTCTTCCAGGCAGGTTCGCACAGAGTTTTCAAATTTAGAAATCCATGGGGTAAAATACATTGGAAAGGAGATTTCTCAGAGGAATGGTCTGGCTGGACGCCTGAATTGGAGAAGGCGGTTGGTTATAGCAAGACTGAGCCTGGAGTATTTTTTATGAGTGCGAAGGATTTCGAAAAACATTTTGTTTCGATTGACTGTTGCTTTTACAACGATAAAGCTCATAGAAAAGCTCTCAACTTAAAGCAGGAGGGCAAGAAGGCCTCTTATTTTGAATTTGAATTAAAGGAGCCATCAGAATTCTGCGCAGCTATTAGCCAATTGAACAAAAAACTCCAAAAGGACACCTACGCATACTCTCCAGTTGATCTGTTTTTAATGAAGCAAGGAGACAATAGCACATTGAAGAAAATTGGTAAGACTCATTCATTATTACTCGTTTTGTTAAAAAAA
>ENA-UOTX01002208-UOTX01002208.1-compost-metagenome-genome-assembly--contig:-NODE-2208-length-10112-cov-29.722272_pt1 | contig 10112 bp, 2 predicted proteins | sample MGYA00238143_ERZ746982 | MGnify/ENA primary metagenome ERZ746982 (study PRJEB28758, sample SAMN06268862) | compost metagenome | isolation source: single cell | place: USA: California, Emeryville, Joint... | reverse complement strand
AATAGCTCATAACTTATAATTCAAAGCAACGCGGCTAACAAGAAAATTACTTCATTTTGTAAAATAGGATCAATAACAATAGGGAATCGGATTAACTTGAATACGTTATAAATTTAGACTATGTCGCAGCATTGGAATTATTATTCTTGGGCGACACTCTGCTTCAGAGTCAAATAACAAAATTTTCTGTGATCATTATCTATTGTTGTGTTATGAGTTTTTTTTTTTTGTTTTTGAATTAACATATTTAAGAATTCCATTGGCAGCCATTTCCCTCTGTCTCTCAGGTTTTTCTTTGGGCTTAGTTTGTATTTTTTTGGTCAAACTTCTGGTGAATTGATGAAAACGATTTTCCAGCTGTATAGCACAAAACGGCTAAATTTGATTAACAACTGAAATTAGGTTATCAATAAATCAGCCATGAATGACCAAACCCTTGAACTCAAAGGCTATCTAAGATTATGCTTATGCTCTATCGGCTAGATCTATAGCTTAAGTCATCAAAGTAGGTTTTTCGTTGCTATTCTAGCAAATAGGGAAAAAATCATCTGATACTAACTGTTTTTAAAGTATCTGATGAAAATTAACGCAGACCCATTTATCTAAACAGCTCTCTGAGTTAGTAATCCAATACATTTGACAAATTTAACTTATGCAGAAGCAGACGCTCGTCACCCTTGCTTTTTGTGGATTACTGGCGCTTTCGGCTGCTGTCAGTCAATCAGCTTATACTCCAGAAGAACTGACAGCCCTCTCATCAAAAAGCAGTGATTTTGTAACGAAGCTCAATTCCACCGATATCCCTAACCTCTCTCCTGGTGAGTATATGATCCAGTTTGAGGACGTATGCCCTGGCAATCCTCTCTTCGATCACAAAAATCAGATATATTTTGTCTATTTGCCGACGAACTTTAAAAGAACTGCAAATGTTTCTCTCGGTATCGTCGCATTCATTTCCCACACAAACCAATGGGGTATGTGGAGTCTTTACAAGGACATTTTTGACAGCAGAAACCTCATCTACATCTGCCCTCAAAATGTTGGAAACATGGTTGAGGATCTCCAGAGACACGCAGCTGGCACAGCTGGATTAGCCTACTTCCAAGCCGTCTTGCCTCTTGACCCTACCAGAATTTATGTTTCCGGATTATCTGGGGGTGCTCGTATCGCTTGCCAAATGGGTTTTGATAACGGAACTTGGATTACTGGCATTGTTGGTATCTGCGGCTGTGATTATAAACGAAAGGTTACTCTCGATTCAGGAGCCGATCCAAGTTACGGCTTTTACGATTCTTATCCACTTCCAAACGACGTTCTCGCAGCGAATCTTAGAGTTGCTATTATTACAGGAACCAACGATTTCCTTGATGTGAACCTAAATAATATCTATTACAACGGTATTGTTGAAGACGGTCTCACAGGATGGTTGATTGATGTTCCGGGAATGGGTCACGAAATGGCTGACTACGCATCCTACGACCAGGCTTTAGGATACCTCGATGATAACCGACCACAATGCCAATACCCTTGCAAAACTTGCAGAGTAACCGATAGAAGCGATTGCACAGGATGCTTCGAATCCATGTCTATGAGTCTTTACATCGCCGACCCTACTTCAAAGGGAATTTGTGTTCAAAGCTGCCCTGATGGCTTCTACTCTTACGGTGGACTCTGCATCGCGAACTGCCCAGAAGGAACAACCGCTATGAACGACGGTTTTAGAAACATTTGCTACGGAGAGGCCACTGAAGAGAGCGAATAAACGACCACTAGCTATTAAGTTCCCAGATTTTTAAGGTTGCATTTTAGATTTAGACAAAATCTTCTCGCAGAACTTGACCATTCCCCTTAAAAGCTATGGTATGAATGTTTTTTAATGTGAGTTGCTGTAAGTTCTCATTCTTATTCAAAGATATATATCATCCTGTTACAACGAATCGTATTTTTTCGAGCGCTTTTCTGAATTTAAGAATCAATAGCAATTTCCCCTTGCAAGCTTCCTGGCTTTATTTGAAAGCTTCACCCAAGGGTTTAACATGCAACGGATTTGTTTTTACATTTTGCTTTCAATCAACATTCATAGGACGCCGCAAGTTAAATTAAAATCCAATAAAAGGGAATATCTATGTCAAAAGATTTCAACGAATTCGTCCAAAACCCCGAAAACTACTCTCGATACAGACCAAAGCCTCCAGCGTCTCGAGATCCTAACCTCTATACTAACAAGCCCGTGTATGATGAAATACGTGTGTATTATCTTCGCTTATTCAATTGTATTAACCGATTCATGTAAAGTCCAAAAGGGAAAATTCGTTGAATCGTATAAATTCTGTGGTCTCGTCGCAATGAGGTAAACTCCATCAGCCAAGCATAGGTGCAATAGGAACTAACAAGTTTGTTAACAGCTCCATTAACGACCATTCACACATCTCTTCAATTGTCTGTGTTGCCTCATAGAAACTTGTACGGAGACGTTTCAGGAATCGCAGCCAACCAGCTGGTGAACATCCCAAAGGAAATTACCGTTCAAGATAGAAGAAGATATGAATTGCTGGTTAAGAGTGGTGTCACAGGTACATATTCAAAAGTGTTGAGCAACCAAGTGATGATAACTGTTTAAAGGGACGAATAAACCTTTCAGAGCGCCAGTGTATACAGGATATATGGAAGTAGTTCAGGCGTTGATGCAGCAAGGATTTCTGGGATTTTATAAAGGGAATCTCATCGGACTGACGCATTTAGGATTACTCTCTCTTTCCCGTTTGTATCCAACGCATCATTTCAAATATTCAAATTCCGAATTTTATCACGGTCAAAGCAATGCTTACAGGATTGGCCAATGTAATCACTAAGCGCATTGTACATATAGTCTAATAAGAGAATTTACTAGCAATTGCCATTGCAACATTTGCTGATGTGCTGCTGAATCCGTTATTTATGATGCAATCGAGATTCATTTTGCAGAACAGACTCCCGAATTTTTCAACTTATAAAGGAATCATGCATTTTTTCAAAAAACACACGAAGACCCCCAAAAAATTATTCCTGGTAAAATTGAATAGGAATATGGTCCCCTAAACTCGCTAATAATGATAGGGATACACGATCCACTTACCAAAGAATATTCTTTCGATTGCTGGTCCTCTTGCAGTTTTCGGTGAGAATTCAAGAACCTCTCTAATTGTGAGTTTGCTATTAAACGGGTTGTTTACCTACCCGCTGTTAACGGTTGCTAGAAGGCTCCACTGTCAGGTACTGAGATAACCTGTGCATTTATGGGATTCATTTGTTGTTTTGATGATAGGATCCTGCGCCGGGAATGCTTCCGTTGAGATACAGTGGTGCAATGCATGCGTTTAAGCTTATAATGAAAGAAGAAGGACTCAAAGGAATCTATCGTGGATTTATATGCTATTCTCTCGCAGTAAGACTTTTTTCAATATCTCCCGATTTTAACGTTTTTGCCTAAAGAATCTTCTGACAGCTGTCGCAATAACAGAAGCCATTGCTCTGGGAGACCATATGTATGATCTTCAATTCAATTGATTGTTTTTAGAAAAAGTTATTGATCGGTAGTATTCTGTATGTGTTATGTATCATGAAATCGACAAATCAATAATGCCATCTCACAAATAATAAAAGTCATGCTGAAAGGAGAATCATGATCTCAAACAAAAACCATGTTACCATTTTTTGATCGGTAGATATTTATCCGATTTAGCGATTATATTGTGGATATAGTTGAGATGAAAAGTTATCTACAGATATTACAACCATTCTGGGCAGGCTTGGTAATGTATTTGTATTGATCAAATTCAGCACCATATTATTGATTTTAGCTGGTTACAATAGAATGTCTTAACTTAATTGCTTCTTGGTGGATTTCAGAACCTATCCCAACACGCTTGACTGAATTATATTGCTCAATATTTTTTGTAATGAATAAATAATATTTAATGACATTATCGAGGAGTATTTACCCGATGACAACATTTATTGCCTAATACCTTTCGATAGGTAATTGCTATTTCTGCAAAATTTGCATTTCTGTTTTTTGAGAGCGAACTTCCACTATGCTACTAACAAATTCAGTCATATTGAAATATAATAGACTAGTTGTGATTAGAGTTTCAATTCAGAAATTAATAATCTTTCAAATTTATAAAAGATTAATTGATTTTCATTTCAAAAATAACTAATGCAGCAAGTATTGAAGTTTTTTTGTGCCGTTGCTTAATTTTTGAAGCTAGACTATGGCAATATAGGCATTGCTAAGACAACGCGGAATAAGCAATTGATTAGAATTGTAAATATCGGTAACAAATAGTAATAATAATAGAGTCTTGAGGAAAGGTATTTTGGTAATATTTAAACATAAATTCAAATCGAACTTTTCAAAATTTGGTCACGATCCTTTGATTTCAAAATATTATGTGTATTTCTGAAATTTTTATATTTCAAGAGATAATGAAATTCAAATTCATTCAACTTCACATATAATTTAGAGATTTCAATAAATACATTGTAAATAAATAGAGAAGTCCAGAAAACTATTCATTAATAGTATACATAAAAATTCAACAAGCAATTTACAGAGAGCTAGTAGAATTTCACATATTATGAACAGGGATGAATGATATTATTCATTGAAATCGTAAATTCAATTACTAAATAACACCTATTTCAAAGATCTCTTCTCTTCCAAAGTAGATCACAAGGAAGAAAATAACTTAACATGGTTTCTTTCACTACTTTCCATTCAATACAACTCTCGAATGAATTCTATTCAATAAATGTATTTGGAAGTCACCTTTGAAAGAGAAAATGGTAGTGATATCTCGTTTTAGCTTGAGAGTGACAATTCAATCAACATTTGAACAAATAATGCGAAAACACAATTGATGAATCCAGACATTCAGATTATATGGTCAGATAAATTTCACAAAAATTTATGGAAGATAGGTCAGAGAAGATAGAACATGTACTGACTGCTGATGATAATCCTACCATTTTCAATAGAGGTATCCCTTAGCTTTTATTTGTAGAATATATATTGGAATTTTATTGCTCTATTTCCTGATCTGAACTGCTAAGAAATGTCTTTTTTTGGGGCTGTCGGAGAGATTGTTTGAACATTGATACAGCCGTTGCTGAGATGTGTTTATTTGAAGCACATTTCCGAGAAGTTAGCAGTAATAAGCTCATTTTCGAGGGCAAGAAAACTACCCTACTTTTGTTGTTCTCCACCGAGATGAATATAATGGGAAGCACTTTTGAAATCTTTCCCCTGCAACTTTCCAAGGAAAAATACGATTTCTGGGCTATTTCAAAAGCAGATAATAATTAGACAAACAGAAGTTACACCCTTGTAAAAATGAAAATGAGGTAGCTTTTGTAGAACTTACCTAATAGTTATTTATGGTCCTGAGCATTCCTTTCTCTAACAAGGCGTATTCTCATTCCCTTTAAGTGGCTGACAAGAGTTAAAATGCAGAAAGTATTTGTTTTTTACATTCAGCTAACTTGCTTGCTACTCCCATAAATAAAATGAATGAAAATTCGAACATTATGATAATGAGAAGACTGAAATCCGTTTTCAATTCCCCTCAACAATCCAGCACCTTAAAATTACCCTCTCTAATTGTTTTTCATTCTTTCAAGAAGAAGAAATCGTTTTTACAAAATCTTCTCTCCACAGTTTTTCTTCGACCTATTTTGCATCAATTTGTTCTCTTAATCATTTTTAGACCTCTCTTAGTTTTCTGCAAAAGCTAGTGTTGGACTCAATCTTATGAAATCCTCAAAGCACTCATATTCTCATGAAATGGTTGACCATAGTTAAATTGGATGAGCCTAGTTATTTTCTATTCATTTGAGAGAGTTATTACTATTTCTCATGAATTAAATTTACTATCTCAATGAACACTAATCCATCAATCTATACTCAATATTTGAACTTGGCAGCTACTTTCCCTATTTACCATAATTTACAAAGCTTCATACATATTAAACCGTCTGTTTCCTCTCACAAGTCAAGTAGTTTAAGTAATCTGACCCCTCTTCTTAATATATATGCTTAACTAAATAATTTAGTAAAATTATAAATAATGTGATTTACTCTAAATTTATAATGCAAATTTTGTTTATTCCAAAACAAAGCTTGAAAAATTGGCACGCTCTCAAGAGCAAGGCAAATCCTGGTTGCTGGTGCAAATTTTGGAGATCAACAGCTAGCACTTCAAAAGACACAGACTATTTTTTGCGTCCCTGTTTTTCCAATAAAACATTTGATGGGACTACTGACTGAAATCGTGAGTTTTTTGCGTAAAGAAGCGTCTTTTCTGGTCTTTTAAGCGCTAGCTGACTACCTTTTGAGTATTGGGTTGCCTGAATATTGCTATTCGTTCAAAATTGCCAATATTTTGTTGGGAATTTAGACTTTATAGCGAATGGCTTTGTGTGTTTTCATTTCTTTTTTGCGTAACCATGCTTTGCACTTTCCTTAGGGAAAGGGGGGATATGAATGATAACCTTTTGTAGGTTCTTTTCGCTTGGCCGAGCTATTTTGTCTCAATTAACTCAATTTTGTTTGGTTTGAAGGTAAACACTATTTATTCTTTAACTTCACTCTGTAAGTTCTTTTTAAATAATTTTCAGGTCAATGGTAAGTTTGTCGACTTTTAATCTGAAGTTTCAAACATTCTTAAACACCTTAGGTAAAGAAACATTATTAAGGTATCACTTATTGATATTTTTCCTGAATCGAAGTTAAATATCGTAAGAAATAAAAGCCTTTGAAAGGTATGTGCATTAAGATTGTTATTTAATGCTGCAAAATTAAATGAAAGAGAATTCAAATTAAATGACATTGCTATAGAGTCTCGGCATAGCCGGAAGAGGGCTAAGCAAAGTCAGAGCTATAACTACGAAATTGAGATGACTAACATGAGAAGTTGAATAATAAAAATAAAGCGAATAAACAATTCGATGGAAAGAGATAAAAGCAGATCAATTTAATGTGAAAGCGAAAAAAATTAATCCGTAGTTTGGTCTAGTGTTATTAGTTGCAATGGATGCGAAATTAAGACACTTCTAATTTACTTAATTTGATACCCAAATCAAAATAGTTTTCAAGAGAATGCACAAATGAATAAGAATATTATTTAGAGGACAGCTTTCAGAAAAGGACAAGTAGAAGCAACGCACCTGGAACAACGAGACTCGATGTTGATCGGAAAAGAGAAGATAATGAATGATTCTGATTTTATGTTCAGATCAGATTTTCAGCTGCGACCATACAAAGACACTCTCAGCAATACTCTTCGTCCTCGGCTTCAAAATATTTGTATGTGATTGTAAGTATCTCAAAGAATCGAATGAGATTATATTTCTTCGCGGGAAATGAGATAGAATGGCAAGAAACTTACTGTAATCATCGCACTATACATCCCAAATTGAATCAGTCAACTTTCAATAAAGGCGTGAGGAGCAAGTATCATTTCTGAATCGCAAATTGATTTATGACAGCAGTCTCAGAAATTATGTCAAATAACTTTTTCGAAATATTCTTTTACAGAGCCGAAATCTTCTTCTTTCAGATATAATATTACTGATAAGGGGGATTGCTAAAAGAGGAAAGAATTTATGAAAATATTAGCAATTTATGTCTGCAATCTTCCTTGGAGTCTTGCTCAAATTCTATTATTCTGAGCAGAGTCTGGAGCGGTTTGAATTTCACTAGTGTACAAAAGTGGTCATCATCTTTTCATTGCCTTTGTCTTGCGACATCAACATTCGTTATTTCAAAGCAGCTACCTCAATCGTTCATTCATTTCTCGAAAATGTGTGAATCAAAGTTTTGAGAATTTGTTTCTTTTGTTAAACCTCAAAAAGGACCCCAGCAAAAGAAGAACAATTTTCTCGTTGATAAAATGATCTTTCAATGCTAAATGTCATATTTGATGACAGGGTTGAACTGGGGGTCAATCTTGCGCACAAAATTCTGCACTCAACACTTTTTGCTCAGTTTTTGATAATTTCGGAACACCGCCTATTTTACTGATTCCATACCTCCTTCATCATGATTATCTTGCTTTGAGTACTTGACATACCAAAATCGAAAAATGAGAATGTATGCAGAAAGTGGCTGATAATTTAAAATGATATTCGAACTTGTTTTATCAATATCATCTTCGAACCATAATGAGGAAAATCAAGAAAATTTGACCTCTGGTTGATGATGAACTCTTTGTAAATTCCAGGAGCTGGTGATCCAGAGTTTATAACAATTATATTTCTTCAACCAAATCGTTATAATCTAAGAATTTGTGATCCGTCTTAATTACCCATCAACATTATTGTCAGTTTTCCTCGAGAAGGAACACAAATTCATCTTAATGAATATCTTTCTTGACTGTTCGTTTGAGAAGAGAAAAAATATGATTTTGATTGCTGAATACAAACCGCGAAAATGTGAAATATCAAATATTTCTTTAAAGCGCGTTGTCAATCATCAATACTACTGCTAAATGTCCTAAACACTCACGAAAATTACTAGCTCGAACCACTATCCTTCTGTAAATTACTCCAGTTATTCGAGTCCAGAGTAAATAATGATCATATCAAACACTGAGGCTTCTATATTTTCTTAATCCATGCAAAATACTTCTGGTATTCTTAATTTTAATGTTGAAAATACTAATTTACATATATTCAATTACTTTTTGAATTGAGGTTAACTAAGAATCTATTATAAGTAATTACAATATTAAGCCTTCTTGCGAAATTTGCAATTTCAAAAAGCATCTAATGTTATTGTCAATTATTGAATTTCTCTAAGCATAGTAACTGCTTTTAATGTTTTGAAATATTCTTATGTTTTGTTAATCAAATTTGTCTTTTACATAACAACCATAGCTTATATTGTGAGCTTCTGTCCTTATAATACACATTTACGTGTGACACATCATATCACAGAAAACCAAGCTAAATTCAAACTTATCTACCATTACAATGATTTCTCATGAATGCTTCTAATTTTTTGAGAATTTGCTTATTTGAATCACAATCAGATAGATTGATCGTCATTTTTATGCAGATTCCTTTACATACTTCCAATCACAAATTCCTAGCAGCACCTTTCGCATTAGCCGCTCCAAACTCATTATATGGTGGAATAATGAGCCAAAAGCAACCTTAATCTTACTCACCCTTTTCTCTGTGGAGGAGATAAAGAGGTTTCAGACTGCAAAGGAGAGCCTTCTTAATAGTAAAATAAATGAGAGCGTGTCCTCGGAGCCAGATTTCATCTCGTTTCAAAACCAAATCAGCTGTATAAAAGCCTGTGGTAGATCCTCAAATTGACCTTGGCAGCATTGTCGTTGCTGTTGTTATGTAGCATTCACCGATTTAAACCATGAGGTTAAGGTTCGGTCTTCAAGGATTCACTTGCGAGAGTGCGAATCAAAAATACAGAGATTCTTTGAAAGGAAATCTTCTAAGTGCGTCCTGGGATCGTTGCTCTGGTCAAGTAAGGCCATGCGAATTGGAATTGGATGGAGCTGTTATGCAGAGAGAATATTTTTAAAAGACAATCAAATTATTATAATTTTTTGGAATTCGAATTATAAATTAAAAAGATTGATGCTATTATATATTATGAAGTAACTCAGAAGAGAATTATTCTCTGTCTCATTTTTCACTTTTGAATTGTTTTGGGGGATTTTCATTTGGATGAATCTATTCATTCAACAAACAAGGAAGATGTTTCTCCCAAAAGCAGTTCAATAGCTTATTATATTTGAGACAATATGAAAAAACTCAATATGCATCGCTTTGAGAGGTCCTGCTAATTATAAGAGAATTCTGTTACAAGCTTCTCCAAAATAAATCAAAGAAACAATGAGAGCTCTATCAGAAATCACTAGAAAATTTAAATTCTCTGTCACAAGAGATTCGAATAACAAGTAGAGAAAATTAGAGGAATGGAGTTTATAGATCCGTTTTAATTTCAAAATGCCTACTTGGTTCGACACAACTACCAGGGTAATCGTTGTTATTAGACATAAATAATTCCTTCTTATTCCTGCAAAAAATATTAGATATAATAGACT
>ENA-UOTX01002207-UOTX01002207.1-compost-metagenome-genome-assembly--contig:-NODE-2207-length-10113-cov-16.596353_pt1 | contig 10113 bp, 2 predicted proteins | sample MGYA00238143_ERZ746982 | MGnify/ENA primary metagenome ERZ746982 (study PRJEB28758, sample SAMN06268862) | compost metagenome | isolation source: single cell | place: USA: California, Emeryville, Joint... | reverse complement strand
GTCTCTGCAGAAATCCTGACTACAACGCCACACATGGACTAGAATGCTGTAGACCAGGAGAGCATTTATGTAACTGCAAAGATCAGATTCTAGATCCTACCTATCCAGACAACTGCTGTGACTTCGGAGATAACGCTGAGACTCACATGTGTAAATGCTCCTATCAAACTGTCCCTATCACAGAAGAAAACAATTGCTGTGATACTAGATTCCATTCATCATCGCATGAATGTAAATGCGCTGCACAATTGAACGAGACTGGCAAGGCTGACGGTGAGATTGACTGTTGCGACTTATACCCTGATACCCCAGAATGCTACTGCAAGGCCATTACTACTGAAGGTCTTGCTAATGGCACTTACAACTGCTGTGAGCTCCCTGAATATGAAAACAAACCAGAATGTGTCTGCCAAAACACATTCGATCCAGAGATCTGCTGTCAATTCAATCAATTTGAAGAGCACATAGACTGCAAATGCAAGATCCAACCTGTGCCTATCGGTGCAGAAAACTGCTGTTACATGACTAAATGGGCGAATGACACAATTTGCAAATGCCAAGGACAACCGCTCGATTCTCCGCTTGTCCCTTATGATTGCTGCTCTGAGGAGCCTTGGAAGCAAACTGAAGAATGCTTGTGCAAGAGTCAAACCCAAGCAATCGATCCTATCACCAATCGTGATTGCTGCGCATACTCTCCATTTAACATTACTGATAAAGGTTGTAGGTGTGCCAAGCAAACCGTTCCTATCACTGAACAGCTCAATTGCTGTGACCAGCCTCAATTCAGCAACACTGACGATTGTGTCTGCAAAACCGCTACCAGTCCTTTCGAGATTGAGAACCGTAACTGCTGTAGCACTACTTACTTCTCCACTCATCTCGAATGTACTTGCCCAACCAGCAACGACACTGCATGCTGTGCGTACACTCAATGGAATGACACACAGCACGGTTGCCCTCAACCACCTCCAGATGATTGCTACGACCTCTATGAGAATGACACTGATTTCAGTCTTTACTGCTGCCAGACCTATCCAGAGTTCGCCACTCTCCGCAACTGCCCTTGCCTCCTTCAAGGCAATTCCCACAATCCGCTTCAGTGCTGCCACGTCGAGGAGTACTCAACTGATCCTTACTGCAAATGCTTGAACCAAGCTACCCCTAAGGGTGAATTAGATTGCTGCTGGCATTCTAAATTCTCCACCACAGAGGAATGCTTGTGCGAGGAGGCAACAACTGGAATCAACTACTTGCAGGACCCACCTTTCAACTGCTGTGCTTATGATAAATGGAAAGACAGCGTTGAATGCAAGTGCGAGGCTCAGAAAACCACTTCCTTGACCTCTCCTGAAATGTGCTGCGACCTCGACCACTACAAGGATGAGCAAGAGTGCAAGTGCTGGGCTCAACAGACTCCTTTCGACCCAGATAACTGCTGCGCGTACAGCAAATTCAACAGCACTCTTGAATGTAAATGCGCTCAACAGGAGAACCCAACCACTCCTGAGTACTGCTGCGCTCTTACCCCTTACGCGAGCACTCTTGAATGTAGATGTCAGTCACAACTCTCTCCAACTTACCCAATGGACTGCTGCGCGACTCTCAAATTCCAGGATGCCTTGGTCTGCCAATGTAAAAATGACTTCAATCTCGATACTTGCTGTGGCATCTACCCAAGCGATCCTAGATGCAGCTGCTTGAGGAACTTCATTCTTGATAAATGCTGCCAATACCAGCCTGACCACCCAGGTTGCCAGCCAGATGGAGAAGCTTGTTTCGCTAACGACACTCAGGAAATTCCTTATGATGGCGATGTTGACAATTACAAGACCGGCGACAATCTCATCACTATTATCAAAGGACTCATTTACTTCAATGAATTGACTCAGGATAGCCATCAAACTGTCTACCTCATCGACCACGATAGCTACGATCCAGTCCATATCAATGCCGGCTCCCTTAGCGCAGTTGGTTTGTCAGCCACCGATAACTCTAACTTCGCCTACTCTCCAGAGCTTCCTTGGGAAGGTCACTTCTCAGTTAACCTCTGGATCCCTAGAGGCCAATCCGACAAGACACTTAATGTCTTCTCCACTGAACATTTCGCAGTCACTGTCGCTATCACAGAAGGAAGTCTCAACTACAGAGTCGCTGACCAGTCAGGTCAGACTGTCGCTTCTGTGCCAGTCACCCTCGACCAACCAACCACCGCATGGTGGGCTGGAGCTGAAGGTCGCGATGCCCTTCTTGACGCCTACATTCCTCAAAAAGTTGAACTCGGCTTCGAGGGCTCTGATTGCTGGCTCACTGTTGTCAGCATTAACAACGAAGTCTTCGAGTCAGAAGTCTGGGGATGCCTTGTCCCAGACTCTGCTATCATCTCCAATCTCGCCTCCGATAGCTTCGTCGATATTCGTAACCATCTGGGCGCAGTCCATCTCGGACATAACACCTTGGCCAACACTCATAACCCAGATGACGCTCTTTACATTTCCAATGTCTACTTGGTTGGAGGAAAGGATGAATCTCTCCGTATCCTCGCTCCTAAGATGGTCGCTAAGCCATTCAACGCTGATGTCCAAAACAACACCGCTGAAGGACTCTGCGACCCTGCCTTTGACTGGGACCGTGTCTCTATCTTACCTGCTGGTGAAGGTGCCCTTTCAGGACTCCCTGGAACAGGATCCTCGTCATGCAGCAACATTTTCGGCACTTCTACCCACGGACAAACCCTCAAAGGTGTCCAATACAGTCACGCATTCAAGTACATCCCTCAATACTCTATTTGCGGTACTGTAGCTCAAAAAGCCGGCGATCTCGCTCTCAAAACTCACATTTGTGACCGAGTCGCTGTTGACTCCAGACTTGAAATCACTGGAACTTCATTGAACTTCAACCTCTACGATTTCGTTGCTTATTCAAGCAACTTCGAAGATTACAACCCAACGATTACTGTTACCGGGTCCTCTCCTTCTATTTCTTTGGTAGCAGACAACGAAGCTAGCGTCAGAGCAGTCATCACCCCAGATGTGTCGGTTGAAACTGTCTCTACAGTCAGCCTCCAACTTGAATTCAAGGTTGTCTCATTCCCTTGGATCATTTACAACGCCATTCATGCTGATCCAACCGTCGAAATCGTTATCAATGCCAGAATCTTCGGACAAAAGACAATCAGCGCTTCGTTCTTCATCAAGAGAGAAGCAACAGGCGATAACTTCTACATTATTAGAGAATTACGAGGACCACTCACCCCAGTGCCTGGTGCCAATGTGACTTTCAGCAGTGAAGGTCATGTTTCTTATCAACTCCAGTCCGAGCCTACAGCTGATGGACGAGATTTGAACGCTGCGGTCAGCGATTTGGTCACTGATGTTGCCACGACCGTAGATCAGGGCAATTATGCAGGAAGCTACACCGATCAATCCAGCTCATCGATTGAAATCTCCATCCAGACCTTCTTGTCATACGGACCTACTCATGGATATTTCCGCCCTGAATTTATCCCTGATAGAAGCGCCGTCATTGAGATTTCAAATCTCTCATTTGCCGTGAGCAAGCAATAAGATGGCTCCTACGACCCCTACAGCGACAACGAAAAAACACTCAAACCTTCTATTAAAAAATCAAAAACAAAAACTGAATCGCATCTTTTTTTTGTAACATTTCCATGACTTTCTAGCTCTATATTGAGTCTTATTTGATGATTGTCTATTTTGTTAAATTCTATACACAAGTGTTTGATAGTAGATGCATCTATCTCTATCTGTGTGCGAACTTCGTGATATAGATCAAAAATTCAAAATTGCTTCTTTTCGGTAAGTTTACTTAATCTAACTGAGTAGTAGAGAGGTAAATGATTGAAAAAACTAAATTCCAAGTCTAACTTTTGAGCTTTATATCTCCTGCAAAATTATTCATAACTTTTATATTTTTTTATAGTACAGTTTCGTTGTGAAAATTTCCCTCAATGTATTGAAGTTTCCTGCAAATATCGATACTGCATCGCGTATGAATGGTTTTTCAAATTCTCACGAGCCTGAGCATAATACACACATCTTGTATGGAAGCTTCTAGAAGACACTTTCTAGAAGCTCTTCTATGGCGTTCAAACTACCCAGCAAAGACTGATGAGGCGAGCACTTCACACCTCCGTATGGGCTCAAGAGCCTCAAATATCTCAAATCAGATGCAAACAGTCTGAATTACGAGCAAAAAAGCGAATCACAAGAGTGAAATGTGCCTCATTAACAGAGATTAATTCTAGAATTTTCTTTAACATTCCAGAATTTTCTGGAATTTGCTCGAACAAAATAATTTAAAGTTCTAGCAAATTCGATTTGATTGACTTCGTCTATATAAACTCGGCTCGCCACACCATATTCATTCAAATAATTACTAAAAAAAAAATAATACCAATCGTCTGATTTACAAGAAGAGAATGACAGATAACAAGAAAACCGCTATTGGTATCGATCTCGGAACCACTTACTCCTGCGTCGGAGTTTGGATGAACGATAGAGTCGAGATCATAGCTAACGACCAAGGAAACAGAACGACTCCGTCTTATGTAGCTTTCACTGAGACGGAAAGACTTGTTGGTGATGCTGCTAAGAACCAAGTTGCAAGAAACCCAACAAACACAGTCTTCGACGCAAAGAGACTTATCGGCAGAAAATTCAAGGATTCCACGGTGCAGAAGGATCTTCAGCACTGGCCATTCAAAGTAGAATCCGGTCCTGATGATAAGCCACTCATTGTGGTCAAATTCAAAGGACAAGTCAAGAAATTCCATCCTGAAGAAATCTCTTCGATGGTCTTGGTTAAGATGAAGGAAACCGCTGAAGCATTCCTCAACAAGCAAATCAAAGACGCAGTTGTAACCGTTCCAGCCTACTTCAATGATTCACAGAGACAAGCCACCAAGGATGCTGGTTCGATTGCAGGACTAAACGTGCTTAGAATCATCAACGAGCCAACTGCCGCAGCCATTGCTTATGGCCTCGATAAGAAAGGAGAAGGAGAACGAAACGTGCTTATCTTCGATCTGGGAGGCGGTACATTTGATGTCTCACTTCTCACAATCGATAACGGTATCTTCGAAGTCAAAGCCACTGCTGGTGATACCCATCTCGGAGGTGAAGATTTCGATAACAAGTTGGTTGAGTACTGTGCTGCCGACTTTATGAAGAAGTCTGGCATTGATATCAGAAATAACCCAAGAGCCATGAGAAGACTCAGAACTCAATGCGAGAGAGCCAAGAGAATTCTTTCCTCAAGCACCCAAACGAACATTGAAGTCGACTCTCTTGCTGAGTCCATGGATTACAACACAGTTCTCACCAGAGCCAAATTCGAAGAGCTATGTCTCCCACTGTTCAAGCAATGTATCCCTCCAGTTGAATCAGTGTTGAAGGATTCTGGAATCTCAAAGAACCAGGTTCATGACATTGTGCTTGTGGGTGGATCTACAAGGATTCCGAAAGTTGTTCAGCTCCTCAGCGAGTTCTTCGGAGGCCGTGAACCAAACCGATCTATCAACCCTGATGAAGCTGTGGCTTATGGAGCTGCTATTCAGGCTGCGATTTTGACTGGTTCAGGAAGTCAACAAGTTCAAGATTTGCTTCTTTTGGACGTCACTCCTCTTTCGCTCGGTATCGAAACAGCTGGAGGCGTGATGACGACTCTCATTCCAAGAAACACGACAATCCCAACCAAGAAGAGCCAAATCTTCACAACTTACGCTGATAATCAACCAGGAGTGGCGATTCAGGTTTATGAAGGAGAACGACCAATGACCAAAGACAATCACTTGCTCGGCAGATTCAACCTTGATGGTATTCCACCAGCTCCTCGAGGTATTCCTCAGATTGAGGTTACTTTCGATCTGGACGCGAATGGCATCATGACTGTCTCAGCTGTCGACAAATCTACAGGAAAAGCCAGCAATATCACAATTACCAATGACAAGGGAAGATTGTCTAAGGATGAGATCGAGAAACTTGTCAAAGACGCTGAGAAATACAAGCAGCAAGATGAAGAGGTCAGGAAGAAGGTCGAAGCCAAGAACGGACTCGAGAACTACTGCTACTCTGTTAGAAACACCCTGAAAGACGAAAAATTAAAAGATAAGCTTGACAACGATGACAAGAACAAAGTGGAGAGCGCAGTAGAGGAAGCTCTTAAATGGGTTGAAAACACTCCTAATGCTAGTGCAGACGATTTTGAGAACAAAAAGAAGGAATTGGAGAACATTTTCAACCCTATAGTAACAAAACTCTATAGCAATGGCGCTGGTGCTGATGCTGGAAGCAGCTACAATGGAGCTGGATTCCCTGGCGCCGATGGACGAAATGCCTATAATAACAGTGGCAACTTCGGTGCTGGAGCGAAAGTTGACGAAGTCGACTAAGAAATTAGATAGGAATGAACCGTGGATGTAGATAATTCATAACCACGAGTTTAGAAATTTCTGTCTTAGTCTATGACTACTACCTAATTCATATTTTTTTGTAGAAGTTTAGAATCTGTACTTCCACTTTGAAAATACTTTGAAAATGTTTCTTTCTTCAAAACAAATTTCCAAAGCAATCTCCTCTTCTCGCTGATTAGTCCATTTAGCTTAGAATTTGCTAAGATATAATGAAGAATGATAAAGATCATAGGGATATTAGAGTTAAGAAATTGATCTTAAGAAGTGACTTTATAGCTTATATCAACGCTGATCATAAATAAACTTTCAAGACACTATGGCAGATCTGAGAGACTAGGTTTCAAATTATGCCGAATTCAGCTGAAGAGAGTGAACTATGCAAAACTATAGATGATAATACTACAATAAAAAGTAAGAAACTACAACAACACAATCAGTTTTGATAAATTTCACTCAAAGTCAAATCAAATAGATATCGTAAACCAATTTTTGACTTACCTGGCGACATCTCTTTTAACTTGGGTTTTGATGTCACTGGTACATCCTTCCTACTTGCGGATGACGTTGTTAACTCTTTTCACGGCATTTTTCACGATTCCCTTGTTGGCACGGAAGTTACCTCTAAGGAGTCTTTTAATGATGCTGCGGGCATCTTTCACGTTTCCCTTGTCTCCCTTGTTGCGGCCGAAGAGTTTTAAGATAGTTCTTTTGATGGTGCGGGCTGCTTCACGAGCGGCATCAGTAATGTCTCCCTTTCTGCGTGGTTTAACCATGGCGGTTTTGATTATGCTTGAAGGTCTTATCTCAACGAAGCTTTGACCTTCTTGAGGACCTGGGCGAGGGAATTCACCACCAAGTTGTCCTTGGATGCCTTCCTTGATTGCGTTCACACGTTCACCATCAGGGCCATCGAATTCGCCAGATTCGATCATTTCTTCAACAGCGGCTCTGACTTCATCCAAGTGGTCATCATCGTCGCCGTGTTGTTCTCTGAGGCGTTGGAGTTGCTCATTGAACTCAGAAGACTCAGCCAATTCTTGTAAAGCGGCTCTCATCATTCCTTCGTGGTCACCGCGTGGTGGCCTTTCAGGGCCAGTGAATTCGCCAGATTCGAGCATTTCTTCGAAAGCGGCTCCGATTTCACCTAAGTAATCGTGGTCAGGATGTTGTGCTTGGAGGCGTTGGAGTTGCTCAGTGAATTCAGAAGACTCGGCCAATTCTTGTAAAGCAGCTCTCAAAATCTCCTTACGTTCACCACCAATTGGTCCATCAGGTCGAGGGAATTCAGATGATTCTTCTCCAGCAGCGTGTTGGAGTGCAGCTGCACGTCGGAACATATCTTGTGGTCCTCCGAGGCGTCCTTCACCGTCACCTCCTCTGCCGCCTCTTGGTCCTTCAGGGATTGCAGCTGCTATCGTCAAAGCTGCAAAGAATAAAGCCAAATGTTTAATGTTCATTGGAAAAGTATGCTTATTCAGAAAGTTTTGAATTGTAGTTATGTTTGCGTATTATCCGCAGACACAGGTCCTTATATAGCCGAAGGTTCTTCAAAAAAACGTGTAGCTGCCCAGTTCCTATATCTACGTTTTTCTGGTTTTTCTTTTTCTCCCGCTAAAACGAGAAAACGTATCTTTTCGTTCATTTAGATTGCAGCAAACTCCGGTCGTTATTACCGTTTATTTTTTATTTGAAAATTAAATCCACTCGAATTTTTTTCTTGGGATCGATAAAGCTAAGATCTATGACTGAAGAGCAGATTCTTTCTTTATTTACAGACCATCTCATGCGCGAAAACGCTCGAGAGTTAGTTGTGAAGCTTTAAATTGTATTGTCCGGATTGAGATTGCTTAACTAATTCAAATTTTGGTCGGAATCATGATAAAGCTTAATTAAGCTCGAATACGTTGCTGAATTTTTGTTTGGGAGTTAATTTGAAACTGAATGAATTAAATAAACGAAAAGCTTCTCGTTTTTTTAATTGCAGGTGAGTTTCTGTGCTTTTTTGCCATCTTTAGGCCAAGTCTTCCTTCTTTCGGTAGAGCGTACGAATGAAGAATCTATTGAAAATACTCGAAAGACGTAATCTATTCACGGGATACGTGTTTTCGTTATAGATAATACCAGCCAGATTTGTCAATGCCTGATTGCCTCATGAATCTCAATGAAAAAAGAATAATGTCCTCAAATCGAGTGAAAACAACCACATGAGGAGTAGAACTTGAGGAGGCTCTGCGCGGATGAATAAGAGTTGCCGAATTTTTCATTTCTTTCAAAACAGAGTTATTTATAGCGCGAAATACGTTACTATAACAATGTAATTTTCGCAATATGTATGCATAGAGCTTCATATGTACGAGAGATTATGCCGATAAACATCGGCAGGTTCAAAAAATCAAGTGGTATCAATACGCTTAGATAAATCTGAAATGAAAAAAATTTGTTCTATGCGCTGAATGATAAACACATGAAATGAAAAAGTTTGTGTGGCCCCTCTCTGAAGTGCATAAGCTTTTCTTTTGCATTTAGAAAGCGGGTCTCTTGCGCCAATTTTTGGATGGTTGTTTTTGAGTTGGAATTATTTTATTTTTTCGACATGAACCATTTTGCTAAACAATATCCAAAAAAGGAAACTACAAAGATAAATTGCTTCTCCGAAAGCTTATATTCATACGTAAATGAGACCCACAATCATTTCAAATGCGAGTGGGAGGAAATTTTCAAATGAGAGTGAGGAATTCTCATGCAACAAAAATAATCTAATGCGATTTTTTGAATTCTGATTTGAAAAGTTCGCCAATTAAGCGAGAATACTTGAATCAATTCCTGTTAGAAATGATAATTCAGCCTCTAAGTTGAATAGTGCAATGGAAAAAATAAATTTCGAGAAATTGTAAGGTCTCTCAGCGAATAGTTGTTATTAGTCGCGAAATTCTCATCAGGTGAGCAGCAGATGATGATGCCAAATAATTGTGGAGAGCAGCTGAACTCATTGCAATGCATTAATTAAGAGTTCCTAATACTAAACGGAGTGTGGAGTATATACTTTGACTCAACAAATTTTTCGATTTAGCATGGAATAAGTATATGGAAATTAACACATTGTTAAATCATTTATTTGAGTCGTAATTTAAGTTTCTTAAATTAATTACCGGTAATTCTTATCTGAAGAACCATCCTAATATTTCGGAATGCATACACTCTTGTCTCTTCTTAACTCTCGTTACTCTCTTCGTTTATTTCACTTTTGATTTTGAAAAATAGATTTGGTTATGGAAAGACAAGATTAATGAAGATCTGCACTCTGGCAGAAAATACTGCTTAAAACATCGGTAAAGCAACAGAGGCTGTTTGAAAAAAGCTCTGATGAAAATTCATCAATTCCGACAAACAATAATGAATAATTTTATGAGTAACTTTTCTTCATCTGTTTGTATCTTATCCTGGAGATTCAATCTTTGTAGTTTACAATGATTGAGACATGGTTTTTCAAGATTTCGTAATTTTGCTAAAAGCACCCTAATAAAAAGAGCTATTCACTAATATTTCTTCAATTTCTTCTATTTTCTCTCAGTACTGCTCAAATAATGCTCTTATTCTCGATCTATGAAACTTAATATACACATCAGAGTGATAATTTGGAGGTATTAATAATTGAGCGGCTTCTCCTATTCGCTGCCGCA
>ENA-UOTX01002206-UOTX01002206.1-compost-metagenome-genome-assembly--contig:-NODE-2206-length-10117-cov-21.482570_pt1 | contig 10117 bp, 6 predicted proteins | sample MGYA00238143_ERZ746982 | MGnify/ENA primary metagenome ERZ746982 (study PRJEB28758, sample SAMN06268862) | compost metagenome | isolation source: single cell | place: USA: California, Emeryville, Joint... | reverse complement strand
AATTCTTCAATGAGGTTGAAAATTTTCACAGCGCTGATTTTATTCGGCGTCAAGAACGTATTGAGGATGTATCCGAAATTATTCACGAACTCAGTGACCCCTTCGGCATCTCGGACGGAGTAATACAGCTAAAAGTGATAGATTAGGATGGTGAAGCGAGAATTTTGGGAGTTACTAAAGAAGCGATTTCATTTCCGGTAATTGGCTGGTGTTTCATGATCGCTGCCTGGACACGAGCAATTGAGCACTGGATTGTCTTTTGGTAAAGGGCTTCGTCATTAAAATATATGGCTGCTCCCCATACGAGCGATGAGTAAGGCTATTCAGCAAATAATAATAAGGGGGAAATGGTTAGAGTAAAGTAATAAACTTTTAATGAGGTTTCTATTCTCCCGTGAAGGAACTCATAGAGGGTGTAGGACTCATTAATCGTGGTTCCAACCCAATCTTCGATCTTCACGACCGCCTTGTCCAACTTTTGGTCGATTGAGTCGAGAATGTAGCGAAGATGCTTGAGATTGATATGGAAGTAGACGTTATGGTCGTTGAAGTTGATTGCTATAATGGCTAACTGTGTTGCATCCTTCCGACAAACCCGAGCAAAAGAAAGCACTTGCGGGTGAAAGCCTTCGGCGTGCTCAGCGAGCAGAGAGATGAATCTCCCCTCTCTGAGAACCCTTTGCGTGTGTCGAAGCTTCCTGCGATGCTCGTAGTGCAGTTTTATTTTTCTCAGATCGATTCCGTATTCCGGAGCCGATTCAAAAGCGATTTGGTTATCCCCGTTCAATATCTCCTGCAGAGTCGCTCTTTCTGACAGCGATCGACTTTCAATAATGGCGTCTTTCTGTGAATTGTCATCGGGTCTGCCGAACAGTACTGTTTTAAGGTCGCTAAGAGATTTGGTGATCCCTTTCCTTTCATATTGATAAGTATTTTCCCTCTTTACGTTTCCTCTCTGAAATTCATTCACCGTTTTAATTCTGAAGGCATGGCCAGCTTCCTCCCCCAAAAATGTCATTGGGAGGTCAGGCAAGAAGAAGAAAAGGTCAATCACACTCCAAGTCGCTTTTCTGAACAATAACGAGAGATAAGGTGTACCGTGTGAGGCGGTGCTTTGTATCACGATCGATCCGGAGGGATAATTCTTACGGATTCCTTCATACCAGCTGCGTAATGAGTTAACTGTTTGCTTCTCAATGTTCGAGATAGCTCCATTGCTATTCACCTGCTGGCCGTAGATCGTAGCAAGCGCTTTGGGTAGCTTGTAGATGCGGGGAATCGGACCTGAGCGGATAATGTTCTCTTCCCTATCTTCGAGGTGATGACCATCGAGAACGTCTCCGATGATGATCAAGTTAGGGAAGTGCTGCCATAGCGTCTTGCATAGCTTTACGTAGAAAGGATTTGCAAAGGACTGTTGAAAGCTAATAACATTAGATAAGTTAATGGTCGTCATAATAAAAATAATACTCTGTTGCCCAATAGCCGCTCTCAGAATTCGGCAAAACGATATTCCCATAGAACAGCTCGTCAGCTGAGTAGACCCTCTCTCCATCGTCCTCACGCCGAGTGAGTTCTCCGACATCGAGATCGAAGTATTGTGGCACTAGTTCAGCGTTATCGATGTGGATTCCATCAATATCGTATTTTCGAATGAATTCAACGGTCTCTTGAATGAGAAGATCCCAAGTTTCTTTCTTCCTATATATATGTAAAAGACAAGCTTATATTCAGATACAACAAAAATAATATCTTTCTCACCTGAAATTTAAGACGGCAGTGTCTTCGTAGAACCACCCTCGACCATCCGAGCCGTAAAAAGGGACTTTTTTCTCTGATGAATCGATCATATAGAGCAAATACGGCGCATATTTCTTATGATGTTTGGCTGAACTGACCCTCGTCACGAAATCTAAGATAATTTTCACTTTCTTCTGCTTCGCAACTTGAATCATAGCCGTCAACCCTTCTGCTCCTCCCAACAACGTATTCGGCAACGTCCGATTAGTTATCGCTAAAGGGCTCGATTCTTTACATTTGCTCCCAACATTCAGCAAAATCTTCCCATCCTCTCCGTAGCCCAGGCCGGTATTGCGCTCAAATGCTCCCATCACATACAACGCGTTGATACCAGAGCGCGCATAGCCAGGAATCCTCTCCGCGATGCGCATAAAGCTCCCGCGGTTTTTTTCCGAAGGCAAACCCTCTGGAAAATCTGCCATTATCTCATGCAATTGAAGATCTCGCGTGCCTTGTGGATGAATGATATAACGCCCTTGGATAGGTGCTGTCCCATGAGTAAATTCGCCTCTGCTTTCCAGAGTCTCGAGTTTGTTCAATGACGCGCTCAGAGACCCCGCATGAGAAAACCCCGTGTACACGCTTGCGATTTTCCCTCCTGTTTGAAATTTAACCAACTTCCAATCATAGAACCCAGCTCGCGGGAACACTCCAAAGTCCATGGAAATAATCACGCTTCGACTGCCAGTTTCTGCTTCATACGATTCAACTTTCGGGAGATGCCATGAAACCACCTCTTCTCTTTGGCTGTCTTCAAAAGAGAGTGATTTCAATGACAACGCGAAGCAAGAGTCTTCAGCTTCTGATTCAATGATACATTCAATGCGAAATTTATCTCCCACCGTCGCGATCTTAGTCTTCAGTGGTCCTCTGAACTGCCAATGCGTGTTATCATACAGAACATTTAGAAACAAAGTCGCCCGGTTTCTGACTTCGTAATGCGGATGCCCTAAAAGTGCGATGAAAAGCTTCTCAAGGTTAGACCCGATTTCTTCGTCTTGGAAATACACTGAGTAAAATAACAACGTTTCTAATTCAAGAAACAGTTCTTTAACCGGTCTAAGCTCGGTGGGGGCCTGTGTGATGATTTCTATGTAATTTTCGAGGTCCTTCTGCGAGAAACTCACCGTTTTGAAAGTCTTTGTATTCGCTAGTCCAACTTCAGCAAATCCAGGGACGAGATCCGCATTTGGTAGCACCCAAGGATAAAGTCTCAAGTTTTTATCACGAACAGCTTTATTCAGCTCGTTACAGATATAGCAATCGAAATAAATATCTATCAGCCCTTGAGTTTTCACAAAGAAACTCACTATCGACGCTGGGATAGATAAAGTCTCCATAGAATTTTCAAAACCCTCAGTTGACTCATCCAGCAGTAAATTCACTGTAAAATTGTCGAGGAAAATCGAATCCCATGGGTCTGCGTTCACCTCCTTGAGAGCAGAGGTTAAGGAAGCTTTGTTAAAAAGGTTCGTCTTGTTGATAGCTTCAACACTCAATGCGACTAATTGGAAGTCGGGTTTGAAAATTGTAATAAATTTCGCTAAATTTGTGATCCTCGAGAAGCTGATGTGGATAGCCAGGATCAAGAAGTCTGCTTCAAAACCGAGTTTCTGTTGAGTCTGTGCCTTTAATTCTGAAGAAATTAATGCTTCAGAGTTGGTGAGATGCTGACGAGTTTCTTTGAGGAAAGTTAATGAGAAAGCTGATGGATCGGTTTTAAACTCTCTCAATACGTTGAGGAGAGACAAGTTTAACTTAATTGGTAGATACATAATTGTGGTTGGATTATCAACAAAGAAATTCTGATGAAAGTTTTTTTTTAATTTTGGAATAGATTTTTTATACGATTGAATAAACAAGCGAAATTATGAAGAAATTTTAGAATTCTTCGATAAATAAACAAAGAACGTCAGTAATTTAAACGATGATTAAAGTATTAGCGAGAGAGAGAGAATGATGCACTTACTGAAAAGTTAGCCACTTATGGCGACTCTGTGTGTGTGTTTATGGGAGTATTGTGATTGCATTCATTGAGATTGTTTGGCTTGAGTGGACAGATGAGGTTGGGTTATATTGCATAATAGGTACTTGACTCTTTAAATCGGAATTTTTTATCCCGAATGATGATTTGGATCGCTAGATTAATGAATATCAGTAGTTGGATGAGAAAGATTGCTCTGATATTCAGGAAGTCAAAATGATAGTTTGAATAGCAGCTTACACCTTCGAAGTTCTGGAATACTGAGTTAGTGATTGTTCTGGAAAAAATCCTTCAAAAAGCTACTAAGTGCCAATATGCAGGGAAAATGGCCGAAGGTTTTGGTATTTACCCAGAGGACACAAGGCAGTACTGATCAGGTTATTGAAATAAATTTATTTCATACTCAAAAATTTACTCAGAATAAGCTCTATAATAACGGTTTGACCTCAATAATGTAAACAAAAGTGAGAAATAAGTCAGGCTGATGGTAGGGAGAACCTAGCAGGGTAGTGGATAGATCCGATTTCCGAGTTCAATAATCGAGAAAATTTATGTTGTCTTATTAATTACGTAAAACAAAATAGTTGTAAAAAGCTTTAATTCAGAAATTTAAACTACCAGTGAGAGAACGTTATTCTATTTTCAAGTATGCTTGAAAAATTATTTCTGGAAACTCTATTGGTGGTGTTGGTGATATTAGATAATAAATATGTGAGAATCAACGAAATTGATCAAAACAGCAAAATATATTCTCTCCTGATGAAAGTCTGAACTTTTATGAACAGAATTCCATTGCCATCGAAAATTTCAAAAAAATCTATTGAATTTGGAGATATGTCTCAGATTTCCACAGCGCAATGTCCGTTTTCAAAGGAGTGAATCAGAAAGCACAGTGAATGGATGCTAGCCACAGCTCCAGACATCCATTAATAATAAAATATAATCACTGAGATAGTTGTCTACATCTCTTATTTAATGAGACTCCTTTAAAAAGTTTAGAGTTGCTTCTTTGAAAAAGGAATAACATGAAGAGTCTTCTTCTTGCTGCTGAGGCCATTTGTTAGACACCACCTTGGATGAGGAGGTTGTTCGCCATATTCAATATGGGTTATACTTTATATCGAATGGATGATCTTATTTAAAAATAGAAATATCGAAATATCAGCTCGAAGGTTTATAATTTCATATTTCTCTCTTTCTGTACTCAGTAAGTAAGATCTGTATCTCTTGCCACGTTTTTAAAGATCTTCCAATATGTGATTCTTCGCTTGATCTCGTTAACTTAAATTCTTAACTTCATTAATTTTTTCAATCTGATCAGGTGAATTTGATTTAATACGTGTGCTTGAGCATAACACTAGCCACGTTATGATACAACAAATCTGATCAGGAATCATCTGAATAACACGAAATTTTTCCTGACTGCAAGCTGTTATTTAAGCAACGCTTCAGATCATTATAACAAAAAGATAAAACAACATTCAAACGAGCCTCATACCCTTAATATACACCTCCTATGGTCACTTCCCTTTTTAAAAAGACTCCTACAACTAAATCAAACGAAGATTTATACAAGGAAATGCTTGAAATGGAATCCACTTTGCTTGGCAAGTACAGCGGTCTCCAATTGTCAAAAGACATTGAAATATTCAACGTCCCAATCACTCTGAACGGAAAGGAGGAATTCATTCACACAACTCGCTGCGGTTCAGATGAGAAAGAAGATTTAGTACTCATCCACGGGTACTTGGTCGGACAGATGTCATTTTACCGCATGATGAAGAAACTTTCAGAGCATTACCGCCTCTGGTGCATTGACCTCGTTGGCATGGGAGCATCATCTCGTCCGGAATTCACCTGCACAACGACCGAAGAAACCATTGATTATTTTGTGGACATGATCGAACAGTGGAGACAAGCAGTTGGCATTGAAAGATTCCACCTTGCTGGCCAGTCTTTCGGAGGGTACATGAGCACCATGTACTCTCTGAGATATCCAGAGCACGTAAAAAAGCTTATTTTGCTTACACCCGCTGGTGTCTCCCGTGCTGACGTTGACTTTGTGAGAAGCGAGAGAATCAATGAGCTTTCTTGGTTAAAGAGACAAGCCGCAAAGCAGATCAGCAAATTCTGGGAGAGAAAGACAACGCCTCATGTGGTTTATGAAAAAGCTGGGGTTTTTAGAAAATTGATCCTCAAAGTTTATGTTAAAAGGGCGAAGATGAGCGGAGAGGAGTTCCAGATGGGTTACCGCTATCTAGATAACATACTCAAACTTCCTGAAAGCACACTAAAGGCTTTACACCTAGTCCTTGCGTTCCCTCAAGCATCTGCATTCATTCCGCTTGAAGATAAATTCCGTGAACTGAAAATGCCTTGCGAAATCTATTTTGGCCAAAAGGATTGGATAAATACTGAAGGAGCTTATAGAGCCAAAGAAAGAGGTGATTTCCAAGGCGATATTCATATTATTCCTAAGGCAGGTCATGCGATGAATTTCGAAAATCCGAATTATTTGGCGGATTTGATGATCAAGCACAAGAGAATTGAGGAACCTCAAATTGTGTTTGAAGCTTGTGCTGATAGGAAACTCGGGGAAACTTTTGAAATTCAAACTGAAAAATGCGTACTCGTTGAATAGAAATGAATGTTTGACTTTGTAACTGTAGATAATACTCTCGATTTATGTTTTTTATCTTTAGTGGCGTGTGTATAACTCTTGAAATATTGTTGTATATCATTATAGTTCACTATGTGAAAAATCGTTCGCTATTTCTATGAAAGCATCGAATCAACCTTGAAATGCAGACTATTTTTTTTATTTTCAGTAGTTCTACTTGTCTCTCTCATTTACTTACAACACTTTAAAAAGTAGATTTATCTTCCACGAAAGAACGAATCGATTAATTCTTCTTCTTTTTCCTAAATATAACTCATTCGAAGTATTTTAATTTTTCCCTATTGAAGACATGCTTTGAATCATAATCAATTCGCGCTTACTGACTTTATTTATTCGAAAAACAAACATTTTTTTCTCAGAAAAAAATCTGAAACGATTTTCCTTACCCTTCCTCTAAGAAAATTTCTCGTAGTCCGCTCGTTTATTCATTTATACTGCTCTAGTCAGCTTCGTCTCATACTCTTCAATCACCATGATTGGGTGCCGGTAAAATTTGCTTACTTTCTTAAGTATTGCTATGTAGTCTATCTTGTGTAATCTCCTACTCCTATAGCATCTTTCAATACTATCTCGTCTTGTGCATCTATGAGCCTAGCGACTCACAGAGAAAATCTAAGATCTTTTAATGACCAAAGAGGTTAAATTATAATTTAAATTAACTCTGTTTGACAGCAATCATCGCAGAGTGTTTGAACTTTTAATTTTTTTGGTAGTTCTTGGTAGGCTAAACTGAGTATCATTCCCTTTAATTCTTCTCAATTCACACATTTTTTGCAGGAAAATGCAACAAAATCCAAAGAAAGAATCATATCAGCACAGAGAATACCACTCAAGAAATGACAGCTCCGGGGCGCAATTAGAAGGAGATAAAAATGGTAAATGCATCAAACAAATTCGGCTTTCTCAACTCCGTTCGTTACTTAAGATCGATGGGCAAATGTGCAACTAAAGCAACATTACTCTGGAGGACTTTTCCTTTACCCAGTACAGCAAATTCAGAAGAACTCACCTTAATTTCCATTAGAATGACCAATACAGTTGCTTTTCTAAAGACTCTCCTTACGAAGGGCGTGACGACCGTTCTCATAAGTATGTGAAGCAGTACGTTGTAAGAACCAACATTTCGCTGCACCTGATCAATGAAATCGTCCTAGGTGAAAAACGATAAAGAGGACATTCACAAAGAAAGCGACGAAAAAACCTCGTCTAAGCATACAGGCGTGCCAGGAAGTCGAAGAGACACCGATTTAATCGAAGATGGCGTGTATTATCAGTAAATTCAAACGATAGGAGATTCGGCTAATTGATATGATTAAAAGAAAAACGAATTTGTCTAGTGAACTCACGGATGAAAGCAATCATTTGATGGTAAGCTAGATACAAACTATTACGAAAGTTAGTTGAGTAGGGGCAACTCGACAAAAGGAGGAAAGCAAGGCCAGCAGTATGGCGAGGTTTTGCACTTGCTGGAGGATGGCAATGACGAAAAGATCCACGTTGGGTACCGAAATACTCGAGGCAATGCAAATAAACCCTATGCTGAGCAATCAGGTGAGATCACCTTTACGAAAAATAAAATTTGAAAAGAAATTATAGGAAGCGAGTCGCCATCTGGAAGAAGGGAGTTCAAAGGTCGCAAAGACGATCATGGTCATCGCAAGGGGAACACTCAGCATGGCAACCAAAAGAGCTATCACGATACTAAGCACTTAAAGCATAAGCATACTGATACTTATAATTCTGGGAATGAGAATAAAGGCAATACGAGGCAAGCTTCTCAAACCAAGCATGCTATAACCCCAGTCCAAAATGATGAGCTTGGTGCAGAGGACAGTCCTAACAGCCAGGTCGGCAATAATTTCGTCGGGACCACACCTCTTATTAACCCGAATATGACGCAGAACCCTGTCTGGAACCAGAATCAATTCAGCATGATGTAAATAACTTGCAAGGCAATTTGTAATTAGAATTCTCGTTTAGGATGCAAACGCCGCAACAAATGAAAAATCGGCATCAGATGTATATGCCCTATGGACAAAACCCCACTATGTACATGCCAGAAAACGCTTTTCCAAGAGGTATTTTCATTTTCTGGTTCCCTTCCCTCACGATAAATCAATAGTCGATGCGATGTATGGGATTGGAATGCCGACCTACCCGAATTACATGATGCCGGTTAATCCATTCCCTGTGATGCAGTCAATTCCTCAATTCCAAGTCCCACAGCTTCAGCCTATGGGAAATCTTCAACAGAATCCGCAAGGCTTGAACATGATGCAAATGAGCGCCAATATGAACATGCCTGGTAGCAACCCGGACGAGTTTGATGAAGAAATCGCCAAACCGCTTAAACAAAGCAGCCAAAAGCACCACCAAGGCAAAGGCCAGAAGCAAAATCAAAAAAACACTAATAATCGCGAGGGAAATCAAGGAAACACACGTCAGAAGAGCAATAACCAGAATCGGGGAAACCAGAATCAAGAAAAACAATCGAAAGCACGAAATAATCAAAAAGACCTTCCGGAATGGGCAAAGGATGATGAAGACATCCCTGACGGTAGCAATTATGCGTTAGATACAACTGGGACCATGACGCGCCAAAATAACTCAAAGCAAGGTGGGAGTAAACAAAATAATGCAAAAGAGAAAGCACAGTCAAATCAAATTGGAGAATTGACAGAGGATGATGTCGAGCAGCTGATTGAACAAGCTTGCGTGTTATCGAAGGACCAGACTGGCTGTAGGAAGTTGCAAAAAAAGCTTGAGGCCGGCGACCAGATGATTAACACACGCATTTTTGAGAGGATTCTCCCGAGTTTTGGAGAGCTGATGATCGATCCTTTCGGCAACTATCTCTGTCAGAAAGTCGTTGAGACTTGCACGAAGGAGCAGGTTGCAGTCGTGATTAGCAAGGTGAAGCCTGAGCTGATATCGATTTGTTTCAACCCTCACGGAACGAGGGCTGTGCAGACTTTAATTGAAGTGTGTGCTAATGTTAATCACCTGATCGAACAGATTGTAGAAGCTCTTTCAAATGATGTCGTTGGGCTTGTCAAGGTAAGTTTTCTGATTTATAAATAAGGAGCTCTAATGTTCCTCTCTTTCTCTATCGATTAGGATAACAACGGAAATCATGTAGTTCAGAAATGCCTCACGAGTCTCAGTGCTCAACACAGGCAGTTTATCTATGAGTCAATTATTAATAGCTGTGTTGAAGTGGGCACTCACAAGCATGGTAACCTCCTAATAATTTTATCCGAGATAATGATGACAATTTTATTCTTTCAGGGTGCTGCGTTATACAAAGGTGCCTCGACTCTGCAAGTCCAGAGCAAAAGGTAAAATACCACTAAAACTGTTCGATGCTTATCGGGAAACCTCTTAATAGCAAGCGTTAGTGGAAGTGATAGTAGATAACACACTGGAGTTAGTTCGAGATCAATATGGCAATTATGTGGTAAATAATTGAGAAATAGATGATCCTTTAATCAGATTGCTAAGGTCCAATATGTGCTCGATCTGAAAGATGTTGATGAGCAAATGAAACAGGAAATTGGCGAGCATTTAGTTGAGTTTGCTATTGAACTTTCCAAAGAGAAATTCTCTTCAAATGTTATTGAAAAGGTGACAATCTTCCTTGAAGAATCATGCAA
>ENA-UOTX01002205-UOTX01002205.1-compost-metagenome-genome-assembly--contig:-NODE-2205-length-10119-cov-29.274846_pt1 | contig 10119 bp, 7 predicted proteins | sample MGYA00238143_ERZ746982 | MGnify/ENA primary metagenome ERZ746982 (study PRJEB28758, sample SAMN06268862) | compost metagenome | isolation source: single cell | place: USA: California, Emeryville, Joint... | reverse complement strand
TTTGCCATTCAATTTCCAAAACAATGAAAGAGAGACCAGTGATGTTTCTTTTCAAGTGAATAAAAGTGACCTATTAATTTTTTTCTTCTTTCATTCTCTCATAAATCTCTTTTTAAACTTTGTTTCTTATAGGAGGGAGGGTCCGCAAGCTGACACACTGGATTGATGTTTGCCCGAACAATGGAAACCTACTAGCTGCTAGTGGGACAGATAAAAATGTGAAGATATTTGACAAACGAGAAGCAAGGATTGTCCGAACTTTCGATGGTATTCACACAGGTAATAATAAACTTATTTTTAACGCCTGAATTATTCTTCTAGATGAGATCAACTGTGTGAGATGGAGTCCAAACGGTGAAATGGTTGCGAGTGTTTCACGAGATAAGAAAATAGCACTATTGGACTTCAAGACTGGAAAAAATCTTTATGCCAGAATGATCGCGGATGATTGTAACTTTTCATTGCTAATCAATAATCACTATTCTCATTTAATAATTAGATCCTCCTATTTCTGTCTGTTTCATTTGAGAACAGAATCATCACGCTAAAAGAAGGTCACAACGAAATATTGAGAGAATAAATATTGATGATGACGATTAGTGTTGAGAATTATTATCGTGAGTATGTCCTGTTCCTCTACACATGTCTCAGTTTCATCGTGTATGATTCCGCCATATCAGCAAACAAAATTATTAGTTAAGGAAACTGAAAACTCTAACTAGAAAAAATTTATAAGAGTGGTCTCTTGAAAATTTTTTCGGGTTTACTTAGTCGCAAAACATTTACCTAGTGTTTCAGTAATAAAAGAAGCTTAAGAACAAAATCAGGTCTCAATTAACTGGCAGCAATTCACCATAATTAAAACAAATAAACTTAGTCAAACAAATATTTTTCAAGTTAAGAATTTTCAGAAAAAGTTTTGATATTTTTTGCTGAAAATTACATTCGTTTGCGATTGGTTTCGGGAGTTAGTATGTTGGATTTGATTTATGACTTATCGATTATTACGAGATATGTTTATATAAGATGTAAATATTGCCAATGGTAGTGACAAAGGACACTCAAGTCATTTTCGATCAGAGAAAATGTTCTTTCTTTGATACTAGTGCCTGATTTCAAATAATTTTGGTCGTGAGCACAAGTCCTAGCAATCCTTGGTCATTATTTATATAGGAAACACTTCAGATAGAGGTAAAGCATGAAATTTAATTATTTTAACCGAGACTAGTAAACTACTCGGGAACTGAATTATCTCCATTTTACTGAAATATCTTCACTACCATCTCCCATTTGAATTTTTTCTTTACAATTTCTAGCGTTCTTATTTCATTATTAGGGGTCAGATCGCCTTCACCTGATTAAATTATGCCAACTTTCTGTAATCAGTCCTTGACCTGAGTTCTCTTGTAAACTCGAATTCCATATATATTACTCTTGGTGCTTATTTGATCACCATTGCTGACTATGCTCCTACTCTTTTGCCGAATCGATCTGATCATCTCTGGAATCGTAATTAGAAATTATGTATTATTGATCATATTTATGATTCAGTGTTCATGAGAAAATGCTCACTTTCATCTCAAACACCATACTAACTACACAAGACATTGTAAATATCGAAAATCGAGTTACATTTAAAGTTTTATTTCGCTACTCTCAAAATCAATATTTAACTCTAGACTGTAAACAAAAATCATGGGAAATACAATAGGGCCTTGCTCTAAGCAAAAGAAGAAAGGAACCCAATACAAATCCTCATCAAACTTAATCAACACATTACCGAATCAAGTGACTGGTAATCTCCTTCTTTTAACAATGGCGCTTCACATGCTCATAACTTTCACATTCCTGGATCCTCAGACACTAAATCTTCAAACCGAATTGCCTGGTGCTGCTATGAGAATATCATTAACGTCTCCGATATAATGCCCATGGGAGACCATTTTGCATTTCGAGAAAATCAGCACCACGAGGGTAATTTTCTGTTTTCAACATTATATACTGAATGAAAAAAGAACCTATATTCTATAATCTAAGTCACATTCGGGAAATTCCAAACTCAAGACTGCTCCTATCTCTCATTTCGAATAATTCTTCTCGTTCCTCCAAATTCACTCATTTAGAATTGTTTGACACCTCAATTCGAAAAGGGATGAAAATTTGCTCCTTTGATTTGCTTGAAAGTAAGTCTTGTTCTCTGCTTCTGTGAGCTCAGTTTCTTTAGTTGATCGTTGATGAATCTAATCTATTAACTGTTTCTATCTGTTCTTACAGCACTTGATCTTTCCCTTTAGGAACATGGTGCATAGACATGGCGTATAGTCCACGAAGAAATCTTCTGGGTGCAATCTCCACGGAGAATATAGCCTATCACCTCTTTAATATTGGATATGACTCCCATATGAATAACTCTAACATCAATCTCTTAAGAAAATCAAAAAGGAACTCTCAATATTTAGACTGTAATCAAATGATTTCCTTAATTGTTAACATCTTGTGGGAACACATATACATTTCAGACGAACCCATAAACAGCCTGGACTTCGATCCAACCGGAGAGTCAATTGCCTTTATTATCCATGAAGCATGTTTAATTTCAGATATAAACACTGACAATACCGCTCTCCATTCTGTCTTGGGCACAGGAGATGGTAATTAATGTGAAAATACTCTTTATTTTCGATAGTTCTCTATTGAAAATCAGCCATTACTTCTTCTAATAAATTTTACAAATTTACTGTGTAGATATCTATTCTCGTTGCAGATGGAGCACGAACGCCGGTGAGGCCCTTTTATACGTCAAGTATGATTCCAATCAACTTAATATCCTCGATGTGGAGAAGAAAATCAAAATTTTGAAGAGCTCAATTCAACTTGATTCAAGTAATTCTATTAATTGAAATTTGTCTGATATTCTTCATAGAACTACGTGAACCGGGCCCTGTTAGTTATCCTCCAATCACCTTCTGGATTGATTGTTGTCCAACTAATGGAAATCTGCTAGCCGCTTGCGGTCGTGATCTGGATATCAAAATTTATGATCGTCGCGAATCGAAAATTGTTAAAACCTTTGCTGAGCTCTATAGAAGTAATGACTTAACGGGATTAATTGAGTTGATTTCGCTTTTGTTAGATCAAGTGACCTGTGTACGATGGAACTCAAGTGGGACCACGTTGGTTAGTGGCTCAACAGATTCCACCGTAAAAGTAGTTGACTTCAATACTGGAAAAATCCTCCATTCTGAAAAAAACAGCGATTGGAGTAGAACTTCAAAAACACTTCAAAATCCTCATTACCATTTATTATTAGCTGGGATCCGATCCGTATGTTTCGTTGAGTAATTATCGTAATGAAGCCAGAGGATACCAAGGAAAGAATCCTAATCATTTAATGCTCAGTCTCTTTAAGCAAGTAAGTGTTTTCCACTTGAAGTATTAAAACAAAAGAATATAGTTAAGATCATTAGTTCCAAAGCTCTAAATTACCTCTCTTTGTATTCGATTTGTCGTAGGACCTACATAAGCTTCAATTCATATTTTAATCAGCATCAATTTCATCAACAAGGTTGACTTTTTGAATAGACTAACTAAATTTAATCAAATTATGAAATTCACCTGTGACAGTAATTGAGGTAAAAAATATTTAAAAGAGGCTTTTCTTTGGATTGCATCCAATTAATGAGCTAAAATGCTACGTAGAGGGCGATTACAGTCGTATCGGCTGGTGCATAAAGACAAAGCTTCTTATTGGTGGTAGTGCGATCTAATCAGATCCAAATTCGTTCTATACTTAATTCGTAAATCGAAAAAATGGAGGATTCCTTTAAATGATTATAGCTATTAATTGTAAATTTTGCCATTTCTCGCGTCAAATATACCATTAAGCTTCTCTACATTAAAAATTGGCTTTCTTAATTCTTCGGTAAGAGAGTGTGTGCTGTTAGCTGTAATCGAGAGAATAGAGCACCATTTTCTTGAATTAATATGTTAATTTTGGCGAACCTTCCAACTTTTACAAAGACACCTCTGATGCGAGATTCTCCAAAAGAAACTTTGAAGATATCATACATGTCAAGAGTAATTCTTAAACCGATTCATTACCCAAGGACACTGTGAAAGGCATTAATAATTCACGAACCACAATTTTGACCATTGAGAATCTTAAATCACAATTAAATCATTAATGATAGTTGAAAACTCTTCTAAACTATTATCATAGCCCTTATATATATAAACAATTACAGATCAGTGTCGTCGACATCAAAGCAAAACAAAAAAAGAAGTTAAATTCCAAACTAGAGGTAATTTCTGACTTTTTACATTAGGTTTTTAAATATTATTCTCTCGAGGCGCGCCTTCTGGAATTACGTGCAGCAAATCTCAAAGTCAGGTTCTTTATATAACTCTCGAATTTATTGAAACTCGCTATTTGCAGCATCAATCCAAAAGGCTTATGTGGTACAGACTCAGCGAAGCTTCTTATTAATTTTATCCTAACTAAAATTCTTACGACAATCACCATCGTCATTATGAGAGACGAATTTTCAAGAATAGTGAAATACCAACCCGAATTTTCAGCAGGCGCGTCACAAATTTATCAGCAGCTGGAAGCAAAAAAAATCTGTTTAAAACTCTCTGAATTGACTCTACTTGCCAACTAACAAGAGATTATTCGAGTATAAACATTGGGCTCATCCTTATCATTGATATGAATATTTGCGAGAAACAGCGTCTTCTTGTGCCAAAGCCATGCGATTTGTTACGAATCTATGGTTTCAGCTAATCGTCAAATTACTGACATAAAAAAATTAAAATTTCAAAGTTTAGAAGGAAAATAAATGAAAAATTTGTTGCCTCATAACCAGTAGTAAGAACCGTTTCAAATGAAAGTGACTTCTCCGGCCTCTAATGTCTCAGACATACTTCCAGTCATCATCCTTAACCGGTCTGGAAAAAGAGCCATCTCATTTTTCACATGGTTGGTATTTCTTGGTCCTCAATCCCACTTCGACTTTTTCGAAATAGACCTTTGATTTGCCTCTAATGACATTACAACGAACATTTCAGAATTATCGTCAAATTTGCCTTCTAATTATAATCAACAATTGCTGTAATTTATCAAAGAAAATTCCAAAATACTGATTCAATTTAGAGCAGATAGCTTAATAATCAGTACAATCAGTAGAAATGCCAAAGTTCACTGATGTAACGGATCATGATCCCTTTCGTTCTATTAGACTCTATTGGGCTGTGAACTGTCTACAATTAGATTCCATGGAAAAGTTTCAAGTTGGTATTTGAGCTATCCTTTGTTTCAAAGCAGAAATGACAAATATCTCCGATACTAAAATGTAATTAGTCCTCTATTGATATTACATGCGATTCGAACTAGCGATACTGGCCAGAGAATGAGCAGTAGCTTGCCTGGTATTAGCTTGTAAATTTACTGTAAAAGGAATGTCGTTCAGGTGAGCAGGCAAGGGAAGATGACTATAAATACTCGGTGCATCATGTCAATAACATATTATAAACCAAATCAAGTAATCCAAATAATGAAAGTCAAGTTTTCAATTGCTTTGATTCTATTGGTGTTGATAGCAACATCAACTGCCGTTCGTGAGAGAAGTACTTTTAGAAGATCGGGCGGCAATGGAGGAAACGGAGGTAATGGAGGACACGGTGGAAATGGAGGATGGTGGGGAGGTAACGGTGGCAATGGGGGTCATGGAGGAAACGGAGGTAACGGTGGTGGATGGGGAGGAAACGGCGGCAATGGCGGCCATGGAGGCAATGGAGGCAACGGTGGTGGCTGGGGAGGCAATGGTGGCAATGGAGGAAATGGAGGCAATGGAGGTAACGGTGGATGGTAAGATGGCTCCTCCTTAAAAGAGGACAAACTGAAAAAGTAAATAATTAATAATGAGAACTAATTATTAAAACTATAATTCTCAGAAGAAATTTATATGTTTGTTTACATTTTCAGTTGTTCTGCGTAATTCGAGAAGATATACTGCAGTATTATAAGTATAATTAAACCTCTTTTTCTTTAGCAGATGATGCGAAGAATCGAGTAATTGAATGACATTAATAATTAGAAACCAAGTGAAATCGCATTCTAGTGAGGTTTATTAACCAAGTTCGTTGGACTTTGGAAAAGAGCTCGGTCTCTTTTCCTAAATTTCCAGCACTCAATCTGAGCCTTTCCATAAATTGAGTCTATAGTCGCAGGTCTAAGTCCAGGAATAACAAAGAATACCCCTGCAACGATATTTTCGACTCATTCTGCAGATCGAACTGACGTGAAGTCTTCAACTTGCTTCCTCCCTTTATGGCATGGTGGTTGGCCATATCTCGGTCAAAATTGGTCTCTGGTGGTCTTATTTAGTTCTTTTTTTGGTTTTTTCCGCTGAAGCTTTGTTATTTATTCAATTTCGGTCTGACATTCAATTTGTAAAATTCTGTCGAATATCTCCTCTTAGAGCTAGCTAATGAAGATTCTACCTCCAGAGACTTCCTCAAAAGAATATATTTTCTTAGGTTGCCCTTTTTGTGAGGCATCAAACACTTTTAGATTGGCGGATGTTTCCCAGCTGTGGTAAACAGAAACCAGAAATCCTGTATTGGCAATCTCTTTCACATGAGTCCAGTTGCCGGAACCTTAATGTATTTTGAGTGTATATGATTTAGAAATGAAAGCTTAAAAAATACCACCAGCCTTGCTAAGTTTCACTCCATCGAAATTAGCAAATTCCTGCTTCGTTTCGAGTGTAACAATACTAATCTTATTAGTGATTGAGCACCAGACGAGTAACTCCGGTTTTGAAGAGACGCTTTCTATTCAAAAAAAAGTTCATGCAAAAAATGATTTAGACATAAAGGCGATACCGATGATTGCTGATGGCTTATTTGGGAAACCGCTCTGCGTTTCTCCTTGCAATTACTTTGATTCCTCATCGGCAAGATTGGATAATTCCTCTTTTTCCTGATTTTTTGGTAGCATTTCCCTGTTTCCTGTTGATTCTTTTCTCTCTTTTTTTGGCTTTGAGATCTGAGAAAGAATTAATTTAAATTTGTGAGTCTTTTAAGTAATTAATTAACTTTCCAAAGTCTTAATATTTTAACTCTCTGAGATCTTGATTAATTACGTGAACTGAGTAGAAACCAGTTACTACGAATTGGCAGAGTTGGACTAGGCTTCAAAACATTTTTGCTTCTAAGAAATCAAAAGGTTTTTCGATTCTTCACTCAAAATCAATGCTGAATGACAGGAAAAGATATTATAACAGCATTTCAGGGGAGTTCTTTCCCGCAATATATTTATTTAACTCTCTAAATGGGCATCTTAAGGAGTCCATTCATTCAAACAGCCTTCCAAAACCCGAATTTTGTTTTGTTATAAAATGAAGTTTCTGGAGTTTCATAATTCTCATGGCCTTATTTTTTTCGTATACAAAGTTAAACTAAAAAAGTAATCACACGATGATATTCCTAACTTTACAGATCTGGAAAGGTGAACGGCAGTTTGATGCCTGGAATTTTTCTCAATTGTATTTCACATTCAACCTCTAACATTACCAAATGGAAATGCTACTGAAACTCATCATAGACATCCCAGATGCCTTCAAATTCTTTATCTCTAATTAATTTGCAGAACTGTAAATTTAATATTCATGTCAATAATATTACGGTCCCTAGTTGAATTGGGAGAACATTTATAATTAAAATGTTGGGTTCGCATTTTATGATGAAGCGACTGAAGACTTAAGACAATATCATTTTGTGATTTTTGTGTGTCTATTAAATTTCCTTAACCAATTGTTTTGTTTTTCAGATAGGAAGAATGATGCATAAAGTTATGTTGAAAAATAAGGAAGAATAGATGATAATCGATGTGATAAATGGTTCTAAAACATTCCTATTATTCATTGTAGTCGATGATTATTCTCCGTAATTTCTTCTTCTAGTAGCTACTTTCCCTTTTTTGTGATTATTGACTTTGATTTTTTCTCAAATGAAGCAAACAGACATTGCTCCATCTAAAAATGATAAGAATAGTTTTTATTAATCAAAAAAGTGAAAATTTACTCCCGTCTGAGGTCTTTCCAGTATAAAGCTTTTTTCCAGTCTTGAAGTTCAATATTGCTACTGTGTGGTCATCTGAAGCACTCGCGATCATATCGGCGCTTGGACTCCATCTCACACAATAGATGTTGTCTATAAAATAGCAATTAGAAGTCAGGAATGATTTATTAAACAATAAATATTACGTGTGTGGATACCATCAAAAGTTTGCACAATCTTGGATTCTCGTTTATCAAATATCTTCACTTTTTTATCTTGGCCACCGGCAGCCAACATATTTCCATCGCTCTGGCATACATCTATCCAGAACGTCCATGCTAAAAGTTATGAATGTCAAATAAAACAAGAATAGGAAGAGGTAAAACACAACTATTCAAAACGTAAAATTAATACGGTTAATCCTCTTTTACCAATTGAAAGAAGAGGCAAAATAAAAATAAGACTCTGCTGTACTTACCTGCTGAATCGATTTGAATCGGACTCTTCAAAATGAGAGCTTTCTTCTCAGTATCTAGGATATTGAGAAGTCTCTGGTCATACTTGACATATAATAGTGGCTCATCAGGATGAGAACTCCATTTGCAACGACCCAAAGCATCTAAAGAGTAATTACCAGTATTATAATAGTCAGAGAATTTTAATGTTGTCAAGTATATAATTATAAGAAAAAGTGGAACGAATAAATTTGGTCACATTAGAGGAAAGAAGGACTTTGAATATTATAGATATTCAAAATATTACTTACCCTTGCCAGATTCCATCTCCATGGCCAAGTGGAAGCGATAACTGTCGGTGTTTACATCGGATATTAAGCATGTTCCATAGTGGTCAATAGTTGCAGCAAGCTCTCCATTAGGACTGAAATCAAGGCCAGTTATCCAGTTATCTAGATTCAAAGATATTAAAATGGGTTGGGAGTGGGAAATAAATCGATTAATTACCTTTTTTCGTACTATATTGGGAGTGCCAACGCGATTTTCGGATGAGTTTTATAATGCCATCGGACTTCGATGTGCCAAAATTGTACAGATGGTAAGCTATCTTCCCTTCAACACACATTGCGCCAAGAATGTTTCTTCGTGGGTTGAAAGCCACATCCCCATGTCCAGTCCCTAACAAAGGAAAAAAAATAGAATTTTATTTTAATTAATAATAATTCTACTCCCAATAACTTCAGTGGCTGAATATATTTTCTTAGTTTGCCCTTTCCTTGAAACATCGAACACTTCTAGATTAGCAGACTTGCTATAGCAGTGGTGAACAGAAACAAGAAGTCCGGTATTAGCAATTTCTTTCACGTGAGTCCAGCTACCAGCTTATGTAATGTGACCGAATTTGAATTAGAAATGGAAAAGCGGTAAAATATTACTATCACCCAGACTAAGTTTCACTCCATCAAAATTAGCAAACTCCTGCTTAGTTTCGAGTTCAACAATACTAATCTTATTATTCCACCGTGAGCACCATGCGAGTAGCTTCGGTTTTGAAGATACGCTTTCTAGTTTACAGTGATTATGACGAAAAATGATAAATATAGGGAGTATGGTACCAATGATTGCTGATGGTTTCTTTGGTGAGCCGCTCTGTGTTTCACCTTGCAATTGCTTTGATTCCTCGGCGACGATTTTGGATGAATGTTGAGTTCTCTCTTCTTTGACCATCAGCTCTTCAAGGTTGGGTAAATTTTGGAGGTCTGGACTTAGCATCTTTCCAATCAAAGAACGTAATTTATCAGAATCAGGAAAACTTCCCTCAAGGATCAATTTAACTGATGAATCATAATCAGCAACTGGGAGGTTCGGGATGGCAAGTAAACTTTGGAGTCCTGTATAATCGATTTTGTTAGTCTTTAATATCGCAAAGGCCAAAGCTTTAATTTCTTCCGCCAAATCCTGGGAGCTGAACTTCTCACTCTTTGTTGCTTCAGAGACATAAGTCGTGGTCACTGATAAATTGCTCGCTTCTGATTGAGCTTTTTCATAGATTTTGGCCCAATTGCCGAGGAAGAATCGACCCTTTTCTTTGATAAACGAGATA
>ENA-UOTX01002203-UOTX01002203.1-compost-metagenome-genome-assembly--contig:-NODE-2203-length-10150-cov-51.379629_pt1 | contig 10150 bp, 4 predicted proteins | sample MGYA00238143_ERZ746982 | MGnify/ENA primary metagenome ERZ746982 (study PRJEB28758, sample SAMN06268862) | compost metagenome | isolation source: single cell | place: USA: California, Emeryville, Joint... | reverse complement strand
CCTGGAAGGAGGATAGCTCCGGTATCAATCTCAACACCTTTATTTTATTAATTATTCTCTTCAATTTAGATTGCTTATCTTGCACGAGGTCAGTACTTCGGTGAGGAAGACCTGCTCGAAAATAGACCCAGGACGATTACGGCTCGATGTTACTCTCAAAAAGGAGCCGTTTACTCAATCACACGAACTGTAAACTCTCTTTTCCTTTCAATCGTTCATTAAATTCTCTCCATCGCAAGGACCTACTTAATATTTTTTTGGATCACCCCTATCTAAAAGACATTTTGCAGAGAAAATTCCTGGCGAAGTACTCTAGACGAGAAAATCAAGAGACCACTTTTTCCAAATACTGCGATGAGTTAGCGAATAAAAGAGGGACGTCGCTTCAGGACCGATTCCCTGTCAAAGCCAATGTAGATGAGATATTTAGTCAGACCAAGCAGCAATTCATTCGTCAAAATATCCTGCAGCATCGAGCGAAGCAAGTGCTGGCGCCGATTGCTCATGATTTCCATGAGAAAGTGTCACCGGAAAAAAGTCCCAGTCAAAAGCAAAACACAAAAACGTCGAGTCCTGAGCCTCGTCGTGTGCTCTTCCGAGGTGGTCTTCCTGCGATCTCCAAAGAGAAGCCGGTAGCTTCTACCAGTGACACATATCAAAAGATCATGTCGAATATGGTTTCAAATGCAATCATCCTTGAAGAGCTGACAAAAAATACAAAACAAACACCTACTATCCAAGTGTTTGCCAATACGAATCCGATTTTCCAAGATCAGCTTCAAAAACGAAAGAGGAGGTTCGAGCTCCAGAAGGAAAAGGAGCTTCGCAGAGATCTCAAGCAAGGGGTACCGACCCAGAGCACCGAAGTTTTTACTATTAACGTTCAGAGTAGATTACTACGAAAGGTGAATTATAGTCCTCGGAAACACAATCTGTCGTTCGATGAGCCAAGAATAAATGTGAGAGGCTATTCGGAAGACATGACTAACAGGAGCTTTCAAAGATATGGTACCAATAGCTCTCGACATAACGTATCCTTCATTTAAGTGAATGGATCTGAAGAAAAGGATATCTTCTCTTATTGTAAGATAGGAATTACCTAAGTTTGATTTTCATTGAAAAAATTCGAAGTTTTTTGCTGATTTTTTTCTTAATCCTTGTTTTTTCAAATAGTAGAATACTAAGCTATATTCAAGTGAAGTCAGGGTTGGTTGAGAATATTGTAATAAGCTCGTTGATTATATATAAAGTTACTACAAAAAAATGAAAATACTCTCTATCACAAAGCAAATTGGTCTGAAGCAAAACGAAACACAAAGGCTTCAAATAAATGATTTACAAGACATTCATTATTGCAAACAGCTCAAAATTTCATGAAAACATGTATTATGTGCGCTTAGATATCCAAATCATCGAAGAAATCGTTGCCTTGGGCTCCGTCCGCTAATACCTTTTTCTACATTAAATTTTCCATGAGAAAAATTATAACTCGATCAAATATTTTACCTTTTCATCAGGTTGACTCATTTTCATTCTCCTAGGCTTTTTCGTATTGTCTGTGAGAGCGGTTGGGTCTTTTTTCTCAGAATTAACCGGTTTGTCATTCAAAAAGCTCAACACGTCAGATTTCTCTTCCTTTTGACCGAACAGACTCAACCCTTCACTCGGTGGCTTATCCTTTGATATCTTCAAGTCTAATGACGAACTAGTCTGGTCAGCTCCGAATTTGATAACCTCTGTATTTTCATTGGAATCCGCTTCACCAGTCGTTTCTTTTGGCTTTAGACGTTTCTTTTTCTTCTTAACTGTTGATCCTGTGAGCCCAGCATCCGGACTGCCTGAGTCGATGCTGCCTTCAACGCCGTCCATAGGCACTGTTTTCTTCTTCTTTTTCTTCACTCTCTCGGGTGATCCTTCTGCATTCGAGTCCTGAATGCTTGAGTTTTCTGCACCTCCATCAATGCTATTGGTAGCTACCTTCTTTTTCTTAACCCGTTTTTTCTCTTCGCTTGCTCCTGTCCCAGGCTCTTTGTTGTCTTGAGCGGTATCATTATTCAAAAAGCTCAATCCTTCAGTTTTCTTCGGTTCGGCTTTCTTGCTTCCAAAGTTTAGAATGTCATTAGAGGTGTTTTTCTCAGCAGATCCGATCTCTTTGATATCTGCGGTAGTTTCTTTCTTATTCCAAATCGAGCCTCCACCGCCTCCTCCTCCAAATTTCAATCCTTCTTTTTTATTTGCGCCGAATGTGCTAATCCCTAGGCCCTCTTTATCCTGAGGCTTATCATTCAAAAAACTGAGTCCGCTGTTTGTTTCTTCCTTCTTTTTAAATGTAAAATCATTTGAGACGCTTTCGACGTCTTTAATTCCTACTGAGGGTTCCTTCTTATCCCAGATAGATCTATTCACTCCGGTTCCAGCCAATCCAAATGCTAATCCACCAATGGCATTGTCTTTCCTGTCCCAGATCGGCGCGTTTTTGCTATTATCAAGCTTAAGACCCCCAATCGGTTCGCTATCCTTGTCTTTTTTATCCCAAATTGAAGCGTTTTTGTTTCCATCCAGCTTTAACCCGCCAATTGGTCCAGGATCCTTTTCTTTCCTGTCCCATATTGAAGAGTTTTTATTGTTGTCTAGATTCAATCCACCAATATCACTTACTCTGTCGTCCTTTTTGGTTACAATAGGTTTATATTTGTCCTCTCCTACCTTGAAATCTGCGTCAAAATCATCGATGATTCCTTTTTTATTTTGATTCTTTGGTTCGCCTATCGTTTCGATTTCTGATTCATCGACCTTCTTGTTCCAGATTGAAGCGCCCGGATCTCCTCCCAGCCGCAGCTGAGGCTGTCTATTTTGGTTGAGAGTTAACGGCTGCGGATTATTTAACGTCAAGGGCTGACTTGGTTGCCCGAAAGGATTCGAATTAATGAGGTTTTTCGGACCTCCTAGATGAGAACTAAGCGTGAATGGCTTCGGTTCCTCTTTCTTCTCTGCAACGAGACTAGGTTTTCCGAGTCCTTTGGGCTTTTCGTCTTCATCGTCTTCAAATCTCAATTTACTCCCTCCTCCTAGGACTTTCTTCTTCGTGAAATCTAAGTTTGAAAGGTCATCATATTTAGCGAAAGGATCTTTAATCTCGAGGGTTGAAGGATTGTTCGGCTTCGTGCCTAGCGTTAAAGGCTTATTCTCAGTCTTTTCGGCTGTGGATTCATTGTTAAGCCTAAGAGAAGAGTTATTCATAGCGGGTTTCTCTTGTGATTTGGTGCTCCCGCCGAAATTCAATACAAGCTCTTGACTATTCTCTTCTTTTTTGAGTACTCGTCCGCGATTCAGTCGCGAGGGCCCGAAACCGAAATCTTCCGTTGGGATCTCCTGCTGCATTGGCTCTTTGGACTCGATGGCCTGAGAACCTCGTACGCTGCCGAAATTCACGCTTAAGTCGACTCTGCTATTAGCGTTAGTGTCAGGAATGAGCTTAGTCGTCGAATCGTTTTTTCCTTTGGTAACCTCGTCGGGAAGTCGTAGCGGCTGTCCTTGGTAGTTGCCCCTGCTATTTGGAATGTAATTGAGATCTTGAGAGTCTTTAAATCTGGACTCGAATTGACCGGAGTGTTTATTATCGAGCATTTTCAAGCCTGAATCTTCGTTTCCTTCCGTTTTCTCCGTTACATTCTTCTCGATTTCATTATTGTTGGTGTCTGCTTGAGGGAAACTGGTACCCAGTTTCGCTGCGCCTCGCTTGATACTAAACGGCTTTGAAAACGGTGCTTTTTTCTCCTCTACAGGCTCTTGTTTAGTCTCCTCTTTTTTCATAGACCCTTCTTCGTTTTTCCTCGCCTTTTCGTGAGATTTTGGCGCCTCAAAGTACTTAGCTTCCTCCGTCTGCTTGCGATAGAGGTTATCAATTTCTTCCAGCTGCTTCTGATGGTCACCGGGACTGACTTCTTGCCTTCTCCCAACTGATCGAGTCGTTTTTGCTCCCTTTTTGATCGTAAATGGCTTTCCAGACTCTCGCTTTGGAGTGAACAAAGGCAGATCTTTGTAGAGTTCCTCCCGCTCAGTGAGCACCTTTGGCAGGGGAGGCTTCTTTGCGCTTTTCCTCTCATTATTTTTGCTAATCGGCCTATTTTCTTCTGGCTTGTCCTCCTCAGTGGGAATTTGGAACCGATCAAACAGCTCCTTCAAGCTTTTATCAGCGTTAAGAGTCTCTTTTGCGATGAGCTCCTTCATCGTGGTGGTCTGCGTCCGAAGCATCTCGCGTAATTTGGCAATATGCTCCTTGTCGTTTTGAATTGAGAGTCTCATCCCATCAATTTCCTGGTCAATGTAAATCTCCGAAAATTTCTCATTTCGATTCAGCAGAATTTTGATCGCCTCTTCCTGCGTTTTCACTTCCTTATAAATTTCATTGTACTTCTTCTGCAGCGGGTTTTTCGCGATTGGAACCTGATAATGCCCAGCCAATGACTCCAATTTCATCATTTTGTGATTCAAATCTTCAATTCGCTTGAGCTGGTTTGCTATCTGCTCCTTATGTCCTTCCACATCAGCCCTAATTTTATCATTTCGTTTGTGTAACACAGCAATGGCTCGAGCCTTTTCATTATAACGAGACATGTCATCAGCGCCTTCCGCAGGGTTTTCCACATTATTGATATTCTTGCCACTGTGATAAACGAGATATTCCAAATGCTTGCATTCTTTCTTAATCTGCTCGATGTTCCGGTAAGTCCCTTTGATTTTTTCATCCAGTGAAAGAAGATACTCCGGATTTTTCACATGCTCGACTTTGCCTTTAAGCGAATGGTACTCCTCTAATAACACAGCAATCATTTTCTTATTATTCTGAATCTCGTGGTGATAGGTGCGGAGTTTCTCCTCGGCCGGTTTCTCATTGAATGCGATTCTTCTAGGTATGATTTTTGAGATATCTCTATTCTCGATGATTTTTGTAAGGAGCTCATTCATTTCTCGCAGCTGCTTGCGAAGGTTTTTGTTCTCTTCTTCGATCTCGCGGTCTGTTCTACCAGCCGTGTTGCTCGAATCCAATAATTTCTTCATTTTCTCGTCTAGTTGGCACATATTGAATGTGAAAACACAAATTAACTTACAGTTATTTGGCCTCTCTGTATGCACAGAATGAACGTAATTATTAATGCCTTTGATTGGCTGAGGAAACTTTGGGATATTTGGTTTAAGTCTCGGTAAGTGTTCTTCATCAAAATTGTATTGCTGCGGCTGCTTTTTGATCATGATCGGTTTTGTTAACAGCGGTTTTGTGTTTTGGATCTGCTTGTCTATAGGTACTGATACAGAAATGATAATTTAGTCATTTACGATCGTCAATAGGTGGTGACAGCTGCAATTCGCCAATGGATCTTTTCTGAATTTTGAACGGTTTGCTAAAATGCTTTGAATTAATTGACACTGTGCTCTCTTCAAGCCCTCCTAGCGCTTTGAACCTCTCAAACCACAATTTTTCAAGAAGCAATTCTTACTGCGATCTTTTGATTCCGATGGATCATGAAAATCGAAACTTTTCCTTTCCGCGCTGCTATTAATATCAAGAAGCTTCAATTTCGGCTTTGTTGCATAATCTTGCGGAGCTGGACGAAAGAAAAATTAGCCATTGTGCTGGATAAGCTGAATACTGTTGGAGTAATTGAGGTTCTTCAAGTCCAGGCTCTTGTGGTTTTCTTGATTGTTTAGTGGTTGCACTTTTCTTGTTGAAAGCGGGATTTTCCTGGGCTAAATATTGCGATATCACAATTGAATATTGTAAAGGCAAGTACGTACATTATTGCGATTAGTTAAGTCATAACCTGGGCTTTCAGTTTGAACAGTGCTTTTTGTTTGAGCTTTATGCACACCATGATCGTCATCTCTAATAAATTGAAGAGGATTAGGTTTCGAATTATGCTGCAGAAGGAATAACTGACCCGTCCACTTTTTCTTCTATCTCAAAATCGTCCTCATAGTCAGCCATTGTATTAGATTTCAGGTTGAAAGAGGCTAAGATAGTTTGCTGACAATAAGCAAAATTTATTGCAAAATTTTTATTTTGTGAAACTAATCAGCTTCTATTCGAAGAGCTATTAAAGAATCTAACTCAAAAAACCTTAGGCCAATAGACTCATAGGGAAGCTAATGCTCAAAATAATAGAGTTTCAAGCGATTTTTTTCAGCGAAAATTGTCGATGTAAATTAACATTGAAGACTTAACGAGCTGTGAAAAATAATAGAGTAATATTATTAAAGATATTCGATATATATATAGATCTTACAAAAATGGGTTAAACGCGAAGGTAATAAGTCTGTACCTGGAAAAAATAGAGCTTAATAACTTGTAGGTTTCGTATTTATAGAAGAAATCTGAATGCCTGTAGGGACGAGTTTTTTGCCCCTATGATAAGGCGCTGAAGATTCAGTTATTAATTTATCGTCAATGCTTGTATTCTCGGTTATTTCTGTAAGAATCTCTTCCTCTATTGGTTGAGGTTCAGGCGAGTCATTCCGGAGTGTCTTTTTACTATTTCGAAAAATGCTGAAGTGATCAGCTTTAAATTTAGGAGTCTTATGCTCTGGAGGTTTGATATTCTCATTTCCTTGGTGCTGCCCGTAGTTTGCGTTTTTCTTATTGAGTGGTATCAGCTCAGCCTCTAAAGAGTCTAAAACTCCAAAGGTCTGCTTAAAGTTCCCTTTTTGACATGCTTTGACTCTGAATTTCGTTCTGAAAGAAATTTTATTTGAAGCTGGTGCTTCGCCCGAGTCCTTTGACTCATCAGTAACCACTCTTTGATTTGTCTGGTTTGATAGAGGTTGTCTCACGGCCGCAGAATCCATTATAGGTAAATTGTTTGAAATTCTGCCCGAGCTTATTTCGCGATAACTCTTCTCTTTCGGTGGACTCGGCTCAATCGCCTTTAACAGCTTCCTCGTCTCCTGGCTGATCGGAAAATTGCTCTTCCTTCCAAAAAAATAATAATCGTTGCCATTATGGCCATTGGTCAACCGAAATGAATTATTTTCTTTATTTTGCACTTGGTCAAAATATGCTCTTCTCCTATGATTTTCATGGCTCTTTGGCCTCTCGCTGATCGCTTCAAACGGAGGCTTTACATTATTTCGTTTTACGACTCTAGTAGTCGATTTTTCTTTCAATATGCGCTGAGGTGGCAGAACCGAGACCTTCGCAGGTGGATTGGCAAATAGATAATTGAAACCAATGGGAGAGCTATCCCTATTCTGAGAGCTTCTCTTGCGATGAAGCATTGGCTTCATGGGAAAAAGCTCCTGTCCGGCATTTCCATAAAACCCAGAAGTCGATGTTTTCTCAGGGCTGATGTCTTGATATCTTCTATCACCAAGAACGGGTTTCCATTCAAAATTGACTTTCGCATCAAGATTATATGATCTAACTACAGCTTGCTGCGATTTCGGTCTAAGTTTTTGCTCTGGGCTTATATCTGGGGCGTATGGGTGAGGTTCAGGGTGCTGATTCAGCAGATTCTTAAATTTCTGAATTTGCTCCTGGCCTTGCAGAGAGGTAGAAAGCTCATTCTTGCGGGAACGAACTCGCGCGGATTGAGGAACTCTTCGTGGAGACTCAATTGTCTCGGGGTTAGTAGGGTTTGTAGGGTATCTGACGCGATAAGAGAGACCAATTGGCTCGTTTCTATTTGATTCAGATGCTAATCGGTATCTGTCGGTTGCAAGGGACTCCAAGCCTGATTCATCGCCAAAGGTCATGTAAGTCTCGAGGTCAGGGTCACGAGATCGGGTTGAGATGCTCTGTTGAGACGGATTATGAGCTCGTTCTTCCATCCTTGGCAAACCGTCAATCCCTAGTGAGTATAAAGGGCTCATGTTGCTCTCTTTGGCTATGCTATTTAGGTGGTTATGAAGAGTATATAGCCTCTTGTGTGGATTGTATGAGTAAGGTTTGTTAGAAGTTGGGGTTGGCGAAGATTCGGTTTTGTTTCTGGAACTATCAACCATGAAGCGATGCATGCGGTCGTCTGGGCTGAACTTGCTGACAAATGAGTAATTCTCAAATTCTTTGGAGAATGGTTTGCTTTGAGAGTACATTTTTATTAGCTGTTGTTAGGCATAAATAATTTTATCGGAAAATAATGTTTGGAAGAGTTTCATGAAAAAGCTGTGTTAAAATATGCGAAAATCACATTATAATACCTCAAAATATGACGAGATTTGTGCAAGAAAATAAAGAAATAATTTCTGCAATATACGAAAAAATGACAGTTCAAAGGGTCTTCCTTCGAGTGAGTATAATGATAGAATATTTCTCCTGAAAGCATAGAGTAGTAGTATAAGGCTAATCGTTGGATTTAGAAGATGCACCAAGGAGTATTAGGAATCAGAAACGATGTAGAAAGCTTCAATGGAACGCATTTTGACAAGTATAATTGAATATGACTTGATGATTGCGTTGTATTACATTGGGATCAAATTAAATTCGATATTAACGTTACTAAATCTTGTTTGAATTTTTCAAATAAATATTTAAAATGGAACGAGGAAGCACAACCTTAGAATTCTCACTAAGCAAACCTAGCGGAACCCTTTTGGACAACTCGAAATTTTCTTCAAATTCGCAAAATATCAACGATTCCCTTAACAGTGACTATGGCGCACGCGCTACCAAAGCGGATGAAATGTTCAAAAATCTAATTGAGAGAGTCAATCGCTCTAAGGAATACATCGAAAGCGTGCATCGCTCAACATTTAGCAGCAATAATTCTGAGCCTACAAAAGATACTCCTGTCACTACTCTCAGAGCACAGGATGATAAAGCCAAGGAGTCTGAAGCATTTACAAAACTGCTGCCGCCTGCTTCTTTTAAACAGGAAAACTCGAAGCAACTTGACGCTCAGCCTTCAACCAGATCAGCATTAATTGAAAAGGAAAATAAACGAAGATCAGTTAGAGATGAACTCTCAGATCACAGCAATGATTTAAGTGAGGAATGCGGCAGAATGAGCACGGAAATTCATGATTTTAAGCAGCAGTTGCTGGAGAAAGTCCGAAGAAACAGCGTCAAACCAAAGGAAGAGGTTCCAACTCCTGCTGCGAGCACACAAATGAAGAAAACTTCTGATCGACTGAGAAAATTCGATATACTTTCTTCAGAAGAGGACGAGGAAGAGGAAGAAGAAAAAGAAGTTAAAACTTATTCTCATGCAACCACTGCAACAAAAAAACCTGTAGTTCAAAAATCAAGCAACACTTCCGTGAGAAACTCAAACGCTAAACCTGTGAAAAATACGCCAGTTCTTATCGACACCGAGCCTAAAGCGACCTCTAATCCAAAAACATTGAAAGGCAGGAAACCTGATGCTGCTAGCACTATTAACCAGTTGAAGCATGCATTAAACGACAGAGACAACTTGTTGCAAGAGAAATATATCAATCTCAAATTCAGGTCGAAGGAACTAAGAAACACTCTTCAAGAGTATGTAAACAAGTGCCTTGATCTCGAAGACGCGTTGAAACTGAAAGACCAGCAACTTCAGGATCTCCAACATCAAAATAAGCAATTACAAACCGAGCTGAATAAAAAAACTGAAACTAGTAATGACCTGGTAAAGCAGCAAGAGCATTGGAATAAAACTGAGAAAGCGCTCAGAGATGAGAATAAAGCGTTGGAAGAATCAGAAGCATCACTAAGGAGGAAACTCAAAGAGTTGGAGCTACTGGCTCAGTCGAATGAAAGCAAATATCTCTCTCAAATCCAAGCTTTGCAGACGGAGAAACAAGAAAGAAGTGACGGTGTTCTTGCAAAGGAGGGGATAATAGCAGAACAGAAACGACTGATCGAGGCACAGAAAATTGAGATCGAGAACCTGCAAAAGGAATGCGAGGCAAAGGAGTCACGTATTCTCCAGGTCGAGGCTGTGAACAGCCTAAAAATACAGGACTGCCAAAGACTAAAGGAGCAAATGGAAGAAATGGAAAAAAATAACAAGGTGTATGTCTCTACTATTGAAGATTTGAAAGAGAAGAATAGTCAGTGGGTAGAAAAGGTGAACAAGTTGAAGAAAAAGCTAGAGGATGAAAGAAACCATTTCCAAGAGGAGAAGCAAATGAGTCTTCAGTCGAAGAAGGAAAAGATTAAGAAGCTGAGGGCTGA